>JACCDK011800350.1_pt1 | contig 19609 bp, 18 predicted proteins | sample 7445871 | NCBI WGS metagenome assembly JACCDK01 (sample SAMN15323436, study PRJNA562643) | freshwater metagenome | isolation source: river surface water | place: USA:Blue River Watershed | collected 2017-08-15
ACAAACCATCCTCAAATAACTTGTCTGATACTCCGTTAATATAGCTTTTGCAATTAGAGAAAATAGGTTGTTGATGCATGGGTTTCCACAAAGGCCTAGTTTCAATGTTTTCAGCATCCATTGCAAGTCTAATTACTTCTCTAGTCAGTCCTTTGTTATTTGTTGGATCTACAATAATACATGTAAGCCAACGATTTGAAAAATATCCTTCCGGTTCTTCTTGAAATAGAATCTCAAATCCTTGATTATTGATTTTTGAGAAATATTGTCTATATCTTTCAAAGTTTTTTCTTCTAGCTGCTACTCTATCATTGAGCACTTCTAATTGTCCTCTTCCAATACCAGCAAGTACATTTGACATCCTATAATTGTAACCGATATGGGTATGTTGATAATGTGGTGCAGCATCCCTTGCTTGGGTAGCTAGAAATCGAGCTTTTTCAATCATTTCAGCATCTGCTGATAATAATGCTCCACCCCCTGAAGTAGTAATTATTTTATTTCCATTAAAACTTAAAACTCCCAAATGGCCATAGCTTCCACAAGGTTTACCATTAATGTTTGATCCTAATGCTTCAGCGGCATCTTCAATTACAGGAACGTTATACTCTTTTGCAATTGAACTAATTTCAACCATCTTTGCAGGCATACCATATAAATGAACAGGAATAATTGCTTTGGGTAATTTTCCATTTTGTTTTGCTTCTTCTAATGCAGCCTTCAATAATGTAGGATCCATATTCCAAGTGTCACTCTCTGAATCAATAAATACGGGTATGGCCCCTTGATATGCGATAGGATTAGCAGAGGCTGAAAAGGTTATTGATTGACAAAATACAGTATCACCTGCTTTAACCCCCAAGAGAATTAATGCCAAATGAATAGCAGAGGTGCCGGATGATAAAGCAGCTGCATGTTTAGTTTGGGTTTGCTCTTGTAAACCTTGTTCAAATGTATTTACATGAGGCCCCAATGGTGCTATCCAATTAGTTGCAAAAGCTTCATTTACATATTGAAGTTCATTTATTCCTATATGAGGAGAAGAGAGCCAGATTTTTTCCGCTTTCATTTGTTTATTCTTAATTTGATTTTTTTAATCAAAAAATTTGACAATATCCGATATTGCATTTGATATATTAAAATGATCACCTTTGAATGTGAATGCGGTATTAGTTGTAGATTTATAAATAAAATACTGATCTTCATTAGGTATAAAAAGAATGCTTTTTTTTAACATATAATCTTTACTTTCATTAATAAAAAGATCAACTAAATTTAAATTTGTTTTAATATTTATTTCAGGCTCATTTATACGAGAACGTATGTCATTTACAAAACCACTTGTATTTATTCTTGAGGCATAAGAAACAGGACATATGTCAAAATGATACTTAATAGAAGGGCAATTTATAAAATTTGATATAATTGTACCCAACGAATGTCCTATGATTGCATGAATATTGTTTTCCAGTTTTAATGACTGTATACTTTCTATAACTTTGGAGTTTTTATCATTTGTATTAAGTAAAAAGTTATAATCTAAATTTAACAGTATAATTTTATATTCTTTAAAAAAAGACAAATATGGTAACCAATATCCTGCATTTGCATAAAATCCATGAATAAATAATATTGATTTATCTTTTGACTTGTTTAATATTAGTTTATCAAAAATCAAACTGGGTGTTTTTAATTTTCATTTATAATAATTTAATAAATGAATGTCTAGTTCATTGTATCTAATATATCTTGTATTGTAATAAAACTTTTTATTGTATTACCATCTAAATCAAGTTTTTGAAAATACTCTTCATACACTGAAATAAGTGCCAAAACAGCCATTGAATCCCAACTAGAAATTGAATCGAGTCTCGTATCTAATTCTAAATCAGAGGGCTCAACTTGAAATACTTCTTCAGCTAAAATTTTAATTTTTTTTTGCGTTTCCATAATATGTATATTAAATGATTACTTTGCCGGGATTACCTAAAACTTTTGATTTAGTTAATATATCTTTAAAAACAACAGCACCTGCACATAGATAAGATTCATTTGCAATGAATAATTTTGGAATTATTTTTACTCCAGTGCCTAAAAAGCATAAAGTGCCGATTTTATTATTACCAGTAATGTCACAAAAGCTTTGAATGGAAGTAAAATCGCCAACCTCAGCATCATGTCCAACTCCAGATCTAGCATTAATTGCTACGCAAATACCTATTTTCGAATTTGCTGCTACAATACAAAAGGCCTGCACAATAGATCCAGCACCGATTATAGCATATTCAGAAACAATTGCAGTTGGGTGAATTATAATAGGAAAATCAAATTTATGATTATACCTATCATAATATTTTTTACGAATATATGGGTCTGCAATTGCAATTACTAAAGAAACATTTGTATAATTGTCAAGAATATCATCATTTCCTAGAACTTCTAACCCATTCACAATTTCTCCTTTAGAAATTATATTATCTACAAAACCAATTATTTGATATTTTTTATCATTTTTATTAATATAATTTAGGGTGTCTAAAATTTCACGACCAAATCCCCCTGCACCAATTATTATCAATTTATTCATAATTAGTCATTTACCATTTTAGTAGTTTCATTATGAAGATTATCAATATTGTCATCATAATATTTTTCACAACACTCTATTGGGAATATTATAGTTTTATCAAAATCTAATACCCCTACACCTAAAGAAAGTCCAATTCCAAAACCGCAAATTGATATTTTTTCAGAAATACAAACTTCTTTAGATTTTGCGTAATAGTCACAAATCGTAAGTGGAATAGTAGTAGCACCAGTATTACCGTATCTATCAATACTTATAGGAACATTATTAAAATTAATCCCAATTCTTTTTGAAATATTTTGGATTATGAAAATATTCGCTTGATGTAGAAAATGTCGATCTATATCATCAAAATTAATTTGAAAAAATGACTTAAATTCTTTTATCATTTTTGGAACTTCACTAATTGAAAATTTAAATACCTCAGGACCATTCATATATCCATCATAATCATTTCTAACAACACCGGGTTCTCTTTCATAACGTTTTTCATCGCCCATTCTATGCCTATATCCACCATATGGAACTATTAAATTTCTGTATCCACTTCCAATTGTTTTAAGTGTAAAGTAAGATTTCTTTTGTGATTCATAATTCTTGTCAATTAAAATTGCTGAACCGGCATCATATGAAAGTAAAGCAAGCTGCCGATCTAAAGGGGAACAATGTTTACTTACAGTATCGCCACAAAGCAAAAGAACTCTATTAATGTTTGGCTGATTCAAATAGGACAAAATTGCCGACATTCCATAAACAAAGGCTGAACAAGCAAGATTTATATCATACGCCAAGCATTCATTTGATAATAGTAGCCTATGTTGAAGAACACAAGCTGTAGATGGGGCAATATAATCAGGAGTTTGACTAACAAATAAAAGTACATCTATAGAATTTCGATCAATATTTAATTTATTAATAATAATATTTGCAGCATGCTCACACAAATCTGATGTTGTTGTATTTGAGTCTGCCAAATGACCTTGTAGTACACCTACATTTTTTTTTATTTTTTCAACTAAATCTGCCCCAAATATAGGAGCAAGTGAATCCGTTGTACGAACATCTTTTGGTACACTCGTAGCAATTGCTCTAATATTATAATTTGAAAATTCTAAATTTGCCATATGTTAAATTAAAAATATTTATTAATTGGACCGCCACCATCAATCTTTATTTCGGTCCCAGAAATTTGTTTTGAATTATCCATTAATAAAAAAAGAAGTAACGATACTACGTCTGAGCATTCAGCAATTCCATTGATTTGTAATTTATTTAATTCATCGACATTTTCAATTCCAATTCTTTTTCTCCACCTTTCTGTCATCTCTGTGTTAACTATTCCAGGCTGAATCGAGTTCAACCGAATCTTTTTATTTGCTAATTCTTTTGAGAGAACTCTTACCAAGGCTTCTAATCCAGCTTTAGAAGAAGAATACATTGACTGGCCAATTCCACCAGATTGACTTGCGATTGATGAAATAGCAACTATGCTTGTTAAAAAGTGGTCATTATGATTTTTATTTTTTTCGATATATTTAACAATTTCTACAAAAGAATAAACATGAAGTCGCATTAAATGGTCAAATTTTAGATAAGATACTTGACGAAGTGGAATAACTGACTCCATACCTGCACAATGTACAAACCCCTTAATTTTATAACTTGATTGCTTTAATGTATTAATTAATTCGTCAATATTTGTTAAATCAACTTGAAGATAAACGTGATTACCCATCAATGTTGTTTCCAAATCAAAAAGCTTTTCTTTTGATCTTGCCATTAAAATCAATCTATCACCTTGAAGGTCTAATGCATTTGCTAAAGCCTTGCCAATGCCAGATGTAGCTCCTGTAATTATATAAAACTTATCAGAATTATCTTCAACAATACTCATTATAATCTTTTTATTAATATTTAAATAATTGATATTTGTCTAGATAAAGTATTGACTAAATTATATCCATCCCAAACTAACGAAAAATCCATAGTTCGCCCAATTGGAACTATTCTATCTATTCCGGTTGGCTTATATTCATTTAACCAAGTAACAAATTCATTTTCGGGTATGCCAAAATAGCTCAACGTTTGATACTTCCTATTTATGACCGATTGTAAATCACCAAGTGAATGAATAACGAATTCATTAAAATATCCACTACTGCAACGATGAAATTCAATATCAGAATGAATTGCAGAATTATTTATCCTCCAAATATCATTATTGTAACTTTTTTCTAGTTTGATATCGGCATATGAAATTGCTTGTGAGAAAAATGAAGTTAACTTATCAATAGAGTTAACAGGTTGTAATTTAAATTTTTTTTCGACTAATGTCAAATGTAATAAATTCCAAAATTTATTTTGAGCTTCTTCTACATCTTCTTTACTACCTATCCAATAAATTGCTTGGGGGGAGGTACAAGCGTTTTGATCAAACAAATAAGTGTCGTTATAAAAATCAAATGCCAATTTTTTTTGGTTTTCAGAAGCTAGGTAAGCACTAGCTTTTATGACTGATATTGAATATCTATCAGAAAATGTTACCTCTGTAGATTTTGGAGGAATAGTAGATTTCCGAATTTCATTAATTGTGGCATCTCCACCCCATATAATTCTTACATCACACAGATTTGAAAAAAATGAAGTAGCCTGATTATCTCTATCATACTTAATTATATATAAACGATCGCCAAAGCAATCTTTATACTTCTTAATATTTAATACTTCTTGAAATGCACGGATTATAATATTTACTTGTTCAAATGGCTTTGAAGGTACTTTTACAATATTTATATTCCCAGTTACTAATCCAGCTAAAAGGCTATAAGCAAAATTAACAGGAACATTACCAGGAGCTATATGAAAGACGATACCTCTACCCACTCTCAAAAGGTTTTCATTAGAATAATTCTTCTTAAGTGTATTTATATTTGCTCTTCTGCAATAAAAAGCGAAAGTAGCAACATCTGGATAATTTCTAACTTCTGGAATTTTCAATAAATAATTTGAAATTTCCGATAAAAAATCAATTGTAATATTAGAAAAGATTTCAAATGGATTTTGATTAGATAATTCCAACACGGAATTTTCCAAATTACCGATTAAATAATTAATTTCTTTCTCCATATGTATCGCTACAGCCTCTCAATTCTGCATTTTTTAAACGTCCAAAAATTTTAAAATATTTTCCTTTTCGCCCACAATTACAATCGTCTTCGCCATATATGCTTCCTAAATCTTCTGTTAAAATTGAATGGCCCGGGTAACTAAAGGGAAGTAATGATAGTAGCTGTATAATACCCTGCTCTCCAAATTCACAAACAGAAAAATCATTTGATCTTCTTGTGATAATATCAGAGTATTCAGAGGTATGAAGAAATCCGGATTCACATTCCATATGAATAGTCCCCGTCTGCTCAACCATCCCATAGTAATCATGTATTCTAGTTAAACCACAAACAGAATGTAGTTGAGATTTAAATGTATTTGCATCAACTGCTTGATCAATTAGTTTTTTCCATCCACCTCCATGTATTAGCACCGCATTGGTTAGATCGATTTCATTCTTGTGTTTTAATAACTCTTGATAAAAATGCTGATATACAATAAATGTAAATCCAAATAACATTATTGTTTTTTGGGAATTTTCTTCAATAAATTCTTTTATTCCTTCAAGGTTTAAAGTCATATCATCATTTAGCGCAAAAATTCTTTTTGAAGCAAAAATAGAAAATCCAGTAATTCCAGCTGCTCTTGCTGAAAATTGATTTCTGTTTTTTACTGTAGATTCGCAATCAATAATTAACATTGGAACTCTGCTACCTCCTAAAAAGCTTGACACAATTCTACTTAAAATACGTGTTTGATTCATAGACGTATTCTTATTTAAAAATATTTTAGATACAGATTGGCCTGTAGTCCCTGATGAAGTCATGGTTTTCACTACATCTTGACGTGGCACACTTAACAAGTCATACATTTTAAATAATCTTACAGGCAAAAACGGAAGGTCTTCAATATTTAAAATTTGATCTACGTTAAAATTTACCGAGTGCATCATATTTTTAAATTCTAAACAATTGTTTTGATGATAATTGAATAAATCAATTATTCTTTTCAGAAAAAATTCTTTTTTAGACACTTTATTTAATGAATAAAGTGGAATTTCCGGCAATTCATAATTCATGCTAATATCCATTATTATAATCCTAATTTAGAATAAAGTATTTTTCCTGATTCACTTCGTGGAAATTCTTGAATTATTCGAATTTCAATTGCACTATGATGAATTCCAAGTTTTTTAGACAGCAAGTCTTTTACTGCAATCTTTTCGTCTTCATTTAATAAGTATACAAGTAATAAATTGTCTTTCCCTGCACATGCAGAATTTACAGATATTTTTTTCAATAACAATTCTAATTCGTCTAGATTTACTCGATTACCAAATATTTTAATGAACCTTTTTATTCTTCCAACTATAAAATAAAATCCTTCGGCATCAAAATAAGCAATATCACCTGTATTTAAAATTCCTTTATTTACATCGCCCAATGATAAGTCTTCTATACTTTCTGCATATCCAAGCATAACATTTGGTCCTGTATAAATCAATTCACCTGAAATTTTGGGTTCAATAATTTTATTATTATTTTCATCAATTAAATAGAACTTGCCCCCAGGTATTGGATGACCAATACTTCCTAATTTACTTTTAATAGACTCGGTTGGTAAGTAGCTTAACCTAGCTGTCCCTTCTGTTTGGCCATACATAACAAAAAAATCAATTCCTTTAGATATGGAATAATCAGAAAAATATTCAATAAGTTCATTTGATAACTTTCCACCAGCTTGAGTAATTTTTTTTAAGCTTGGTAAATCAATATTAAGTAATCTAAAATTTTTTAATATTTCAAAAGTATAGGGAACTCCGGATAAGGATGTAACATTGAATTTTTGAAATAAATTCCAAAAATTTCTTTGTGTTATACTCTCACTTGTCATAACAATAGATCCACCAGCAAATAGGTGGCTATTGATTATGGATAAACCAAATGAATAATTCATTGGTAAATTACTGATTGCTCTATCTGATTCAACTAAATTCAAATAAATACAAATTGATGAGGCATTTGAAACTAGATTTGAATAAGACAACCTTACTAATTTAGGGCTTCCTGTTGTACCTGAAGTCGAGAGAAGAAGTGATAACGAAGGATCTAATTTTGAATTAAAGTTACGCCCAACTGAAATAATAGTGTAACTATTGTAATTAATTACACTATTGTAATTAATGAAACAACTTGAAATTAAAGTTGGTGCAAATATTACATCAGGATTATATCTTTCAATTATATTTTCAAAAAGCGAATAATCAGATTGTGCATCAATTAGGATTGGTACAACTTTTCGTTCAATACAGTTTATGTAAAAAAAAAGGGAGTCGAGGTTATTTTGACATAATAATAATACTAATGTTCCTGATGGTATATTAGAAAAAATTGTATCACCATTTCGTAAAATTTCACTGACTTTATATTCAAAACCATGCTCATCAATTACCGTAGCATTATAATTAAACAGCTTCATATTATTGATTCTATTAATTAATCTATAAGAAAATCATCCGAAGATAACAACGAATCCTTTTTAACTGATTTAGCAAGCTTTTTACCAATAAAAGAATCATATTCGGATACAGAGATGCCAGTTCCCGGTCTTTTAGCGGCTAAATTTGACTCTGATAATATAGTGCCTTCAATTAGGTCCTCATTGGCTATTAAACTACGCCTCATTTTTAATCTTTGAACTAATTCGTCATTACTAACCGACCTAAACTCTAAACCTAAGGATTTAAAAACATTATTAATTCCTTCAATCATTAATTTTAATTCGCTATGTTCAATTGCCATTTGATTATCCATTCCAATAATGGTTTTATCTAGAGTTACGTGTTTTTCAACAACGCAAGCACCCAAAGCTATTGAAGCAATACCAATGTCTACCCCTAACGTATGGTCAGAATATCCAATCACTTGAGATGCGAATGTTTTCTTAAGTAATTTAATATTATTAAGATTTACAAATTCTGCTTCAACTGGATAAATTGATACACAATGCAGAACACAAACATTTGTTGCACCAGACTCTTCTAGTACCTTAACTGCTTTCACAATCTCGTCAAAATCTGCCATCCCTGTAGACAAAATGATTGCTGTGTTTGATTTTGCAAGATGTCTTAAATAGGGGTAATTATTTATATCCATGGAAGCCACCTTAATGAAGGGCACATTGCATTCATGAATTAAAAAATCCGCCTCTTCTTTTGAGTATGGAGTTGATGCAAAATCAATTCCAATACCATGCGCGTAAACAGAAAGTTCTTTTAGTTGATTCTCATTCAATGAAAATTTTTTAACAAATCTCTTTGCAATTGGATTTTCAATATAATAATCATTAGAATACAGCGTCTCTTCAGACCAAGATTGAAATTTTACACAATCTCCACCACATTCTTTTACCATATCAATCATCTTCTTTGCCTTATCTACATCGCCAAAATGACTTGTATTTAATTCTGCGATAAAGTATGGTTTATGATTTTCCCCTATAATTCTATTATTGTTAAGCGTAATTTCCATAATTAATATTTATTGTTTAATTGGATTTATAATCATTTCTGATAAAAATAGATCTCTATCTAAAAAGGGAGTCTGATCTTCAAGAGGTCTCCTGACCATTTTTTTGTTTTGATCTCTTACAGTGCCTACTTCTATATAAGATTGATCTTCTCTACAAATAATTTCACAAATGACAGGACCATCGGTTTCCACCAACTGCTTTAATGAATTTTCTAAAGTATCCTTATTTTGAATTAATTGATATTTCAAACCAAATGCTAATGCAACTTTTTCAAAATTAGGGCAACTAACACCATTATTAGGATCTACTCCAATGACTCTACCTCTGAACAATTCACTTTGTCTTCTTCTTATAATTCCATAAACATTATTATTAATAATAATAATTTTTGCTGGAATATTGTTGTGTATAATTGTTTGTAATTCTTGAAGATTCATCATAACAGAACCATCACCAACAACAACAAAAACAGGCTTTAGTGATGCATAATGAGCGCCAATTGCGCCAGGTAATGCAAATCCCATTGCTCCTTGAGAAATTGGATGAACCGATCTCTGATTATCTCCGAAATTAAAATTAGTTGGAAGAATAACTTCAATGAATCCAGAATCAGTTACAAGTGTACAATCTTCAGGTAATGTTTTTGAAAGAGATTGTGTTAATTCATAAAGATCAATTTTTTCTGATTGTGAAAAAATAGGCTCAACAGAAGAAAATATTTTTTTCCAATGTAAACATTTTTCAACCCACTCTGAAGTATTACATGAAAATTCTAAATTGTTTAATTTCGATAATAATTTTTTAACATCAATCTCTAAAAATTGGTCAATTTTTACTCCATTTTTTGAATGTTCTACTGGATCAATATCAACAACTACAATTTGTGCATCTCTAGCAAAGTCACAGAAATCAACTCCTGTTGAATATGCAGACAAACGATTGCCAAGTACTAAAACAAAGTCTGAATTTTGTAAACAAAAATTTCCGGCACGACTTGCGCCCATTGAACCAATCGAGCCAATTGATAATTTATTCTTTGACCCATAAATATCAGGTGCTGAATTCGAATAAACTACTGGGATATTTTGAGACTCTACAAATAAGCGAAGATGCTCTTCCGCTGAAGAAGATCTAACACCTGATCCAATTAAAATAACAGGTCTCTTTGAATTCGATAATTTATTAGATAAATCTGAAATGTCTTGATCAGTTACCGAAAAAATTCTTTCTGGAATTTCGATTTTTTTAAATGGCATTTCAACTTCTACATTCGCGCTCTGTAAATCAAGAGGTATATCCAACCATACTGGACCTGGTCTACCTTCTAAAGCAAAATGTATAGCTTGATCTAATTCTTTAATAATATCACTGCCTTTATGAAGCATCGCAGAATATTTAGTTATAGATTTTATTATAGGAATTATATCTGCTTCTTGTTGTCCAAAAGTTCTAATTTTTAATCCAGTAAAATTAGATGTTTCATTCAAAATATTTTGTCCAGAAATGAATATGCACGGAATATTGTCTTGCCATGCGGATAAAACTCCAGTAATTGCATTTGTACTAGCACATCCAGTAGAAACTAAACAAGCTCCAACTTTTCCAGAATATTGAGCATATGCAACAGCAGCGAAAGCAGCTGATTGCTCATGATGTACAGCTACATTGCAAATTTTTCCATGTTTTGCTACAGCATCAGTTAAAAATAATGCTCCCCTACCTGAAACAGAAAAAATTGTGTCTGTTCCTAAATCATATATTTTATTAATAATGTAATCGGATACTCTCATTAGTTTGTTGGTTTAAACGAGTTAATTATATCAGGTAAAACAACTATAAAATCTGCCCTGCAAGCAGATTGATTATCTATAAATCCTTCTGCGGAGCCTTTGGCAATTCCCCTACGTAAGGAATCAAGCTTTGCGTGAATGATCAATTTTTCACCAGGAACAATTTTTCTCCTAAATTTTACATTATCAATACTTACAAAATTTGTTTTTTTCCCTTTGTGTTCATCTAGGGTTAAAAATGTCATAATAAAAGTTTGAACCATTGTTTCAACTTGAATAAAACCAGGAACACTAGGTTCGTCTTCAAAATGAGCTGGAAAAAACCATTCATTATAGGAAAAACATTTGGTTGCTTTTGCCGAGGTACCAGGAAATACATCAAAAGCATTATCTATAAAAAGAAGTGGATATCGATTTTGCTGGCAAAGTTTAATAGCTGGGATGTCAAAATAAAGTCCTGTTTCTAAATGCTCGTTAATCATTAAATGTAATATTATATTTTGATAAAATCTCTATACCTTTTTTGTAACTCGAAAAGTCGATTATATCATCAATTTCCATTTCAATTTTAAAGGTTTCTTCAAGAGAACCCATCAGTCCCATGTGACCAACACTATCCCATTCAGGAATATCTTGGTATTTTAAATCATTTAACAATTCTTGATTAATTCCGAAAGAATCAAGAAATACTGAATTGTAGGTCGATAAATTGTTGTTCATGTTTTGTTTGTTATATTAAAAATTAAAAATTCGATATTTGTATAAATATAAGATATAATAGGTTATGAAATTATCAAGAAAAGATCCTGTAGTATTAAGAACTAAATGATTTAAATCGGGGTAGAAAACTTATTAATGCAAATTGTATAAATTTACCCTTACTTCTAATTAATTTAAAATTATATTTAAATATTACCCATATTCTAGTAAACCAATTTTTATTATACATATCGTAAATGTATAATTCCAAACTACCATATTTTAAAAATTGAGAAAAATGAAAAGAATGGATGAAATACCATTGGTCTAATATAAATGCAAGCCTTTTAAAATAAGTTTTCAGAGAGTTTCTGTTTAGTTGGCCATGAACATTAGACTGATGTATTCTATAAAAAATATAACTATTACTATCTATTATAACATTCTTATATAGCGATCTCGCACAAAAATAAATGAGCCAGTCGTGTGATATAAATTTCCATTTGTCTAAATTTTTCCCGGAAACAAATTTTCTAAATTCTAATAAAAATAAGCTTGTAAAAACATATGTGCATCCAGCACTTGCCCCTTCGAATAAAAAATCAAACTTTGTTTGTTTAAAGTCTTTTCTCAAAATATGTTCAGAGTTTCTTCCCTCATCCAAAATAATTAAATTAGACGCATATAAAGACGAATTATTAATTCGCATTTTTTTAGCCGCCTCGAATAATTTCGTATCAACCCATATGTCATCTTGATCTGATAATGAAATATAATCGGTTTGTGAAATGATTTTTTCATCAATGGATAATAAAGCACCAATAAAATTTAATGCAGAAGAGCCGGAATTTTGCTTATTTACAACCAAATGAATACGTTCGTCATTTATTCTATTAATAATTTTAATTGTTTCATCAGTGCTACAATCATCAAACACCAATAAACTTAAGTCTACATTCTTTTGATTTAAAATTGAATCAATTTGTTCTTGGATATATTTTTCACCATTATAAGAACATAATACAATAAGTACCTTAGGCTTAATCAAATCTTTAATTTAATAATTTTTTAAATAGTAATCTAAAATGTTTAATTAAAGAAAATATAATAAATAAAGGCAAAAATGGAAAAAATATCTTTTTTTGTTTGCAAAAATTATAAAATAATATAATCTCGCCCAGTCTCATTTTAAAAATTCTACTACTCAAACCATTGCCGGTCATTGGAGCTTTGCCCAGAAAAGTTAATGCCGAACCTTTAATTTGATATACGCTCTTATTAGAAAATGCAATTCTTAGCCATAAATCGTAATCTTCGCAATATTTCATTTTTTCATTAAACCTTAATTTTACTTCTCTTTTTATTAATACTGATGGGGTTACAGCTAGGTTTTTCAAAAACCATTTAAATTTATTGCATTTTAAAATTATAAAATTGTTGATGCTATATTCATGATTTAATATTTCAGATAAATTACCGGTTTGTGAAATTCCAGAATTATGGAAAATAAAATCTGGATTTAGTATATTTATGAAAATATTACATGTATTTAATTTATTTGGGTGCCACATGTCATCTGCATCTAAAAAACAAATATATTCTCCTTTGGCATTTTCCCAACCGATATTTCTTGCAACTGAAGGTCCGGCATTATTAATCAAATTAATGTAAATTAAATTAATACCTAAAAAATTAAACTTGTCTATAAATGAGTTGATAAATTCTATAGTAATATCCTTACTGCCATCATTTATTAAAATAACTTCATAATTATTAAAAGTTTGATATAGTATAGATGTTAATGCTCTTTCAATGGTATTTATTGAATTGAAATAAGGTATTATTATTGAAAATTTAATATTATCTCTGTTCATTTTTTAATAATAAATTTAACTCTTCAGCATGGCTTAGCTTCTTTGTGTCTAATATTTCTCTAATTAGGTTTTCAGAATTTTCTACTATACTAGTTAAATTGTTATAATTTTCAAAAGCATATTCGATTTTTTCCACTATACTAGTAGGTGATTTTGTTTCAATTTTCAGGCAGTTGAAATTGTCTATCATTCTACTTCCAATACCCCCAACAAATGTGGTTATAACAGGAACACCAAAGATCATGGCTTCATATATTGTCCTTGGAAACCCTTCATGGTATGATGGTAAAATAAATAAATCTGAACCTAAATAAATATCTTTTAATTTATTAATATTATTTTCAGGGCCATGAAAAATAATTACGTCGTCTAAGTTTAATTCGATAACTTTTGAGTAAATAAAACTTTGATGATAACCATCACCAACAATAGTTAATTTAAATTGAAATTTATTTTTTTCTTTTATTATAGCAATTGCCTCAATTAATTCGACTAACCCCTTTTCAATATCTAATCTACCTAAATAAAGTAAGTTGTAGAAATCTTTAGGTTTCAATTGATCAGTTGTAATTATATCGTTATATCCAAATGAGATACCTGGTCTTTGTGTAAATCCATTGCCACCCACCGAATTAACCAAATCTGTAAATAAAGGTGATACCGTAAAGACAATATCAGCATGTTTATATAAAAATTTTGACAAATTGGTGCTTACCCCATGTTCTCCTCTTACATTTAATCCATATTTTTTTCTAAATAAAATTGCAAATATTGCTAGATAATGATAGTTGGTAGGATAGTAAATATAAATAAAATCTGATTTTATAACTTTCCAAAATCCTACGATATAAACTATAAAATATGTAAACAATTTACTTTTATATCTTCTTAATGCTGTAATTTTTATTCCAGTATTTTTTAAATCAAAGTTGTGAAACTCTTCATCTTTGGTCAATTTAGTCTGAAACATTTCAACATCATTACCCAATTCTAATAATTTCACTGCAAATTCACCAATAGCTCTAAATGTATATAATGAATCTTTTTTCTTATAAAAAACATTATTAACTATTAATAATATTTTCATTTGTTTACATAAATTTTACTCATAATGTAACAATTTTTTCCTCTTAAAAAATAACTCTAAAGCCAATATATTCCAAATCTTTTCTGGATGATTTATTTTTCCTGTTTGGTGTTCTAACCAGATGTTGTTAATTTTTTTCTTATCCCAGAAAACTGAATTCTCGGGTATACTATCTATTATATTTTGTGCCCAATTTTTTAAATCAACTCTGAGCCAATATGAAACTGGTATAGAAAATCCTTGCTTGGGACGATTAACTATTTCTTCTGGAACATATTTATATAAAACATCTTTAGCTATTTTTTTTGAAGTATCATCATTGTATAGGAAATTATCTGGAAGTTTAATTAAAAAGTTTAATAAATTATGATTTAAAAATGGAGCACGTGATTCCAAACTAACAGACATAGCGGCTCTGTCAACTTTAACTAAAATATCATTTGGCAAATAAGATAATGCATCATAATGACCAACATTGTTAAATTTAAATTTATTTTTTTGCAAAAAGTTTTGACTTTTATTAGAAAATAAATCTTTGACTGGCAATTGTTTGTCCCAAAATTTATTATGCCAATTAGTTTGTACATCTGCTATATTATTATAATTAATCAATAACTTAAGTAGAAATTTTAAACTTTTAACTTTATAGTAAAATTTATTATTAGTCAATTTGAAAAAATTAAAAATAGCAAGGACTAAACTATCAATTTTAAATTTAGACAAATAAATATATTTTTTATATTTCAAAAATATTCTATGATCAGGGTATCCATATAAAAATTCATCTGCACCATCACCACTTAATACAACAGTCACATATTCTCTAGCATGTTTTGAAACAAAAAATGTTGGTATTTGAGAGCTATCTGCAAATGGTTCATCCCAATAAGCGAATATTTCCTCTATTTTGGATAAAATTTCATTTGTATCCAAATACTTTGTTTTGTGATTGGTATTTAAATGTTTTGCAACATTATCTGCATGAGGGGCTTCATTTACACCAGGGTGAGGCATTCCAATTGTAAAGGTCGTTAAATCACTTTTTACGTGCTTTTTCATTATGGAACAAACTAGGGAAGAGTCAACCCCGCCTGACAAAAAGGCGCCTATTGGAACATCTGATATAGATTGTTTTTTAACAGATTCGATTAATAATTTTTCAAATTCAATTTTAGCTTCTTCATATGTGCCTGTATAAGGATTTGTTTTTGCTTTATCTAATTCCTCACATAAGGACCAATAATGAATCAACTCTGGATCTGAATTTGTTTTGATACAATTTGAATCAAAAACTAAAATTGTGCCGGGAATTACTTTAAAAATTTTTTTATAAATTGAAAGATTATTTGGAACATAACTTCTTATTAGAAATCCAATAGCGGCATCAAAATTAATTTGCTTTTCAAATTTAGAATGTACTTCAAAAGCTTTTATTTCTGAAGCGAATATTAGATAGTCATTTTGATAACCATAATAAAGCGGTTTTTCCCCTATTCGATCTCTTATCAAATATAATTTTTGTTCTAAATTGTCCCAAATTGAAATTGAAAACATTCCTTCCATTTTAGAAGCAAACTCTTTAATACCAAATAATTCAAAACCTTCCAGAATTACCTCTGTATCTGAATGTCCTCTCCAATTGATTGTAGGATCTAATTTTTCACATTCAATCTTTAATTCTTTAAAATTATAAATTTCGCCATTAAAAACAATATTGAATCGTTTTGAATGGCTTTGCATTGGTTGGCTTCCAGCTTCTGATGTATCAATAATCGCCAACCTAACATGACCATAAGCATATACTTGATCAGTATTAACAATATCCTTCTTGTCAAACTTGTAGGAATCAGGACCTCTATGATTAAGGCTAATTCTCATTGCTTCTAAATCAGAATTTAAATCATTGTAATTTTTACCAATAAAACCAAAAATGCCACACATATTTAATTATATTAAAATAGTTTTTGTTTCTCTTAATTGGATAATTTCATGTGTATGATATTTTTTATCTTGACCTATCAGTATAAAGGATAGCAAAAAGAATGGATAGGTATAGCTGAAAATAAAAAATTCTTTAGATTCAATTAATATTAATACTAGAATTAAAAAAAAACCTATCAAGTCTTTATTCTTTTTTACATGAATAACTAAAAAACTGTAATATGTTAAATAAAAAATTAAAGAAAAAATTAAGCCTAAAGAATAATATGTTTGTATATACCCGGTATCATGACCAGAAGCGTTTCCTTCACCACTCGGATCTTTAACTAAACCTGTTCCAATAATTGTCTTTAAAGATAATTCGGGAATTGGCATTTGACTCAAGCCTTCTACCAAATCATTGTTTAATCTAAATCCTGAATTTATCCAGCCAAAAAATAATTCAGTATTGTATCCATCTACATTCGATGTTGCTTTGTCTAATATATTTGTGAAGTTTATTTGACTAAAGAAAATTATAAAAAAAGATAAAATAGCAATTTTTTTCAAATTAATGCCAAATGAGAAAAGATATAATAGTATCGAAAAAAGTGAAAGAAATAAACCTGTTCGACCAATAAACAAAATTGCTATTAATATTAAAATAATAATTGTCCAAATACAAATTCGACTAATCAAATTTGTATTATAATACTTCAAATATATAAGTAAAGATACAATTCCAGTAAACTCTATTACAGATAATGTTGCACCGGCAACAGACACAAATCCTAATGCCCTCATTTTGTTTTCCTGTCCGAAATTAGAATTATATAAGATTAAATTATTAAACAAATTGCTAATATTGGGATTGAAATAAGAGCACAGTGTTAGTAAAGATTGTAGCAAAACAGCTAGTCCTACGAGAATTAAAAATTCTTTCCTAGATTTAAAAAATAAATTCATTATAAATGGAGTTATTAAACCATACATGGTAAAATAAGCCAACCTCCCCATTTGTGTAATATCATTAGAAAAGAAATACTGAATTATCGCAACAAGATAAATACAAAATAAAATACATAAATAAATAATATTATTTTTAAAGAACTGTTTTGATCCAAACGAATTTTTTTTTATTGCAATTAAGAATGTAAATATCAATAAAAAGAAAAATGTGCATCTAGCCGTAGTAAATCCTGGAATTAATTTGAAATTAATATCAAATAATAAAAAGAATATTACTAAGAACTTAATAAATTTTCTAATTACTAAATTCATTTATTTGACTTTATATAATATACCTAAAAGAGAATATTTTATTCCACCAAGAATTAATCTAGTTAATTTATATATTAAAAAATATCCTTTTAAAAATCCAATTTCTTTTAAAATTTTACTATACATAAAAATATAACCTGTTCTCATTTTAGAAAGCTGTTCTTTTGATTGTGAAATCCCACCTTCGTTTCTTCTATAACAGGCCATCGTTTTTTCAAAATACTTAGTTTTGCCTTTTGCAGCCAACATAATTTCAATTGGTATATCACCAGAAATTGAATATTTTAGCCATTTGGGATAACCAATTTGTTTAAAAATATTTCTATGCATCAAACTACAAGTAGGTATATAATGTTCTCTTATTATATCTCTAAGTTCTAAAGTGCTATTTGGTGGTATTGGGTAATAGAAGTGATCATTTTTGTCAATTAAAGTGACTTCTACGCGGTGAAAAGACATTACATAGTCTGTGTGACTTTCTAAAAAATCAACTTGCATTTGTAATTTATTTTCATCTGTCCAATAATCATCACCTTCACAAGATGCTATATACTTTCCTTTAGCTAAATTCAGTGCATAAAGTGAATTGGGCATCATACCAATATTCTTCTCATGCAAGGTGTACTTTACCAAATTAGCTTTAGGGTGAGTCAATAATATTTTTTGGATTATACTATGCGTATTATCTGGTGAAGCATCATTTGATAAAATTAATTCGAAATCAAAATTACATTTCTGATTTAAAACACCGTTTATTGCTTCTTCTATGTATTTTTCATGACCATAAGTAATCATTACTACAGAAACCATTATCATGATACGTTATTATTAATTATATTAGAAATTAATTCTAAGTTAATAATATCAATTTGATGTGACAGTGGTAAACATAAAACCCTCGAAGAGATACTTTCTGAAACTTCCATGGTTTTGCCATTAACATATTCAATTGTGTTTAAGGAGGGATAAAAATATCTTCTTGGGAAAATTTTGTTCTTATTTAACTCTTTTTGAATATTAAGTAATTCTTGCTCTGTTTGAAAAATTACTGGATAATAGCTATAATTCCATTCGGTACTTTCTCTGATTTTAATTGTTTTAAGATTTGAAAAGTTTATATTTTGATTATAAAAGTTTACAATATTCTTTCTTGCATTAAATATTTCTTCAATGTGATTTAAAACAACAATACCCATAGCGGCTTGCAGCTCCGAAATTTTAGCATTAATTCCCAAACCATGAAATGAAGTAGGCCCATTATGTCCAAAATTATGGCTGTAAAATAATTTATTTCTTAATTCTCCATTTTTACAAAACACAGCCCCACCCTCTCCAGTATGAAATATTTTTGTCGCGTGAAAGCTACAAGTGCTAACATCGCCATAATTAAATATTGATTCTCCTAAATACTTAACACCAAAGGCATGTGCGGCATCATATATAACACTTAAATTATATTTTTTTGCAATTTTTTCAATTGCCAAAACATGGCATGGATTGCCAAAAACATGTGTAGCTAAAATTGCAGTTGTTTTCTCTGTTATAGCTGCTTCAATTTTATTTTCGTCAATAGTTAAATAATCATAATTTATATCTACAAAAACAGGTTTACAGTTTTCCCAAATTATCGAGGAAGTAGTTGCTATATAACTAAACGGTGTTGTAATAATTTCGCCATTTTTACCTAATAATTTAAGAGCTAGCTGAATGGGGAGTGTTCCATTATTCATGA
>JACCDK011565440.1_pt1 | contig 19601 bp, 21 predicted proteins | sample 7445871 | NCBI WGS metagenome assembly JACCDK01 (sample SAMN15323436, study PRJNA562643) | freshwater metagenome | isolation source: river surface water | place: USA:Blue River Watershed | collected 2017-08-15
CCATATGCTTTGTTCAGCGGAACGACCAGTTCGGGAAAGCGATCTTTCTGGAAGTCGATTGAGATGCTTCCTTGAGGAAAAATGTCCGCAATGCCTCTGGGGTTCGTGACGCCACCGTAAACATATTCCGGAACAATGTCGGATGATGATACTGTATGGATTTGGTAAGATTTTTTTAGGGTCGCGCTCGTGTAGGTGATGGGCGCTGGAGTTGTTGGTGATATTGTTGTTGTGCCTGGAGAACTGGACGATGTGCTGCCCCCGCCACCACAAGACGAGAGCAACACACATGCTGCCAGTGCATTAAAACGTCGCAGTTTCACTACCCTCCCCCAAGAACGAACATAACGGATCATTTTCCGGCGAATATGCTAGAAATCTGACGCCCCTTATTATCGTAAACGTAAATGTGGCTGCCTCTTCGAACGCTGACTGTGCTGGATGTATATCCTTTCAGTCCGTCATTCGGCCCAGTTCCCGCAAACACTGCGCACAGCTGACGCTGTCCGGCGCCATAGACATAGACTTGACTGCCGCGTTGGACTGCTGTGACTATCTCGGACACATTATACTCCATCAATCCATATATGAATGAGAATGGGATGAACTCGGGGGTTAAGCAAGCAACGAAGTTGACCTAAGTCCTTTTTGCTCGGTCAAAGGATGAGATTATCATTTTTTAGCGCGAGACTTTGTGGTGCTAGGCAAAACCATCTAAGCCATCTTCATAAAATGGTACTTCGGACGGGAGCCTTTTTTCATTGTGGGTTGGCGTTTTCATTGGCACATATCTCCGATGATAAAATATATCGTTTTCGTAATCGTCTTCGCATTGGTTGGCTCCGGCATATGGTTCTGGAGCAAGACCGATCCGCAAAAGCTCGATTTTGCAGACCGGATGGCACCTGGGCCTGCTGAATATAGCGAAGCACCGCAGACAAATGTGGCATATGGTGACGACGCGCGGCAGAAGCTTGATATTTATCTGCCCAAGCAAAACACAGCTGGCGGTTCTGCGGTGCTAATCTTTTTCCATGGTGGTTCGTGGCATGATGGTGAGCGTGAGGGCTACGGCTTTTTGGGTCGCGCTTTTGCCGCACGTGGCTTGGTCACGGTGATTGCCGATTATCGCAAGGCACCAAATGTCCGCTTTCCCGCCTTTGTCCAAGATACGGCATCAGCCATTGCTTGGGTCCATGCCAATATTTCCAAATATGATGGTGATGCAGACCGTATTTTCGTGATGGGGCATAGTGCTGGCGCCCATATTGCCATGATGACGACGCTAGATTCACAATGGCTGGCCGCGCAAAATCTTTCGCCAGCTATTATCAAAGGAATGATAGGCCTTGCCGGGCCATATGATTTTCTACCACTGACATCCGATTCATCAAAAATTGCCTTGGGACAGTGGCCAGACTTAACCGAAACGCAACCGATCACTTATGCACGCGGGGATGCGCCACCCCTGTTGTTGTTAACCGGTGACAAGGACACCGTTGTGAAGCCCCGCAACAGCAAAATTCTATCTGAGAAAATTCAAGCGCTCGGCGGGCAACAGCAGTTACGAATTTATCCCAACGTAGACCATGCCGATATCATCATGGCCGTCGCGCGTCCGTTCCGTCAAAAGGCACCCGTTGTAGCCGATGTGCTGAACTTCATACAGGCGCATAGTCCAGAGTAGAGCGCGGCGTTTATTTTTGCCCAAGGATCTTTTGGCGATATGAAATGATTAACAAGCCGGCGTTGGCGATTGCTGCGCCAAGCATGGCAAAAGCTGCACCAACTTCGCCGTGTATCGGCAATAGCCAGATGAGAAGAATGCCAACGATAATAGCTCCGGCTAGGCTGCACAACATAACACGCCCAGCCTTTCCAGCGGTTAGCAGTGCAGGCTCTAACCCCAATGTTGCAAATTGCACCGCAGCTGCGGCACCTAAAATCATCACCAGCGGGTAAGCGGAGACAAAATCTACGCCGAATAGCCAGACGATGATGGGCTTTCCTGCCAAACCGACAATGGCGAGCACAAGAATTGCCGCTACACCCGAAACCTTCATCATCTTGCTCAGCAGGATACCTGCATCCTTGGACCCGCCTATATGGGCGACCCGTGCATATTCGGTAAATAAAGCCATGGAAATGGCGTCACCAATACGTGCAAAAACCTGACCCAATTGATAACCAAGCCGGAAAAATCCAGCGGCAGCGGCGCCGACATAGACGCCAACAATGACTGCAACCATTTGCTGGCTGGTCAGCTTAAAGCTTGAGCTAACATTTGACCATAAAGCGAACTTGCTGATGCCGGGAAAGCGGCTCTGAAAACTGTCTAAACGGGGCAAATTGCTCCACCGCAATGGCAGTTTAAGCCGCCGCAATACATTTATCCAAACCAAGACGGTTGGCACAAATTCCGATAGCAGCCAGATCGCCAGAAACCCCCATATCGTTGGCTGCATCATTACCAATATGCCGGTACCCACAAGGCGGATGATGGGGACAAGCATATCCGGCAATGCGGCATCACCGAAACGGTCGCTAATCCGCAACAGCCCCGTTGGCGTTGAGCGCGACGACAGTACGAGCAATGTCGTAAAGATGATGACGGCGATTGCCTCTTTATCTTCCCAACCCTGATTGGCGGCAAGCACCCATGCGCCAAATATGGCCAAGACCAACGCCAGCGCCGCACCAATCAGATCCAGAATGATACAAAACCAGGTTAACTCTGCCAATTTTGCGTGCGCCCCGTCATGCACCAAATTTGTGCCGTAACGGATTAGGATTTGCCAAGTTTGGAAAGATGTAAAACCCGCGATAAGCTGAGCAAAGCTGAAAATGAGCATGAATTTGCCGAAATCCGCAGCACCCAGTGTCTGTGTGGAAACGGCAAGATAAATGAGGCTGAGAACAGCCGCCACCGTTCTTGGCAGAAAAAGCCAGGCGCCCGATTGCAATATGCGCCGCCCACTTCCTTGTTTCTGTTCTGCCATCAAACACATGCTCCCAACAAGATGGGGAACTAGTGCACTTCGACCTTTAATCAAAGCCATGTCATTATGTGTGCGCTAAAAAAGGCAGAAAGAGTTTTCAAAAGATGCTCCAAAATCAGGCGCTCTCCTTTAAATCCGCCTTGTCTGCGGCAGATTGGTTGCCATAATTTGGTACAAACGATATCGGCATAATATGTCCATGATGCCAAACCAAAAACGGCCCGACGCACCCGGCGGCGCACCCGTAATATTTCTCTTCAATCATGATGCTGGTCATCAGGTGGCGCATCTGGCGGGCATCGCAGGTGCGTTCGCGCTTCAGGCAAATGGGGTGCGTGCGGTCATTGCATTCGGCAATGCGGCAATCATGAAAGAGGTGCAGAAGCTGCTTTCGCCCGAACAAATCGCCGCGCTGGAGTGGCAATCCCTGACGTTACCTGAAATACTGAGGGTGCTCACTAAAGGCCTGAACAGGCTTTTGCCCGTCCACCGTATCCTTCGCCTCTATTGGCATAATGCGATGTTAAGAAAATCTTTAGCCATCGTGTCAACCGAACGGACTTGCCTGACCCTGAAGCGTCATTGGACCAAGTTTCGCAGAAAGGATCATTGTCCTGCCTTTATCTGTGTGCCCCATGGGTCGGGAGACCGGAATGTATCAGTCCATCCTGCATTCCGGAACTTTGATTTGTTGATAGTCAGCGGACAAAAGGTCGTCGACCAGATGGTGGAAGCAGGCGTTTCCACGCCAGAAGGTTGCCGCATTATCGGTTACGCAAAATTCGACATTTTGCGAGGGCGCACAGCAGAAAAATTCTTCGACAATGACAATCCGACTTTTTTATATAATCCGCATTTCGACCCGCATATGTCTAGCTGGTTCGACCATGGCGCTGATATACTAGAATATTTTTACCAAAATGCAGACCGGTTTAACCTGATCTTTGCGCCGCATGTGATGCTGTTTTTCAAAAAAGTGCATATCTCGCCTGAATATCGCGTGACGCGTAAAAGGCCGGATATCGATCCGAAATATTATGATGCACCCAATATCCGGATTGATGTCGACAGCACGCGCCTGTTTGACATGAGCTACACGCTATCAGCCGATGTTTATATTGGTGATGTTTCAAGCCAGGTTTATGAATTTCTATATCGTCCGCGGGCATGTTTTTTTATTGATACGCACAGTGTGCCTTCGTCCGGTGCGACACCAGAATATGATTTCTGGAATAATGGTCCGGTTGCGCGCACGGCCAAGCAGTTGCTGCCGCTGTTGCCGGATCATGCGAAAATTGCGCTGCAATATCGCAAAGCACAAGAGCAGCGTATGGCCTATACTGCCGATCAAAGCGATCCACGGCCTGCATCAGAACGCGGCGCGGAAGCCATTGGTGATTTTGTCGCAGGTTTGCACAATCTCGTCCCAGCTTAGGCCGAGGCTTATGGCGTGTTGGAAACGCCCTTTGCATGACGAAAATCCAATTGGCCCCAATTCGCCTGTGCCGCAGCTTTTGCAAATTTTTTGGACGGGTTTACCGCATAACCTTCATCGGCGAAGTTTAGTGTTGGGCTGTCGCTGATATCGTCGGAGTAAAAGACGATGTGTGCATCCTTGCGGTTAATGGCTTGTTGCGAAAGCCATTCTTCGATCCGGCGTAATTTTTCGCCAGCGTAGCAATTTTCACCCTCTATTTGGTGGGTAAGCGCGCCGTTGGAGGTCAGGATGTGGCGCGTACCAATCACGGCGTGAAAACCCGCAAGATTACCAATTAACTGGGCGTAGAATTCGGGGGCAGCCGTTGCCAAAACAAGCAATGCACCACGCGCACGATCGGCATGTAAGCGTGCGACTGCCCCGGGTTGAAGATCGTGGTTGAACACATTGTTCGCAAAGGCGGCTATAATTTCGGACATATACGCAGGATCGATTTCTCGCCCCATGAACATGCGAATACCAAATTGTTTCAGCGGTTTTCGTCCGTATAGGCGGAGCTTGTATCCGATCATCGCCATGATCCAAATGGGGAGCAAAATCAGCCGAAAGGGCGCTGTCCGCCGTGCGTAATATAGCAGAAAACGGGTGAAGGTCGGGCGACGCGTTAAGGTCTTATCGAGATCATATATTGCAATATTCATATTTGGTCGCCAAGCCCCAGTTGAAGGTACGCCACGAAAGGTGACGTCCGCCTCGATTTTGGTGCGTTTAGGAGAAGCTGTTTGCAAGCGCAATGGACCTGCATCGTTCTTGCTGGGCAGCGGCCCGGCCCCGATATGCTTGCCCAGCATTTTGGCCTTGAACGCAAGGCTTTAGTACCCGTCTGCGGCACACCAATGATTTGTCATGTTGTCCGCACATTGCATCTGTCACCGCATATCGGAAAAATAGTTATATTGTCGCAAGATGTAGAGCATTTACGCCCTGCCGTCGACGCAGCTGGCGGTGCCATTTTGGTGGAAAGCCAGAACAATATTTCGCTGAGCATCAAAGCGCAGGCAGAGGCTCTGGGATTTTCTGCGCCATTATTGATAACCACGGCCGACCATCCCTTGTTGACGGTAGAAATGATCGACGAATTTGTCCGATATGCGAACGGGGATATTGCGGTTGCGATGGTGGAACGGCAAACCATGTTGAAGCAGTTTCCGGATGCGCAGCGAACCTGGCTTCGCTTTTCAGACGGCGCTTGGTCCGGTGCTAATTTGTTTGCGTTGATGACGCACAAAGCGTCGTTCGCGCTCGATTTATGGGCCACCGCCGAACAAGATCGCAAAAAGGCGTGGCGGTTGTTTCTCCATTTTGGTCTGTTTTTGGCGGTACGTGCGCTTACCCGAACCATTGGCTTGGATCAGGCGATGGCGAAGGCGGGGAAACGCCTTGGTCTAGACGCAAAATTGGTGCCCTTATCCGACCCCGTTGCCGCCATTGATGTCGATAAGCTCAGCGATCATGTGCTTGCAGAAAATATACTGACGGAACGCACCGCGCGAAGCTGCGATAGCGATGCGGGCTGATTAACGGCCCATTTTCTTTTGCCGACGACGCTGCACCGACGAACCCATACCCATGGCTTCGCGATATTTGGCAACCGTCCGGCGAGCAATGTCAAAGCCCTGTGCCATTAGCAGTTCGACCAGAGTATCATCCGACAGAATTTTATCGCCCTCACCATCAATCAGTGATTTGATATGGCTTTTGACCGCTTCGGCAGATGCGCCTTCGCCATCGGCTGACTGAACACCGGACGAAAAGAAATATTTGAGGTCAAAAAGCCCGCGCCCGCAGTGTAGATATTTGTTACTGGTCACGCGGCTGATGGTAGATTCATGCATTTCAATCGCATCGGCGACCTGACGCAGCGTCAGGGGACGCAAATGCGCAACACCGCGCCGGAAAAACCCCTCTTGTTGCTTCACGATTTCGGTCGCGACCTTGACAATAGTGCGTTGCCGTTGGTCCATGGCCTTGATCAACCAATGGGCATCCGCCATGCAATCGCTTAGCCACGCTTTGGTCGCTTTGTCCTGCCCCAACTCGGCTACATAGCTTCGGTTGATAAGTAAGCGGGGCAGGTTGGCGCTGTTCAATTCAATTGACCAACTATCGCCATGTGGCGTCACATAGATATCGGGTGTCACCGATATATTGTCGTTGCTTTCGAAACGGCACCCCGGCTTTGGATCATAGCCGCGCAGTTCAATCAACATATCGCGCAAATCTTCGTCATCTACGCGGCAGATCCGTTTCAATTGGTCAAAAGCACCCTTGGCCACCAAATCGAGATTGTCGATCAGCCTTGCCATGCATGGGTCATAGCGATCTGCATCCTTGGCTTGAAGCGCAAGGCACTCGGCAAGATTGCGTGCGCCCACCCCCATGGGATCAAAGCGCTGAAGCGCGGTCAGCGCTGCTTCTGCTTCGACGAGCTCCACACCCAGCCGTTGCGCCATTGCCAGCAAATCCTCACCCACATATCCTGTCGGCTCAATATGTTCGATAATCTGTTGAACGAGAAAAAGCTGCCGACCCGAAAGGCTTGCACCTGCTTGTGCCATTAAATGTTCGCGCAAATTGACATCGCGCGCGGCAAAGCTGTCGAAATCAGGGGCATCGCCGTCAAAGCTGGCGCTGGACATTGTGTTACCCGACAGACCAAGCATGCCATCTGCGCCGCCCACGCTGTCGGATGGCGCATCATGGTGGAAGGTCTCCGTGCTGAAATCGACGTCAAGCGCGTCGGAAGCGGCGTGGCTGTCATTGCTTAATATTTCGTCACTGCCGCGTTCGTTGCTATCGGCGATGATGGCGTGCGTTAATTCATCAAGCGCCGTGTCGGATATAGAATCGCTGCCGCCCACATCAAGCACTGGGTTGCGTTCAACTTCTTCAGCGATGAAGGCTTCTATTTCGAGCGACGAAAGCGCGAGCAGCTTGATCGCTTGTTGAAGCTGCGGCGTCATGACCAGCGACTGGCTTTGGCGAAGGTCGAGGCGCGGAGTTAATGCCATGACGTTATGTTCCCGTCATTTCCTCCACATTACATTGCAAAGCTCTCGCCCAAATACAGGCGGCGGACATTGGGATCGGCGACCAGCGCCTCTGGTGAGCCGGCAAATAAGACCTGTCCGCCGTAAATGATGCAGGCACGATCAACGATATCCAATGTTTCACGAACATTATGGTCGGTAATCAGCACGCCAATGCCACGTGTCTTGAGTTCCTTCACAAGATCGCGGATGTCGGAGATCGAAATCGGATCGATACCGGCAAAGGGTTCGTCAAGCAGCATGATTGACGGGTTAGCGGCCAGCGCGCGGGCGATCTCGCACCGCCGTCGTTCGCCCCCGGATAAGGCCATGGCAGGGGCGCTGCGCAAACGGGTCAGGCCAAATTCTTCCAGCAGTTTTTCCAAACGTTCGCTGCGCGATTCTGCGTCGGGTTCCGACATTTCGAGAACCGCGCTGATATTTTGTTCAACGGTCATTCCGCGAAAAATGGACGTTTCCTGAGGTAGATAGCCAAGTCCCAAAATGGCACGGCGATACATTGGCAGTGTCGTGATGTCCGCGCCATCCAGCGTTATGCGTCCACTGTCGGGTTTAACCAGCCCCATAATCGAGTAAAAACAGGTTGTCTTACCCGCGCCATTGGGGCCAAGCAGACCAACCACTTCGCCCTTTGCCACGGACAATGAAACATCCGTCAAAACGGCCCTCTTGTCATAGCTTTTGGCGATGGACACAACGCCTAGTCCTGATTGCATGCCCGCATCGGTAGTTGCATCAGCAGCAGGTGGGGTTGCTATTATGCTTTCCATTTTCAATTTTCACCTGCAATGATGCTTTTGATTTATATATAATATCTAGTGAATAGCGAAGCATTTTGCAATTGGCATGGTTTGTGCTTCGCTGAATATTCTACAGTTTCAGCTTTTTCAGCGTGAGCCCAAATTTACTTTTTGCGCTGCGGTACGCTAAATGTACCCGTTACGCGGCCAGCCGAATATTTTGTATTAGCCGCCCCGCCGCCGTTGATTGTTGACCGACCGGAGTTCAGATCAATGACCAAACGTCCGCCAGTGAGACGATTATTGCCTTGCACAAGGTTCACATCGCCGATCAGCGTGATCAGGCTGGAATCCAGATCATAAATGGCCGAGCTACTGGTTGCGCGCAGGTCATCCTTAGAGATCGTCACGCCGCCGGTGGCATCGAGGCGATTTACGTCAACGCCATTATTGCTGGAATAGGCTGCGGTCACACGATTTGCCTTTAGCGTAAGCCCTGCTTGTGTTGCCGTTACGCCACCAGACAATACCACTCGGTCTGCGCGGTCTTGCAGTTCCATAGCCGCCGCCGCAAAATCGACAGGGGCGTTGCTATCATGATTGCGAATGCTTTGCGCCGTCGAAGCTGTGGACAGCATGCTCATGGCAGAAATCGCTGCACAAAGGCCAAAGGAGAGAGAACGAATAGTCATTGCGCGCTCACTTAATCGCATTCTGGTCGATACGCAAACGAACCCCGCCATCCAATCGCACAATACGTGTGTCGAGATTGGCGCGTAGGCGCCCTGCGTGGAAGGTGCCAACTTTTGTCCGACCGCTCACAGGCCCTAAGCTCTGTATAGAACGATCTTTCAACGATAGCGCCACATTGCTGGCGACCATATCATAGCCTGCCGATTCAACGGCCAAGGGGCCATTCACGCGCATCGTTTCTTTATTCAGGTCATAAACGCCGCGCTGTGCGACGATGGATGCTGGTCCATCATTCAACGTTATCCGGCCCGATAATGATGTCATGTCCAATACAGGATCGGCAGACGTTTTTTGTACAGCGCTCCCTGCGCGCAAGGAAAAAGGGCGACCTTTGCTGTCATCGCCGCGGTACAATGCCTCGACAACGCGGAGCCGCTCGCGCGACAGGTCCACTTCATCCTTGTTCAGCACAAAGCTCAATTCTTGTTTGCCGGCAAAGGGGCTGAATGCCAGAAGCGCTAGCAACAAGCCAATGATGACGGGCAATACAAGGCGTAGCGCGCGGATTAGGCGGTCATGCCGTCCGCCGGGCATAGCCCAGCGTTGTCTTTGCGTGCGTTCAAGATCGGCTTGTGCGGACATGATCGATGTTTAACCAGATCAAACCTTAACTGTGCCCGAATATGTCGATTTCTGGCCAGCCTGCAAGATCAAGGTCTGCACGGTGCGGTAGAAAATCAAAACATGCCTGTGCCAAGGCAGTGCGGCCTTCGCGTTCAAGGCGGATAACAAATTCGGCATGCAAGCGGTGCAGATAGCGCACATCGCTTGCGGCATAGTCCTTTTGCGCTTCGGATAGCACGGGGCCACCCCAATCACTGGATTGCTGCTGCTTGGAAATGTCGGTCGATAGCATTTCCTTGACCAATTCTTTCAAACCATGACGATCCGTATATGTCCGCGTTAGGCGTGAGGCGATTTTCGTACAGAATAACGGCGTCGCGACGACATTCAGATAATGCGAAATCGCGGCCAGATCGAATCGGGCGAAATGAAACAATTTGAGGCGTGCAGGATCGGCGAGAACGGCGCGTAAATTAGGTGCTTTATAATCGCTGTCCCGGCTAAAACGGATCAGATGTTCATCCCCGCGGCCATCGGAAATCTGCAACAGGCAGAGCCGGTCGCGTGGGGTAATCAGCCCCATGGTTTCTGTATCAACGGCGACAGGACCTTCGGCTAGTACGCCAGCGGGTAGGTCTTCTTCATGCAAATAAACGCTCATGCTTGCCCCTTGCCCGACAGTGCCGCCCAAGGCAAATGAAAGTGCAGTTGCGGCACAGCGCATTTCGCCAACAATATTTGCTATCGCGTCACATTTTATTACGATATAGAAGAACGTCGCGTAATCACCAACGGTTGCGCTTGTGACGTGCAGTACAGTCGCCCTCGACTGCATAACATAGTGGTTTAGGGCGATGAGAAGGCAAATAAGAAGTTATGGGTTTTGATCGCAAGCGTGCTGGCAAGGGCCGGGACAAAAGAGACGGTTTCGGTGATGAAAGCTACGATGGCTATCGCGCACCATCCCCTTATCAAAGTGATTTTGGTGGCGGCCGTTCAGGTGGCGGCGGATTTGGCGGCGGCGGTGGTTTTGGTGCCCCGCGCCGTGGCCCTGGTGGCCCACCAATGCCCGCACAAGTTATCGGTTCTGGCAAGGGAATCGTTAAATTTTTCAATGGTCAAAAAGGTTTTGGCTTCATTCAGGTAGATGATCGTCCCGACGACGTCTTCGTGCATATCAGCGCTGTTGAGCAAGCTGGCTTAGCGGGGCTTGCCGAGGGTCAACCGCTAGAGTTCCAACTGGTGGAACGTGGTGGTAAAGTGTCGGCAACGGATCTCGTGATCGACGGCGAACCAATGCCCGTCAGCGAACGCGCTCCGCGTCCTGACCGCCCAGCGTTTGACCGCGATCGCGGCGGCTTCCGTGGCGGTGATCGCGACTCGGCCGCACGTGGCCCGCAGCGCGAATCGACTGGTGAGCGAGCCAATGGTACCGTGAAGTTCTTCAATGACATGAAGGGCTTTGGTTTTGTGCAGCGGGACGATGGCGGCGAAGATGTGTTTGTACATATTTCAGCGCTTGAGCGTTCGGGCATGGGACAAGTGACTCAAGGCGACCGTTTGTCCTTCGACATCGAAATCGACCGTCGTGGCAAATATTCGGCAACAAATCTGAGCCCGCTCTCCGAATAAACGCTGTTCTAAATTTCAAAAAAGGCGGGTGAAGCATATGCTTCGTCCGCCTTTTGCTATTTTTCCAGTGGTGACCGCATTCTAACGCAAGTGTTTCGAAGGTGGTTGCTGATGCCGTTGTTCTGACCTTGGCAAATAGAGCGAATCGCGGCGTTTGCGCGTACGGCTTACGCCCTAACTTGCGCATATTTGAGGTGCATAATGTCTGGAATGCCGAAAATGTAAGAACTTGAAACGCCTTTAGCATCGCGATTCGGTGCAAATTTGGCATTTGTCCAATGCGTGTGCCCGCTTATAGACTTGACTTTAGCACCGCGAATCCGCATTGGCCGCCGTCTGTGAACGGCGCGGCTGTTTTGCCCCGCAGTTTTTTACGAATTATTTGAACAAAAGGAATGGGCCATGGCGAAGCCAGCCACGATCAAGATCAAGCTGCTCAGCACCGCTGACACGGGTTTCTTCTACGTGACCAAGAAAAATCCGCGCAACATCACGGAAAAGATGACGTTCCGTAAATATGACCCCGTCGTGCGCAAGCATGTCGAGTTCAAGGAAGCCAAAATCAAGTAAGCCAACGCGCTGCTTGAATAAAGCTATCGATCAGGGCGCCTTGGGCGCCCTTTTTGATTCTGATACCATAAAGGTCGGATTGACTGCTGTTTGCTATCGACGGCCTCGCAATGTCCCAAACCTTACCTCTTTTTATTCATTTGGATCTTTTCCCGCTTTGCGTTCGGCTATGCCTTGGCTTAAGCGAGCGCCATGCAGGAAACAAACGACAGGTTAGACGCATCGGCTATGGCGTTTCAGGCGTTGGCTTGGGCGTTGACGGAAGAATCACGGGCGGAGCGATTATTATCGCTCACGGGCCTTACACCAGAGGGCTTGCGCAGCAGCATTATGGACCGCAGTACACAGGCGGCGGTCTTGGCATTTTTGGAGGCCTATGAGCCAGACCTTATCGCGTGCGCGGCGGTCATCGGCGTCTCACCCGCTTTATTGGTGCAAGCACGGCAGGAGTTGGAGGCATGAGTAGGCCATTACTGATTTCCGATTGCGACGAGGTGCTATTGCACATGATCGTTCCTTTTCGCGACTGGCTGGATGACGCACACCATATCCATTTTGACCTCGTCCATGGTGACTGGGGTGAGGCGCTGCGCCACAAGCATGATGGTAATATTGTCGAGCGCGGGCAGGTTTGGGATTTGCTCAACGGGTTTTTCGATACCGAAATGCACCGGCAACAGGCCATTGATAGCGCGGTAGAAAGCATCAACCGTCTACGGGAGCATGCCGAAATCGTTATTCTCACCAATTTGCTTGATCACCGCGCGGGCCCGCGAACCGAGCAGTTGAAGGCCGTAGGTATCGATGCGCCAGTCTATTGTAACCAAGGCGGAAAAGGCGAGGCGCTTGGGCGGATACTCGAAGAATATCGGCCGAGCGTTGCCGTATTTGTCGATGATCTTGGGCACCAGCATGAGTCCGTTGGCGAACAATATCCCGATGTATGGCGGTTGCATTTTGTCGGCGAGCCTTTGCTATGGGATCGCGTGAAGCCTTCGAAATCAGCACACGCGCGGCTGGACCACTGGGCTGACGCGGAAGTTTGGATTAGGGAGCGATTGGTGGCGAATGTGCCAGCGCCCGCATTGGAAAAGGTAGCATCATGATAGAAGCAAAATTGGCCGAACTCGGCATTACTCTCCCCGCACCTGCCGCGCCGGTTGCGTCCTATGTGCCCGCTGTAGAAGCAAACGGCATGCTGTTCATTTCAGGGCAACTGCCTTTTGTCGATGGCAAGGTTGTCACCGGCAAAGTCGGGGATACGCGTAGCCTTGAAGATGGAAAGGCGGCGGCCAAAGCATGTGCGGTCATGCTGATTGCGCAGATTAAGGCAGCGCTTGGCGGCGACCTTGAACGCGTTGAGCGTATCGTCAAGCTTGGCGTATTTGTTGCGTCGACCCCAGATTTTACGGATCAACCAGAAGCCGCGAATGGCGCATCGGACTTGATGGAAGCCGTGTTCGGCGACGCAGGCAAGCATGCACGGGCTGCCGTCTCCGTTCCTGTATTGCCACGCGATGCAACGGTCGAAATCGATTGTGTGGTAAAGGTTCGCGCGGCTTAATGACCGACGGCGTGACTGCCGAACTTTTAAGGAAAGTCAGCGAGGTTCCCGCCGACCATTGGGATGCGCTGAACCCGCGCGGCAATCCATTTGTCAGTCATGCGTTTTTGTCGGCGCTTGAGCAATCGGGAAGCGTTGGGCCAGGCACGGGATGGTCGCCTGCACCAGTGTTGATTCGCGATGCAGATGGCGTTCCGGCGGCGGCGCTGCCGGCCTATCTTAAAACCCACAGCCAAGGCGAATATGTATTCGACCATCATTGGGCGGATGCATTTCATCGCGCTGGCGGGCAATATTATCCCAAGCTACAAATTGCCGCGCCGTTTTCGCCCGTGCCGGGTCCGCGATTGTTAGTGCGCGACCCTGCGAGGGCGTTGCCGATCTTGCGGGCGGCGGAAGAGGTGGTGGACCAAAATGGCCTGTCCTCCGCGCATGCGACTTTTGTCGAGGAAGCCGATCTGGCGCAATTTCGTGCGGCAGGATGGTTGACGCGGGTCGGTACGCAATTTCATTGGAAAAATCGCGAATATGCGGATTTTGAAGACTTTCTAGGCGCCTTATCATCCCGCAAGCGCAAGGCGATCCGCAAGGAACGCGCAGGGGCGCAATCTGCCGTGCGAATCGTGCAAATATCTGGAGCGGATATCAGCCCCGAACATTGGGATGCGTTCTGGATATTCTATCAGGATACTGGCGCGCGCAAATGGGGCACGCCTTATTTGACCCGTGCGTTTTTCGACATCATCGGCGACATTATGCGTGAAAATATTGTCTTGTTTCTGGCGTTTGCCGGTGACCGGCCGATTGCTGGCGCACTCAATTTTGTCGGCCCTGATTGCCTGTATGGCCGCTATTGGGGATGCATCAGCGATGTTCCCTTTTTGCATTTCGAACTATGTTATTATCAGGCGATTGATTATGCCATCGCCCATGGCCTCGCCCGTGTGGAAGCAGGGGCGCAAGGCGAACATAAATTGGCGCGCGGTTATGAGGCGGTGCCGACTTACTCCGCCCATTATATTGCCAATGAAGGGTTCCGCGCGGCCGTTGCCGATTTTCTGGAGCGTGAAACACAAGCCATGGAACGCCAGATAGAATTTTTAGGCGACATGGCCCCCTTTAAGAAGGGCTCGTAATTCGAGACACGCCTCTCCAGCTTGCAAGGCGCCTAGGATGAGATTCGCGAGGCATTTGAGTTTTTCTTCTGTGTGCCTTACGCCTTGTCATTCCTAAAAGGCGGTGCACAAATCATTTCAGCATGCTCGCGTGCAGCTATTGCAATCCTCGATTTAATCGCTCAATTAAATGCAAAGAAAAAGGAATCAGCCCATGAGCACACCAAGCCCGCAGGAACTCGCCGCCTTTGAAAAAGAATGCGACGCGTGGTTCGCCGAAAATACGGTCCGCGATCCCGGCTTCATGCTGCCTTTGACCTTCATGGAAGTGTCGACGGATCAGCAATTTGACTTCCTGCGCAATTGGCAGCGTAAGGTGTATGAGGCGGGCTATTTCGGCATGTCCTGGCCCACTGAATATGGCGGCTATGGTATGCATCCCGAATATCAGCGTATCGCTACGCGGATTATGAAAAGCCATGATGCGCCGATCATGCTCAATGCGATTGCAAATGGCTGGACTGGGCCATTGTTGCTGGACATTGGACGTGAGGAGGACAAGCGCCGCTATATTAAACCTATGCTATCCGCTGAAGAAATCTGGTGCCAGGGTTTTTCGGAGCCGGAGCATGGTTCGGACCTTGGCAGCGCACAGACCAAAGCGGTTCGCGATGGTGACGAATATGTCATCAATGGCTCCAAAATCTGGACATCCTTAGGCGATCGTGCGGATTATATGATCTTGCTCGCACGCACATCGAGTGATGGCCCAAGCAAATATGCTGGACTTTCGTTCTTCCTCGCGCCCATGAAAATTCCTGGCGTTGAAACTCGGCGCCTGAAGAAACTCACGGGCGAATATGGTTTCACCCAATGCTTTTTCACCGATGCACGCATCCCAGCGTCGGGCCTTGTCGGTGAAGAGGGCCAAGGCTGGATGGTCGCGATGAAAACGCTGGAATATGAACGTGGCGCAAAGGTTAATCCGGTCGGCGGCTATTTCGTGAAGGAAATGAACGTAATGGGCGTCATCGACATGGCGCGCTCCGCCAAGCGGGGCGGTAAGCCAGTGCTGGATGATCCTGTTATGCGAGACAGGCTGGTCAATTATATGATCGAAATTCAGACGCTGAATCTCAATAGCCAGCGTCGCCGCATGGCCCCGCTGACCAGTGATCGCCCGATGGGACTTGCGTTGATGAGCAAGCTGACACACACTGAGTTGGTACGTGAATTGACCGAATTCTCGTTACAGTTCCAAGGTACGCGCGCTGGCTATTATGTTGGCGACGAAAATGCGGTCGATGACGGCTATTGGCATCGGTCCTATTTGAACAGCTTCTCGGCCACAATTGGCGGCGGCACGACCCAAATTCAAAAGAATATCATAGGCGAACATGTGCTTGGACTGCCCAAAGGGCGATGAGCGATTGCGGATGGCGTAGCTCCGGGCCTTTTGGGACGGGCGCGTCTCCGCTGGATAGAGTCATTGCCTGACAAGCGTGCTTCGACTGAGCTTAGAGCAAAGTTTATTGTTTAGGAGAGTGTGAATGTCCGAAGTCCTAACCCAAGCTCAGGACGGGGTCCTGATCATCACCATAAATCGGCCCGATGCGAAGAACGCTGTCAACCAGGCGGTCGCACAAGGCATCGCTGCTGCCATGGAACAGTTGGATAGCGACAAAAGCCTAAATGCTGGAATCATCACGGGCGCAGGTGGGACTTTTTGCTCTGGCATGGACTTGAAGGCGTTTCTGCGTGGAGAGTTGCCCAGTATCAAGGGTAAGGGGTTTGCCGGCTTTATTGAATCTCCGCCCGCCAAGCCGCTGATTGGTGCAGTTGAAGGCTATGCGCTTGCCGGTGGCATGGAAATTGCGATTGCGTGCGATTTGCTCGTGGCGAATGACAAGGCGCAATTTGGTATCCCTGAGGTGAAGCGGAGCCTTGTTGCGGCGGCGGGAGGTTTGCTGACGCTGCCATCGATTATCGGCAAACGCATGGCGATGGAACTTGCGCTGACGGGAGATTTTATCTCCGCCCAACGGGCATATGAAGTGGGTTTTGTGAACCGCGTGACGGACGGTGCTGCCATTGATGCTGCGCTTGAGCTTGCGGCCAAGGTCGCAGCTAATGGACCGCTGGCACTGATTGCGACGAAGCGTGTCATTAATGAACGTCCTGATTGGAACTCTACGGAGATGTGGAAAAAGCAAAGCGAGATTTGTGCGCCAGTTTTTTCGTCAAAGGACTCGCGCGAAGGTGCTTTGGCCTTTGCCGAAAAGCGTAAACCAAACTGGCAGGGGGAGTAACATGGGCCATCCAACCGTCCATGCCGCCGCACATCCCGATAAGCCCGCGGTCATCATGGCGGGGTCGGGTGAGACTATCTCCTATAAGCAACTAGATGAACGTTCCAATCAGTGCGCCCATTTGTTTCGTTCACTTGGGCTTCGGCACGGCGATACAGTGGCCATTTGTTTGGAAAACCGTGCCGAATTTTTTGACCTTGTCTGGGGCGCGCAGCGCGCGGGACTGATCTATGTGGCCATAAGTTGCCGACTTACCGCCTCCGAAATTGATTATATTCTGAAAGATAGCGGGTCAAAGGCGCTTTTTGCTTCGCCTTATCTTGGCGCGGTGCTGGACCAGATCGAAAGTCCGGTGACGCGTTTCATCCTTGGTGGCGATTATGCCGGATGGGATAATTATGCCGATACGGTTGCAGATATGCCCATCATGCCTGTGGCCGATGAGCGCGCAGGTACTGACATGTTGTATAGTTCCGGCACGACAGGCCAACCAAAGGGTATCCGTTTTCCGCTGCCCGAAGACGCCAATATTGCCGCTCCCAATGTTCTGGCTGGCCTCGCGATGATGGCGTTCAAATTTTCGAGCGACAGCGTCTATTTGTCGCCAGCACCGCTTTACCATGCAGCGCCCTTACGTTGGTGCGCCGCGGTCCACCGCCTTGGCGGCACAGTCGTGGTGATGGAGAAATTCGATCCTGAAGCTGCGTTGGTAGCGATCGAAAGATATAAGATTACCGCTAGTCAATGGGTGCCAACGCATTTTGCGCGCATGCTGAAGCTGCCTGAAGATGTGCGCGCCAAATATGACGTGTCTAGTCTGGAAACAGCGGTTCATGCCGCGGCACCATGTCCCATTCCTATCAAAGAGGCGATGATTGAATGGTGGGGTCCTGTACTGCGTGAATATTATGCCGGGACCGAAGGGCAGGGAATTACATTTATTTCCAGCGAGGAGTGGCTGACGCACAAGGGTTCCGTTGGCCGTGCGTTGAATGCGACGATGCATATCTGCGATGAAGAAGGTGACGACGTACCTGTGGGTGAAGAAGGCACGGTGTTCTTTGAAAGCGCCGCATCGTTCAGCTACCATAATGACCCTGAAAAAACCAAAGGTGCGACCAATAAACATGGCTGGACCACATTGGGCGATGTGGGGCGGCTGGATGCCGAGGGCTATCTCTATCTCACCGACCGTAAAAGCTTCATGATTATTTCGGGCGGCGTGAACATCTATCCGCAGGAAATTGAAAACCATTTGGTCACACATCCAAAGGTCCGCGATGTCGCGGTCATCGGTGGGCCACATGACGAAATGGGCGAAGAGGTTATCGCGGTGGTGCAGCCGCTCGATATGGCCGACGCGGGCGATGAATTGCGTGACGAATTGACGGCCTTCGCACGGGAGAAATTGTCAGGAATCAAAATTCCGCGCCGTATTGATTTTCGCGAAGAGCTTCCGCGCCATGATACCGGAAAGCTATATAAGCGCCTGCTACGCGATGAATATTGGGCAAATCAGGACAAGCCAATAAATTAAGGCTATAACGGCACAGACTCATGAGGAGACAGACAATGACCACGCAATATAAAAACCTGATCAACGGCGCGCTTGTCGATAATGGCAAATGGATTGATGTCGTGAATCCAGCGACTGAACAGGTCATCGGCCAAGTGCCCGATTGTGGCCAGGCTGATCTCGACAAAGCGGTTGCCGCTGCGCGTGCTGCGTTCCAGACATGGAAGAAAACAAGCGTCGAAGAGCGCCGGGCTTTGTTCGCGAAAATGGCCGATGTGATCAAGAGCAACAGCGACGAGCTGATGCGTCTGCTTACCGCCGAACAGGGCAAGCCACATATGCAGGCGGGTAGTGAAATCGCCGGCTGTGTAGGCATGACGTGTGCTTTGCCGATGTTGAATTTGGAAGAGAAAATCACCGAGGATAGCGATAAACGTCTTAGCCGCACGCGCCGTGTGCCTGTTGGTGTGGTTGGTGGCATCGTGCCTTGGAACTTCCCTGTGTTGATGGCGATTCAGAAAATTGTACCTGCTTTATTGTCGGGCTGCACAATGGTGCTGAAGCCATCGCCGTTCACGCCATTGGCGACCTTGCGCTTGGCTGAACTGGTGGCGGGCATATTCCCAGCTGGCGTGCTCAACATCATCACGGGCGGTGATGCGCTCGGACCATTGCTCACGGCGCACCCAGACATCGACAAGATCACCTTCACGGGTTCGACTGCAACGGGCAAGCGCGTGATGGAGTCCGCGTCGAAGGATTTGAAGCGCATCACGCTAGAACTTGGCGGCAATGATGCCGCAATCGTGCTGCCCGATGCCGATGTCACTAAGGTTGCCGAAAAGCTGTTTTGGGCAAGTTTTTATAATGCAGGCCAAGTCTGCATTGCGGCCAAACGTATTTATATTCACGAAGATATTTATGAGGAATTGTCGGGTGCGATCGCGGCTTACGCCAAGGCGGTCAAGGTTGGCGATGGCGCTGAACAGGGCACCGCGATTGGCCCTATCCAGAACAAGCCACAATATAAGCGTGTACTGGAGCTTATTCAGGACGCAAAGGACAAGGGCTATAAATTCCTCGCTGGCGGCGACCATGACCCATCGATCCCCGGCTATTTCGTGCCGGTGACCGTGCTTGATAATCCGCCTGAAGATGCGCGGATTGTGGCTGAAGAACAATTCGGTCCAGTCATGCCGTTAATGAAATTTTCGACCATTAATGAAGTTATCAGTCGTGCTAACGCGTCGGATTATGGACTTGCTGGATCCATCTGGACTAGCAATCCAGA
>JACCDK010720585.1_pt1 | contig 19568 bp, 18 predicted proteins | sample 7445871 | NCBI WGS metagenome assembly JACCDK01 (sample SAMN15323436, study PRJNA562643) | freshwater metagenome | isolation source: river surface water | place: USA:Blue River Watershed | collected 2017-08-15
CGCTTGCCTTCAATGCTTTCCAGCATGGCGGTCTCCTCGCCACACACATAAGCACCTGCGGCCTTGCGCACTTGCAAATGAAACGCTTTGCCACTGCCCAGGACATTCGCACCCAAATAACCCGCTGCCTCTGCCAAGGCAATGGCTGTGTTCATGGTGTCGATGGCGTGGGGGTATTCCGAGCGGATGTAGATGTAACCTTGCGTGGCACCCACGGCCACGCCAGCGATGGCCATCCCCTCGATGAGCATGTAGGGGTCACCTTCCATGGTCATGCGGTCGGAGAAGGTGCCCGAGTCGCCCTCGTCGGCGTTGCACACCACGTATTTTTGGGTGGCCGTCGTGCCCAGAACGGTGCGCCATTTGATGCCCGCTGGGAATGCCGCGCCACCGCGTCCACGCAAGCCCGAGTCCAGCACTTCTTGCACCACCGCAGCGCCATCCAGGGCCACGGCTTTTTGCAAACCAGCCCAGCCACCATGCGCGGCGTAATCGTCCAAAGACAAAGGACGGGTGATGCCCATGCGGGCGAAGGTGAGGCGTTGTTGTTTGGCCAGGTAAGGGATTTGATCGGTCAGACCCAAGGACAAGGCGTGTGGACCGCCGTTTTGAAAACCAGCTTCGAACAATGAAGGCACGTCGTCGGCAGAGGCCGGGCCATAGGCCATGCGACCTTGTGCGGTGAGCACTTCAATCAGGGGCTCCAACCAAAACAGGCCGCGCGAGCTGTTGCGCTGGACGTCGATGGCCACGCCGCGCTTGGCGGCTTCCTGATGCAGTGCATCAACCAGTTCATCGGCACCCGCAGCCAATGCCGCGGAGTCACAGGGTACAAAAATCGTGATCATGCAGCGCTCCCAAGTTTGGCCACGGCGGCCTGCAATTTGGCGGCGGTCATGCGGGCATGCAGTTTGTCGTCTATTTGCACCGCTGGTGAAGAAGCGCACAAACCCAGGCAGTAAACAGGCTCCAATGTGTATTGGCCATCGGCACTGGTTTCGTGGTTTTTGCAACCCAACAATTGTTCGGCATGCGCGATCAATTCCTCGCTGCCGCAAGCCTGACAAGCTTCAGCGCGGCATATTTGAATGACATGTTTGCCAGGTGCGGTGCTGCGAAAGTAGTGGTAATAGGTGATGACCCCGTGCACCTCAGCCCGGGACAGGTTCATGGCCTGGGCAATCATGGGTACGCAACTGGGAGGAATGTAGCCCAGCCGATCCTGAACAGCATGCAACAGCGGCAGCAAGCCACCTGCTTGGGACTGGTATTGACTCAGAAGCTCACTGACGAGCAAGCGTTCAGGTTCGGGCAAGGGCATGTTCATGGCTTCAATCAGTTGAAAAATTTGGTCACACTCAAGACGGTTCGGTAGATGCCCCAGACCAGTGGAATGCCCACTGCCGCCCAGGCCAGCCAAACAAATGCGGGGTTGACATGGGTGGGGGTGCCAGTCCCGTGCACTTCTGAGGCATGGGCTTTTTCACTGGCCAGTTTTTTCTCGTGGGCCAGTTCTTCAGCGGTCATGAAGTGCTTGTCAGCGACAGGTCGCACCAGCAAATTGGCGATGAGACCCACCACCAACATGCCCACCAAGATGAACATGGTTTGGTTGTAGACCTGCTCGCGCGGAATACCCAAGCTGAGTTGGTAGTCGCGCATGTAATTCACCACAACCGGACCCAAGATGCCTGCGGTGGCCCAAGCGGTGAGCAAGCGACCGTGGATCGCGCCCACCATTTGGGTGCCAAACAAGTCGGCCAAATAAGCAGGGACCGTGGCGAAACCACCGCCGTACATGCTCAAGATGATGCAAAAGGCGGCGACAAACAGCAGTTTGTTGCCGGCCATGGCGCTGGCAGGCACCGAGGCGTACAACGCGCCACCCAACACAAAGAACACGATGTAGGTGAGCTTGCGACCCAACTTGTCAGAGAAGCTGGCCCAGATGAAGCGACCACCGATGTTGAACAAACTCAGCAGTGCGGTGAAACCAGCGGCCACACCGGCGATCATGGTGAGTTGCGCTTTGTCCAAATCAACAAATTTGGCGTCTACACCGATCAAGCTGCCACCAAACACCTCTTGCAACATGGGGCTGGCCATGCCGATCACGCCGATACCGGCAGACACGTTCATGCACAACACGATCCAAATGAGCCAAAACTGGGGGATGCCCCACACTTTGCTGACATGCACATGATTGGACGTGATCATGGTGTTGCTGGATTGTTGGGCAGGTGGTTCCCAACCCGCAGGCTTCCAACCTGTGGCAGGCACGCGGTAACCCAAGGCACCACCCATCATGAAGACAAAGTAAACCAGTGCCATGCAGACGAATGTCTGCCATACGCCAACATCCAAGTCAGTGGCGAAAATTTTCATGAGCTCAGCTGCCAATGGGGAGCCGATCATGGCGCCACCACCGAAGCCCATGATGGCCATGCCGGTGGCCATGCCCCGGCGATCGGGGAACCATTTGATGAGCGTGCTGACAGGGGAGATGTAGCCCAAGCCCAGACCAATGCCACCAATGACGCCGGAGCCCAAAAGCATCAGCCAAAACTGGTGGTAGTAAACACCGATGGCGGAGATGAGCATGCCGCCGCACCAGCACAAGGCACTGACCACACCGGCTTTGCGCGGACCAGCGCGCTCCAACCAACCGCCCCACAGCGCAGCGGAGCTACCCAGCAAAACAAAGAACAAGGTGTACATCCAACCCAGGGTGGAGACTTTCCAATCACAAGTGGTGATGAACAGTTCTTGGAAAAAACCAATGTCAGGTCCGCATTTGATGGCCTCTTTGATGCCCAAGGCCTTGGACAAAGGGAGCCAAAACACAGAGAAACCGTAGGCCATGCCAATGCACAAATGAATGGCCAGCGCGGCAGGCGGCACCAACCAGCGGTTGAAGCCAGGGCCTGCAATGATGCGTTCTTTGGACAAGAAGCCGGGTGCTTGCTCTGTCGTGCTCATGTTGTCTCCCATGTTGATTTATAGATGCCAGCCTTGGACTTTAACGTATGCTTTCCCGGCACAAAACAAGTCTAGGGGAAATCACTAATGCTCTTCAATATGTTGATTCAACTCAGTTAACATCGGTCAGACCAACACAACTAATATGCTTTTAAAAGCATATGATGAGCGATGCACAAAGTCTCCATCAAGCCCCAATGGACCATCAGTGACGCCCAAGGACAAAACTTAGCCCCGCGTTTGCTGGAGTTGCTGGCCGAGGTGCAAAGCCACGGCAGTTTGTCGGGTTCCTGCAAGAAAACCGGTGCCTCCTACCGCCACGCCTGGAGCTTGATTCGACAGGGGGAAGACCAACTGGGCATGGCGCTCTTGAACATGGAGCGTGGCAAGGGGTCCACACTCACCCCTTTGGCCGAAAAATTGGTTTGGGCAGGTCACCGCATCTCCGCCCGACTCACCCCCATGCTGGAAACCTTGGCCTCTGAGTTGGAGGGCGAAATCGGCCGGGTGCTGGCCACCAGCAAAGAGGTGTTGCGGGTGCATGCCAGCCATGGTTTTGCCGTCGAAAAGATGATCGAAAAGCTGGCGCTCTCGGGAACGCCTGTGGAGCGCAAATACGTGGGCAGCGTGGAAGCCGTGGCCTCCTTGCATGCGGGTGCTTGCGAAATCGCTGGCTTTCACATTCCGCAGGGTGACTTTGAAGAATTGGCCTTCACTCACTATGCGCGCTGGCTCAAACCGAACGAGAGCCGCATCATTCATGTGGCCACGCGCCGCCAGGGCTTCATGGTGGCCAGCGGCAACCCCCACAAAATTTACGAGGTGCAAGACCTCACCCGCAAAGGCATTCGTTTTGTCAATCGACAACCCAGCTCGGGCACGCGGTTTTTGTTGGAATGCTTTTTGAAGCGGGCGCAAGTGCAAACAGCCGACATCAACGGCTACGAGCAGGCCGAGTTCACCCATGCAGCCGTGGCGGCCTATGTGGCCAGTGGCATGGCGGACGTGGGGTTCGGCGTCGAAACCCCAGCGCGTCGATTCAAGTTGGAATTTTTACCCTTGGCCACCGAGCGATATTTTTTGCTGTGCAACCAATCCGACTTGGACAAGCCGCATTTGCAAGCCGTCCTGAAAATTTTGAACAGCGATGAATTTCAGTTTGCGGTCAACCAATTGCCGGGCTACACCGCCGCTCATTGCGGTCAGGTGGCGACCATTGCGCAGGCTTTTCCAGAAACTGGGCTCAGTCAAGAATACTGAGCCCAGTGGGATAGTGGTGTCAGTGTTCTTTGGAAGCTTGACGGTGGTTGATCAAATGGGCGGGCAACTTGAGGATCAACAAAGCCCCCAAGATCGCCAGGCCGCTGAAGATCACCAAACTGTTTTGCGCATTGCCGGTGAGGTCTGCGATCCAACCCACGGCAGCGGTACTGACAAAGCCGGCGATGTTGCCAATCGAGTTGATGATGGCCAAACCAGCGGCTGCCGCAGCACCTGTGAGAAAAGACGGTGGCACGCTCCAAAAAGCGGCCTGCATGGCTGAAGCGCCAGCGGCGGCCAATGTCAGCGCCATCATGGTCAACACCAAGCTGTCAAAGTGGGTCCAGCTCAAGATCAAACCCAAAGCGGCGATGAAACCGGGAATGGCGGTGTGGTAGCGACGTTCACCACGGCGATCTGAACTGGTGTTGCAAAAATACATGGCAAATATCGCCACGATGTAGGGCACAGCGGTCAGCAAACCAATGCGCATGACGTCAGTCTCACCGTGTTGCTTGATCAACGTGGGCATCCAAAAAATCGCCACGTAGACCGAGCTTGCCACGCAAAAATAAGCCGCACTGAGTTGCCATACCAAAGGGCTTTTGAAGGCGCTGCTGGCCGAGGAATGTGATTGTTTGGCGCTGTTTTCGCGGGCCAAGTCATCGGTGATGATGGATTTCTCGGCGTCGCTCAGCCAGTGGGCTTGTTGCGGGGAGTTGACCAAGATGCGGGTCACCAACAAGCCCAGGATCACCGAGGGGGTGGTCTCGATCAAAAACAGCCATTGCCAACCGCTCAAGCCAGCGACATCTGCAAATTGCACCATGATGTAGCCAGACAAAGGCCCACCCAAAATGCTTGAAAGGGGCAACGCGGACAGCAATAAAGCGATGATGCGTCCACGCCAGTCAGCTGGAAACCAGCAGGACAAAAAATAAAAAGCACCAGGAATAAAACCAGCTTCGGCCACCCCCAACAAGAAACGAAGAATGTAGAACTGGGTTGCGTTTTGCACAAACGCCATGGCGGCGCCAATCAACCCCCAAGTGATCATGATGCGGGCAATCCACATGCTGGCACCCACCCGGTGCAACAACATGTTGCTGGGTACTTCAAAGATGACATAGCCCAGGAAAAAGATACCGGCACCAATGCCATAGACCGTGTTGCTGAAGGCCAGGTCGTCCATCATTTGCAATTTGGCAAAGCCGACATTCACGCGGTCAAGGTACGCGGCTACCAAACACAAACACAAAAAGGGAACCATTCGCCAAGCGGCTTTTTTGTAGACGGCATGACGCGCTGCTTGCAGCTGAGCGTCTTGTGTGTCGAAATGGTCAGCCATGAAGGACTCCTGGGTTGCTCAAAAAAAGTTGAATCAATGTGAATCGGCCCCGCCATGGTTGGCGAGGCCGATCTCTTGCAGCTATGTCAAAGCATTACTTTGAGAGTTTGAATACCATAACAGTACCGCCTTGAGGCACCACCAACTTGGTGTTGTTGAGGGTGTTGATACCTGATTGCATGCGCTCGGCATCAATACCCCAACCAGCTTGCACCGCAATGTACTGCTCGCCGTTGATTTCATAAGACGAAGGCACAGCAGTCACGCCTGAGGGCATGTTGTATTTCCACAGAACCTTGCCATTGGTGGCGTCAAAGGCGCGGAATTCGCGGTCATTGGTGCCACCAGCGAACAACAGGTTACCGCCAGTGGTCAAGAGCGGAGCCCAGATGGCGCGGTCGTATTTGTATGACCAAGCCATCTTGCCTGTCTCGAGGTTCCAAGCCTGGAGTTCACCAATGCTGCTGGGCTTTTTGCCACCTTCGTAGCGCAAGCTGCCCAACACACCGTCGATGGGGTAACCAATGTAGAGATCGCCTTTTTTGTAGGCAGATGGCTCAGCGGCTGGCAACTCAGAACACAGGTGATTGTTCGCAGGAATGTAGAAGAGCTTGGTCTTGGGGCTCCAAGCCTCTGGAGGCCAGTCTTTGCCACCCCACAAGGAAGGGCAGAAGGTCACGGCTTTGCCCATGCCTGGTTTTTTGGTCATGTCATAGGTGGGACGGCCTGTCTTTTTGTCGATGTTTTTGAAGACATCGTTATAGACATAGGGCACACCATTGACAAAGTCGATCTTGCCGCTGGCTTGACGCTCCAACATCCACAGGTAGCCGTTGCGGCCTGCGTGCACAGCGCCTTTGACTTTGCGGCCATTGATTTCGGTGTCGATCAACACTGGTGCGCTGACCTCATCCCAGTCCCATGCGTCATTTTGGTGGTACTGATGGTGACCTTTGATCTTGCCTGTATCCAAGTCCACAGCGATGGTGGAAGTGGTGTACAAGTTGTCGCCAGGGCGGCCTTCGGTGGGCCATGGCGCAGGATTGCCCGTACCCCAATAAGCGATGTTGGTGGCTGGGTCGTAAGTACCCGTGATCCAAACACTGCCACCACCATTTTTGTGGGTGTCGCCAGGCCAAGTGTCGCCGCCTGGTTCACCGGGTGCAGCGGTGGTGTAAGTGCGCCATGCTTCTTTGCCAGTGTTGGCATCAAACGCGGCCACATAGCCTCGCACACCTGTTTCACCACCAGAAGAGCCGACCAAAATCTTGCCCTTGGCTGCCAATGGTGCCAATGTGATGTAGTGCAGGGCTTTGACATCACCCACTGTTGTGTCCCACACCACCTTGCCAGTTTTGGCATCCAAGGCAATCAGGTGTGAATCCACGGTGCCCACATAGACCTTGTCGCCATACAGCGCCACACCACGGTTGGTGTTGTGCAGCATCAGCAAATCAGCGGGAATTTCTTTCTTGTAGCGCCACAGTTCTTCACCTGTGATGGCGTTGAGTGCAATCACTTGGCCATTGGGCGTGGTGACGTACATGTAGCCATTGTTCACAATGGGTGGCGCTTGGTGGCCTTCGGTCACGCCGGTGGCGAATGACCATGCCAATTCGAGTTTTTTCACATTGCCTGTGTTGATTTTTTCCAAGGGGCTGTAACCCCAGCCTTGGTAGTTGCCTCGGTACATCAGCCAGTTTTTGGCCTCTGGATTGATCAACCGTGCATCGGTGACGGGTTCGTAGGGTCCAAGCTTGGTGTCGGCATGCGCCATGATGGCACACGCACCGATCACTGCGATGGACAGTTTCTTCAACATATGACTCATGGTTTTTCTCCTGAAAGTGAGTCTGGGAAATAACCAGGATTAGGAACCCTGGTTGGCGGGGGAACTGGGTGTGATGGCGAGGAATTCGCCCTCAAGCTTCAAGGCAAAACTGGGCAGGGGTCGTGAGGCGGGACCGTCCACCACTTTGGCGCCATCCAACAAATTGAATTTGGATGCATGGCAAAAACAGACCAACACCTTTTCTTTGGCCAGCCAGGTTTTGACATCACAAGCTTGGTGGGTGCAGAGGGCGGAATAGGCCAAAACGCCTCCGGCTGAACGTGCTTTGGTGGCTGCTTCCATTTGATCTTCTGGCAAACGAATGACCACCAGTTTGTTGGCTCGTGATTCATTCTTGGGTGCACCTGTCTTGGTATCAAATGGGAAAACCAGCAAGGGTTTGCCAATGGCCAAATCGCTGGGGCGCAGGGGTTTGAAATCTTGCTCAGCATCCGCGTCGACGAGCAGTAGCGATGCCGATTGGCCTTTGGCGGTCGTGCTTAAAAAAGGAATGGCGCTCAAACTGCCCAAAGACACCATCTTGATGGCCTCACGCCGCGATGGGTCGACGCCGCTTTGGTTGGCTTTGCAACCACAGCATGGAGAGGAGTTGTTGGTGTTGTCTTGCATAAAAATTCTTGTTACAGGTTGTGTTGATTCAATGGGTGGAGAGTTCGGACATTTGTTGACCGAGCGTGTCTTTCAAACGTCTGTGCATGATTTTTCCGGTGGCGGTGCGCGGCATGTCTTCAGACGCGAAAAACACATACTGTCTGGGTTGCTTGTAGCCGGCCAGTCTGGTTTTGCACCACTGCATCAAATCTTGTTCGCTGCAAGCAGCACCGGCTTGTAAAACAATGACCGCCAACACCGATTCGCCCCATTTCTCATGGGGCAGGCCAATGACGGCGGCCTCTTGCACCGCATCGTGGCTGCACAAAATGGCTTCCACTTCCGAGGGATAGACGTTTTCCCCGCCGCTGATGATCATGTTGCTCTTGCGGTCTTTGAGCCAAATGAATCCGTCGTCGTCGCGCATGGCCATGTCGCCTACCGAGCACCAAGCGCCTTCAAACGCTTCGGCGGTTTTTTCGGGTGCGGACCAATAGCCGTCGAAGGCGTATGAGGTGCAGGAGAACAGTTCGCCTGTTTCGCCATCAGGGACTTCACGGCGTTGGGCATCCAAAATTTTGATCGGGCCACTTCCTGCCCATTCACGCCCGACCGAGCCCAGTTTGGTGAGCTGTTCTTCGGGTCGCAACAAGGTGACCCAACCCGCTTCGGTCGAACCATACAACTCGTACAACTGCCCGTTGGGGAAGAGTTGTTGGATCGAGGTTTTCAAGTGTGCACTGGCAGGTGCAGAGGAGATGAGCAAGCGGGCCACGCTGTGGGTGGCGAATTGTTTTTTCACTTCTTCGGGCAGGGCCAGCATCATCACGTAATGCGTGGGCACCAGCGATGTGAAGGTGATTTGATGCTTGGACAACAACATCATCAGGTGCTGCGGGTCGAAGCTGGCGTTGTCGTCCACCACGATGCAAGCGCCCAAGTGGATGAAGGTGTTGGCGAAGTACAGCGAATTGGCGTGACACAAAGGCATGACCAGCAAGGCTTTGTCTTTGGCGCTGAAACCCATTTCCATGGCGGTGGCATAGGCCATCAGGGTGCTGGCCTCGTGACTGCGCACCGCACCTTTGGGCTTGCCGGTCGTGCCAGAGGTGTACATGAGGGCACAGGTTTGTTGGGCATGCACGTCGGGCCAGTCATGCGACAGGTTTGCACCTTGAATCAATTCTTCGTAAGCCACCCAGTGGTCTGAGGCGCTGCCGTCCAGCTGCACGCACACCTTGAGCGTATGGTCTGCAGGCAGAGCACTCACTCTGTCTTGCAAGGATTGGGCGCAAATCAATGCCTTGGCTTGCGCGTCTTTCAGGATGTAGGCGATCTCGGCGCCAACCAGTCGGAAGTTGAGCGGCAAGGCCACCAAACCAGCTCGGGCCAAGGCCACGTAAATCTCCAGCCATTCGATGCGGTTGTATGCCAGCACGGCCACACGGTCACCGGCTTGCAGGCCTTGGCTCAGCAGTCCGCGCGCCAATCCACTGGCGCGCTCGTCCCACTGGGCAAAGCTCAATTGGCGGTGGCTGTCCACCGCGCCGAGTTGGTGTGGGCGCAGTCGTGCGTGGGCACGGATCATGTCGGAAATGGTGGGTAGCTTTCTCACGTCAGGTTCAATTCATTTCGATGTTTCGCAGGTCTTTGTTTGCGAAGAGGACTGAAATATAGTATTCTGAATTCAGAATTCACTTAGTGTTATCCCTGCCATGACCAACTTTCAACAAATCGAAAACTCAGCCGCCGACTTGATTGCCAGATTCCTGAAAAGCCAAGGAATTCAACGGGTTTATGGGCTTTGTGGGGGCCACATCATGCCCATTTGGATGCGTTTAGACGCCCACGGCATTCAAATTGTGGACACCCGAGACGAGCGGGCGGCGGTCTACATGGCCCATGCCGAGGCCGAATTGACAGGTCGACTGAGCGTCGCCTTGGTGACAGCGGGCCCTGGCGTGACCAACGCCATGACGGGCTTGGCCAATGCCCATGTGGCCAGGGCCTCGGTGATGGTGTTGTCGGGCACACCGCCCTTGGCGCAGGAAAACCGAGGCGCTTTGCAAGACATGGTGCACACCGATGTGGTGAAAAGCGTCACCCAATTTGCACGCACCGTGCGCCACCCCGATTTGGTCTTGCCCGCTTTGTACGAGGCCGCTGCTTGCGCCTTGGGCCAGGGCGGTGAAAGCGGGCCAGTGTTCATTGATTTCCCAGTGGACATCTTGCGCGCAAGCCCGTCGCAGGTGGCACAACTGGCCGAGTATTTCAAACCCTTGAACAGCTTGCGCAGCACGCCCCATTCAGCGGACGTGCAAGCGGCCATTGAACTGTTGTGGCAAGCCAAGCGCCCTTTGTTCATCTCGGGGCGCGGTGCCAGAGGTGCGGAAAAACCATTGCAAGCATTGCTGAGCGTCTTGGGTGCGGTGTATTTGGACACCGGCGAAAGCCGTGGCTTGGTGCCCGACAGCCATGCCAGCGTGGTGGGAGCCATGCGTGCACAAGCCATGAAAGAAGCCGATCTTGTGGTCACGCTGGGACGCAAACTCGACTTTCAATTGGCATACGGTTCACCTGCGGTGTTTGGTGACGCCAAGTTCTTGCGCATCTCAGACAACGCGGCGCACCTGCGTGACAACCGCCGTGGCGAAGTCGAAATACTGGCCGATGTGGGCCACACCTTGGACGCCTTGCTGGCACACAAGCCCGCGCGCGCACCCGCCACCGATGTGGCATGGGCGCAGGGCCTGCGAGCACAGCATTTGCAGCGAGCGGACAAGCAAATTCAAAGCATGAAAACCGCAGCACCGGGCAGCGATGGCCTGATGCATCCCAACCGGGTCTTGTCTGCCTTGCGTGACGCATTGCCCGAGGACGCGGTGGTGGTGGCTGACGGCGGCGATTTCCTGAGTTTTGCGCGAGTGGGTATGCCCGCCAACACCTACCTTGATCCAGGTTCATTGGGCTGTATTGGCATCGGCACCCCGTTTGGGGTGGCCGCCAGCCTGGTTTGTCCCGACAAAACCGTGGTGGTCGCCACCGGCGATGGCGCTTTCGGCTTCAACGCCATGGAAATCGACACCGCAGTGCGCCACCAAGCACCGGTGTTGGTGGTGGTCGCCAACAACGGCTCCTGGGCCATCGAGGTGCGTGACCAGCAAGAAACCCATGGCAAGGTGGTGGGCACTCGATTGCAATTTGCCGATCACGCGGGCATGGCGCGTGCCTTTGGCATGCATGCCCAGCGGGTGGAAAAAGCCGAAGATTTGCCCGCTGCCATTGCGTTAGCCCTGCAAAATTTACCTGCTTTGTTGGACGTTTTGGTCACGCCCGAAGCGGTCTCCTCCGATGCGAAATCGGGCCTGGCTTGGGTGCCCGATTTACAGGCCCTGAGCGCCTGGGATGAGGCCGAGCGGAACTGGCGACAATCAGAATCTGGCAATTCATAACAACAGCCCCGCCTGGTTTTTTTCAAAGGCCTCAAACAATGAAGATGTTGTCGGTACAACCCAATTTGGTCGAGCAAGTGCACGAAGCCATTTTGTTGGAAATTGCATCTGGAAAACTCACCCCTGGCTCACGCATCATCCAAGAGCAAATCGCCGCCGAGCTGGGGGTCTCACGTCAGCCCGTGCAGCAAGCTCTGCTCTTGTTGCGCAACCAAGGCTTGCTCAAAGACGCGACAGGCCGTGGCCTGATCGTCGCCCCCCTGGACCCTGAGTACATCCGTCAAATGTATGAAGTGCGAGCGGTTTTGGAGGGTTTGGCGTTTCGCAAAGCCGCTGAAACCAACCCCGACAAGGCCGCATCCCAAGGTGCAGAGTTGATTGACAAAGGTCGTCAAGCTGTCAAAGACGGTGGCGTGCAGGAGCTGATTGCTGCCGACATGGCGTTTCACAATTTCATCTACAGCTTGTCCGACAACCTGCTGATCGCCCCAACCATGGACACCCATTGGACTTACACCCAGCGGGTCATGGGCGAGGTGCTGATGCGGGATGAAAAACCACGTGACATTTGGTATCAGCACGAAACCTTGTTGGCCGCGATTGCCAGGGGCGACGGCGACGCGGCCGAACAGGGTGCTCGGGGGCATATCTTGCAAGCGGCAGCCTTCATCATCGAGCGCATCAACGCGCAACAATCGCATCAGTAAATAAAAAAAGGGCACCCGCAGGTGCCCTTGATGCAACAAAGCGCTGGTGTCAGTACATGAATGTCGGGCTGACGATGGCTTGCACCGAGCCTGTGGTGCGGTGAGGTGCCACAGTGATCATGCCTTCGTAGACCTTGTCTTTGATGGCTTGCTCGGCCACCACGTTTTCCAGGATGAAAACGCCAAACTCGGCCAACAAAATTTGGTGGACGTGGAACACTTGACCGGCATTTTCAAAAGGAATGACTTCCAAGCCCCATGTGTCAGAGCCAATCATGGCCACGCCCAAAGAAGCCAAGTAGCGCGCACCTTGAACGCCCAATCCGGGGTGGGCAGCGCCATTGCGTTTGTCATCCACGCCCAGCAGTTTGTGCCAGCCGGTGTAGAAGATGACGATGTCGCCCTTGTTGATCTTCATATTGCCTTGACGCTTGAGGGCGGCTTCAATTTCAGGCTGGTTGAACGCCACACCTTCAGGGATGATGTCTTTGCCCATCAGAGCCGTCATGTCGAGCAACACCGCGCGGGTGGCCACAGCAGGTACGGTTTCAATGCCGAACTTTTTCAGACCTGAAATACCGGTGATTTCAGAACCGGGCGTGCAGTTGTAGTAAGTGTTGTCAATGCCGATGTGACCCAAACCGTCCAGCTGGGTGCCGATACCGACCCAAGTTTGCAAAATATCGTCGTGGTAATTGGTTTTGGTGTTGCCAAGGCTTTGACCCTCATAGTCTTGGCCAGGACGCACAATCGTCACCGAATAGGTGCGTGGTGCAAAAGCAGGGGTTTTGGTATTGGTTTCAATACCCATGCGCATGGTTTTACCCTGCTTGATCAACTTCGACGCGCCCAAAACGTTGTCTTTGGTGATGTTGTTGAGTGCACCAATTTGGTCATTGGGGCCCCACTTGGACTTGTGACATTTTTCATAGGCCAATGCACTGCCCATGGACATGGTGCCCAACACAGCGGTGGCCAAAAACGCAGCCGCCATTTTTGTTAATTTCATGAATTGTCTCCGTTGACGGGCCCGTTGGTCGGTGGAATCTGCGCACCAGGACGGGCCACAGGCCCTGATGCACATTGAATTTGAACGCGCTGAACCTCTTGTTCGCCCAGAGTGGGTGTGGGGCGTTTTTCACGAGTGAAACTGGCATCGCACCCTGTATCGGCAGCCAGAACTTTGCCAAACAAGGGCTGAAAACCGATGTACCAGGTCGGGTCTTGCATTTGAAGTTGAATTTGCGCTGTCGAAACAGGTGTCAGGAGCTTGACTTCGAATGACAGGTAGATACCGCCTTGAAACCCGCGACCGCCATCGCGTGCAGAAAAATTCTTCACCTCAAATGCCATGGGCGCGCTGCTTTGACCGTTCTCCAAGGTGAGAAAGTAGTTGAAGGGCTGCATCAGGGTTTGATTGCTGTCGGCAAACGCCTGCAATTCATCAGGGTCCAACACCCCGTTGCGGTTCAGGTCGATGTTGTCACGCACCAGGGCACTGTTGGGGGCGTCCATTTGCCAACTGACGTGCAAACCTGTCAATGCGCCTTTGTCCAGAATGGGTTCCAACAGATAACCCATGCGCAAGTGCGGATGCGCCTGAACCCCGACCACGGCGCACAGTGACGCCGCCAACAATGACTTAGACAGGAAATGCAACGAACCCATTCAATGACCTCATCCCGAAAGTCCTGAATTTAGGAGGGCGGGTCGGTTTGAGCAAGCCAAACAGGTGCGTACAAACCCGAAGACTAAGGGTTTACACAGTGCTTGATGGGGTACAAACAACTGATTTGGTGCCCCCGACAGGAATCGAACCTGTATCACTCCCTTAGGAGGGGAGAGTTCTATCCATTGAACTACGGTGGCTGTTCAGGAATTGTAGGCTTGGCATCTGTATCAGGAGCAAAACCATGGGCATGTGGATCGAACTGGGGGTGTTTGGCTTGGTGTTTGTGTTTGCTTTGCACCAATTCAACGACTTGAAAAAAGAGCGTCTCAAGCGCGAACAACAGAAAGCCGATCAAGCAGCCGCCCAGCAAGACCCTCCCTGAGCGGCCGGTTTATTTGCTGAGCATGCGCATCGCGTCTTCCAGCCCTTTGAGGGTGAGCGGGAACATGCGGTTGCTGACCAACTGCTGGATGATGCTGATGCTTTGGCGGTATTGCCACACGCCCAGTGGTTCGGGGTTGATCCAAGCAAACTTGGGGTAGGCATGGGTCAAGCGCTGCAACCACTCGGCGCCGGCTTCTTCGTTGTTGTATTCCACGCTGCCACCGGGTTGCAATATTTCATAAGGACTCATGGTGGCGTCGCCCACAAAGATCAGCTTGTGGTCTTTGTTGTACTTGCGGATCACATCCCAGGTGTCGAATTTCTCGGCGAAGCGGCGGCGGTTGTTCTTCCACAAAAAGTCATACACGCAGTTGTGGAAATAGAAAAACTCCAGGTGCTTGAACTCGCCTTTGACCGCTGAAAACAACTCTTCCACCCGCGCCACGTGCTCGTCCATGGTGCCGCCCACATCCATGAGCAGCAACACTTTCACATTGTTGTGGCGCTCGGGGCGCATCTTGATGTCCAAGTAGCCCGCGTTGGCCGCGGTGCTGCGGATGGTGTTGTCCAAATCGAATTCGTCTTCTGCGCCTTCGCGGGCAAAGCGTCGCAAGCGTCGCAAAGCCACTTTGATGTTGCGGGTGCCCAACTCGACGCTGTCGTCATAGTCTTGGTAAGCCCGCTGTTCCCACACCTTGACCGCGCTTTTGTTGCCACCCTTGCCGCCGATGCGAATGCCTTGCGGGTTGTAGCCGCCATTGCCAAATGGCGATGTGCCGCCTGTGCCAATCCATTTGTTGCCACCTTGATGCCGCTCTTTTTGTTCTTCCAGGCGTTTTTTCAGGGTTTCCATCAACTCGTCCCAGCCCATTTTTTCAATGGCCGCTTTTTGTTCAGGTGTGAGTTCGTTTTCCAGGGTTTTCTTCAGCCACTCCAACGGCACATCGTTGGTGAAATCGGTGAGCATTTCCACGCCTTTGAAATAGGCACCAAAGGCCTTGTCAAACTTGTCGAAATGTTTTTCGTCCTTCACCAAGATCATGCGGCTCAGGTGGTAGAAATCGTCCATGCTGCAAGCATCGCTTTGAGGCCCGACCACATGGGCCTCCAGGGCTTCCAAGAGCGTGAGGTATTCCTTCACTGACACGGGCAGTTTGGCGGCGCGCAAGGTGTAGAAAAAGTCGATCAGCATGGCAAGCCCCTTTCAATGGGCAAACAAGCATTCGATGGTTGAGATGGCTTCATGGGGCGTCCGTGTCATGGGGTTCAGGATGCAACCAGCGACGAGCAGCTTGCAATCCCAAGCCGCCCCCCAAGCCGACCAAGGCGATGCCGACCATGCTGCGGGCGCTGTAACCCGCTTCGAACACATCGAAACCCAATAGCTGGCCAGCAAAAAAACCAAGCAATGCCCCGACCACAAAGCCAACGGCATCTCCAAGTCCTTGGGCGAGCAAGTGTTTCATGGCGTGTGGTCAGCGGTTGCGGCTTTGCATGAACACCAGTTTTTCAAACAGGGTCACGTCTTGCTCGTTTTTCAGCAAGGCACCCACCAGCGGGGGCACGGCCACCTTGTCGTCTTGGGTTTGCAAGGCAGCCAAGGGGATGTCTTCGGCAACCAGCAATTTCAACCAATCCAGCAACTCAGAGGTGGATGGTTTTTTCTTCAAGCCTGGCAAGCCGCGCACGTCGTAAAAAGTCTTGAGCGCAGCTGCCAGCAGGTCTTTTTTCAACTTGGGAAAGTGCACGTCAATGATTTGACGCATGGTGTCGGCTTCAGGGAACTTGATGTAATGGAAGAAACAGCGACGCAAAAACGCGTCGGGCAGTTCTTTCTCGTTGTTGGACGTGATGAACACCAGTGGGCGGTTTTTGGCTTTGATCAGCTCACGGGTTTCATAGCAATAAAACTCCATGCGGTCGAGTTCGCGCAGCAAGTCATTGGGGAATTCAATATCTGCTTTGTCGATTTCATCAATCAACAAGGCGACGGGCTCGGTGGCGGTGAAAGCCTGCCAAAGCACGCCCTTGATGATGTAGTTCTCGATGTTTTTCACCCGCTCGCCGCCATCCAGATCGGCCATTTGGCTGTCACGCAAGCGGCTGACCGCATCGTACTCATACAGGCCTTGTTGGGCTTTGGTGGTCGATTTCACATGCCACTGCAACAAAGGCATGCCCAAAGACTGGGCAACTTCCTCGGCCAGCATGGTTTTGCCTGTACCGGGCTCGCCTTTGACCAATAAAGGCCTTTTGAGCGTGATGGCTGCGTTGACCGCCAGCATCAGGTCTTGGGTGGCGACGTAATTCTCGGAACCTTGAAATTTCATGTGTTTCACCGTTGTGTTGTCCGACGCAGAGCTTACAAATGTCGTCGATATAATCTTTGGAGTTTCCTCATGATTGTCTGTCCAAAATGAACAAATTCTTCACGTCGGCCTTCGTCTTGTTTGTCGCTTGTGCGACCTCCTTTGCCCAAGCTCAAGAAGCTGGTGACGCCAAAGCGGGCGAAGCCAAAATCGCCATGTGCATTGGTTGCCACGGCATCAAAGGTTACCAAGCCTCATTCCCCGAGGTTTACAAAGTTCCCATGATCTCCGGCCAAACCGCCAGCTACATCGTTGCGGCCCTCACCGCTTACCAAAAAGGTGAGCGCAAGCACCCCACCATGCGCAGTGTGGCTGCCAACATGAGTGCCAAAGACATGGCTGACGTTGCGGCCTATTACGAATCGCACGGCAAGGACAAAGCGCCGACAGTGCCAGAAAAAGCGGCAGAGCCCACTGGCAAAGTGGCTGAACTGCTCACCAAAGGTGCTTGTACCTCCTGCCACGGTGCCAATCTCAACAAACCCATGGTGCCCGGCTATCCCAAAATCGCTGGTCAGCACCGCGACTACTTGTATGTCGCACTCAAGTCCTACAAAGTGGACAACCAAGCCACTTGGGGCCGCAACAACGGCGTCATGGGCGGAGTCGCCAAGCAGTTCACTTCGGCCGAATTGAAAGAAATCGCCGCTTACGTGAGCAAACAGCAAGGTGATTTGCAAACCATTCCGCAGTCCAAGTTCCGCTGAAGCCTTAGGCTTCCCACAAAAAAGCCCACCTCGGTGGGCTTTTTGCTGGGCGCTGAATGCTCAGTCGCGGGTGGCGCGGCGCTGGACCGCATCGATATAGGCCTGACCGTCGGGCGGTTGGCCGCTGCGCTGGCTTTCCCAGAGCATGGTGCCCAGGCACTCCATCACCTCATGGTGCGCATCATGCAGGCTGTTGCGCTTGGAGGCCAGCAGTTCCACCGCTTGGCGTATGCCGCGTGGCTGGTCGATGGAGCATTGTTCGCTGATGGACAGGTGCATGGACAGGTGCAAAAACGGATTGCCTTGGCCATCGTCACCGCTGAACTGCTGGGTGATGGCGGCGGCTTCGTTGGCCAAGACCTCGCCGTACTCGGGGTGCAGCGCCACCCATTCACCCGCCAACGATTCCAAGGGGTCGAACAAGGTTTGGGCCTGTTGCTTGGCATAGACTTGGCAGAAGAAACGACGAACATCGTCTTGAGAAGGGCTGTACATGGCCGCCTATTGTCAACCAAGAGAAACATGATGAACCAAGCCTTTATTTGTGACGCCATCCGCACCCCCTTTGGCCGCTATGGCGGCGCTTTGAGCAGCGTGCGCACCGATGATTTGGGCGCAGTGCCCTTGCGCGCCCTGATGACCCGCAACCCCCACGTGGACTGGGCCGCCGTGACCGACGTGCTTTACGGCTGCGCCAACCAAGCGGGTGAAGACAACCGCAACGTGGCCCACATGAGCAGCTTGTTAGCGGGTTTGCCGCTGGATGTGCCTGGTGCCACCATCAACCGCTTGTGTGGTTCGGGTTTGGATGCGGTGGGTACCGCCGCGCGCGCGATCAAAGCGGGCGAGGCGGGCTTGATGATCGCCGGTGGCGTGGAGAGCATGAGTCGCGCGCCGTTTGTGATGCCCAAAGCCGAGACCGCCTTCAGCCGCGCCAATGCGGTGTATGACACCACCATCGGCTGGCGCTTCATCAACAAGCTGATGAAAGAAATGCACGGCGTGGACTCGATGCCCGAAACCGCTGAAAACGTGGCCACCGACTACAACATCGAGCGCGAAGCCCAGGACTTGATGGCCTACAACAGCCAGATGCGTGCGGTGGCCGCCATCCAAGCAGGTCACTTGGCGCGAGAGATTTGCCCGGTCACCATCCCCCAGAAAAAAGGCGACGCCGTGGTGGTGGACACCGATGAACACCCCCGCGCCACCAGCTTGGAAGCGCTGGCCAAACTCAAAGGCGTGGTGCGCCCCGACGGCACTGTGACCGCTGGCAATGCCTCTGGTGTGAACGACGGCGCCTGCGCGTTGTTGCTGGCCGACGAAGTCAGCGCCGCGAAACACGGTCTCACACCCAAAGCCCGTGTGGTGGGCATGGCCACGGCTGGTGTGGCCCCGCGTGTCATGGGCATGGGCCCCGCTCCCGCCACCCTCAAGGTGCTGGCGCAAACCGGCCTCACCTTGGATCAAATCGATGTGATCGAACTCAATGAAGCCTTTGCGGCGCAAGGCTTGGCGGTGCTGCGCATGTTGGGCTTGCAAGACGACGATGCCCGGGTCAATGCCTGGGGCGGCGCGATCGCGCTGGGGCATCCGCTGGGTGCGTCTGGTGCGCGCCTGGCCACCACCGCCATCAACCGCCTGCATGCCACGGGTGGGCGTTACGCCCTGTGCACCATGTGCATTGGTGTGGGGCAGGGGATCGCGGTGGTGATTGAAAGGGTCTGAGTCTTACTGCTCGACGAACGCCCGCTCCACCACGAAGTCGCCAGGGGTGGTGGTGTTGCCTTCCTTGAAATGGCGTTCTTCCAACAAGGTTTTCAGGCTTTTCAGCATTTGCGGGCTGCCGCACAACATGACGCGGTCGGTTTCAGGGTTGAGCGCGGGCAGGCCGAGATCGGCGAACAACTTGCCGCTGTCCATCAACTCGTTGATGCGGCCTTGGTTGCGAAACGGCTCGCGGGTGACGGTCGGGTAATAAAGCATTTGTCCACTGACCATCTCGCCCAGGAGTTCGTGCTGGGGCAGTTCTTGGGTCAGGTAGTCGTGGTAGGCCAGTTCTTTCACTTCGCGCACGCCGTGAACCAAGATCACTTTTTCAAAGCGCTCGTAGGTGTCGGGGTCGCGCACGATGCTCATGAAAGGGGCCATGCCCGTGCCCGTGCCCAACAGGTACAGGTTTTTGCCGGGCAGCAAATAGTCGATCAGCAAGGTGCCAGTGGGTTTGCGGCCGACGATGATTTTGTC
>JACCDK011679967.1_pt1 | contig 19565 bp, 7 predicted proteins | sample 7445871 | NCBI WGS metagenome assembly JACCDK01 (sample SAMN15323436, study PRJNA562643) | freshwater metagenome | isolation source: river surface water | place: USA:Blue River Watershed | collected 2017-08-15
CTGAAATAGTTTTTGATACTAAGAATGCTCGTGATTGGAACTCCGCTCCAAAGACTAAAGCCGAAGTTGAAAAAATTAAGCAAGAGTATGGTGGCGTGCTTTCAGCATTTTTGCAGGCTCAGTATGAGCAGACCCAGAAACGTTTCAAGGAAGCCGGTGTTACGGAAGTTGTCCTCTATAGAGGAATCGATGATGCGTCCCTAGGTAAGACTTTGTCTGATGACAAACTCACGGAAGTTGATGTCCAGTCAAGACCTCTGTCTTCTTGGAGCACCTCTGCTGACCACGCTTATTGGTTTGCTACTGGAGGATATGATTCAGAGGCAACTGGTATAGATAAGTTTGACCCAGAGGACGATCACAAGGGGGCAGTCCTACTGAGACGCGTAATCCCGGTAGAGCAAATCCTATCCAACTCATTTACTGGTGTCGGCTCCTATGACGAGAGAGAAATGGTTGTCATTGGCGGCGAAATGAAGGCAGAAGCCGTAGGTGCTGTTAAAGAAGATAACCTCATTAAAGTAATGAGAGACCGTGAAAAGCCAGACTGGAATCCTCTGACTGGGTTAGAGACAACTGCTGAAACTAAAAAAACTCTAGTAGAGCCAGGATTCAAAAACTGGACAAAACGTATTGGTGACATATTTGCTAAAGCTGACGAAGCTGAACAGGAGTACTACCTCTCCGGATGGAGGAATAAACCTACAAAAGGAAATATACTGCAATCTATATTCCTTGATATGGCCGGATATAACGACAAGCCAAAAATTTTAAGTGCTGAAGAATTTGATGCTTTAGATGGTGAATCTATTTATCGTGGATTTACTTCTAATGAATTTGCGGATGATTATATTAATTCGGATATTCAGTTTGCTGGTGAAGGTTACTTTGGTAATGGCACCTACACAACCAATAAAAGAGAAACTACTATTTCTTATACGGGTACCGAAAATGTTTCTGATCAAAATGAACGTATTTTAGAAATGAAATTAGCCCCCGATGCTAATGCAGTTTCTTTTGATGAGGTCACTGATCTACGTGAGTGGGCTGACAACAATACGACAGAATTCTTAGAAGAATACGATAAGTCTGGCGCTAACCCGTCTGAGTTTCAAGAAGCCGAGTTACGACTTTTTAATGAGGCTGACTATACCAATATTCTTATCATGCTGGGAATTGATGCAGTTAGATTTAAAGTTCCACTAACTGATAAAGAAGAATATTACACAATAATCCTGAATCGAGGAAAGGTGATTGTACGTGGTAAATCCTGAATTAAGTAGAAAAGCCGCACGCTTATTTAATCAATATAAGGTACCTATGGATATAGGTTTTGACTGGGCAGTCGAGATTGAGACATCCGAGTCTGAAGATGACTTATCCCCCGAGCTACAAAAGTTTTTAGCTAAGCCTTATTTTATAAAATCTAAGCCAAAAAAGGTAATCAATCAAGTTGATATAGACGGCAACTTAAAAAATTCTGACTGGACCAAAGGTCGTTACTGGGACCTGCCTACAACACTAGATGGCCTCCTGAGCGTAATCGGATTTACCTCAGACAGTGTAGAAGAATTCTTAACTCTTCCTGCTTCCAAAGCAATGCCCAAGGACCTTCGACTTGAAGTTTACGAGTACCTGAGGGAATTAGCAAAACTATCCAAGCAACCAGACTAAGGTACAATAGAGAAATGGCTGAAGAAAAAAAGGAAAAATCATCACTCGGTGAACGCATGAGCGACATCGGTGGTATGCGTGTTCTCAGGGACGGTAAGTGGGTTCTTCTTTCCGAAATAGCTAAACCAGTTCCAAAGAAAAAGCCAGTTACGGCGTCCAGCTACCTAGACAATGTTGTCAAGCCTAGACAACTTCTACCTGTAGTCATTGCTGATGCCGACTACGGAGGCAAGTGTCCTCCAGCAACTCAGGACATTGTCCTTAATATCGAGAACCGTCAGAATGCCATCGACAATGTTGGATATGGCCCGCTCAACCCAAACGAGCCAAACGAAGATTTCTGGGAAGACAAAGCTGACCGCTGGGACCTTGTTAACACAGAGGATGCAAAGAAGAGCATTTGCGGTAACTGCGTATTCTTTGACCGCCGTCCAAAGACTCTAGAGTGCATCGAGTCTGGTATTGCCGAAGGTGGCTCTGGCGAGCAAAGTGCTTGGGACGCAATCGACCAGGCTGAGCTTGGCTACTGCACCGCTCTTGACTTCAAGTGTGCCGCAAGCCGCACTTGCAACGCCTGGGCAGCTGGCGGACCAATCACAGAGGATGTCAAGAAAGAAGAGCCAGTAGCTGCAGGCGGTTACATTGTTGAAGAAGAGTGGGACCTAGCTGACGCTCTTGTTGAAATCGCTGAAGAGCACGGAAAGTTTAACGAAGACCGTACAGGAATCTGGGCCGGCTACAAGCCAGGTAAGGACAACAAGTACGCCGAGATGGGCGTCAAGTGTGGTAACTGCGTTCTCTATCGTGGTGGCTCAGAATGTGCCATCATCGACTTCGAAGTCGAGCCTGAAGGAAAATGCCGTTTTGCAGTAATTCCAGATGGTGTAGTTGACATCTCTAAGGCTCCTGTTGGCGATGACGAGGATGTCAGTACTGGCGTCTACTTCAACAAGAGATACCAGAAGATTAGCGATGAAGTTAAGGCTCGTGCCGACGAAGAGCCACCATACGACAAGTATGAAGTTGATGTCAACGAGCTTTCACCTACTCAGCGGACTGTAAACATGCGTCGTGTAAAAGACGCCTACGACTCGAGCAAGCCAATCAAAGTCTGGCTAACCTCCACAGGCTACCGAGTAATTGACGGCCACCACAGAACTGTTGCTCACAAGCTGCAGGGCAAGAACAAGATAGAGGCAGAGGTTTACTCGTTTACCGACGAGCCGATTACTGCTACTGCCGGTTCAAAGCCAGCCCCTAAGAAAGACCGAATCTACGGTTCTAAGAAAAACCCTAAGGGTTCTGCTTCCGGCTCAAAAACCGTCAACTTCTCGAAGAAAGTTGAAGACGCTCTTTCTGAAAAGGTTAAGAATCACAACGAGAAGTCTGACCGCAAGGCTAGCTTGCGTATGCTAAAGGCTGTTTATCGTCGTGGTGCTGGAGCCTTCTCCTCCTCCCACCGCCCTGACCAGAACCGCAACTCGTGGGCTATGGCTCGTGTAAATGCATTCCTACACCTTCTCAAGTCTGGCTCGCCTAAGAACAGCAAGTACACAACCGATAACGACTTGCTTCCAGCTTCCCACCCTAAGTCTTCTAAGAAGTCAGTAAGGGCGTCTGGAGTTCCAACTCTTACGCCAGAAGACCAGACTACTAACTATGAAGACGACTACTCTGGCGAGTTGACCATAACACTATTGCCAGAAACAGAGTATACTAGTAGAGAACAAGCTATCTTTGCTCTTGCTGAGTACTCAGATGCTGGATACGAAATAATCCCAGCACTAGATGCAGCATGGAACAGAGCAATCGGTTCCAATGAGAGTCCGTTTGACAGAGCTAAAGAGCTTGCAACATCTTTATATGAAAGTAAAGATGCCGACCTTCTTCCAAAGGAGCTTTAATGTTAGATGCAGAATTCAATAACGAATTTTCACGTAGATCTAACTTTTTCTATGGAGAGAGTGGTGCTAAGGCTCTATTTGAAGAGCTATACTCGCTTGACCCACGGGAATCCCGCCTAATCCACCGAGTTTTTAGCTATGACAAAGACTCCATCGAGTACCTACACTCTAAGGCTCGACTTTCTGCTCTAGTTGCTTCTGGAGTCGTTTCTGAGCGACTTGGAAATGTTGCCACATTTGAAGTTGAAGAGTCTAAGCCTGCAAAAGAACTCAACTACAGTGCGTACGACTTGTCTCGCCTAAACCTAGTTGCTGCTCTAGACATGTTTGTTATAAATGGCGATGAAGGCAACCTACTTGACCCGACTGGCGAGCTAGCGTATCGCATCGAGCGTGGAGACTCAATCGAGCAGATACGACGCTACCTAGAGTCGAGCACTGTGTTCACCGCACTAAGAGAGTTCGCGGAAGCAAAACCAGAAAATGATGACTTTGATTCGCAGCTGGTTGCTTTTAAGTACAACGAGCTTTCAGACGCACTAGATGACCTAGTCGACCTTGAAGAGCCAATCAACTTCGCCGAGATTGCTAAAAACAACCTCAAAGAGTATGACGAGTTTGGAAGCATCGCCAAGATGATTGACGAAGGTGCAAAGTCCACCGAGATCTTCGATGCTCTTGACTCTAATGCTAAGTGGATCGAGGATGCCTCGGACTTCTTAACTAGAGATTTTGTTGACACCGCGAGATACGCTCAGTCTAAAAAATGGAATGAGTTTCTAGCAACTGTTAATTCGATCAAAGATCTCGACACCCTGTAATTCCCCCCAAATCACACTAACTAAACAACGTGTAAAATTACTAGTAGAAATCATACTAGATATTCAATATTTTGCCTGTTAAAGAAGGACCCGATCTAGATGTCACAAGATAGAGACCTCGACCCAATCGTAGCTGTAGGCTTAGGTGCCAACAAGGGCTTCTGGATGCGCCAGCTCCGCGACAAGCTCGGTCAGTGGATGGAGATGGGTCTCGAGGCTCTAATGATGGCCCGTATCGCTCACGGGTTGCCACCTTTCCCTATCCGCGCTAAGTACGTTGGACCATCTCAGAGGGTTCCGGGACTTGGTCGCTTCCTTATAAAGGGTAGAAAAGGCCGTCCAGACAGAATTTACGAACTTGACCCTGCCAAGATGCAGATGATTCAAGCTGAAATTCCAGAAGAGGTTCTAAAGCGTCAGGGAATTAAGCCTGGCCTACCAGTGGACAGTGCCGGAAACCCTGTACAGCCAAAAGACTTTGATGAGAATGACATCATCAACCTCAGCGAGGCATTTAGCGAAGAGCCTACTGAAGAGGACTACCGCCTAGCTGAAGCAGTTCCTACTCCAGAAGAGCGCAAGATTCTTGAGGAAGAGCGTGCTAAGTCTCCTCTTGCCCAGCTGCCTCCAGGCACCGAAGGTAAGATGTCAGAGCAGGAAGTTGCTGACTTACTCGAGGGCAAGACTCAAGCCCCTGCTGCAGAAGCAGAGCCTGAAAAGGCAGAGCCAGAAGCGGAGCCAGCTAAAGAAGCAGAGCCAGAAGCGGAGCCTGAAAAGGTAGAGCCCGAGGCAGAGTCGGGTATTGGTGGAACTTTTGACACCACTGGAATGGACCCGAAGGCCATTGGAAAGATGAATGCCGCGATTGGTAAGCCAATTCGTATAAACGGCGAAGTTACCACTCTGCGCGACTTTTTAGAGAACAAATCTTACGGAGTAACAGCCTACGACGTAGTTAAATACGATGACAATGCTAATCCGATAGTTACTGGTCAAAAATTTGGAGTCTATACAGACTCGGATCTTAGAACCTTTATTGAGATTCCAAAGATGGCTTTCGATGCATTTAAGCCAAATAGTGGCGTCGTCGAAGACAGGCGTAGATCATCCAAAGAAGCAAAGCCTAGCCAGGTTGAAGATGCAGTAGAAAAAGCCATCAAAGACGCAATGGATGGCAAGCTTGTTAGCGTTGATGATGTAATTGACAACGCTAAGCCATCCAGTGAGCGTAAGGGTGCTCCACAGCAGCCAGAAGACGAAGACATCACCTGGGATGATGAGGGGGATGTTGCTCCAACTCCTCAGGAAGAGGAAAAACCTGTTCCAGGCGAAGAGTTTGTAGAGGAAGAGGGAGATGTAGCTCCTGTCACCCCTAAGACAGAGCAGGATGTCCCTCTAGACATTCCAGAGAGCGAAAGAACTGGTGACCCTGAGACTGCCGATAAGGCATCTCCTGCAAAACCAGACCCTAGCTTAAGTGCCGAAGCCCTACTTGAGGCATTTGAAACTGTCGGCAAGATGAGTGACGAAGAGCTTGACAAGATTGCTGCCGCGAACGACTTCACCCAGGACATGGGCGGATTCACCCCTAGTGTTGAGCAAGCACGAGCACTTGCTGCAATTGCTGTAGCCAACGTAGATACTGTTATGGAAGCTCTTGCTGGTGCTGGAAAGACCTCGGTTGTAGTAGGTGCTGCTAGGGCAATCGCTCGTCTGCGTCCTAACGATGGTGTTCTAGTTCTTTGCTTTGGAACTAAAAATGCTGCTGATGCCAAGGCTAGACTTCCTCGTGAAAACGCAGATGCGATGACTACCCACAAGTTGGCAAGAAAGACTGCTCTTTCTAAAACTCAGAGGTCTGCTCTAAAGGGCGGCAAAGCAGCAATTATTAACAGTGATAAAGATCTGGCTTTATTCCTCGAGACTGACGACACTCCCGGTCCGGACAAGCAGCCTATTGATGCTGAAGCAGCCGCGATGCTTGTTAGAAAGATTATTACTGAGTACTGCAACTCAAATGCTACAAAACTATCAAGTGATCATGTTTTATCAGGATTCTCTAAGTTCTTTGGTATGCCTAAGGAAGACTTTGGAGACGGTCCTGGCCTATACAAGATTGATCCCAAGTGGTTGAAGTGGGCCGAAAAGTTCTGGGGCAACATTGAGAGCGACATTAAGCCTGGCTACTATGACAAAGTAAAAAAGAAGTTTGTTGGCGAAAAGCGTATCAAGATCGATCACGATCACTACCTCAAGCTATGGCAGCTAGGTAACCCGGACTTATCTAAACTTACAGTAAAAGGTAAGCCAGTAAAGGTTATCCTAATGGATGAGGCCCAGGACACAAACCCTACTGTGGCTACAGTCCTAAAGGGCAACAAGGGACGCCTACAAATCTCATATGTTGGTGATACTAACCAGAATATCTTTGGTTTCCGAGGAAGTGAAAATGCTCTTAGGGAAGCAAAGGCAACGTCCGATGCAGTAATTCCACTAACCATGACGTATCGTTTTGGTGACGATCTAACTGGCCCAGCAAACGGATTCTTAAACATACTTGGTCACAATACAAGAATGATCGGTACTGACTCCGAAGGCGCGATTGTAGAAGACGAAGACGATCTAGAATTTGGCCCATCCAGAGCCCACCTTACCCGATCCAACTGGCAGGGCATGAAGGACATCATCGAATTCATGGTCGAGGGTAAAAAAGTTGGTGCTCTAAGCGTTTTCTACAACGAACTTCGAAGCAACTACTACTACGTTCAGTGGTTACAAAGAGAGTTTAGCGACCCTGAAAGAAAGAAGGGCCCTAGATTCCCTGATGGATCCCCTATCCAAGACTGTGACTTTAGTCGACTTAAAAACATGGGCGACTGGGCTCGTGCCGCTAAGCGTGACCCTAAGTCAATCGTTGCTAGGTGGAAAAAAGGCTACGACATGGGGGAATTTGAAAACATTGGCAAAATCATTGACAACATCATTGTTGACCGCTCTGACGTTGGAGATGTTGACAGTACGCTAGATGCTACAAAAGGTTCATCTGGTCGCATGTGGATTGCTGCAGATGGAAAGCCTCTAGACTACGAAGTATTTGACAATGGAACCATGGTATTCAATAACGACGGTACCTTGGCCTATGTAAATGGAGAAAAATTCGGTCAAATTCTAAAAGACCGCGGCTATTCATGGAATGATGAAGAAAAAGGTAGATCTTCATTTACCGGCTGGGCAAAACTATTCTATGATGACGACGAGCGTCAAAAAGAATTAGATGAGCTTGCTGCTCTAATTCCTAACCGACTAAACATCAATGAAGAAGTTCCAGATGTAATTGTTTCTACAGCTCACCGAGCCAAAGGCCTTGAGTGGGACGACGTTAGCATCGGTGAAGACTGGGCAAGTCCTGAAGGCGATCAGAGTGAATCAAAAGAAGATCCTCTTGGTGCAGATGCACTTAGACTTGCTTATGTTGCCGCATCCCGAGCAAGAAAGAGACTCTACCTAGGTAAATTAGACTGGGTTCGTCAGTTTGAAGGAAGAGAAGGTCTCACTTTAGCTAACGAGATTTTAGATCGTCCTAAAGACTTTGGTATGGACGCCTGGGACTACCGCGAAGAGCGTAAAGCAGAAATGGCGGAAGTCAATCCAGCCAAGAAAAAGAAGATTGGTGCTTCTCTAAGCTCTAGTGACCGAAAGGGTCGCATCAAGGACGAAGGTCCGATGACCGTCCTTAGACAGGGTCCTTCTGATGGTGGCAACGTTCCACCTAACTTCCTAGATGGTTGGGTGCGAGTTGGTGCCGGAGATCGTAAGCAGTACAGCAAGAAGATCGAAGGCGTTCGTTGGGAAATTACCCTAAACAGCGATGGAAGCGTTCTTCTAAGAAACAGAAGTGACTCTTCTGTACCGTCTAAGAAGTACAGCAACCTAAGCAGCTTAGAAGCTGACTTCAAGAAGACTCGCAACGATGGTGTCAAGAACAACAGAGAAAATGCTAAAAAGGCAATTAACGACCTAGGCATTGATCCAACTGGCAAGTTGGCAAAGATGATTGACAATGGCGCAAGTGGTGACGAAGTCTTTGACGAGATCATAAAGACTCAGGCAATGCTTGATGCTATCGAAGACAACGATGTCAGCCTATCTACCCTTATGGCCGCTCTTGACAAGCTAAACAACGGTAGAAGTCTGTCTGCAAATGATTCTAAGAAGCTAAGAAAGCCTAGAAACCCTCAGCCAAGAAAACCAGGAAAGGTTACACTACTTCCTCCTGGATCGAGTGCTTCACTGTTTAACAGTAACCCTACCCGTCAAGACGACGGAAAGGATGTCGGAAGAGCTGGCATAACTCCAGCAAAGCGCGACCAGTTTATTCGTGCTGGTGGAACAGAAACAGTTTCTGAGATGATCGACGCTTTGCTTCAGCTAAATCCTGATGCAAAGGTTAGACCCGATGGTTCAATTGTCTGGTACCGAGTCTCTAACTACGAAGAGCCAGAAACTTCGAAAGATTTTGCTGGCGAGGAAGTCGACTTCGAACTTAGAATTGTCCCTTCGCAGAGTGGAACTCTACGTGTAGTTGCTGCACTTCGAGACTCTAACGCACCAAAGAAACTGGTTGAGACCGCGAATGGTCAGTTTGTTGAAGATGACGAGTACACTCAGTTGTTCAACCACTACTCACCTCACAAGTCGCTAGACAGTGTGCTGGGTGTAGTTGACAACCCACTTGCTAAGACAAAGTCTGCAGGTGTTGAGCGTCTTCTTGACATGTTCTTTGACAGAAACTTTGGCAGAATTCCAGCTCCTGGAAAGTCACTAAAGCAGCGTGAGCAATACATCCGCTACTACGGCGGTATTCAGGGCTCGCTAAAGCGTCTTCGCACTGGTAAGTTGTCTTCTATTTTGAACGACAAAGCATTTGATGACACCAAGTTCGTCTTCAGAACTCCAGAAGAAGAAGCGATCATCATACTAAATGGTAGAGATCAGCGTCACAACCTCTCTACTTCTAGAAATGGTGAAAATTTCCGTCGCGTTATGCGAAAAGAAATGCCTTCACTATACGATGCCCTGGATCAGAAAGATTCGCTGGCTGCATTCCAGGCACTTCTTGGTTATGTAGAAAGCATTCCTGACACAAATGCAGCTAAAGAAGTGGCTAGATCTGTAGTTAAGAGATCAGTTCAGGAGAAGTTCCCATATCTAGACAAGAATGAGCTAGAGCACCTTTTGGCTAGGATTGACCACTCTATCAACCGACAGGTACTTCCTGCCGCTGGTACTAAGGTTATTCCTCACCGTTACGTTAGCGGAGAAATTTCTCAGGTTGGAGACGTTGTCCGCTGGGGTAACAACCAAAAGGAGTACTGCTACGGTCGAGTAGTTCAGAAACTTAAGGCTGAACGAGATGACAGTGGAAACTATGGATACGGAAACTATGTTTACGTATCGTTCCCTGGAATTGATAACCCAATCAAGCTGAGTACATTCCACCTAACTAAAGCAAGTCCAGATCAGGAACCTACATCTGGAAGAAGAACTGTCAAGCTTGGTCAGCGTGTGGTAGAGCGTTCGCTATCTGAAGGTGACTCTGTCAACTTCGATACTGGAGAAATTATTAGCGGTAAGACCGGAGAACCGATTCCTAATATTGGTTTTGACCCCGACTTTATTGACTTCAGTGCAATCGATTTTACCAAGTATGCAGAGCAAATTATTGGAGGCCCTAAGGCGACAAAGGAGACACCAATAACTGATGTCAACCCTGGCGACACCCTATGGGACCCTAATGGTGGCCGAATGGGAACCATTAAGGGTATTAGAACTGGAACAGCAAAGAATGGTAACAGAGTTGTTCAGGTTACGTTCTCTGACGGTAGCAAGACAACCTTCCCTGCTACTGACAAGGTTCTATCTTCATCGCCTCCAGGTCCAAAGCAGGCTGAGCCTCTAACTCCACTAGGAGAGACTGCTAGAGATCTCGGACTTGGAATCGACCCAACTACTGGAGCGGCATCAAGAACTCTTGCTATCCACAAGACAGCGGATCTAAATGATGACAACACCTCTCCAGTAAAGGACAGTGAATTCCGCGCTGTTAAGCCTACTGACGAGGCTAGAGAAGCTAAGAATGATCTTATTGGAATTGGTTCTGACATCCGAGCTAGAGTAGATGACAAGCTTATTGACATTCTAAGAAATAGAGAAAAGCTTAATGTCTCTAGCGCAGCTGATGTCGACACAATATTCAAGGAAGTTGCAGATGTTTCTAAGAATGCTTCAGCTGCAGCTAGCAAAGCCGAGACTGATCTAGATGATGTTCACAACAACGAGGTGAAGGCATTCTCTACAGCTGCATCTAGAAAAGCAGTAATGGCTCAGTTAGCAGCTGACGGGTTTGTTCTACCTAATGGTGCAGTCGATAGAGATAAACTAGCTAAAGAACTTGCTGGCAAGCGACTAGGAAGCTTGGCTGGACTAGTAAAAAGAGCTACCGACAAAAACGAGTCGCTGTTTGCATATGCATACACTGCGCTGAATGACCCCGCTACCAATGCAAAAGTCAAGACCGCGCAAAAGGCACTAGAAGTTGCTAAACGAGCAAGCACAGATGCCGCAAAGAAGCACCAAAACATGAGCGCGGTAGTTGGTAAGGCTGCTAGAGATGCTTACAGAGAAGTGATGGCTGAAGAAGGCGTTGAACTCGACAATGTATCTGTTGATGAGTTTGATGGCCACCTCTACAGCCTAAAGAGGAAGCTAAAGCTACGCTCTGTTGACACATTTAAGTCGAAAGAGGCCCTTGAGGAGTTCTTTGATGGTCTCCCATCGTCTGTAATTCGAGGACTTCTGGCTCAGCTGAAGGCTGAAGATAAGAAGCTGTACATCATGTCTGGTGTTAAGCGAGCTTATATGACTGACGAGCCAGATGGCTATGCCGTACATCTTTCTAACAAGAGAAGCAAGCAGTACGACGATGTCACGAGTGCAACTGATGCAGCTGTGCACGAGGTACAGCACGTTCTAGAGCACATCATGCCTAACATTGGTGCTCTTCAACATGCTTGGCTCTACGACCGAGCAGTTATGTTCCCTGGTACAGAAGATGAGACATTGCCAAACTTTGCCTTCCTACCTGGCCAGGGCATGGGACGCGGTGAACGAGCACTTGCTGTGCCTGGATTGTCTTTGGGCTACATGAGTAAGCAGTATCCAGAAGACAAGAAGCACATCCTAAATCCAAACGACGGACACTTTGAAGTGTCAACAGTTTTGATGCAGGAGCTTCTATCTAGCTTTGGAATTGCATCTAGAGGTAAAGGTCTAAACGTACTAACAACTGACTTTGAGCTTGATGGCAGTAGAAAAGTTATTTCTAACGTACACTTTGACCCAAAGAGCGGTAGATACTACACTGATGACACTTTGCAGACTCCGATCGACAATGCCATAATGGCATTCGGTAGGGATCCAAAGACCGGCATTGACAACGATGCTAGAGACTTTGCCTATGGTATGGTGTTCTCGCTAGCCAATAGAACACAGCCTCCTGGCGGTGGCTCTGGAAGCGGCAATAACCCACCTCCTGGTGGCGGAGCAGCTGCTCAAGCCGCAGATGTTAGTGTTCCAAAGCCTAGTGCAGCTGTACAGTCTATTCTTCAAAAAGAATCGTCAAAGCCAGATGCTGGTTTCTTGGCTACCATCTTGTCTAAGTTTGGTGGAGGTACTAACCTAACTAGAGAAGAGTACGCTGAGTTGCTAGACTATCTAACAGAAGAGTTTGGTTCCGGTTCTGGATACGCTGCTTCTCAAGTCAGAGCAGTAAAGAACTACCTAGCCAAGATTCTAGGACTATAAGGAGATACCAATGGCGTTCACCAATGATGATGCATACAGAGATTTCGCTGAACCTTTTGACCTGATTATATCGGGCGAAAGAATTAGCTGGGTCCCTGGACAGATGACCCTAGTTGTTGATCCTACAAGCGAAAAAGCTAGAGCAATAAAAGCCTCTCTAGCAGATTTTGCTAACAAGTGGTGCAACTACGAGTATGAAATTGCCGTAACTCCTGTAGGTCCATTTCTAGTCAACGAGATTACAGACCCATACACCTTCGTGTGGGCTGCAAATTCTTTGTATGGCGACACGGGCATTGAAGTAGAGGGCGAGGCTCCAACTATGGAAGAGATGGGCCTCGGTGGAAAAGACTACGACAAGAACAAGAGTCCCAGGATATATTAGAATAGAATAGAGTATATTATGGCAATCATCAAAAGCGAAAAACTAAGCAAGGAACCTCTCCTAGCTGATGACTCTCCTATCTCTAATAGGAAGACACTGGGAGTGTCTATTCACATCTTGTTGAACCCAGAAACAAAGGCAGTCGAAGCAATAATTTCGGACGACCCTTTTGGAGTATCTGAGTACGACAAGGAAGAACAGGTGTGGGTAGCTTCTCACCCAGAGGACACTTGGAGAATAACTGGACTATTCAACGAGTCAATTGACTACGTTGTTGACTGGTCTAATAAAAACGGCTTTGACAAAAATAACAAATCTTTAGCACTAATAAAGTACTCTGACGGCACTCTCGATGAGCAGTGGCTAGAAGAAAACACGATTCTTGCTAATTATCCCTCGGTAGGAAAGTTGCAATAAATGGTTGAGTATCTAGGAAGTATAGGTAACCTATCACTTTTTGCTGTCGGAAACTACAGCGTAATTGTGGACACCGATTTGAACATGGTTACAGAAATTGGTGCACTTTCTAACATTAGAAAGAGCGGCTGGACTGTTAACCCAGAGACTCCAGACACAGCCATGGAATTGGCTACTGTTGCTCTTTACGACTTTGCTAACCCAATCGTCGCATCTGCTAGCAGAATGTACACTATTCCAGATGGTGTAAAGAACGAAGCTGTTAAAGCACTTAAGTGGCGTAAAGAGCACAAGCGTGGTGGAACTCCTGTAGGTCTCAACACCGCTCGCACTCTTGCTAAGGGTGGTCAGATTGGCCTAGCCAAGGTTCGCCACATCGCAAAGTACTTCCCTCGTCACGAAGTAGACAAGCAGGGCAAGGGCTGGGAGCCAGGAGAAGATGGCTTCCCTAGCAATGGACGAATCGCGTGGGCCTTGTGGGGCGGTGACGCTGCATGGCGTTGGGCTAAGGCAATCGTTGAGAGAGAAAAAGAACTTTCGGTCACAGCTGGCGGATACAACATTCCCGGCTACGAAGACCACCTAGATCACTATGAAGACGACTACGAGTCGGATGTAGATGCATTTAAGAGTGCATATGACCTAGAAGCAAACTACGGTCCAGAGTTCCTAATTCGTGTCTGCCTAGATGGTTCTGGAATCGATAGGCTTTACAAGATCGAGATCGATGGACATGTCTATGTCTGGGACGATTGCTCGTGGGATGACCTAGGTTACGTAGATGGTGACATCTATGCTTACGATTCTGCACTAGATGACCCATACGACCGGGTTGAAAAGACTCACGTAATGGTAGACCCTAGCTCTGCTGTAGTTATTTCTGCTCTTATGCAGGAGGCTCCGTACAGGAAGATTCAGCTAGAAGACATCGACTCTGAAGAGGCGCAGATGTTTGCTACTGCAATGGGTCAGCTAGATGCTAGTTTCTATGACACTGTTATGACTGCAGCCGGAATCTCTGACACAAAGATGGAAGACAGCGACGCTGACGTAACTCCAGTTAAGGTTCTTCCTCCAATTAAGCCAATCAGCACGAAGGGCATCCTAGGGCAGCCTAAGGTTGAGACTCTGACTCCTAGAGCTGTACTCTCTGAAGGCCCTGCTCCTATGACAAAGCAGGAAATTGGCGAGATGTTTGTGCAGTGGTCTAATGCTGTAGCAGAGCTTCGTCAGAAGTCAACCATGATTGCTTCTGCAGAAGAGCTTGCTGAAGAAGAGCCACCAATGACTCCAAAGACTAGCGATGTGGAGCCTAAGTACATTGCTATTGTTTCTCCTGACGACCCTCAGGCCGTTATGGATGTTATTGCTCTGGTCCCTAAGACAGCGACCACAACCGAGCCTACTGTCTACAAAAGAGTAGATAAGCAGTGGGTACTAGACGAGCAGATTCTTCTAGACCTTCAGTCTGCTACCCCTCCTCCTATTGTCAAACTTGACACTAAGGAACTTGTAGACAACATCCTTAAGCAAGTAGATGGCATTGGAGCCACCGAGTCTGGAGAAGAAGAGTCGACTACAGCTTCTGCTGCCTACGAACACCTTCTCAGTTTCTGGTATGGCGATCAGGATTCGATTCTTGCAGCCGGTGGCCTAGACCGTAACCGCGGTAACGCTGAAGAGCTTCGCCGCTACTGGACTGTAGGTAAGGGTGCTGCCAAGATTCGCTGGGGTACTCCTGGCGACTGGACTCGCTGCGTCCGTCAACTTTCAAAGTATATGGGCCCACGCGCTAAGGGTTACTGCCAGCTCCGTCACAAGGAAGTTACTGGCGTTTACACTGGCAGCCGTTTCAACCCAGGCAACAATAACAACTTTGGACAGCAGTTTTCTATGGAAGACGAGTACGTAGATTCTGTAATCAATAAGGCGTACTTAGTCGCTTCGGCTAAGGCCGCAAAGGAGAGAATCACCGGAATCGTGGCTGGTGCCTCGATGGAGTCTGGTGCAAAGTTCTCTATTCCTTTGTTGCTCCCAGAAGATCTAGAATCTGGCGATGGACGTAAATTCAAGAAGGATGCAGTCCATTTTAGAGAACTACCACTTCCTCTCCTGTGGCAAATCAAAACCGCTGAAGGTCACTCGGGTTCTGTAGTAGTCGGTCGTATCGACTACATGGAGCGTATCGAGAACGGTATTGGAAACGCTTATGGTGTTTTCGATACCGGACCTTACGGCCGTGAGGCAGAGCGTCTAGTCCGTAATGGATTTATTCGTGGAGTTTCTGCTGATCTTGACCAGTTTGAGGCCAAAGAGCACAAGAACGAGAATGCGAACGAGGATGAGGTAGGTAAGCAGAAACTTACCATAAATCACGCACGTGTAATGGCTGCTACAATTGTAGCTAAGCCCGCATTTCAAGAGTGCACAATTTCTATTAACGAGGGCTACTCAAATAACCAGGAGGATCAGTTGATTCCTGAAGACGGAATATACGAAGAGTCCATCGACTCTTTTGTTGCCGCTGAAGCACTCACAGCATCGGGATTCCTAGAGTCAGAGATTCCGATGACCCCGCCAACCGACTGGTTTGGTAACCCTGGACTAACTAAGCCGACTCCTATCACAGTAGAGCCTAACGGTCGAATCTACGGACACATTGCAGCCTGGCATGTAAACCACATCGGTATGCCTCGCTCGACTCGTCCTCCTCGTTCGAAGAGTAACTACTCGTACTTCCACACTGGTGTTGTTCGCACCGACACTGGTAAGGACGTTCCTGTTGGTCAGCTAACTCTTGCTGGTGGTCACGCACCGCTTCAGGCAGATGCTGTATCGGCAGCCAAGCACTACGACGACACCGCATCAGCTATCGCTGACGTCCACGCTGGAGAAGACCAGTACGGTATCTGGGTAGCAGGTTCGCTACGTCCAGACGCTAACGAGATGCAGATTCGTGCACTTCGTGCATCTGCTCCTTCAGGTGACTGGCGTCCAATCAATGGCTCACTTGAGCTAGTTGCTGTCTGCCAGGTAAACGTTCCAGGATTCCCAATTGCTCGTGCAATGGTTGCTTCTGGTAAGGTCATGGCTCTGGTTGCCGCTGGTGCTAGCTACTTTGCAATTATGAAGAGCCAGCACGTCACTAGTCTTGTAGATCGTGCTGCAAAGCTAAACGAACTGAGCGCAGCTTCTGCTGACGTTATGACTCGTTTTGAGACTCAGTTTGGCTACATCAACCGTGAAAAGCGTGATGTTCTTGCTAAAGAAGGTAAAGCCATGAAGGATGGCTCTTTCCCTATCCGCAACGTAGAAGATCTAAAGAACGCTATTCAAGCTCACGGTCGTGCTAAAGACATTGCTGCCGCAAAGAGGCACATCATCAAGCGTGCTCGTGCTCTTGGTAAGTATGACCTGATTCCAGACGAGTGGAAGAAGCCTAAGACAGTAGCTGCGTCTGCTGCTTTGGACGACATTCGTGAGCGTGCTCTAGTAGCTTCTGCTGTTGCAGAACTTGCCAAGATTGGCGAAGAAGAGCGTTCATCTCTTGCTAAGAAGGGCCAGGCTCTTGCAGATGGTTCCTTCCCAATCCGCAACGTCGAGGACCTTAAGAATGCTGTAAAGGCATTTGGTCGTGCTAAAGAAGAAGACCGTCCTGTAGTTCGTCGCCACATTATGAAGCGTGCTCGTCAGCTAAAGGCCGCAGATCTAATTCCAGATCAGTGGAAGAACGCTCACTCAATGCAGGCTGCTCAGAACATTGACAGGATGCGTTCGGTCATTGCTTCGCTTTCTTCGGAGTTTGCTGCTCCGGAAGGAGAAGAGATTTCTGATGCAGATCTAGAAAAACTTGTAGAGGCAAAGACTGAAGCAGAGAAGCAGACTGCAGAAGAGATCAAGATTGCTGAAGACATTGCTGCTGGCAAGACTACAGTCGAAGACAAGTACGACGAAGATGGTCGAGCAAAATACACTCCAAAGACTCAGCCTCGCGACGCTCGTGGAAAGTACCGCAAGGTTCTTGCCCGCCTAAAGCAAGACCTCGGTGTTGCCGGTCTTCAGAAAGCTCTTACAAAGGCTGAAGAAGCAGAGAACCTGGACTTTGCTGGAAACTACTCTAAGTCGGCTGGTGCTAGTGCGGAACTTCTAGACATGATTGACCGCCTAGATACTGGTGCTCTAAACCCACAGGCTCTAGAGAACGTTCAAAACTCGGCCCGTGAATTAGGTCGTGTAATTTCCAACCTTCCGCTACCTTTCGGTGCTGAAGCGGAAAAACTAAGATTTAGCGATTTACCGTCTGGACTCAAGGATCTCATCGATGGGATGATTACTCGAGTCGAGGCAAAAATCGGTAAAGAGGACGCAGACATTGCAACCGCAGAGTTGAAGTCCTACATGTCTGGCGCAGATGTTTACTCTCAGGGACAGATTCAGTCCCAGATGAGTAAGCTGCTCCGACTCCTTACCTAAAAAGTAAGGTAAAATTACTAATAGGTAGAGCGCCTCGCAAATTTTTGTAGAGTCCCTCGGCCTTGATTGTTCACCATGAATGGTAAAACATTCATCAACCAAACTGACCTTAGGAGGTCTAGTGTACGACCAAATCAAGACTCAGCTTGATGGCGTAGCAGAGCTAAGTGACGACCAAGTCGCTGAGCTTCAGAACGCTATCATCAGCGAGTTCGAGACGGTTGAGGGCGAAGACCCTACTCCTGAGACAGTCGACGCGATGACGACTCTTGCAGACTCGTTAGACATCGTGCGTGGTGAGCTAGCTCGCCGAGAGGCTCTAGCCGAACAGCTAGCAGCTCAGGCTGCAGAAGCCACCGCACGTGTCAAGGGTACTGCTGAGAGTACTGGAGAGGAAATGGCTATGAACGAAGACGAGCCTATGGAAGAGGAAGTTCCTGCAGAGGAAGTTCCTATGGAAGAGGCCCCTGTCGCTGAAGAGGAAGCTCCTGTAGAGGAGATGCCTGCTGAAGAGGACGAGGAGAAGAAAATGTCTGAGTACGCTTCGGAAGAAGAAGTGGCCGCAACAGCCGACGTTGTAGAGGCAGTAGAGGAAGTTTCTGTAGAAGCAGAGCTTTCGACAACTGACGAAGCAACCGAGGACGCATCGATTGCTCAGGAAGACGGATCTGAACTGTCAACTGACGAAACATCCACCCAAGAAACAACTACCGCTGAAGAAGTTCAGCAGGAAGAGCAGGCCCCAGTGACCGCCGCAGCAGAACAGCCTTTCGAGGCCCCAGCTGACCGTCAGCCTGTTGTTCAGGTTACCGAGGCTCCAGTAGCAATTACTGCTGGTGCTGACATCCCTGGCTACACAGCTGGCACCGCATTATCAAGCATGAACGAAGTAGCTACGGCTATGGAGAAGCGCCTTCACTCGCTTCGTCGTGTTAACGGTGGAGACGGAGAGCAGCACATTGTTGCATCCTTCACCACTCAGTACCCTGAGGAGCGCGTCCTCACCACCGACGCTGAGTCGAACGCTCAGAAGATTGCCGCAGTAGCTGGCCCAGAGGCACTTGTTGCTTCGGGTGGTCACTCGGCTCCTTTCGAGGTCAAGTACGACATCTACAGCATCGGTTCCACTTCGATCCGTCCTCTACGCGATGCTCTGCCTCGCTTCCAGGCTGACCGCGGCGGTATCCGTTACATCGTTCCACCAACGTTTGCAAACGTAACCTCGAACACCACCACCTACGCAGGTGCTGTTGGCGTTTGGACATCGGCAAACGACTCGGCTGAGACTCCTAGCCCATCGGCTAAGCTTTCGCTTACCGTTGCTGCTGCTAGCGAGACCACAGCCCAGACTGACGCTGTTACCCTACAGCTACAGTTTGGTAACCTGATGACCCGTGCTTACCCAGAGCTTATCGCTCGCCACAACGAGCTTGCTCTTGTACAGCACGCTCGTGAGGCAGAGGAGAACCTAGTTTCTCAGATTGCTTCGGGTTCGACAGCTGTTACAACCACTAACCTAATCGGTTTTGGTCGTGACTTCTTGGTCCAGGTTCGTCGTGCCGCTGCTGCTTACCGCGCACGTCACCGTCTCAACCCTGAGGCTCGCCTAAAGGTTGTAATCCCTGTTTGGGTTTACGACGCAATGGCAGCTGACCTAACCTTGGCTATGCCTGGCGACGGTACTCTCTCGGTTTCGAAGTCGGAAATCGATGGCTACCTAGCAGCTCTAAACGTTGACGTTGTCACCGTTCTAGACAGCACTGGCACCCTTGCTCAGTCGCTAAACATGTACCAGGCAGGTTCTGCAGCTCTTAACGAGTTCCCAGACACCTTCCGTTGGTTCTTGTTCTCGGAGGGAACATTCTTGTTCCTCGACGGTGGAACTCTGGACCTAGGTATCATCCGCGACTCGACACTCGTCGGCACCAACGACTACAAGATGTTCGTTGAAACCTTCGAAGCTGTCGCAAAGGTTGGTATTGAGTCGCTTGCAATCACCTCGACTATCAACGTCAACGGTGCTGCAGC
>JACCDK010994737.1_pt1 | contig 19558 bp, 17 predicted proteins | sample 7445871 | NCBI WGS metagenome assembly JACCDK01 (sample SAMN15323436, study PRJNA562643) | freshwater metagenome | isolation source: river surface water | place: USA:Blue River Watershed | collected 2017-08-15
CGGAACTGGCGGCGATCTGCTCGCGTCTGGGACGCATCCCGACGCGCGAGGAGTACATGGCCGACATGGGCGTGCTCACCGCCAACAGCGACAAGATCTACCAGTACATGAACTTCGACAAGATCGCCGACTTCAAGAGCGTGGCGGACAAGGTCGCCGCCTGAGTTTTCTTTCGCGACCTGAGGAAGCGGCCTTCGGGCCGCTTTTTCTTGGCGGCGTGACTTACGCCGCTCTGGCAGGGTCTGCCTAGGATTTGAGCAGCCGGGCCTGCGCCCGCTCGATCCAGGTCTGCAGGGCCGCATCCAGGTCGGTTTCGCTGAACGAGCAGCTCTCGCCGCTGAAGAGGGCGCTGGACTCCATCCGGTCCAGGAGGTCGGCCAGCACCTGGCCGAAGGCCGGCGGCAAGGCTGCCGGTAGGGGCAGGGCGCGCACCCGTGCGCAAAAGGCGGCAGTCCCCAGCGTACCGGCCTGCCGGGCGGCGGTGGCCTCGCGCAGGGCGTCGAGGAAGGGGTCGTGTGGCGGGGCGAGGGTCATGGGGTCCACAGCGTCGGTTGTCCGAAAGGTTGTACGACATAATACGACGATGACCGTCTCACCGGCCCCGGTTTCCCTGCGACGCGCCCGTTCGCTCACGGCGGACCTCGTGCAGGCCCTGGGTGACCGCATTCGCGACGGGCGACTGGCCACGGGCGGGAAGTTGCCGGCCGAGGGCGCGATCATGCAGGAGTTCGGCGTGAGCCGAACGGTGGTGCGCGAGGCGATCTCCCGCCTGCAGGCCGCCGGCATGGTGGAGACACGCCACGGCGTGGGCACCTTCGTGCTGGGGCAGGGCGACGCGAGCAGCTTCCGTATCGACGCTTCGCAGCGGGACACCCTGCAGGACGTGATCCGTGTGCTGGAGTTGCGCATCGGAGTGGAGACCGAGTCTGCAGCGCTTGCTGCCAACCGCCGCACCGAGGCGGACCTGGCCGCCATGCGGGTGGCACTGGACGCCTTCGCGGCCGCCGTGGCCCAGGGCCGGGACCCGGTGGGGCCCGACTACCAGTTCCACCTCGAGGTGGCCCGTGCCACCCACAACACGCATTACGCCGACCTCATGACCACCCTGGGTGGCACCATGATCCCGCGTGCCCGGCTCGAGGGCGCGGCCCCCGTCACGCCCGAACGCCTGGAGTACCTGCGCCGTGTGAACCTGGAGCACGAGAGCATTCTTTCGGCGATCGAGCGGCAGGACACCGAGGGCGCTCGCGCCGCGATGCGTACCCACCTCACCAACAGCAAGGACCGCCGCCAGCGGGCGGCCACAGCCGCTTCGGCCTGAACGATTCCCCGCTTGGCCTCGCTGCGAAATGGTTGTACGATGTCTTACTTCTCAGACTGATATTCAGGATTTCCTCATGACGCCCCAGGACCTCAAGAAAGCCCTCTCCACCGGCCTGCTGTCCTTTCCCCTGACCGACTTCGACAGCGAGTTGCGGTTCAACGCCCGGGGCTATGCCGACCGCCTGGAATGGCTGATGCCCTATGGAGCCTCCGTGCTCTTTGCCGCCGGGGGGACGGGCGAGTTCTTCTCGCTGGAGCCGGGTGAATATGCGCAGGTGATCCAAGTTGCCGCCGCCACCTGCAAGGGGCAGGTCCCGATCGTAGCCGGCGCGGGTGGTGGGACCCAGCTCGCGATCCAGTACGCGCAGGCGGCCCAGGCCAACGGCGCCGCCGGCGTGCTGCTGCTGCCGCACTACCTGACCGAGGCCACGCAAGAGGGCCTCATCGCCCACGTGCAGGCCGTCTGCAAGAGCGTGCAGATCGGTGTGATCGTCTACAACCGTGGCGCCTGCAAGCTGACCGCGCAGTCGTTGGAGATCCTGGCGGCCACTTGTCCCAACCTGATCGGCTTCAAGGACGGCCTGGGGGATATCGAGCGCATCGTCTCCATTCGCCAGCGCCTGGGCGATCGCTTTGTTTACGTGGGCGGCATGCCCACGCACGAGGTCTATGCCAACGCCTACAAGGCGCTGGGCGTCCCGACCTATTCGTCGGCGGTGTTCAACTTCATCCCGCGCACGGCCATCGAGTTCTACAACGCTTATGCGAAGGGCGACCAGGCCACCGTGAGCCGCCTGCTCAACGACTTCTTCCTGCCGTACCTGGACATCCGCAACAAGGGCGAGGGCTATGCGGTGAGCATCGTCAAGGCCGGGGCCACGGTGGTGGGGCGCAGCGCTGGCCCCGTGCGACCGCCGCTGTCGGATCTCAAGCCCGCAGAAGTCGAACAACTCAAGGCCCTGATCCAGAAACTGGGTCCGCAATAATTTCCCTCACGACAACCCTGGAGACAACGCCATGAAAAAGCAACTGATAGCGCTCGCCCTGGGCCTGACCACGAGCGTGGGCGCCCTCGCGTTCCCGACCAAGCCAGTCACGCTGGTCGTGCCCTTTCCGCCGGGCGGCTCGACCGACCTGATCGCACGCACCTTGCAGCCCAAGCTGCAGGAGCGACTGGGCGGCTCCGTGGTGGTGGAGAACCGAGCGGGGGCCACGGGCACCATCGGTGCGGGCCAGGTGGCGCGCGCGCCAGCCGACGGCCATACGCTGCTGGTGTCTTCGCTGGGCCCCTTCGTCATCGCCCCGCACTTGATCAAGGCGCCCTATGACGCGATCAAGGACCTGGAGCCGATCACCATCGTGGTCCAGGCGCCCAATGTGCTGGTCGTCCCTGCGGCATCGCCCTTCAAGACCCTGGCCGACGTCATGGCCCATGTGAAGGCCACTCCGAACAAGATGACCTTCGCGTCCTCGGGCAACGGCAGCAGCGACCACCTCACCGCCGAACTGTTCTGGCAACAGACCGGCACCACCGGCATTCATGTTCCCTACAAGGGCGGCGGTCCTGTGATGAACGATCTCCTGGGTAACCAGGTGGATTCGTCCTTCATGAACATCAACACCGCGATGCCGCAGATCCTGGCGGGCAAGCTGCGCCCGCTGGCGATTACCAGCGCCAAGCGCTCGCCCCTGTTGCCCAACGTGCCCACGCTGGACGAAATGGGTATCAAGGACGCCGGCGTCACGTCGTGGCAGGCGGTGGCCGGCCCGCGCGGCCTGCCCGCTGACGTCAAGGCAAAGATTCATGCGGCCATCGTGGCGACCTTCAACGAGCCCGCCATCAAGACGCGCCTGTTGGACCTGGGCTTCGAGATGGTTCTGAACACGCCCGAGCAGTTCGCTGCTTTCCAGGCTGCCGAATACGCCAAGTGGCAAAAGCTGATCACCAGCCGCAACATCAAGGCCGACTGACCGTTTCCATGGCGATTTCCTCCACGCCTCGCGTCACACGCTGGCAGGTCATTCCCGTCGCGGGGCGCGACGGCATGCTGCTCAATCTCTCGGGCGCGCATGCGCCGTTCTTCACGCGCAACCTGGTGATCGCCACCGACAGCGCGGGGCATGTGGGTGTGGGCGAAGTGCCCGGCGGCGAGAAGATCCGCCAGACGCTGGAAGACGCACGGCCCCTGATCGAGGGCCAGCCGATCGGGCAGTTGCAGGCGATCCTGAGCGCCATGCGCGCGCGCTTTGCCGACCGCGACACCGGCGGGCGGGGTCTGCAGACCTTTGACTTGCGCACCACCATCCATGCGGTGACGGCCGTCGAATCGGCGCTGTTGGACCTGCAAGGTCAGCATCTGGGCGTACCGGTGGCAGCGCTTCTGGGTGAGGGGCAGCAGCGCGATGCGGTGCAGATGCTGGGGTACCTGTTCTTTGTGGGGGACCGCACGAAGACCGACCTGCCTTATGCCGACCCGGCCCAGGAGCCCGAGGAGTCCGACGGTTGGCGTCGCGTGCGCCATGCGAAGGCGCTGACGCCTGAGGCCATCGTGCGACAGGCTGAAGCGGCGCATGCGCGCTACGGGTTTCAGGACTTCAAGCTCAAGGGTGGTGTGCTGCGCGGGGAAGATGAAGTGTTGGCCGTGCGCGCGCTGCACGAACGCTTCCCGAAGGCGCGGGTGACGCTGGACCCCAACGGGGGCTGGCTGCTCAAGGACGCTGTGCGTCTGATGCGCGATCTGCATGGCGTGCTGGCCTATGCGGAAGATCCCTGCGGTGCAGAGGACGGCTACTCCGGCCGCGAAGTGATGGCGGAATTCCGCCGTGCCACCGGGCTGCCTACTGCCACCAATATGGTGGCGACCGACTGGCGGCAGCTGGTGCATGCGTTGTCGCTTCAGGCGGTGGACATTCCGCTGGCGGACCCGCATTTCTGGACGATGGCGGGCTCGGTGCGTGTGGCGCAGACCTGTCGGGACTGGGGGTTGACCTGGGGCTCACACTCCAACAATCACTTCGATGTGTCGCTGGCCATGTTCACGCAGGTAGGCGCGGCCGCGCCCGGCAAAGTGACGGCTATCGACACGCACTGGATCTGGCAGGACGGCCAGCGCTTGACCCAAGAGCCGCTGAAGATCGAGGGCGGCTATGTGCACGTGCCTCAAGCACCCGGTCTGGGGGTGAGCCTGGACATGGCGGAAGTGGAAAAGGCCCATGCCTTGTACTTGGAGCACGGTCTGGGCGCGCGCGATGACGCCCTGGCCATGCAGTTTCTCATGCCCGGTTGGAAGTTCGACCCCAAGCGGCCTTGCCTGGTGCGTTGAGTTCGCCGGTCTTCTTTTTTCATCCCGATGCTCGACCAACCTGCCTCCCCCTTGCGATTCAAGCGCCTGCTCATGACGGGGGCGGCGGGTGGTCTCGGCCGCGAATTGCGCGGACGACTGGGGCGTTACTGCGACGCCCTGCGCCTGTCGGATATCGCCGACCTGGGCGATGCGAGCCCCGGCGAGGAGTGCGTGCGCGTTGACCTGTCGGACAAGGCCGCAGTCCACCAGCTGCTGGCGGATGTGGACGCTGTGGTTCACCTGGGGGGCGTGTCCACCGAGCAGCCCTGGGAGCCGATCCTCGCGGCCAATATCGAGGGCGTGTACAACCTGTACGAGGCGGCGCGCAAGCAGGGCGTCAAGCGGGTGATCTTCGCCAGCTCCAACCATGTGATGGGATTCTGGCGCCAGGACCAGGTGGTCGACGCCCAGACGCCGCCCCGCCCCGACGGGCTCTATGGTCTGTCCAAGGCCTTCGGCGAGGACATCGCGCGCTTGTACTGGGACCGCTTCGGCATCGAAACCCTGGTGGTGCGTATCGGCTCGTCCTTCCCCGAGCCTCAGAACCGCCGCATGCTGGCCACCTGGCTGTCCTATGACGACCTCGAGCGCCTGGTGGTGGCAGGCTTGACCGCGCCAGTCGTGGGCTGGAGTGTGATCTACGGCATCTCGGACAACCGCACGGCCTTCTACGACAACACCCTGGCGCGGCACATCGGCTATCGGCCGCAAGACAGCTCCGATAGCCATCGTGCGCGAGTGGAAGCGGCGCAGCCGGTGGTGGATTTGTCCGACCCCGCCAACCTGTACCAGGGGGGTATTTTCGTGCGCACGGGGCATTTCGATTGAGCACACCCGCCGTCATCGACTTCGAGGTGGTTTCACCCACGCGTGACCGTGTGGGCGAGAGCCCGGTGTGGTCGGTGCGCGAGCAGGCGCTGTATTGGGTGGACATCGACGGTCATGCCATCCGGCGCCTGGACTGGGCCACTCGGGTTGTCACCTCGTGGCAGACGCCCGAGCGGGTCGGTTGCATCGCGCTGCGCGCGGGCGGCGGCTTCATCGCAGGTATGGAGTCAGGTGTATTTGCCATCGACCTGCCCGCCGGTGGCGGCGCAGCCCGCACGCGCCTCTTGCAGGCGGTGCAGCATCCGCGCCCCGGCATGCGCTTTAACGACGGTCGTCTGGACCGCCAGGGGCGCTTGTGGGCCAGTACGATGGTGATGGACGGCTCACTCGCCGCGGCAGTGGGCGCTCTGTATCGATTTGACGGGCAGGGCCTGTCGGCGCCTTGGGTCGATGGTCTGGTGACGGGCAACGGCCTGGCGTTCAGCCCGGACGGGCACCGCATGTACCTGTCGGATTCGCACCCCACAGTCCAACGCATCTGGCAATTCGACCTCGGCGAGGACGGCGTGCCGCGCAACCGCCGCGACTTCGTGGACATGCGGCCGCTGCCAGGGCGTCCCGACGGCGCGGCGATCGATACGGACGGCGGCTACTGGACCTGCGGTACCGGCGCGGGGCAGATTCACCGCTTCACGCCCGACGGGCGCCTGGATCGCTCGATTGCCGTGCCGTTTAGCAAGCCCGCCATGTGCAGCTTTGGTGGCCCGGACCTGTCCTGGCTGTTCGTCACGTCGATCCCACCGGCACAACCAGCGCCTGGTTTCGATCCGGCGTTCGACGGCGCGATCATCATGTTGCGGCCTGGCGCGCAGGGCCTGGCCGAGCCGGAGTTTCCGTTTGCCTGATTTTTTCAACCAAGAAAACAGCGTGATGCGACAGGGTGAAGTGAGCGTATGACCGTCGTTGTCCGACCCCTGTCCATCCGCATGCACGCGGCAGACAACGTGGCCATTGTGGTTAATGACGGTGGCCTGCCGGCCGGCGCCACCTTCGAAGAGGGGCTGACCCTGCGTGAAGCGGTTCCTCAGGGCCACAAGGTGGCCCTGGTCGATCTGCCCGCCGGCTGCGAGGTGCGTCGCTACAACGTCGTCATTGGCCGCACCACGCGTGACATAGCCGCTGGCAGCTGGGTGCATGAGCGCCTGCTGGAGATGCCGCAGGCCCGTGCCCTCGACGGATTGCCCGTGGCGACGGTACGCCTGCAACCGCAGCCCGCACTGGAGGGCTACACCTTTGAGGGCTACCGCAATCCCGATGGCAGCGTGGGCACGCGTAACTTGCTGGCCATCACGCAAACCGTGCAGTGCGTGGCCGGCGTGGTGGATATCGCCGTGCGCCGCATTCGCGAGGAGTTGCTCCCGCAGTACCCGAACGTCGATGGTGTCGTCGCTCTGGAGCACGCTTACGGCTGCGGCGTGGCCATCGACGCACCCGACGCGGTGATTCCGATCCGTACGCTGCGCAACATCAGCCTCAACCCGAATTTCGGCGGCGAGGTGATGGTGGTGAGTCTGGGCTGCGAGAAGCTGCAGCCCGATCGCCTGCTCCCCCCCGGCAGCATTCCTATCACCGACGAACGGGGGGCGGACGCCGGCCCGGACACCGTGTGCCTGCAGGACGACGCCCATGTGGGCTTCATGTCCATGGTGGACGACATCGTGGCCACGGCCCGCACCCACCTGGCGCGCCTGAACCAGCGTCGGCGCGAGACTGTGCCCGCCAGCGAGCTGGTGGTGGGTGTGCAGTGTGGTGGTAGCGATGCGTTTTCTGGCGTCACCGCCAACCCCGCGGTGGGTTTTTGCACCGACTTGCTGGTGCGGGCCGGGGCCACCGTGTTGTTCTCGGAGGTGACCGAGGTGCGCGACGCGATCGACCAGCTCACCGCGCGCGCCACCACGCCCGAAGTGGCGCAGGCCCTGGTCGCCGAGATGGCCTGGTACGACGCTTACCTCGGGCGTGGTGGGGCCGACCGCAGCGCCAACACCTCGCCGGGCAACAAGAAGGGTGGCCTCTCCAATATCGTCGAGAAGGCCATGGGCTCCATCGTCAAGAGCGGCACCTCGCCGATCGCGGGCGTGGTCAAGCCCGGCGAAAAGGCCACGCAAAAGGGCCTGCTGTATGCCGCCACCCCAGCCAGCGACTTTATCTGCGGCACGCTGCAACTGGCCGCGGGCATGAATCTGCACGTCTTCACCACCGGCCGCGGCACGCCCTACGGCCTGGCCGCCTGCCCGGTGGTCAAGGTGGCGACCCGCACCGACCTCGCGCGCCGCTGGCACGATCTGATGGACATCAATGCCGGGCGCATCGCCGACGGTGAGGTGACGATCGAGGCGCTGGGCTGGGAGATGTTCCGTTACTTGCTGGACGTGGCCAGCGGCCGCAGCAAGACCTGGGCCGAGCACTGGCGTCTGCACAACGCGCTGGTGCTGTTCAACCCCGCGCCCGTGACCTGACCCCGGGCCCCGGGGCTGCATCAGCTGAAGTGCACCGCCTGGTGCTCCCCGATACGGGGTCGCTGACCGGTGACAGCGGCGGTGGCCAGCTTGAACAACTGCGTGACCTTGCTCTCGCGGATATTCCAGTACTCGGCGTGCAGGATCTGTACCGCCACCAGGTCCAGGTTCGGGTCGGTGGGCCCGCCCGGGAACCAGGCTCGGTTCATTGCATTGAACAAGCGTTCGCGCAGGCCCAGATCGTGGTTCAGGCGGGCATGGCCCGTGACCGAGACGTAGTGGTCCTTGTGCGTATCGCTATAGGTGACGTTCACGTCGCCGTCCAGCGCGATGCGCTGGCCCAGTTCGGTGGCCCGTGACACAAAGAAATAGAGCATGCCGTTGTCCAGCGAGCGGTTCTGTGTGGTCAGGGGGTGAGCGTGCAAGGAGCCGTCGGGGTGGCGGTGGGTCAACATCCCGAAGCGCATTTCCTTGATCAGATCCCACAGGATCTGGTGGGAGGCAGAAGGTGAGGGGGCGGCCATGAGCGCACATCTTTCCTGCTTCAGGCGCAGGCGGTGTCATCGGGCATCGCCCGGACTTGTACGCCAGGGCCGACAGGCCCCTCGCGCTACCATCCAATCGACGTCATCCCTACCCGAGGCCCTGTCCATGTTCAAGTCGTTCTTCTTCGCCCGCCGCTGGTGGCCCTGGTCCCTGCTCGGGTCGGCCCTGATCCTGTACACCACCTGGTACCGCGTCAGCCTGGACGTGCAGGTCAACGAGTGGTTCGGCAGCTTCTACGACATGGTCCAGAAAGCCCTGACCGACGAGGGTAGCGTGACCCTGCCCGAGTTCTGGGCGCAGCTGGCGGCCTTCCTGCGCATCGCGATGCTGTACGTGACCATCGCGGTGTTCATCGAGTTCTTCACCAAGCACTTCATCTTTCGCTGGCGCACGGCGATGAACGACTACTACATGGCCCATTGGGACCAGCTGCGTGCCATCGAGGGCGCGGCCCAGCGCGTGCAGGAGGACACCATGCGCTTTGCCCGCATCATGGAAGGCCTGGGCGTGGAGTTCATGCGCAGCGTGATGACCCTGGGCGCTTTCCTGCCTATCTTGTGGACCCTTTCGGAGAAGGTGACCGAGCTGCCCTGGATCGGACCGGTGTCGCACTCCATGGTGTGGGTCGCCATCCTGTCGGCGCTGTTTGGCACCGTGCTGCTGGCGGTCGTGGGCTTCAAGCTGCCCGGGCTGGAGTTCCAGAACCAGCGGGTCGAGGCGGCCTATCGCAAGGAGCTGGTGCTGGGCGAGGACGACCCGACGCGGGCGCAGCCGCCACAGGCCCGCCGCCTCTTTGACGACGTACGGCGCAACTACTTCCGACTCTTTTTCCACTATCTGTACTTCGATGTGGCCAAGTGGTCCTACCTGCAGTTCTCGGTGCTGATTCCGCTGATCGCCCTGGCGCCCACCGTGGTGGCCGGGGTCATTACCCTGGGGGTGATGCAGCAGATCACCCGGGCTTTCGATCGGGTGGAGGCGGCCTTTCAGTACCTGGTCCTGAGCTGGGGAACCATTGTGGAACTGGTCTCGGTGTACAAGCGCCTGCGGGCGTTTGAGCGGGCGATTGCCGATGCCCCGCCATCGCCGCTGCCGCCTGCCGAACCGGCCTGACCTGGTCTGGCGTCTTTCTTGTATGCTGGCTGCCCGGCGCGCTGCGCGTGCCGGCTTGCCCCCGTTGTTTGCCCCGTTCTCCAGGAGTTTTCGTCCCATGGCCCGCGTTTTCAACTTCAGCCCCGGCCCCGCCACCCTGCCCGAGGCGGTCTTGCGCCAGGCCGCCGACGAGATGCTCGATTGGCACGGCTGCGGGATGTCGGTGATGGAGATGAGCCACCGGGGCAAGGAATACATGGGCATTCACGCCGAGGCTGAGGCCACGCTGCGCGAGCTGATGGCGATTCCCTCGAACTACAAGGTGCTGTTCCTGCAAGGCGGCGGTATCGGCGAGAACGCCATCGTCCCCATGAACCTGATCGGTCGCACCGGCCGCGCCGACTACGTCGTGTCCGGCGACTGGTCCAAGAAGTCGACCCAGGAAGCCACGCATTTCGGTCAGGTACGCATTGCCGCCAGCAGCGAGAGCGACGGCCGCTATACCCGCACGCCCCCTCAGTCCGAGTGGAAGCTCGACCCGCAGGCTGCGTACGTGCACCTGTGCGCCAACGAAACCATCGGCGGCGTCGAATTCTTCTGGACGCCGGACACTGGCCAGGTACCGCTGGTGGCCGACATGTCCTCCAACATCCTCTCGCGCCCGATCGACGTGAGCCGCTACGGTCTCATCTACGCCGGTGCGCAAAAGAACATCGGCCCCTCCGGTCTGACGGTGGTCATCGTGCGCGAGGACCTGCTGGGGCATGCGCTGCCGATCACGCCCGAGGTCTTCAACTACAAGATCCAGGCGGATGCCGGTTCCATGTACAACACCCCGCCCACCTATGCGATCTACATCGCGGGCCTGGTGTTCAAGCACGTGAAGGCACTTGGTGGCCTGGAGGCGATGGAGGTCCGCAACCGTGCCAAGGCCAAGCTGCTTTATGACACCCTGGACGCCAGCCGCTTGTACAGCAACCCCATCGCGCCCGAATCACGCTCGCTGATGAACGTGCCCTTCTGGCTGAAGGACCCGTCGCTCGACGAAGCCTTTCTCAAGGGCGCTCAGGCCCGCGGCCTGCTGCAGCTCAAAGGCCACCGCGTGGTGGGCGGCATGCGCGCCTCCCTGTACAACGCCATGACGATCGAGGGCGTGCAGGCGCTGGTGGCCTACATGAAGGAGTTTGAGTCGCAGCACGCCTGATGGCCCGGTCGGGCCAGGGGGTGGGCTGCCACAGGGGCGTGTCCGCGTGCACCATCGCGGCATGACCCACGCCTACGCCCATACCCTGCGTCCCTTGAAGGTCGGCACCGCCAAGGCCGGCCGCTTTTTCTCGCTGCCAGTGCTGGCCCGAGAGTTTCCGGGGATCTCGCGCTTGCCGGTATCGATCCGGATCGTGTTGGAGTCGGTGCTTCGCCATTGCGATGGTGTGAAGGTGACGCCCGATCATGTGCGCCAGCTCGCGCAGTGGAAGCCCGGGGCCGAGCGCGTGCATGAGATTCCCTTCACCGTGGCGCGGGTGGTGCTGCAGGACTTCACCGGCGTGCCCCTACTGGCCGATCTGGCGGCCATGCGCAGTGCTGCGGCGCGCCTGGGCCGGCAGCCTGGCGCCATCGAACCCCTGGTGCCGGTGGACTTGGTGGTGGACCACTCCATCATGGTGGACCATTACGGCACCCTCGATGCCCTCGACCTGAACATGCGCCTGGAGTTCGAGCGCAATCGCGAGCGCTACGCCTTCATGAAGTGGGGCATGCAAGCTTTCGACACCTTCGGCGTGGTGCCTCCTGGATTCGGCATCGTGCACCAGGTGAATCTGGAGTACCTGGCGCGCGGTGTGCACCGGCGCGCCGACGGCGTGTACTACCCCGACACCCTGGTGGGCACCGATAGCCACACGACCATGATCAACGGCGTCGGTGTGGTGGGCTGGGGCGTGGGCGGCATCGAGGGGGAGGCCGCGATGCTGGGCCAGCCGGTGTACTTTCTCACCCCCGATGTGGTGGGTGTGGAACTCACGGGCCAGCTGCGTCCGGGCTGCACCGCCACCGACCTGGTGCTGACCGTGACGCAATTGCTGCGAACCCACAAGGTGGTGGGCCAGTTCGTGGAGTTCTTTGGCCAGGGGACGCGCACCCTGTCTGTGCCCGATCGCGCCACGCTGGCCAATATGGCGCCCGAGTACGGCGCGACGATGGGTTTTTTCCCGGTGGACGAGGCGACCTTGGCCTATTTCGAGGGCACCGGGCGCAGCCGCGCCGAGGTCGCGGCGCTGGAGGCGTATTTCCGCGCGCAGGACCTGTTCGGCGTGCCCTTGCCGGGGCAGATCGACTATTCAAAGGTGGTGAGGCTGGACCTGGGCCGCGTGGCTCCCAGCCTCTCGGGCCCCAAGCGGCCGCAGGATCGCATCGAGATTGGTGAGGTGTCCCGTCAGTTCACGACCCTGTTTTCGCAGCCCGCCGCTGGCAATGGTTTCAACCAGCCTGCGACGACGCTGCTCACGCGCCATCGGGTGCAGGACATCACCATCGGACACGGCGACGTACTGATCGCGGCCATCACCAGCTGCACCAATACCTCCAATCCCGGCGTCATGCTCGCTGCTGGCCTGCTGGCCAAGAAGGCGGTGCAGGCAGGCCTGCGCGTGCCGCCTCACATCAAGACCTCGTTGGCGCCGGGCTCGCGCATCGTCACCGAATACCTGATCCAGGCCGGCCTGTTGCCGTATCTGGAGCAACTGGGCTTCACGGTGGCCGGCTATGGCTGCACCACCTGTATCGGCAATTCAGGTGACCTCGCGCCCGAGATCAATGAGGCTATCCTTAAAAGCGATCTCGTGTGTGCCGCGGTGCTCTCGGGGAATCGCAACTTCGAGGCGCGCATTCATCCGAACCTCCGGGCCAACTTCCTGGCCAGCCCGCCCCTGGTGGTGGCCTACGCCCTGGCGGGCACCGTGCTGCGTGACCTCATGACCGAGCCCGTCGGCACGGGCCGGGAGGGGCAGCCCGTGTGGCTCGGGGACCTTTGGCCCACGTCCGACGAAGTGCGTGCCCTCATGAAGTACGCGATGAACGGCAAGGCCTACCGGGCCAACTACGCGAAGGTGCAGTCCGATCCGGGCCTGCTGTGGGAGCAGATCGAGGGGGGCGAGGGCGAGACCTACGACTGGCCGGCCAGCACCTACATCGCGCAGCCGCCGTTCTTCGACGGTTTCTCCCTGGCGCCGCCAGCCCACGGCGCCCCGGTGCGTGTACAGGGCGCGCGCGTCATGGCGCTCTTTGGCGATTCCATCACCACCGACCACATCTCGCCTGCGGGTTCCATCCACGAAAGCTCGCCCGCAGGCCAATGGCTGCGAGCCCAGGGCGTGGACAAGGCAGGCTTCAACAGCTACGGTGCGCGACGCGGCCACCACGAGGTGATGGTGCGCGGCACCTTTGCCAATGTCCGCATCAAGAACCTGATGCTGCCGCCACGGCCCGATGGTGCGCGCGAGGAGGGCGGCTACACCCTGTACCGCGATGACGCCGGCCAGGCGCAGAAGCTGTCCATCTTCGACGCGGCCCAGAAGTACCGGGCCCAGGGGCGGCCCACCGTGGTCTTCGCCGGCGAGGAGTACGGCACGGGTTCGTCCCGCGACTGGGCGGCCAAGGGCACGCAGCTTCTGGGCATCCAGGCGGTGATCGCCCGCAGCTTCGAGCGGATCCACCGCAGCAACCTGGTGGGTATGGGTGTGCTGCCGCTGCAATTCAAGGGGCAGGACAGCTGGGAATCACTGGGCCTGGACGGCTCGGAATTCATCGACATCGTGCCCGACCCGCAACTGCGCCCCCAGAGCGATGCCACGCTGGCCATTGTGCGGGCCGACGGCCGCCGGCAGGAGCGGGTCGTGCAATTGCGGATCGACACGCCCATCGAGGTGGCCTACTACCGGCATGGCGGTATCCTTCCGTTCGTGTTGAGGCAGCTGTTGTCTCGTTGAACTTCGTCTTTATGCAGGGATTTCAGAGGGTTGCATGCCGGGCCGGCTCCTGATCGCGGGGGGCGGTATCGGCGGTCTGGCGGCCGCACTCAGTGCGGCCCGGGCAGGGTGGCAGGCCCAGGTGTTCGAGCAGGCGCCGGCTTTCACCGAAGTTGGCGCCGGCGTGCAGCTGGGCCCCAACGCCACGCGCGTGCTGCGCGCACTGGACAGGCTGGACTCTGTACAGGCCGTGGCCTGCGCGCCGCTGCGCCTGCTGGCGCGTGACGCGCTGAGCGGCCGCACGCTGGGCGTCCTGCCTCTGGGCGCGCCCTTCGAAGCGCGCTACGGAGCGCCCTACCTCACCGTGCACCGTGCCGATCTGCATGCGGCCTTGCTGCAAGGCCTGCCAGCGCAGGCGGTCAGCCTGCACCCCGGACACCGCCTGCTCTCGGCCCGGACACTGCCCGAGGGTGTTCAGGTCATCACCGCTCAGGGCGCACCGCTGCAGGCCGATGCGCTCGTGGGGGCGGATGGTCTCTGGAGTGTGGTGCGCGGGGCGGTGGTCACCGACGATCCGCCTGGGCCTTCCGACCATGTGGCTTACCGGGCCCTCTTTCCCGTGGATCGCCTGCCTGCAGCCTGGCAGGCGCCCGAGGTCACGGCCTGGCTCGGGCCGCACCTGCATGCCGTGACCTACCCGGTGCGTGGCGGATCACTGCTCAATGTGGTGTGTGTGGTGCGCCAACGGCTGGATGGACCACGCAGCGGCTGGGAGCTGCGTGGCATCGCCGAGCACCTGCGCGAGGCGCTGGGCGATGTCTGTGAGCCCCTGCAGGCGGTGGTGCGGGCCGCGCCTGACTGGGGCTTGTGGGTCTTGCACGACCGGGCGCCGGTGGCCGACGCGGGCCAGATGGCGCTGGGCCACATCGCCCTGCTGGGGGATGCGGCGCACCCGATGCGACCCTACCTGGCCCAGGGCGCCGCGATGGCCCTGGAGGACGCGCACGCGCTCGGGAACTGCCTGGCCAGCGTGGGTGATCCCCGCCTGGACGTTCGGCAGGCGTTGCGGCGCTACGCGCTCAGTCGATGGGAGCGTGTGGCCCGGGTGCAGCGGCATTCATTGCGCAATGGATCGATCTTTCATGCCACCGGCCCCCGGCGCCTGGCGCGCGACTGGGTGCTACGCGTCACGGGGGGCGCGCGGGTGATGGACCTGCCCTGGCTGTACGGGCACTGAGCGCTTATTTCAGATCGATTTCGCGGCCACGTTCGGGGGCGCGCAGCCCTTCGCGGGCCAGGCGTATAGTCATATCGACTCGCATCACTTGAGTCCGATAACAAAAAGGAGACCGCTGCAATGACCCCTCGCCAACCCCTGCGCAAAGCCCTGGGCGCGCTGTTCCTCTCGGCTTGCATCGGCGCCATGACGAGCGCGCAAGCGCAGTCATGGCCCGAGCAACCGGTGCGCGTTGTGGTGCCGTGGCCCGCCGGCGGCTTGGTCGATGTGGCTGCCCGCCAACTCGGACAGCGACTTCAGCGCGCCTTAGGGCAGCCCGTGGTCATCGAAAACAGATTGGGCGCCGGCGGCACCCTGGGGGCCGATGTGGCGGCGAAAGCGCCGCCGAATGGCTACACGCTGCTTTTCTCGAGCAGCGGGCTCACCATCAACCAGGCGCTGAAACCGAACTTGCCGTTCGACCTGCTCAGAGACCTTCAGCCCATTGCGTTGGTGGGGCATGCGCCTGCCGTGCTGGTCGTGAGTGCCGAGTCGGGTGTGAAGTCCGTCAAGGATCTGATCGCGCTGGCCAAATCGCAGCCTGGGAAGCTCACCTACGCCTCGGCTGGCGTCGGATCGCCGGCTCATTTGATCGGAGAGCTGTTCAAGACCCGGGAACAACTCTCGGCCCTGCATGTCCCCTTCACAGGGGCGCCAGCGGCCATCAATGAGCAGTTGGCGGGGCGCATCGATTTTCAGTTTGCCAACGCAGGCGTCGCCCTGCCGCAGGTTCGAAGCGGCAAGCTGCGGGCCCTGGCCGTGACCGGCGTCACCCGGTTTGCAAGCCTGCCTGACGTGCCCACCATGATGGAGGCGGGCGTTCGCGATTTTGAAGCGGACCAGTGGCTGGGACTGCTGGCCTCCAGTGGCACGCCGAGGGCAGTGGTCGAACGCCTGGAGAAGGAAGTCGCCCGAATCCTGGCCGACACCGAGTTCCGTGCGGCGTTGGAGAGCGCCGGAATCACAAGCGCCCAGCCCGCCAGCGCGCAGTCGTTTGGCGACTCCATGCGGCGTGACCTGGCCAAGTGGCGCGCCGTCATCACGGCTCAAAACATCAAGCCCGAGTGACGTCGATGACGCAGACCGCCAACCCGCCAGCCAAGCGCCCGAACATCCTCTTTCTCATGGTCGATCAGCTGGCGGCGCCGGTGCTGGCGGCGTATGCGGGCCAGATTGCCAAGACGCCGCATATGGATGCACTGGCGAAGCGGTCGGTGGTTTTCGATAGCGCCTATTGCAATTTCCCGATTTGCGCGCCCTCGCGGTTTTCCATGCTCAGTGGGCGTCTGCCTCACAGCATCGAGGCATGGGACAACGCCAGCGAGTTCCCGGCGTCCATTCCGACGATGGCGCATTACCTTCGGGACGCGGGCTATCGAACCATCCTCTGCGGCAAGATGCATTTCATCGGCCCGGACCAGACGCATGGCTATGAGGAGCGCTTGGTCACCGACATCTATCCCTCGGATTTCGCTTGGACTCCTGATTGGACAAAAGGTCCAAGCCACCGGCCCACGGGGGTCAGCATGCGTCCTGTGGTCGAGGCGGGTCCCTGCATACGCAGCATGCAGATCGATTACGACGACGAGGTTGAATACAAGGCAGTGCAGCGCCTGTATGACCTGGCGCGTGCGCCGGAGCATCAGCCGTTCTTCCTGACCGTCTCCTTCACGCACCCCCATCCACCCTTTGCGGCCCCTCAGCGCTTCTGGGACCTTTACCGGGAGGAGGAGATCGACGATCCCAAGGTGCCCGAGATCCCGTTCGATACCCTGGACGAGCACAGCAAGTGGCTGTATGTCGCCCACGCGCAAGACGCTTACACCGTAACGCGCGAGCATGTGCGGCGCGCGCGCCACGCCTACTACGGCATGGTGAGCTATGTGGATGAAAAGATCGGGCAGGTACTCTCCGCCCTGCGTGAAACCGGCCTCGACGAGAACACCGTGGTGGTCTTGTGCGGTGATCATGGGGAGATGCTGGGTGAGCGCGGGATGTGGTTCAAACAGACGTTCTACGAATGGTCTGCCCGCGTTCCGCTGATGATCTCCTTCCCGCAGCGGTTTGATGCAGGGCGCTGTGCGGCCCATGTCTCGCTGGTGGACCTCTTGCCTACGCTCATGGACTTTGCGTTAGACGGCAGTCCGTTCCATCCGGTGGATCCGATTGCAGGTCTAAGCCTTTTGCCCCTTTTGCAAGGCACCGAAAGCGGCGCACAACGAACCGTGATCGGCGAATACAGCTCTGAAGGTGTGTGTGCTGCTTCGCGAATGGTGCGCGAAGGCCCCTGGAAATACATCTACACGTATGGGCTCGACCCCATGCTGTTCAACCTCGATGACGATCCCGATGAACTTCGCAACGTCGCGGGCCTGCCCGGTTCGAAGGACGTGCAGCTGCGGCTGCACGCGCGCCTGGTGCAGGACTGGGATCCGCCATCGATCCATGCGCGTATCCTGGCCAGCCAGCGCCGGCGGCTCTTTCTGTACCGGGTGAGTGGTACTTCGCAGTTGTATCCCAACTGGACCTACCAACCCTACGTTGATGAAAGAAAGCGCTTTATTCGCGGCTCGGGCGACGCGGGCCCGACCGCTGTGAAGGGGCGCGCACGTTTCCCCTACGTGGCGCCAGTGCTGCCTGATCGTGGCGTGAAAAAAGACTCCGACTAGGAATTCAGCGCGCCCTGAGTCAAAGGGCGTTTCCTTCTAGCGGCTGCAGGCCGTGCCGCATCCGCGCGGTACCGCAGGCATCGCTGCCCGCCTCGAATTCCCGGCACGGGGACGGCCGCCACTCATAAATCCCGCAGGCCGCACGCACGCCCACCTGGCCGGTGAGCGCTGCGCAGCGCACGGGCAGATGGTCAGTGCCCCGCATCCGGCAGGTGTGATCAGTGACCGCTACGGTCAGACCCGCAGGCACGTGTCCGCCCCGGTCCTCGCGTTCCTCGCAAGCGAAGTCGACTCGGAAGCTGGCGCAGCAGGCGCCGCAGGTCAGGCAGGGATGCGAGGGATCAGGCATGGGATGGACGGATCGTGGGCGCGCAGTGGATACACGCGCTCAAGTGTAAGCAGACGATTCCCCCCACATCCTGGCAATCACCGCGTTAGCGCGTGTGGTATTCGTGACGGAGGTCACGCTGCACTGGCGAACACCGTCCTGCATTTTTTCGGATGATGCGCAATCGCAACGGCATGAGTCTTCCAACTTCTACACATTCGGTAACGCAATACCTCAGCCTTGGATTGACCCCCACACGTCTTGTGTCGATCATTTGTTTCACTGCATGGCTTATTTGAAAGTTTGCAGTGAGGGGTGTATCTGGATTCATTCTCACAACTGGAGAAGGCACACATGAAATCAATTCATACTTTGGCAGGACGTCGTATTGCGGCCCGTAGGGCCAGGTATCAAAGCGGCGTCACGATGATCGAATACGCCTTGATTGCTGCGCTTATTGCAGTCGTCATGGTGGCCGGCTTGACCACGCTCGGCGCCGAGATCAGTACGACCTTCGACAAGATCAAGGCGGCGCTGACCGCTGCCAACGCCTGACGCTCAGCCCGCCCGTCCTCACCTGCCCGCGGTGACCTGGTTTGAAGCCCTCGGTCCTCATCGCACTGGCGCTGTCGGCAGGGGCCCTGGCGGTCTTCCTGGTGGCGCGGTGGGTCGGGGTGGGTGGGACGGCGCATCGCGGTCCGCCCGTGGTGGTCGCCAGCGTGGCGGTCGAGGCCGGCGAACCCCTGGCGAGTCTCCAGCTACAGGTGTTGGCCTGGCCCGGGCTGGCGCCGCCGCAGGGCGCGTTTGGCACCGTGGAGGCCGCAGCAGGACGGATCCCGCGTCAGCCCCTGGTGCCCGGCGAGCCGGTGCTCGAGTCCCGCCTGGTCCCGGTGGAGGGTCGCGCCGGCCTGGCGTCGGTGCTGTCTCCGGGCAAGCGTGCCATCACGGTTCGGGTCAATGACGTGATTGGCGTCGCGGGTTTCGCGCTGCCAGGCACCTATGTGGACGTGCTGGTCAGCGCGCGTGATGCAAAGAACGAGCCTTTCTCGCGGATCGTCCTGGAGCGGGTGAAGGTCTTGGCCGTGGCCCAGGATACCGGGTCGGCACCGACCAAGCCCAAGGTGGTCAATGCAGTCACCCTGGAGCTCACGCCTGATGAATCGGAGCGCCTGGATCTGGCGCGCAGCGTGGGCAGCTTGTCGCTGGCCCTGCGCAATGAACTGGACCAGAACCGCCAGACCTCGGCCGGCACGCGTCTGGATACGCTGATGGGGGTGGTGTCGACGCCTGGCGCATCCCCCGCACCGGCCGCTTCCTCCGCCCCGCGCCCCTCCGTCAGGCGAGCGGGTACTGGCGCCGCCAGACCGCAGGCGCCATCTGTGGAGGAACTACGAGGCATCCAGTCGGGTCTCGATCCCACGCCAGGAGGCGCGCGGTGAGTGCGATGAGGACGCTGCGGTTCCTGTGTGGCTGGATGCTCGTGTGGGCGGGCCCGACGCTCGCCAGCAGCGACGGAGTGCTCGACGAGGTCACCCGGCCGCTGCGGCTGGTGGCCGGTCATGTTCGCGTGCTGTCCTTGCCGGGTGCCGTCACCCGAGTGGCGGTGGGCGACCCCAAGGTGGCCGATTACCGGCTCATTTCACCCACCGAGTTGTATGTGGTGGGCAAGACGCC
>JACCDK010909421.1_pt1 | contig 19550 bp, 17 predicted proteins | sample 7445871 | NCBI WGS metagenome assembly JACCDK01 (sample SAMN15323436, study PRJNA562643) | freshwater metagenome | isolation source: river surface water | place: USA:Blue River Watershed | collected 2017-08-15
CGGCCGCGTTGGCAGATTTGAAGCCCAATACCTGCGCAATTTCGGCGCGTGTAGGCGGGGCGCCTGTTTCAGCAATGGTTTTTTGGATGAGTTCCAAGATTTGTTGCTGACGGGCGGTGAGCTTGGGTTGATCGATCATGGTGCGGTACTTGAAAGGTGGCTGAGGTGACAGACAACTGTTTTCTTATCCAGTAACTGTATTTTTAACCAGTCTTTTTTGAAATGCAAGCACAAAATCAAAAAATTGTTGTTTTGGGAACCGGCGGCACGATAGCGGGCGAGTCCAGTTCGGCTTCGGAGGGGCTCAGTTACAAGGCTGCACAGAGAGGCATTGAGGCCTTGCTTCGGTCTGTTGCAGAAATCGGACAAGGACTTCCAAAGGCCTTGAACAGTTACCAATTTGAATCAGAACAAGTGGCGCAACTTGACAGCAAAGACATGGACTTTGCCACTTGGCAACATTTGGCACAGCGTTGTCAGGCTTGGCTATCGCAGGCGGATGTGGTTGCGGTGGTGATCACCCACGGCACGGATACCCTGGAGGAAACAGCGTATTTCTTGTCCCGAGTGGTGGCCACTGACAAGCCGATTGTGTTGACATGTGCCATGCGGCCTGCCAATTTCAAAGATGCCGATGGCCCCCAAAATTTAAGAGATGCTTTGACGCTTGCGTCCGTCGCCAAGGGGGCTGGCGTTTGGCTGGTGGCAGCTGGCGAAATCCATCACAGCCAGCATGTTCAGAAAGTGCATCCCACCCGATTGAATGCCTTTGATTCTGGCGAGGCGGGTGTGGCAGGCACAGTCATCAACGATCAAGTCTCTTGGCGTTCAGACTTTGCGCCAGTGGCGCGGGCCGACACCATCGACCTGTCGCGCTTGCCTGATCCCAGGTCCTGGCCATGGGTTGAGGTGATCATGAATCATGTACAAGCCAAGCCCAAGGTGGTGGATTTGCTGGTATCAGCGGGTGCACAAGGCATCGTGGTGGCTGGCACAGGCAATGGCTCCATCAGCACCGATTTGAAGGAAGGGTTGATGCGCGCGCAAGCATCGGGCGTGCAAATTCGCATTGCCAGCCGTTGCAATCAAGGCCCCGTGATCACGACGGCGTCTCATATTTTCCCTGTGCTCGCAGGCTTGAGTCCTGTCAAAACCAGAGTGGCCTTGATGTTGGAAATGGCATCCCAAACAGGCCACTGATCCGCCGAAAAAAATCCGGCCGAAGCCGGATGGCTGTTCACCGTTGTGGCTTGATCAGGCTGCGCCCAACGCTTGCATGGCACGTTGGGTGATGTCCTCAACGGAGCCCATGCCGCTGATCGCGCGGTACTGAGGCGCTGCTTGAGGTTCAGCTTTTGCCCAATCAGAGTAATACGCCACCAAAGGACGTGTTTGTTGGCTGTAGACGTCCAAGCGCTTTTTGACAGTTTCCTCTTTGTCGTCTTCGCGCTGCACCAAGGGCTCGCCCGTGACATCGTCTTTGCCGTCCGTTTTGGGTGGATTGAATTTGACGTGATAGGTGCGGCCAGAGGCAGGGTGCGAGCGGCGTCCACTCATGCGCTCAATGATGGCATCAAAGGGCACATCGATTTCGAGCACGTAATCGAGTTTGACGCCAGCGGCTTTCATGGCATCTGCTTGAGGGATGGTGCGAGGAAAACCATCAAACAAGAAACCATTGGTGCAATCCGCTTGTGCAATGCGTTCTTTGACAAGGTTGATGATGAGGTCATCACTGACCAGGCCGCCTGACTCCATGACAGCTTTGGCTTGAAGACCAAGAGGCGTACCCGCCTTAACGGCAGCGCGCAACATGTCGCCTGTGGAAATTTGCGGGATGGAAAATTTCTCGCAAATGAAGGCAGCTTGCGTACCTTTGCCCGCACCGGGCGCACCTAGAAGTATCAGTCTCATGGAAGTTCCGAATTGTTGTTAAATCTTTCGCCTCAACCTGCTTGGCTTTCACTGGAGAATAGCATGGGAATCCCAGAATTTCCTGACGCTAGCCCTTTGCGTGTTTCAAGACTGGAAAAGTTCGCGAACGCGAGCCAAGTCTTCGGGCGTGTCGACGCCTGGGCCTGGCGCTTTTTCTGTGACATGAACTGCAATTTTGTGCCCATGCCACAAGGCGCGAAGCTGCTCTAGCGCTTCGCAACTTTCAAGGGGGGCAGGGGGCAATTGCGGAAAGGCTTTGAGAAAGCCAACTCTGTGGCCATAAATGCCAATGTGCCTGAGGGGTGCAGGGTATGGCAGTTGTTGAATGCCTTGGCTGTTGCCGTCGCGCCACCATGGGATGGGCGCTCTGCTGAAGTACAAGGCCAGTTGCGCCTGATCCAGAACCACTTTGACCACGTTGGGGTTGGTAAATTCTGCAAGCTGATGAATGGCATGGGCTGCGGTACTCATGCTGGCCGAGGGGCGTTGTTCAAGCAACGAGGCGACTTGGTTGATCAAGTCTGGATCGATCAAGGGTTCATCGCCTTGCACATTGACCACCCTATCGTCGTCTGTCAATCCGAGCAAGGTGCTGGCTTCGGCCAATCGATCGCTGCCACTGGGATGGTCCTCGCGTGTGAGCAAAGCGCGAATGCCATGCGCTTCGCAAGCAGAAACAATGTTGGGGCTGTCAGCCGCAACCACCACTTGAGAGGCTTTGGACAAGGCTGCGCGCTGCGCAACCCTGACGACCATGGGCAAGCCTTGGATGTCTGCCAAGGGTTTGTTGGGCAGCCGTGTGGATGCCAATCGTGCTGGAACCAAGACTGTGAATGAGCGACTCATGTCATTGGGCTGGGATGTTTAAACCAAAGGGGTGCGGGGTTTGAGTGATTCCAGCTCTTCGTCACTCAGCGTTCGAGCTTCGTTTTCAAGCAAGATGGGGATGCCATTTCGAACGGGGTAAGCCAGTCGCGCACTGCGCGACCACAGCTCTTGCGTGTCGCGTTGCAGATCCAAAGGGCCCTTGGTGACAGGGCAAACCAACAATTCGAGTAATTTCGTGTCCATGTCTTCAATGATAACGGTGACGGGCGTTGACGAGTGCATCGAATGCCTGCCAGAACGCCCATTCTGGCTCAAACTGCAAAGGAACCGCAAAAGCTTCTGGGTGTGTTGTCCACAACTTGATGGCGTCTTTTTCTGTGCAGAGCAAAGTCAACAAAGGTTGGGTTGCTTGCCAGTTTGAAAAATTGGCGTGATCGGGCAGGGCATGGAAGTGTGCAATTGGAATTCCACGATCGGTCAGCATTTGCGCGAACGCCTGTGGTTTGGCAATGCCACAGACCACTTCAACGGCTTGATGTTGAAGGGCTTTCAATTCGACGGAATGCCCCAAGCCATTGATGGCCAGTTCACTGAGTTGGCGAGTGGACTCAAAGCCTTCAGCCAAGGTTCTGCGCTGCGTGTGCAGCAGCAAATCGACGGTTCTGGGCCAAGGCTCGCGCAATGGTCCCGCCGGCAGCAGGTGCCCATTGCCGATGCCCATGCTGTCCATGACGCAAATTTCGATGTCCCTTTGAAGTGACGCATGTTGCAAGCCATCGTCGCAAACGATGAAGCCGATGTGGGGATGCTCACGCATGAGCTGCTGTGCAACGGCCACCCGATTGGCGCCCACAGCGACGGGAACTTGGCACTTCTGAAAAATCAAAAGAGGTTCATCCCCCACTTGATCTGCTGTACTTTGCGCATTCACCAGCAAGATTTGATCTTCTGAGCGCCCATAGCCTCTGGACACCACCCCCACTTTGTGGCCTTGATGTGTCAAGCGTTGCACGATGGCCATGGTGAGCGGGGTTTTGCCGCCGCCGCCCGCGACCACATTGCCCACCACAATGACAGTGGCTGGGAGCTTGTGTGTTCGGATGAGACCCAAGGTGAACAATGTGCGCCGAACAAACCAAGCCAATTTGTAAAGCAATTCGATGGGCCACAGCAAACAGGTGATGACCGAAGTGGTTTGCCAATGAAGTGGCAGTTGATGAAGCCATTGCATGGTAAGTCGCTCAGCAAATGATGCTCAGGGCTTGGTCATGGTGTTGCCAGACGCATTTTGTGTGGCAAAAGAAATTTTGGAAATGCCTTGCATCCGCGCTGCCTCAAGCACATTGACCACGGCTTGATGCGAGGCGGATGCATCTGCTTTGATCAACAAACTTGCAACGGATTTGTCCATGTTGCTGAGCGCCGAGCCAATGTCTTGCGGCGTTCTGCCTTCGAGTTTGGCGCCGTTGACAGCGTACATGCCTTGTGAATTGACCGATACGACCCAAGTTTGCGGGGTGCTGGATAACTGTTGCGAATTGGCAGTTGGCAAGCTCAAATTCATTTCATTGAACTTGGACCAAGTGGTGGTGAGCATCAAAAAAATGAGGATCACCAGCAAGACATCAATGAAAGGTATCAGGTTGATGTCGGGCTCAGCTGGGGCGTTGGTTTTGAATTTCAAAATGGGCCTTTTGAAAAAATCAATCGCGCATGGCGGCCAAATGTCGCGCAAAACGCTCTGAGGCCCACTCCATTTGAAGCACCATGCGATCGACCTTGGCTTTGAAAAAGCGCCAAGCCAGGAGGCAGGGAATGGCGACCAACAAGCCCAATGCTGTGTTGTAAAGCGCGACCGAAATGCCGTGGGCCAGTTCAACCGGTTGCTGTTGACCCGGAGATTGCAAACCGAACAATTCAATCATGCCAATGACTGTCCCCAACAAGCCAAGCAAAGGGGCCGCTGACGCCAATGTGGCCAACGCGTTCAGGTAGCGTTCTAGACCTTGTGCGGCCATTCGACCTTCCATTTCCATGCTTTCCCGCACGTCTTGGTGGCTGGCGGAAGGGTTGAGCGCCAGTGTTTGCAAACCTGCAGCAAAGATGGGGCCCACGGCACCCATTTGTGCCAATTCTTTAAGGGTGGCATCGGAGGGAAAGCCTTGACGTGTGCTGTCGATGGCTTTGGCCAGCGCATTCTGTGGCAACACTTTGGAAGTTCGCAAAGCAAAGATTCGCTCCAAAATGATGGCGAGTGCAAAAATGGAGCAGAGGATCAAAGGCCAAATGGGCCAACCTGCGGCTTGTATGATGCTTAACAAAATCAATCTTTCAACTTCTGGTTTCAGTTTTGATTATGGCTGATGGAATTGTTCTGTCATTCTGTGGATAACTTTGTGAAGAACCTCAGGGGAATGACCCTGAAAACCGCATGAATCCTGGCTTTGTCTAGGTTGCTTATTATTTGAACAATATTTAATTCAATGAAATCAACAACTTACATGAATGTATGCGATTGTTTGGAGTCGAATTCTTTGAATGGGCTTGCTGCGTCAAATCTGTGGACTGTTTTTGTTTGAAAATAAAGGCTTGCATTTGAAAATGCTTTTAAAACCCGCAAAAAATAAGGCTTTTTGATCATGCGCGTAGATTCTGAGCCACGTGTTTGGTCGGTTGGTGCTTTGTGCCTTGCAATTGCAGACACTTTGAATGCGCGCTTCAATCCGGTCGCGGTCAAAGGCGAAATTTCGGGCTTTGCGCGCGCAGCCAGTGGCCATTGTTATTTCAATCTCAAAGACGACAGCGGGCAAATTAGGTGTGCCATGTTCAAAAGGGCCGCCAGTGCTTTGGGCTTTGTGCCGCGAGATGGCGAGTTGGTGGAGGTTCGCGGCAAATTGGGTGTCTATGAGGCCAGGGGGGATTTGCAACTGGTCGTCGACAGCATGCAGCGCGCGGGGCAAGGCGATTTGTTCGCCCAGTTTCTCAAGCTGAAAGCAAGCTTAGAGGCCGAAGGTTTGTTTGACCCCTCACGCAAGCAAAACATTCCCACACAACCGCGCGCCATCGGCTTGATCACTTCTCTGGGCGCCGCGGCATTGCACGATGTTGCAAGCGCATTGCAAAGGCGTGTGCCACACATTCCAGTGATTTTGGCGCCTGCATCGGTTCAAGGCGCCAATGCGCCTTTGGAATTGCTGCGCGCACTTCAGCAGTTGGTCGTTTGGCAAGGGCCGCCGACAAAAGCATCACCGCAAGGGATGGCTGTCGATGTGATTTTGTTGGTTCGGGGTGGCGGTTCCATGGAAGATTTATGGGCCTTCAACGACGAGTCATTGGTCCGAGCAGTGGCCTCATGTCCCATCCCCGTTGTATCTGGTGTAGGCCATGAAACCGACTTCACGCTTGCAGACTTCGCTGCTGATTTACGTGCGCCTACGCCCACAGCTGCTGCGGAAATGGTGGCCACTGAAAGAGCACAGTTGTTGGCGGAACTGGACGCACGACAAGAAGAACTTGCGTCGGCACTGAATCTCACGGTGGACCGAATGAATCAACGTCTCGATTGGATTGCTGGGCGACTGGGCCGTCCTTCTTCACGCTTGAATGATCAAACACGCCGTTTGTCGCGCATCTCTCAGGCCATGCAATTTGGTCTGAAAGGCCAAGTTCAACGCAATCAACAAAAGTTGCAGCGTTTGGCAGAGTCCCTGCCTAGGTCGCGCCAACACAAGCTGAACGATGCACATCAACAACTGGAAAATTTCGCAACCCGACTGGGTTTGTTAGACCCTCACTTGGTTTTGGACAGAGGCTATGCTTGGTTGACCGATGATTCTGGGCAGGCCTTGACCAAAGTGGGCAGTTTTCAAAGCGACCAGCGGGTGACCGCCACCCTGTCGGATGGCAAGGTGCAACTCAAGGTTCAATCTTAGAGCCATCCTCCACTTGCAGGCAACCCTTGAAAGCGTGAGCTTTTTGCGGCACGGGCGCAGACAAATGAGCCTGATCAACCTACAATAGACGTTTGATTTTTATTGCACTTCTACGAGGATTAAATGGAACATACCCTGCCAGCACTGCCTTATGCCATCGACGCATTGGCCCCTCACTACAGCCAAGAAACCTTGGAATTTCACCACGGCAAGCACCACAATGCATACGTTGTGAATTTGAACAATTTGCAAAAAGGCACTGAATTTGAATCAATGTCTTTGGAAGACATCATCAAAAAATCCAGCGGTGGCATTTACAACAATTCTGCTCAAATCTGGAATCACACCTTCTTCTGGAACTGCATGAAGCCCAACGGTGGTGGTGATCCCACCGGCGCTTTGGCTGCAGCCATCAACGCCAAATTCGGCTCTTACGCTGCGTTCAAAGAAGCTTTCGTCAAGAGCGCTGTGGGCAACTTCGGATCTGGCTGGACATGGTTGGTTAAAAAGGCCGATGGCAGCGTTGACATCGTCAACATGGGCGCCGCAGGCACACCCCTGACGACAGCCGACAAAGCCTTGTTGACAGTCGACGTTTGGGAGCACGCTTACTACATCGACTACCGCAATTTGCGTCCTAAGTTCGTAGAAACATTTTTGGACAAATTGGTCAACTGGTCGTTCGCTGAAGCCAATTTTGCTTAATTGGCGAATTGACACGCTGCAAACGAAAACAGCCCCTTGGGGGCTGTTTTTTTTCGGCCGTTGAAGCTCAACGAATCATCATGCCGCCATCGGCCACGATGGTTTGACCGGTGATATATTTACCCGCGGCACTGGCCAGCAAAACGGCAATGCCGCCAATGTCATCGGGCTCACCAATGCGGCGCAAGGGTGTTTCGTTTTCAACCATGCCCGCTTTCACGGGGTCGTCTGTTAAGGCTTTTGCAAAGTCAGTGCGAATGAGGCCTGGTGCGATGCAATTGACGCGAATGTTGTCCGGACCCCATTCAACTGCCAAGTTGCGCGCCAGTTGCATGTCGGCTGCTTTGGAAATGTTGTAAGCCCCAATGACGGCAGATCCGTGCAATCCCCCGACCGATGACACCAAGACAATGGCGCCATCTTTGCGAGCCTTCATGTCTGGATAGACCATGTTGCAAAGCTATGTGCTGGACAACACGTTGTTGTGCATCACTTTGTTGAAGACCTCATCGCTCATGCCTGTGGCAGGACCGTAGTAGGGGTTGCTGGCGGCATTGCAGACCAAGATGTCGACAGGGCCCCAGACCTCTTTGGTTTTTTGAACCATCGACTGCAGTTGGTCCTTGATCGCAATGCTGGCGCTGATGGCCATGGCCGTGCCGCCTTCTGCTTGAATTTCTTTGACCACCGCTTCGCATGCGTCCAATTTACGGCTCGACACCACCACTTTGGCGCCAGCTCGCGCCAATTGAAAAGCGATGGATCGGCCAATGCCACGACTGGCGCCAGTGACGATGGCAACTTTGCCAGAGAGATTGAACAGTTTCATAGGTCTCCTTGAATGTGAAGGGTTGACGTTAGCAAGACCTAAAGTGTGCCTTTTATTCGGCCATTGAACTGTCGTGCGTGTGTCAGCGACAATGGCGCATCAAACAATGCAATGCGCGATTAACCCTTTTGAGCATGTCAATGGATCGAATACAAACAGTGGTAATCGGGGCTGGGGTGGTGGGCCTGGCGATTGGGCGCAAGCTGGCGCTTGCAGGCCAAGAGGTCTTGCTGCTTGAGTCTGCAGACGCTTTTGGTACGGGCACCAGCTCGCGCAACAGTGAAGTCATACACGCCGGTATCTATTACCCCCAAGGCTCCTTGAAGGCGAAACTTTGCGTGCAAGGACGCCATCTCCTTTATGCCTACTGTCGTGAGCGCAACATTGCACACCAGCAATGCGGTAAATTGATCGTGGCCACTTCGTCCGACCAAGTGGCGCAATTGAGTGCAATTCAGACCAAAGCGACTGCCAACGGCTTGGTTGGGGCTGATGCGCTGCGGTTTTTATCGCAAACGGAAGCCCTCGACATGGAGCCGGCTTTGCAATGTGAAGCGGCCTTGTGGTCGCCTAGCACGGGCATTGTGGACAGTCATGCTTTGATGCTCAGCTACTTAGGCGATTTCGAAAATGCTGGCGGCTTGTTGGCGCTGAATTCGCGCTTTGAATCTGCAAAGGTCTTACAGCAAGAGGGGGGCACGCAGTTTTTGGTGCGCACTGTCGATGGCACTGAGTTGTTGGCGCAAAGTGTGGTCAATGCAGCCGGTTTGGCTGCCCCCGATGTGGCACAAAAATTCACGGGCATGAACACTGCGCATTTGCCCAAGGCTTATTACGCCAAAGGCAATTATTTCAGTCTGTCTGGCAAGTCACCTTTCAAGCGATTGATTTATCCGGTGCCCGAAGCAGCGGGCTTGGGGGTTCATTTAACCTTGGATTTGGCGGGTCAAGCGAAGTTTGGACCCGATGTGGAATGGGTGGACTCACCCGAAGATTTAGAAGTTGATCTGCGGCGTGGGGATGCGTTTTACGCCGAAGTTCGAAAGTATTGGCCGGGTTTGGCCGATGGTGCCTTGCAAGCCTCTTATGCGGGCATACGGCCCAAGATCAATGCGCCACATGAAGCCGCTGCAGACTTTGCCATTCTGGGCCCACAGGCCTTGAAAGTGAAAGGCCTGGTTCACTTGTTGGGCATTGAGTCGCCTGGCCTGACAAGTTCTTTGGCCATTGCTGAGCACGTGCGGGCTTTGCTTCAGCACTGAGGCTGTTTAAGACGAGCTCAATTGTTTGAGGGCTTTGGCCACTTCGTGGACCAATGCTGGGCCTTTGTAGATGAGGCCCGTGTAGATTTGCACCACATCGGCACCGGCTTCAATTTTGCTGACGGCGTCGGCAGCGCTGAGAATGCCACCCACGCCAATGATGGGAAATTGAGGGCCCAAGTGTTGTCTCAACAATCGAATGACACGGTTGCTGCCGGCCAACACAGGCGCACCCGAGAGACCGCCCATTTCTTCACTGTGAGGCATGCCCTGGACGGCATCTCGCGACAAGGTGGTGTTGGTGGCAATGACGCCGTCCATGTGATGCTTGCGCAAACTGCTGGCGATGACCGCCACTTGTTCGTCGTCTAAATCGGGTGCAATTTTGAGGAACACGGGAACACGTTTTTGATGCTTCTCGGCCAAGGCTTGTTTGCGCTCATTGAGTGCCGACAGCAGCGAGTCCAAAGCTTCGTCGGATTGCAATGAACGCAGGTTTTTGGTGTTGGGGCTGGAGATGTTGACTGTGACATAGTCGGCGTGTTCGTAGACACCGCTGAGGCCAATGAGGTAATCGTCGGTGGCGCGCTCAATGGGTGTGACAGCGTTTTTGCCAATGTTCAAGCCCAGCAGGCGACCTTGGCTCCTGAACTTGGATTTTTTGACGTTGCTCACAAAGGCTTCCAAGCCTTCATTGTTGAAACCCAGCCGGTTGATCAGGGCGTTGGCGTCTGGCAGTCTGAACATGCGCGGCTTGTCATTGCCAGGCTGAGGGAGTGGGGTGACCGTGCCGACTTCGACAAAGCCAAAACCCATGGCACCCAGACCATCAATGCAACGGGCATTTTTGTCGAGGCCAGCAGCCATGCCCACGCGGTTGGGGAAGGTGAGGCCCGCCAATGGCAGGGGGTCGGCAATCCATGGCTGGCGGTAGGCATGGTCTAGAAAAGTGTTTTGGGTGCGAGCCAATTGTTGCAACGTGAGGTCGTGCGCAACCTCAGGGTCGAGGTTGAATAAAATTGGGCGGGCGAAGGCGTAAAGGTTCAGGGACATCGGATAATCTCGTTCAATACAAGCATTGTCTCAAAAAAGCATATGACGCAAGACGAATTGAAAGCATTGGTAGGCCAAGCTGCATTGCAATACGTGGTCCCTGGTGAAATTGTGGGTGTGGGAACGGGCTCAACCGTGAACAAATTCATTGATGCATTGGCTTCAATGAAGGACCAGATCCAAGGCGCTGTGTCAAGTTCTGAAGCTTCTACAAGTCGCCTCAAAGCGCTCGGGATTCCTGTGTTTGACAGCAACGATGTGACCGAGTTAGCGGTTTACATCGACGGTGCAGATGAAATCGATGGTCAAGGTAACATGGTCAAAGGCGGCGGCGCTGCCCTCACAAGAGAAAAAATTGTGGCTGCGCAATCGAAAATGTTTGTGTGCATTGCCGATGAATCTAAACTGGTAGACCACTTGGGCACATTTCCATTGCCTGTGGAAGTGATCCCCATGGCCAGCGCCCGCATCATGGCGCAATTTGCCAAGATGGGCGGACAAGCCCAAGTTCGATTGAAAGACGGTCAACCTTTGGTGACTGACAACGGACAGCACATCCTTGATGTGAAGGGCTTGACCATTTCAGACCCCGTGGCCTTTGAAACTGAAGTCAGCCAGTGGCCCGGCGTGGTGACGGTGGGTGTGTTTGCCTATCAGAAGGCCCAGGTTTGTTTGCTGGGCACTTCGGCAGGCGTTAAAACACTCCAGTTTTAAGATCCCGAAATTGAAGCCTGCGGCGCCGTCATGCCTTGATGGCGAAGCAGTGCATTGAGCGTGGGCTCACGGCCTCGGAAGGCCACGAAAGAAGCCAGTGCAGGGCGGCTACCGCCTGCCTCCAAAATAGCCTCACGGTAACGCCTACCCGTTTCCAAGCTGGGAGAGCCATCTGGTTGTGCTGTTTCTTCAAAAGCTGCATAGGCATCTGCTGACAAGACTTCGGCCCATTTGTAGCTGTAGTACCCAGCGGCGTAGCCGCCTGCAAAAATATGGCTGAAGGTGTGAGCCATGCGGTTGAAATCGGGCGCTTGAATCACGGCCACTTCTGCACGGACCTTTTGCAACACCGACATGAAATCATCTTGAGGGCGATGCTCGCAGTGCAGCAGCATGTCCATCAATGCAAGCTCAATTTGACGCACGGTCTGCAAGCCACTTTGGAAGTTCTTGGCGGCCACCATTTTGTCGAACAACGCTCGTGGCAAAGCCTCTCCTGTTATGACATGGGCTGTCATGTGCTTCAGCACATTCCATTCCCAGCAAAAATTCTCCATGAATTGACTTGGCAATTCCACGGCGTCCCATTCCACGCCACTGATGCCAGACACATCACGCTCGTTCACTTGGGTCAGCATGTGGTGCAGGCCATGGCCAAACTCATGGAACAGCGTGATGACGTCATCGTGCGTTAACAAGGGAGGTTGTCCATCGACGCCCTCTGCAAAGTTACACACCAAATGGGCCACAGGCGTTTGCAATTGTTGCGTATCAGGTCTGAGCCAACGCGCACGAACATCGTCCATCCATGCGCCGCCACGTTTACCAGCCCGTGCGGGTGGATCTAAGTAGAACTGACCCAGCAATTTGCCATTGCGTTCAAGGCGGTAAAAGCCCACGGCGGGGTGCCACACTGGGGCGTCGTCTTGTCGAATACTGACTTCAAACAAAGTATCAATGATTTTGAAGAGACCTTGCAATACTTTGGGTGCAGTGAAGTACTGCTTCACCTCTTGCTCGCTGAAACTGTATCGCGCCTCTTTGAGTTTCTCGCCAATGTAGGGCCAATCCCAAGCTTGCGGGTCTGGCAAGTCCAGGTGGTCAGCAGCGAATTGACGCATGTCCGCCAAGTCTTTTTCTGCGTAAGGTCGCGCTCGCTGAGCGAGATCGCGCAAAAACGCAATGACTTTGGCGGGGGAGTCGGCCATTTTGGTGGCCACCGACACCTCTGCGTAATTTTGATAGCCCAAAAGCTTCGCTTCTTCTTCGCGCAGTTGCAAAATTTCTTGAATGATGGCGCTGTTGTCCAGTGCGACAAATTCTGCGGGTGCTTGGTCTGATGCTCGGGTCACGTATGCGCGGTAGAGTCGATAGCGCAAATCACTGCTTTTGGCGAACTGCATCACTGGTAAGTAGCAGGGCATTTTGAGGGTTAATTTGTAGCCTGCCTTGCCTTCTTTTTCTGCTGCTTCGCGTGCTGTGTTTTGAACATCTTCAGGCACACCCTCCAATGCCTCTTGATCGACATAAAGTGCGAATTGATCAGTGGCGTCCAGCGCGTTTTCACTGAATTTTTGACTTAATTCCGCCATGCGCTCTTGGATGGCTGCATATCTGGCTTTGGCTTCACCCTGAAGCTCGGCACCACCCAATACGAAATTGCGCAGTGCATTCTTCAGCGCTTGTTGTTGTGCTGCATCCAATGACGCTGGGTTGACTTCTTTGTATTTGGCGTAGAGGCGTTCATCGGCGCCAAGCTGTGTCCAAAATTCTGTGACTTTGGGCAAGGCTTCGTTGTAGGCGGCACGCAGCTCAGGCGTGTCGGCAACGCTTTTCAAATGGCTCACCGCGCCCCAAGCGCTGCTTAAGCGCTCGGTGCTGACATCCAAAACTTTGGCAATCTTTTGCCATTCCGCTGGAAACTCGGGGGCGGTCACTGTTTCAAGTGCTTCCGCTGCAGCGGCCAGCAAAACATCGATGGCAGGGCTGACATGTTCAGGTTTGATTTGGTCAAACAGAGGCAAGCTGCCATGTTGAAGCAATGGGTTGTTTGCGGGAGAAAGCGTTGTCATGAAGTCGGTCATTTCTGAATCAATGTACATGCGGCAGAGCGTTCCGCAGCTTCTAATGTGTTGACCAACAACATGGTGATGGTCATGGGACCCACGCCACCTGGCACGGGGGTGATGTAGCCGGCGACTTGCTCAACGCCCGCAAAGTCCACGTCGCCGCACAACTTACCTTCCTCATTGCGGTTCATGCCAACGTCCAGGACCACGGCGCCTGGTTTCACCATGTCGGCGGTTAAGACCTTGCGTTTGCCCACAGCAGCCACGATGACATCCGCTTGAAGCGTCATGGCTTTGAGGTTTTGGGTTGCACTGTGGCAAATGGTCACGGTGGCATTTTTTTGCAAGAGCATCATGGCCATGGGTTTGCCCACAATGTTGCTACGGCCAATGACCACGGCATGTTTGCCCTTTAAGTCGTAGCCAATGCTTTCCAGCATTTTCATACAGCCGTAAGGGGTGCATGGCCAAAAGCCTGGCATCCCAGTCATCAAGGCACCCGCACTGGCAATGTGAAAGCCATCTACATCTTTGACGGGCGAAATGGCCTCAATGACCTTTTGTGCGTCAATGTGCGCAGGCAAGGGCAGTTGCACCAAAATGCCATGGATGCTGGGGTCGTTGTTAAGCGCTTGAACGCGAGACAGCAATTCAACTTCGCTCATGGTGTCTGGGTATTGTTCAAGCACTGAATGCAGGCCGCTGTCGTGACAGGCCTTCACCTTGTTGCGAACATAGACTTGGCTGGCAGGGTTCTCGCCAACCAAAATCACTGCAAGACCGGGTGTGATGCCATTGGCTTTCAGCGCAGCAGTGCGTTGGGCCACATCTGCACGCAGTTGTAAAGAAAGGGCGTTGCCATCGATGCGTTGAGCGGTCATGTCGAGTCTCTGAAAAATGAAATGCGGTGCTTGAAGTAAAAACGCCCGCGATTTGAAAACTCACGGGCGTTGAAAGTGTGAAGAAGCCTTTAAGCTTTGGGCGCGTTTTGTCCCAATGCAATTTTGAGCAGATCTGCCACTGTGTTGGCATTCAATTTTTCCATGATGTTGGCGCGATGGGCCTCAACGGTTTTGATGCTGATGCCTAAATCGTCGGCAATCTGCTTTTACAAACAACCCGCCACAATGCGCTCAAGGACTTGCGCTTCACGGCCTGTCAGTTTAGACAGCAGTGCATCTCTGTTTGCAGCGTTTTGATAATCCGAGAAAGATTCGCGCGCGCTGTCCAGCATGCGTTCAACCAAACTGACCAGTTCATCTTCTTTGAATGGCTTTTGGATGAAGTCCATGGCACCTTTTTTCATGGTGTTGACTGCCATGGGCACGTCGCCGTGACCGGTGATGAACACGATGGGCAAGGGGGAACGACGTTCGACCAACTTGTCTTGCAATTCAAGGCCTGTCATGCCGCCCATGCGAATGTCGACGATCAAGCAAGCAACTTCACGAGGGTCGTATCGGCTGAGAAATGATTCTGCAGAATCAAAGCACCGTACACGGTAATCTTTGCCTTCTAAAAGCCACTGAAGTGAATCGCGAACGGCCTCGTCGTCGTCAACAACGTAAACAGTTCCTTTTTTGGGTATCAAACTCATGTGGGGTTCCAGTGTTACTCAATCAATTCAAAGATGTACCGCCGGATGGAATCCAAAAGGAAAAACAACATCCAACGACTTCGTCGGCATTGTAGAGGTTCTCGGCGGTAATTCTGCCTTGATGAGATTCCACAATGGTTCTGCACAAATTAAGGCCAATGCCCATGCCTTCCGATTTGGTCGAGAAAAAGGCCTCGTAGAGCCTGTTCATCACCTCAGGCGGCAGCCCCCGTCCTGTATCGGTGACGGAGAAATGAACCGTATTTTGCTGGTCAACCACCTTGGGCACCACGCGCAATTCCACATGGCGATGCCCCACTGGACGTGCCGCATTGTCGATGGACTCTGCTGCATTTTTCATCAAGTTGACAAGCACTTGTTCAATCAAAATAGGGTCGACTTGCAGTTTGGGCAGGCGGGAGGCAACGTAATGCGAAAGTCGCACATTTCGACGCCTTAATTCAATTTCAGCCAATTCGACGGCCTCATTGACCATGGTTAAAACGTCCGATTCAGCCCTGTTGGGCTCACTGCGTTTAACAAAAGATCGGATGCGGTGGATGATTTGGCCTGCACGTTGGGCCTGGTGGGCTGTCTTTTCCAAGGCCCAAACCAGGTCTTTCTCTTCAATTTGCTGCCCTTTGATGCGCGACAACATGCCGTTGCAATAGTTGGTGATGGCCGTCAGAGGTTGGTTGAGCTCATGGGCCACACTGGAGGCCATTTCACCCATGGTGATCAAGCGGCTGGCATTTTGCGCGCGTTCAGCTTGTTGCGCAGCCAATTCTTCGGCTTGCCGGCGCGTCGTGATATCGGTCGCAATGACCAACTGCGCCAATCGGCCATCCGCCCAGTTGATGTAGCGGGTTCGAATCTCCAACCATTTGCTCAGGTGTGCGACATAAATTTCAGCTCGCTCGGCCGGGGCAACCGTCAAACTTTCTGTGGGCAAACCCGCCAAGGCGTCGACGTCATCCAATTCCATTTCGGCATTGCGTATGTCCAACATGCCCGCTTTTTCGACCAAACTCAAATGCCCAGTCGTATCGGTACCGAACCACTGGCGATACAGTTTATTGGCAAACAACAGCTCCGCACTGCCAAGGGGAGCGACTGAGACAGATGCGTCCAAGGCCTCCAACACAATTGTGAAGCGCTCGTAGGAGGCGGCCAATTGTTCACGAACCCGATTGGGTTCCGTGATGTCGGTCATCGAAGTCATCCACCCAGTTTGTTGACCCATGGCATCAATCAAAGGCGAGACGTACAAGCGGGCATCAAAAATCGTGTTGTTTTTGCGTTTGACGCGCACTTGAAAACCACCTGCAATTTGCTTGCCGCTCATTTCTTCTTCCAAGCGGGTCATCAGCTGTTCACGGTCTTCATCGGGCCAGTAGGGAAAGGGCGCCACGGCACCGATGAGTTCGTTTTCTTGCCAGCCGGTCATTTGGCAAAATGCCAAATTCACGTAGGTGATTCGGCCTTCCATGTCGAGGGCGCGCATGCCAGTCAACATGGAGTTTTCCATGGCACGACGGAAATTGGTTTCTGCCATCAATTCTTTTTGAGTTTGCTGACGTTTGCGGGTGTGGCGCCAGTTGCCAATCAGCATCCATGCAGTGAGCAAACTCAATGAACTGACCAACCAGAACAAGCCACTTCCCACCAAGTCTTGTGAGGTTTTCCAGGTTTGAGCACGCAAGATCAAACCATTGCCCACTGGCGACACAGGCACCTCAAACTCGTTGTTTTGGTTCACGATGCCAGGTACAAAATTCCAGATGCTGGTTCGCTTGGGAATGGTCTGACCTGCAATCAAATTGCCTTCGCTGTCGAGCAAAGAGACAGCGTATTTCGCCAATATTTCTGTGGGGACGCCATAGCGCAGCAAACTTTCGACAGCATATTCGGCCATCACGACACCATTGAAGCGACCTTGTGAGTTGGTCAAGGGTGTGTGCAGTTGCAACACCACGTTGCGCGCATAATTTTCTTGCCCAGCGCCCGGACTTCCAATCGACAAGCTCCCGTCGTCTTCTTGCGAATAAACAGGCTGCATCAAATCACGGGCCAAGCTGTAGCTGTTCTCAGATTCTCCCCATTTCAGAACTTCACCGACGCGCCACTTTTGGCTGACCAAGACACTGGGTGCCGTTTGACTGGCCAATATTTTTCGCTTGTCATCAACCCACGCCACAGTTTGGAGTTCGGGGTTTTTCATGACCAAGGATTCTGCGCGTCGTGTGAACTCCTTGATGTCGATGTCCTTGTTGGATGCATCTCGGGCCAATCGCATGATTTGCTCTTGACGCTCTAACAACCTCAGTCGCAGTCGTTGTTGGCTGTATTCCACATCCCTTTTGACAGCCTCTTGTTCTCGGTCAATTTCCTCCACTCGCAAGTACCAAAAAGAAAAGACGATGGCACTTAAAAACAGCAGGACGGAAGCAATGGGGGCCAAACTGGCAAAACGGTCTTGGCGCAACGGGTTCTGGCGTTTCCACCATCGGCGCCACCAGTTTGTGGGCTTCATCGCCTTGAGGGTTATGGCTGCGTTTTGCGACTTCATCCCCTAGAGTTTAGGGGAAACCCTTTTTTCTAAAATTTCATAATACAAAATGCAAAAGCACAATTTGAAATTTTGAAAACTTTGTGCGAGAATTCAATCAAAATAGTTCAACCACGGCCTACAAAGGAGACAAACATGTCAGCCGTTCAGCCTCACAACGTCCTCCAAGACTTGGACGCCATTGAAACCCGTGAATGGATGGACGCACTGTCCGCCGTGATTGAAAAAGAAGGCGGTGAACGTGCCCACTTCTTGTTAGAGCAACTCCTGGAACATGCCCGTGAAAACAGCATCGACATGCCGTTTTCTGCCAACACGGGTTATGTCAACACCATTGAGCCTGATCAAGAAGCCCATTGCCCTGGCAACATTGAAATCGAAGAGCGCTTGCGCGCCTACATGCGTTGGAATGCGATGGCGATGGTGGTGAAGGCCAACCGCCATAACCCTGAAGATGGGGGTGACTTGGGCGGCCACATCGGCTCTTTTGCTTCCTTGGCCCACATGTTCGGTGCTGGTTTCAATCACTTTTGGCATGCGGAAAGCGAAAACCATGGCGGTGATTGCCTCTACATCCAAGGCCACGTGTCACCTGGTGTTTATGCACGTGCCTATTTAGAAGGTCGTTTGACGGAAGAGCAGCTGCTCAACTTCCGTCAAGAAGTGGATGGCAAAGGGCTGTCCAGTTACCCCCATCCTAAGTTGATGCCAGAGTTCTGGCAGTTCCCGACTGTGTCAATGGGCCTTGGCCCCCTGATGGCCATTTACCAAGCGCGTTTCCTGAAGTACTTGCACGCACGTGGCATTGCCAACACCGAAAACCGCAAAGTGTGGGTGTTCTGTGGTGACGGTGAAATGGACGAAGTGGAGTCTTTGGGCGCGATTGGTTTGGCTGCCCGCGAAAAACTCGACAATTTGATTTTCGTGGTCAATTGCAACCTGCAACGTTTGGATGGCCCAGTGCGTGGCAACGGAAAGATCATTCAAGAACTAGAGGGTGAGTTCCGCGGCTCGGGTTGGAACGTGATCAAGCTCTTGTGGGGCAGCGAGTGGGACAAACTCTTGGCGCGTGACAAAGACGGTGCATTGCGCAAGATCATGATGGACACCTTGGACGGCGACTTCCAAGCCTTCAAAGCCAACGATGGCGCCTATGTTCGCAAACATTTCTTTGGTCGCGATCCTCGCACTTTAGAGATGGTGGCGCACATGAGCGACGATGAGATCTGGGCCTTAAAGCGTGGCGGACACGATCCTCAAAAGGTCTATGCGGCTTACCACGCCGCTGTGAACACCAAAGACCAGCCCACTGTGCTCTTGATCAAAACGGTCAAAGGTTTTGGCATGGGCAAAGCCGGTGAAGGCAAGAACAATGTTCACCAAACCAAGAAGTTGACCGATGAAGACATTCGCTACATGCGTGATCGCTTCAACATTCCGGTGCCTGACAGTGAGCTGTCCAAGGTGCCTTTCTACAAGCCTGCCGATGACACCCCCGAGATGCGTTATTTGCACGAGCGTCGCAAAGCCTTGGGTGGCTACTTGCCTCATCGCCGGACCAAGGCGGACGAAAGCTTCACGGTGCCTGCTTTGGAAGTGTTCAAGTCGGTGATGGAGCCTACTGCCGAAGGTCGTGAAATTTCCACCACGCAAGCCTATGTTCGCTTCCTCACACAGCTGTTGCGTGACCAAGCCTTGGGTCCTCGTGTGGTGCCCATTTTGGTGGACGAAGCGCGAACTTTTGGCATGGAAGGGTTGTTCCGCCAAGTCGGTATTTACAACCCTGCAGGTCAGCAGTACACACCGGTCGACAAAGACCAAGTGATGTATTACAAAGAAGACAAAGCGGGCCAGATTTTGCAAGAGGGCATCAATGAGGCGGGCGGTATGTCCAGCTGGATCGCTGCGGCCACCAGCTACTCCACCAGCAACCGCATCATGGTGCCGTTCTATGTGTATTACTCGATGTTCGGCTTCCAGCGCATTGGCGACTTGGCCTGGGCGGCTGGCGACATGCAGGCACGCGGCTTCTTGCTCGGTGGCACATCGGGCCGTAC
>JACCDK010728229.1_pt1 | contig 19526 bp, 20 predicted proteins | sample 7445871 | NCBI WGS metagenome assembly JACCDK01 (sample SAMN15323436, study PRJNA562643) | freshwater metagenome | isolation source: river surface water | place: USA:Blue River Watershed | collected 2017-08-15
AAAGAAAAACGGGCCAGATACCGAAGTATCTGACCCGTTGATCTAGAACCGAAATTCTGGCGCGGCTGGCAGGATTCGAACCCACGACCCCTTGGTTCGTAGCCAAGTACTCTAATCCAACTGAGCTACAGCCGCGCGGACCGCAAATTATGGCACAAGTCGGGCGGTGAACCGGCATCGAGCCGGCCCTGAACCGACCGGGCGAGCTCCTGTTCAGGGGCCCCGGCATCCTGAATCGGATCACCTAGAATCTTGGGATGCGTCCCATGTCAATCATCCTGGCGAGTGTTTGCGCTGGGCTGTGCCTGCAAGTGTCTGCCCTGGCCGCGCCCGTGACCCAAGAGGCGCCCGCCTCCGGCAGCCCAGCGGTGACAGCAACCTTGCATCCGGCCGTCGAGTTGGCCAAGACCCTGATCGGTATTCCCTACCGTTGGGCGGGTGCAGACCCCGTTGCAGGCTTTGACTGTAGCGGCCTGGTCTACTACGTGTTCAACCAGCTGCAAGTGCGCATGCCGCGTGTGCCTCGAGACCTGTTCAGCCGTACCGAGCAAATCGGTCGCAGCGAACTGCAGCCCGGCGACTTGCTGTTTTTCCACACTTTTGCCCGACTCTCCCATGTCGGCATCTACATTGGCGAAGGCCGTTTCATCCACGCCCCTCGCCGAGGACAGAAGGTACGGATCGAGTCCATCGATTCGAAGTACTACCAAAAGCGTTACGCCGGTGCCCGGCGGGTGATGAGTACACCGATCTCCCCAGCGCTGACGCCCGACCCGGGCGTGTGATTTCATCTCAGGAAAGTTTGTCATGATTGCTCTCTCGCGGATCTTGTCGCGGCGCTTTGCTGCATCCCTACTTGTGGCCTCAGCGTTAGGAGCGCTCAATCTGCCCAGCCACGCCCAACAGGATCTAGCCCTGACCCTGCTGGCCGGGCAAAGCCCACCGAACGGGCTGCCTGCACACCTGAACACAGCCGCCTGGGGACGTTATTCGCAGGCCGTACAAAAGAACTGGAAGCAATACCGCAGCCAGATCGGTGAGCCCATGGAGGCCTGGGCCAACCAGGAAGTCCCCGCCTTCACCGACACGGTGTTCTACCCTTTCTCGGGCCCGGACTTCAGCACCGTCAGTCAACTGTTCCCGAAGGCCAAGCGATACATCCTGGTGGCCATGCAAGCGGCCGAGCGACCTGTCAACCTGGCCGACCTCAAGAGCGAAGCGGCAGGACAGACCCTGGAAGTGCTCACCGGCGCCTGGGACAACTATGGCCGCGACGGATTTTTTGTCACCGAGTACCTGGACAAATACCTGCATCGCAATCGGGTTCGCATCGGGGCATCCACCTTCCTCGGTACCTTTTTCCAACTCAAGGGTCTTGCCGTGCGGGCCGTGGTGCCGATACAGGTCAATGCGAAGGGTGAGATCGAGGAACTGGATCCGCAGGAGGGCAGCTGGCGTTCGGTACGTTTTCGCCTGGATCGCGCCGGTGAACCGGTGGTGGTCGATTACCTGCGCATCGATCTGTCGGACAAGGGTTTGTCGGCCAACGAAGGACACCAGCGCTTTGTGGAACTCGCATCGGCCCACCCGGTGTTGCTCAAGGCGGCCTCACACCTGCCCCAAAACAACGCCTTCTCCATCGTTGCGCGCAGCCTGACGACACACTCGCCCTTCATCATTCAGGACGAAACCGGCATTCGCTACGGTCAATTGCGGGAGCGGTTCAACCTCACGCTGTTTGGCAAGCTGGAACGCACGCACAGCTCCTTCGGCGGTTACCAGCGCGATCTGGTCAAGGCATTCTCTGAAAATAGCAACGTCAAGCCCCTTAATTTTCGAGTGGGCTACTTCAAGGGCGGCAATTACGCACTGATCGTGGCCAGACGAAAAGGCTAGCTGGCAGCCCGATGTGATCTCCTCCAACGGCCTGCTCGCGCTGCCGATCCTGGCGGCCCTCTACCTGAGTCTGGAGAGCCAGCGCACACGCCTTCTCCTGCTGCTACTCGCTGGGGCGTTCACCCTGGGTGCGGAGGTTCTGCTGGCTGACGCGGCTGAGCGCCTGAAGGCCAGCGCCGACTTGCTGCTGGTGACCGCCCTGCTCCTGCTGTGCTGGTTGAGCTGCCGCCTGATCGAGCGCGCCGGCCGGCAAACGCAGAGGATTCTGACGCTGGCCATTGTTGTGCAGGCCATGCCTTTGTTGAGCTACAAGCTGCTGCTGGCCGGCCTGGCCGATGGTCTACTGGGCTCGGCAGATTCTCTGGCCGCGCTGACGCCCCCCTTGGGCTTGTCAGTGCTGACCTTCCAGGCCATCAGCTACACCGTCGACAGCTACCGCAAGCAGGTGCCCACGGCCGACTGGCGCCACTTTGGTGTCTACATGAGCTTCTTCCCGCATCTGGCCGCCGGCCCGATTCTGAAGGCCTCCGACTTTGTGACGCAGCTGATGCACCGCAAGATGGTGCAGGCAGAGGACATCCGCGCAGGCTTGTGGCGCATCTTCAAGGGCCTGTTCAAAAAGCTGGTGCTCTCGGACTTGATCGCCAAGGCTGGGGTCAGCCCGGTCTTTGCCGATCCACAGGCGTTTTCCTCCGGCGAAATCATGGTGGCCATTCTGGCCTTCACCATCCAGATGTTCCTGGACTTTTCTGCCTACACCGATGTGGTGATTGGCAGCGCCCGACTGCTTGGGCTGAAGCTGCCGGAGAACTTTGACCGTCCCTACCAGGCCACCTCCATCGCGGATTACTGGCGCCGCTGGCACATGAGCCTATCAGCCTGGGTCGGTGAGTATGTCTACCGCCCACTCGGAGGGAACCGGGTGGTGCGATGGAAGATCTATCGCAACGTGATGATTTCCATCGTGCTGCTGGCACTCTGGCACGGCTTGACGGCCAACTTTCTGATCTACGGTCTGCTGCATGGCACCGCAGTGTGCATGTACCGCTGGATGCGAGAGCAGCCCGCCTGGCAAGGCTGGAGCCGCCGTCACCCCTGGCCAGCCCGTGCGGGCGGCTGGCTGCTCACCTTCACCTTCGTGGTGCTGGCACGCATTCTGTTTAAGACGCCTACCTTTGAGGATGCTGCGCTGCTCTGGAACAGCCTGCTGCATTCAGAGCTGAGTGCGTGGCCCCGATTCGGTCCAACCTTCTGGATTTGTCTGACGATAGGTACCCTGGGCTGCTTCATGCCCAGCCATTGGAAAATGCCGATTCAGCGGGCCTTTGAACGGCTTCCGGCCATCGGTCAGGGCCTGTTGTTTGCAGCGGTCCTGATGCTGGGCGCTCAGCTCTCTGACGGGCAGGCCCTGGCATTCATTTACCGGCAGTTTTGAACCTATGCCTCTGTCAATCCCGAGCACAAATACTCTCCATGCACGCCGGCATCTGATGCTGGTCCTGCTGGCCGCCCTGTGTGTGCTCGCACCGCTCTACTGGCTCGATGATGCGCGACCCCTGCGACCGACCCGGGTCTTGGGCCCGGTTGGCCTACCCAGCAGCGAACCGCTACAAACCCCGATCCCTCGGTCAACAGAACCGACCCGGGTGGCTCGTGCGCAACCGATGCTGCAGAACGAGTCTGCCGCCAAGGCTCCGAAGGCCGCCGGGGTAGCGACCCCACCCGACGACATAAAAACGCGAACCCTGGACGCTGACGATCAAGCGGCCAAGTCGCCAGCCCATCCCGATCCGACCGCAGGCCTTGCTTCCACGAGCCCCGCACCTGCATCGCTCGTGCCCACGCAGGCAGGACCCCAAAACCTGCGGCAGATTCCGCTGCTGCCGATCGAGGGCGTCGAACACCTCAAGCCCTTCTTCCGGGCTCTGGCCCGCAACGACCGCGCCATGCCAATTCGAGTGCTGCACTATGGCGACTCCACGCTGGCCGGCGATGGCATCGCCAAGACGGTACGAACTCGGCTCAAGGCCCAGTTTGGTGATGGAGGGCCGGGCTTCTTTGTGGCCGGCATGGACCCGCGATGGATGCGGCGCGACGACGTGCGAGTCGTTCGCGCTGGCGAATGGGATATCTACACCATCCTCCACGGCGGGAACCAGGGCCGCTATGGTCTTGGCGGCATCGTGGCCAAGCCTCGCTCATCGGGCCAAATTCAGGTCGCACCAGCCAGGTCGGGGCAGATGCTGGGCAAGCGACTTGAAATCTACGCCCAAAAGAGTCGCAAACCCGAAGCCTTGCGCATACAGATCAACGGGCAGCCCGCGGCCGCCCGTCGTATCGAACACGGCAGCCTAGACCAGTGGGTGATCGAGCACGATCAGGACATCGCATCGGCCGATGTGCGGGTGGTAGAGCCCGGACTTGAACTCTATGGCCTGGTCGCAGAGACCCAAAGCGGCTTGACCTGGGAGACCTCTGCGGTGGTTGGGGTGTCCAACGGCTCGTTTCGACAATTCAACCCAGCGCATCTGAGCGAGCAGATGCAGACCCGAAAACCCGATTTGATCGTGATCATGCTCGGCGGTAACGATGCCGGAAACCAGGGCATACTCACCGGCGATGGCAAGTTCTATCAGGATGGCTTTACCCGAGTGGTGCAACTGCTGCGGCAGGGCGCGCCACAGGCGGCCTGCCTGATCATGAGCCCGCTCGACCAAGGCACGCTCGGAGACGATGGCCGCATCTACTCCAAGCGAACCATCGCGCGGATCGTCGAGTTACAGAGGCAGATCAGCCAGCAACAAGGCTGTGCCTTCTGGGACACCTGGGGCTTCATGGGCGGCCAGAATTCATTCGCACGATGGCTTGAACAAGGTCTGGCCTGGACCGACCTGATGCATCTGACCGAAAGGGGGCTCAACCGCGTCGGCCAAGGTTTCTCCAATGCGCTGATCCAGGGCTATGAACAACACAGGAGCGGCCAATGAAAGCGGCTGGGTCCATCACCAGCCTGGGCCTGTGCCTTGTGCTCCTTGGGCCTCATCCCGCCAGGGCCGTGGATGTACCCGCGACTGAGCCGCCTGGAGTTTCAGCAGCGGACACACCGGCTACCGACAGGGCGGCGCCGATCGCACAGGCCCTGCACCAAAGCTTTACCGTTCGGGGCGGTCTGGCGATGCCGGCCCTCAAGTGTGTAAAGCCGCAGCGCAGCCCCCTGGCCGTGGTCCGACCGGGTGATCCGGGTCCGGCACCGGCCGGTTCGGAGGAGGAGGAATTGCCGCTGACACAGAGGCAAGAACTTGAACTCAAGCAACAGGCCCTGCCCGCCCCCAGCCTGGAAGAAATCCGGAAGGGCTTACCCCATGATGAATGGCTCAAGGTTCTGCACCAGCGCCTCAGAGATGCATCGAGCACGCGGCTGGCCCGTGTCGGTTTTTGGGGGGGCAGTCACATGGCTGCCGAATTCTTTGTGTCGGAGGTTCGCAAGCAGATGCAGGGGCGTTATGGCGCAGGAGGTGCCGGCCATATCAATCTTCTGTACGGACTGCCGGGTATCCGGCTGCCCGTCCAGGCGCTGTGCCGGCAGGGCAAATGGCAGAACGAGCTGGCACCGCGCGCTACAGGCTCGCCACCCATCGCAGCCGGCCTGGGCCTGTTCATGCTCAGCAGCAGAGAGCCGCAGGCATCTGTTGAAATCGACCCGGTAGCAGCCAACCCCGCCAACACCGCCCGATCGGTGACGGTGCATTACCTGCGCCAACCCGAAGGCGGCCGCCTGGAGATCTGGATCGACGAGGCAAACCTTGCTGTTGTCGATACCGCGGGGCCGCAGGCGGTAGGGAGCCTACAGATCAACGCACAGGCCGGAATCAGTCGCATCAAACTGGGGACCCAGGGCAACGGGCCGGTAAGCCTGCTGGGCGCTTTCGCGGACGGCGAGCCCGGTCTGGTGGTGGACAACTTCGGCATTGCCGGTGCCTCGGGCACATTCTGGACCACCGTGCGCAGCGACCTGATGCAGCAAGCCGCAACTCAGCGGCCCTACGATTTGATGGTGCTGGCCTACGGCACCAACGACATCACCGGGGCACAGTGGGATCCACAAGACTATCGACGGCGTTTTGAGGCCACCCTGGAGGCCATGCGCCAAGTGACATCGCAATCGATGTGCGTGCTGATTACACCCGGCGACCGAGTCACCAGCAGCAGAGTCCGCAAGACCATTCGAGGCAAGAATGGCAAGACACGCAGAGTGGTACAGACTCAATACGACCTCAAGACCTATCCCCGCCGGCATATGGAGGCCGCGATGATTCAGCGGGAAATCGGGCAGCGCTACCAGTGCGTCACCTGGGACTTATCCATGGAAATGCGCAAGGCCGGCGGTGCCTACGCGCTGATGAAGCAGAACCCACCCTGGATGGCGCGCGATCTGATCCATCTCACCCCCTTGGGTTACCAGGAAATGGCCAAGGCCTTCCTGAAGTGGCTGCGCATCTAAAAAGCTGCGCATCGCTGCCAAACTGATCAGCCCATGATCCAAGCGCTGTCGGTGCGTTCCAACCTTCAATCCAGGCGCGATAAAAAGTCGAGCAGCGCGGCGTTGAAGGCGCCGGCGCTGTCCACAAACAAGGCGTGTCCTGCATCCTCAAAAACCGTCACTGATGCCTCGGGCCTGAGCTGCATCAATTCATCGGCCTGTACCCGATACCGGGGCGTGATGGCGTACCAAAGAGGTACCGAAGTCGCCAGTACGGCCTGCTTGTAATAGTCGCGGTGATGGGGCTTATCGAGCAGCCGCCAGGCAACGGAGGGCGCGAGTTGAGTGGCCGAGCGCTGCACGATGTCAATAAGCCCATCCTCCGGGGGACGCTTGAAGATGGCTTTGGAAAACTCACCCACGTAGTGCCGGAAGGCCTCGGGTTTGACCGGCCTTGCCGGTCGCCGTCCGGGTTGCATCTGCGGTGGTGGCGGCCCCATGCCGATGGAGTTGTCGATCAGAACCAGCCCCTTGAGCCCCGGCATCGGGTGGCGGGTGATCGTCTCCAGAATTTCCATCACCCCGAGAGACCAGCCCACCAGAACATAGTCCTGCAGTTTGAGATGGCGCACCAGCTCACGGACGTCATCGGCACGGCGCTGGGCGGACATGTCCCGAACCTTGACCTGCGACTTACCCTGACCGCGGGGATCGAGTACCACCACCCGGTAGTGATCGGACAAAGCTGTCATCTGGTGCCTGAACACATCGCCGGGCATCAGCCAGCCGGGCACGAAGACCAGGGTGCGCGACGCCTCACCGGCCTTTTTATAATGAAGAGTTACCCGGTCTGAAGTTTTGAACACATGTTCGGATGGTTCTGAAGCAGCCAAACACAGGGGTGTCATGTTCAATACCAGAGATGCAGCGAGCGCAATGACCGACTTGACCGACATACTTGCATGCATTCTAGTAACGGCCCTGAACGCACTGTCTCGACCACAGATGTCATCTGTCTGATCCTGGGCCTGGTCATCGGTGCGGGCATCTTCAAGGCCCCATCCATCGTGGCCGGGCACACGGGCAGCGTAGGCGACTTCCTCATCGTATGGATTCTGGGCGGCTTGATTTCCATCGGCGGGGCGCTGTGCTATGCCGAACTGGCCACCAGTCATCCGCATGCCGGCGGCGAATACCACTGGCTCTCGCGTGCCTTTGGCAAACGCATGGCCTTCTTCTACGGCTGGGCCCGTAGCACGGTCATCATCACCGGATCGATTGCCATCCTGGCCATCACGCTGGGGGACTATCTCAGCACAATCCTACCGCTGGGCACCTACTCCAGCTACCTGTGGGCGATGATCTGCATCGTCGCCACCAGCGGGCTCAACCTGATGGGCATACGCGAGAGTACGCGCACCCAGAATGCTCTGACGGTGCTGGAAATCCTGGGCATCCTGGCCATCGTCTACGCCGGCTTTTCGGTCAGCAGCGTGACCTCCATGCAGGACCTGATGGCGCGCCAGAGCAGCACCACCCAGTACGGTCTGGCCATGGTTTTTGTGCTGCTCACCTTCGGCGGCTGGAACGAAGTGTCTTACCTCTCCTCTGAAATTAAGGATGGGCGGCGGGGCATCCATCGCGCCGTCATCTGGGGGTTGGCTGCGGTCACTGTGTTGTACCTTCTGGTCAATCTGGCTTACCTCAGCGCCCTGGGCTTGAGCGGCATGGCGGCCTCCAGCGCTGTGGCCTCCGATGTGTTCATGCTGGCCTTCGGCAGGGAATCGGCTATGGTCTTTAGCGTGATCGTGATCCTGTCCTGCCTCAATTCACTCAATGCCACCATGATCTTTGGCTCGCGCAGCAACTTCGCGATGGGGCAGGACTTTCGCACCTTTGCCTGGCTGGGGCGATGGCACGGATCGGGCAACCCGCGCAACAGCCTGATTCTGCAGATGCTGGTTTCGCTAGCCGTGGTGGGGCTGGCCATCATCACGCGGCAAGGCTTCGAGACGGTGGTTGAGTTCACCGCGCCGGTGTTCTGGAGCTTTGTGCTGATGGTCGGTCTGGCCTTGTTCATCCTCAGGCACAGGCAGCCCGACTTGCATAGGCCGTACCGGGTTCCACTCTACCCCTGGTTGCCACTGGCCTTTGTGGCCGTGACCGCCTGGATGCTGTGGTCGAGCTTGATCTACACCGGCCTGGGTGCTTTGGTCGGCGTGGCGGTCCTGGCGCTCGGACTGTTGCCCCTGGGCTGGGAAGCCTGGCGACATCGGCCAGACTCCCTGATGGCCAGCATGGGGCGCAGCAAGTCCGGCGACATTTAAGACGGCAGCCGCGTCGGGCTTGCACCGGTCCGGGCCTGCGCCAAGGCGCTGCCTGGCATCGGAGGAATCGGCGTCCAGCGCAAATTCAAAGCCTGCGCGGCGGGGAGCAGGGCCGGTTCAGCGCCCACTGCCACCGCCTGCGGCTCAAGCCCGCCAGCCATGGCCATTCGCACTTCAGGCACCGACGATTGCAAGTGCAGGGTTGTGTTGATGGTGGCGTGCAAGGCACTCGCATACCGTGGGCTGGTGGCGTAGCCTGCGTTCTGCAAGGCCCAGGAGAAGGCCGCCGGATCGCCGGTGCTGCGCATGGCCTGCGCATAGCGCGGTTGCTGACCGATCAGGCGCGCATAGTCGGCAAAAGACTCTTCATAACTGGCGTAAGCGCGAAACCGACCGACCACCCGCTGTGAAACGCCGTTGATGTATTCAGTGGTCCACACGTCAACCGTCGGGCCTTGCCAGCTCGAACCCGCCCGGATTCCGAACAGGTTGTGCGAACTGCGCCCATCGGGATGGCGGATTTCACGCTGTCCCCAACCGGTCTCAAGGGCCGCCTGAGCCAACATGAACTGCGCCGGTATGCCGCTCGCCGAGGCCGTGCGCTGCGCGGCCTGGGCATGTTGGACCAAAAAGGAACTGGCGGTCGAGGTCACGCCTCGCGGCGTACGCGCAACCGGCGCAGATGGAATCAGTGGCGCAGCCGGCGATGCATCGACTGGCCCGCTCGCACTCGCAGCAAGTCCGGACACCACCGACCCATTGAGCAAGGCGACAGCCCTGGCATCGAGTGAAGTCAGATCGATGACCTGCCCAGGTACGATCCGATTGGGATTGGTGATTGCGTTGTCGCGGGCCACCGAAGCGGCCAGCTGAGACAGCTGTGCCGGGTTGGGGGCCAGTTGAGGCTGCGTGGCCTTCAGGTGCCGAGCCACAATGCCGGCGAGTGTGTCACCCGACCTGACTTCGGCTTCGGTCCATGTCGCTGGCTGACCCGCGCGGACTTGGGCCAGGGTCTTGGCAAATGATGACCCGCCGTCGCCGGCGCGCGCGGTAGCGGCACCGAAAGATCGATCGGGCGGTGCGAGCCCTTGGGCAGCCGGCAGTGAACTGGGCAAGGTGGTCATGATCTTCTGCCGTCAGACTGACCTGCACCCACGATGCAGCGGCCCGACGAAAAACCAACAGGGCCTCTCAAGCTGCAAATTCCGTGCCTCTAATCAGCTCTGCCCCGACTGCGCGACCTCCACCCGCAGCGGCTGAGGCCGACACCCGCCGGCCAAAACCTGAACAGTTACTTTGTAAGCGTGCACTTACTACTTATTAAAACCAATAGAGCCTGAGATACACACCTAGGAGCTGCGGCTCCTCTGCCGCTGCCGCCGACGCTTGGCTTTGTTGTGCGAGGGCGGCTCCTGCGACTCCCGCTCGGCAGCCAGCGCCCGCAACTGCGCGGCCGCCTTCTGCTGCTGCTCGAATCGACGGCGGTTGAACACGCGACGCAGCCAATTGCCGAGGAAGAAACTGATGAGGCCAGAGACGGCCAAGATGATCCAGGCTTGCGAATTCATGGGGCAGCAGTGTCAGGCAAAAACAAGGCCTGCAAGTCGTTGAGGAAATCCAGTCCACGGGCCGTCGGACGCACGCGCTGCAGATCGGCCTCGATCAGGCCACTGGCCTGCGCCCGCTGCAGCGGCTTTTGCAGCACGGCAGGGGGCAGGCCGGTGCGATCGGTAAAACGCTGCAGCTCAAAGCCTTCGGGCAATCGCAAGGCGTTGAGCATGAATTCGAAGGGCAAATCAGCCCGCGCCACCTCATGCTCCTGCGCCACCGCCTCGGCCCGTTGTGCGCGCTCCATGTAGAGGCGAGGCTCGCGCACCCTCACCTGCCGGATGATGCGGTGGGCAAAGCTCAGCTTCGAATGGGCGCCGGCCCCGATGCCCAGGTAATCACCAAACTGCCAGTAGTTCAGGTTGTGCCAGCAGCGGTGGCCTGCCCGGGCATAAGCCGAAACCTCATAGCGCTGCAAGTGGGCCTGCGCGGTGCGCTCGGTGATCTGGTCAAGCATCTCGTAGGCCAGGTCCTCATCGGGCAGCGGGGGCGGGAAGCGAGCGAAATAGGTGTTGGGCTCGAGCGTCAGGTGATAGACCGACAGATGCGAGGGCTCAAGCGCAAAAGCCTGGTCCAGATCAGCATGAAGGCGTTTGAGGTCTTGTCCCGGCCAGGCATACATCAGATCCAGATTGAAGGTCTCAAAACACTGCGCCGCCTCTTCAGCCGCGGCCACCGCCTGCACCCGATCGTGCACGCGGCCGAGCGCACTGAGGGCTGTCTCATCGAAGCTCTGTACGCCCAAGGACAGCCGGGTGACGCCCGCCTGCCGGTATTGCCGGAATCTATTTTTCTCAAAAGTACCCGGATTGGCCTCCAGCGTGACTTCACAGTCAGGCTGCCACTTCAGACGCGACCGCAATTGGGCCAGCAAGCCGTCGATGGCTTCGGGCGTAAAAAGACTGGGGGTGCCGCCGCCGAAGAAAACGCTGTGTATCGGCCGGCCCCAGATCAGGGGCAAGGCCTGGTCCAGGTCGGCCAGCAAGGCATCGACATAGCGCTGCTGCGGCAGTTGGTCGACCGCCATTTCATGCGAATTGAAGTCGCAGTAGGGGCATTTGCGCAGGCACCAGGGCAGGTGCACATACAGGGACAAGGGCGGCAAGGCGGCCAACTGCAAGGTGCCCGGGCGCATGTAATGCGCAAGGTCTGTCATCGGTCGCTCTCAGGACAACCAGCGTTGACGAATGAGCTCGCACATCTGACGCGCCGCCTGACCGCGGTGGCTATGGGCGTTCTTGACCTCAACCGGCAGCTCGGCAAAGGTCTTGCCGAAGGCGGGAATGAACATCACCGGATCAAAGCCAAATCCGTGGCTGCCTCGCTTCTCGCGGGTGATCAGGCCGGCTGCGCGCCCCACCGCCACCAGGGGCTCGGGGTCATCGGGCGAGCGCAGCGCCACCAGCGTGCTGACCAGTGCGGCGCGGCGATCGTCGACATCGGCCATCTGCTCAAGCAAGGCGTGCACATTGTGGTCGTCGCCCTTGGGATAACCGAAACGCGTGGCGTAGAACGCGGTGTCAACGCCTGGCTGGCCGCCGAAAGCCTGCACACACAAGCCAGCATCGTCAGCCACCGCGGGCAGACCGCTTTCGCGCGCGGCATGACGCGCCTTGGCCAAGGCGTTTTCCAGAAAAGTGCGAAACGGCTCTTCGGCCTCAGAGATCCCCAGAGCCGACTGCGGCAGCAAAGTCAGGCCCAGCGGGGCGAACAGCGTCTGCAGTTCGGCCAGCTGGCCCGCGCTGTGGGAGGCCAGCACCGGTTTCATCAGGCCGCCACCGGCTGACCCAGGGCCGCCCTCTGCAAGTCAATCAAGTCGGCAATGCCCTTTTCGGCCAAGGACAGCAGCTGATCCATCTCGCGGCGGCTGAAAGCAGCGCCTTCGGCGGTACCCTGTACCTCCACAAAGTGGCCGGCTTCGGTCATGACCACATTCATGTCGGTGTCGCAGGCCACATCTTCCACGTACTCCAGATCCAGCAAAGGCGTACCCTGCACCAGACCCACCGAAATCGCCGCCACATGACCCCGCAGTGGGGAAGTGGTCAGTTTGCCCTGAGCCACCAACTGGGAAACCGCATCGTGCGCGGCCACAAAAGCGCCGGTGATAGCGGCTGTTCGGGTGCCGCCGTCGGCCTGAATCACATCGCAATCGAGCACCACCGTGCGCTCACCGAGCGCTGACAAATCAAAGACTGCGCGCAGGCTGCGCCCGATCAGACGCTGGATCTCTTGGGTGCGACCACTCTGCTTGCCGCGCGCCGCCTCCCGATCGCCACGGGTGTGGGTCGCTCGCGGGAGCATGCCGTACTCGGCCGTGACCCAGCCCTGGCCGCTGCCGCGCTGGTGCGGCGGCACCTTCTCCTCGACCGACGCGGTGCACAAAACGCGGGTCTGGCCGAACTCGATCAGGACCGAGCCCTCGGCATGGATGGTGAAACCACGGGTGATGCGTACGGGCCGCAACTGGGACGGGGCACGCTGTGCAGATCGGACAAACGTCATTGGGAGTTCCTGGCCAAGCCAATCGAGAAAGTCGGCAATGGTAGCTCTTCGGAGGGCCCGAGCGGCCCCGACGACTCAGCTGGCTATAATGCTCGGTTTTCCGCACTGGCAGACTGCCTGGATTCATCCGGTGGCCTGTGGCGGCGAAAACTTTTGACCGCCCACGAGCCGGAGCCGCACGGATCTGCCAAGGCAGCTTGACAGACCCGGCAGGCGGCGCAGCACAGGACATGGGCGAGGTGCAGCGCAAGCTGTTAATTTTTTTCTGGAGTGTCCTCATGGCACGCGTCTGTCAAGTCACGGGCAAGAAGCCCATGGTGGGAAACAACGTCTCCCACGCCAACAACAAAACCAAGCGCCGGTTCATGCCGAATCTGCAATATCGCCGCTTTTGGGTTGAGAGCGAGAACCGCTGGGTTCGCCTGCGGATTACCAACGCCGGTCTGCGTCTGATCGATAAGAACGGCATCGACGCCGTACTGGCCGACCTGCGCGCACGCGGTGAAATCTGAAGGAGAGCATCATGGCAAAAGGCGCACGCGAAAAAATCAAGCTTGAATCCACCGCCGGCACCGGACACTTCTACACCACCAGCAAGAACAAGAAGACCACGCCGGACAAGATGCTGATCATGAAGTTCGACCCCAAGGCTCGCAAGCATGTCGAGTACAAGGAAGTCAAACTGAAGTAACTCAGTGACGCATCCGAAAGACCCGCCCTCGCAAGTCGGCGGGTTTTTTATCGGCGGCACTGCCAACCATGATCAGGCCGGCCGACTCAGTTCGAGCCACAATGCCGCATAGCGAGAAGGAGTTCCCGATGCAAATCAGCAAAGACAGCGCCGTCACCCTGCGCCTGAAGGTGGTCGACAGCCAGGGCAACATCATTCAGGATGGCAAACATCCCATCGCGTATCTGCACGGCGGTTACGGCAATCTGATCGACAAGCTTGAATCGGCTCTCGAGGGACAAAGCGCAGGCTTCAAGGGTCGCTGGCGACTGGGTCCGTCGGAGGCCTTCGGCGAGCGCGACGAAACCCTGATGCAGACCATCCCCAAGACCGATTTCCCGCCTGGCGTGAAGGTGGGCGGACAGTTAGAAGGTCAAACCGCCGACGGCCGCGCAGCCGTCTTTACGGTGGTCAAGATCAAGGGGGCGCAGGTCATTTTGGACGGCAACCATCCCCTGGCGGGCAAGACTCTGGACATCAGCGCGGAGGTCATGGATGTGCGGGCCGCCACCGCCGAAGAAATTGCCCATGGCCATGTGCACGGGGCCCACGGCCACCAACACTAAGCCCCACTGAGGCGCTGTAGTCGAACCCGCGCCGACCGGCGCGGCTACAGCGGCGGCTCGCGAGAGCCGGCCAGCAAATCCCAGGCGGCGATAAACATCGCGGCAATCACCGGCCCGATGACGAAGCCGTTGAGGCCGAAAAGCGAGATGCCTCCCAATGTCGATAGCAAGATCACATAGTCGGGCATGCGGGTGTCCTTGCCCACCAACACCGGGCGCAGGAGGTTGTCGACCAGGCCGATGACCAGCACACCGAAGGCCACCAGCACCGCACCCTGAGCCATCTGTCCGCTGATCAGCAGATAGAGCGCCATCGGCAGCCATACCACCGCCGCTCCCACGGCCGGCAACAGCGAGAGAAAGGCCATCACCACGCCCCAGAGCACCGGCGCGTTGATGCCCAGCGCCCAAAAGATCAATCCACCCAGCGCACCCTGCACCAAGGCGACCACCACATTGCCCTTGACGGTGGCCCGGATCACGGTGACAAACTTGGCGCTGAGCTCGCGCATGTATTCCTGCTTGATCGGTGCTGCCCGACGCAGGCGCCCCATCAGGTCTGCACCATCACGCAAGAGGAAGAACAGCACATAGAGCATGATGAAAAAATTGACCAGCCCATTGAAGGCATCTTGTCCGATGCTCAGCGCCTGAGTCGCAAAAAACTGCGATCCCCGGGTCAGCGCGGCCGTCAGCCGCTCTTGCAGCAGGCCCGAACTGCCGAGGCCAAAACGGTCAAGCAGCGCCGTCACCGATGCCGGTAGCGCCGAATAGATCTGCTGCAGATACAGGCCAAAGTTGATCTCTCCGGACTGAATACGCTGATACACCTGGGTGCCCTCCCGCACCAGCATGCCGGTCAGCCAGGCCAGCGGCAGCAGCACCAGCAGGACGATCAGCAGCAGGCAGGTCAAGGCCGAGAGGTTGCGGCGCCCCGGCCAAACGATCTGCAGACGCGCCTGCAAGGGCGAAAACAAAATCGCCAGGGCAGCGGCCCAGAACAAGGCCCCAAAGTAAGGTTGCAGGATCCAGGCAAACGCCACGCTGACGGCAACCAGCAGCACCAGGAAGGATTTGTCTTCCAGAGAGGTGCGCTGATCGGACGGGTCGTTGTTCATGGTGGTTACAGCAGAAAGCGAGGCGGGCGGTTGCTCCAGCCCCATGACCCAGATGGTAGCGCCTGGGAGGCTCTGAACTGCACTACCATGACCGGGCCATGACCAACTCCAAGTCTATGACCGAACGACGATTCGTGGTGGGTGTGCGGGAACTGGTCGAGTTCACAGCCCGCAGCGGTGATCTGGACTTGCGCTTTAGCCCATCGCCCAGTGCGCAGGAGGGGCTGGCAGGCCATGCCGCAGTGGCAGATCGGCGGGGGGCGGACTACGAGCGCGAAGTCATGCTGGGCGCCGATGAGCCACTGCTGAGCGTTCGCGGCCGGGCCGATGGCTATGAGCCCCGGCTCAACCGGCTCGAGGAAATAAAAACCTACCGCGGACGCTTTGAATCGATCACCACCGCCCAGCGTGACTTGCACTGGGCACAGGCACAGGTCTATGGACATTTGTTGTGCCAGACACGAGGTCTGCCCCAAATCGAACTGGCTTTGGTCTACTTCAATCTCGATGATGAGCAGGAAACCCTGCTTGTGCGTAAGGCCGAGGCAAGCGATTTGGCGCAGTTCTACCGCCAGCAATGCGACCGCTTTCTGACCTGGGCCCAGCAGGAGCTGCGGCATCAGTCGGACAGGGCGCTGACCCTGCAAGGGCTTGTCTTCCCCCTGCCCACCATGAGAGGCGGCCAGCGTGAGCTGGCCGAAGCCACCTGGCGGGCCATGCGAGCCGGGCGGTCTCTGATGGCACAAGCGCCCACCGGAATTGGCAAGACGCTCGGCACCCTCTTCCCGAGCCTGAAGGCGTTGGGCATGCCACGCGCGCAAGACCCAGCCATGGACAAGCTCTTCTACCTGTCGGCCAAGAGCTCAGGGCGCCACCTGGCTCTGAGTGCGCTGGAGAGTCTGCTCAAAGAATCGGCCCAAGGGCAGGCGCGCAAACCAAGGCTGCGAGTGCTTGAGTTGATGGCGCGCGAGAAAGCCTGCGAACACCCCGACAAGGCGTGCCATGGCCAGTCCTGCCCGCTGGCCCGCGGCTTTTATGACAAGCTGCCACAGGCGCGCTCTGATGCGGTGCAGGCGAGCTGGCTCGATGCGGCCAGCCTGCGCAGCATCGCGCTCAAGCACGACCTGTGTCCCTACCACCTGGGGCGCGATCTGATCGCCTGGGCCGATGTCGTGGTGGGCGACTACAACCACTGGTTCGATCCGCACGCGGTGCTGTTCGCTCTGAGCGTAGCCCGCAACTGGCGTGTCGGCGTGCTGGTGGATGAAGCACACAACCTGGTTGAGCGCGGCCGCCAGATGTACAGCGTTGAGCTTGACGAGGCAACGCTGCGCCGAGTGCGAGACTGCGTACCGCTCGCGATCGCCAAGCCGATAGATCGATTGCGCCGGCAATGGAGTCGGCTGCGCCGAGACGCAAAACCTTACCAGGTGCTCGATGCCTTGCCCCCATCAATGCTGCTGGCCCTGCGCAACTTGAGCACCTGTATCGCATCCTGGCAGGCCGAGCATCCCGAGACGGTGATCGGGCCCGTGCAGCAGCTGGGGTTTGACTTGAGCCAATTTCTGCTGCGTGCCAGCCAAGCCCTATCGCACAGCCTGATCGATTTGAGCGTCGAGCCGACGGGCAGGTATCAAAGCTCCCGCCTGTGCGTGCGTAACGTCAGTCCCGCGGCCTTCCTGGGCCCGCGCATGCAGGGAGCGCATGCCTGTGTGCTGTTTTCAGCCACGCTGGCGCCCAATCACCACTATCGCCAGATGCTGGGTGTGCCCGAATCCGCCGTGACCCTGGATCTGGCCAGCCCTTTTTCGGTTGAGCAGCTTGAGGTGCGGGTGCTGAGCAGGGTATCGACCCGCTGGGCAGATCGATCAAAAAGCCTGCCGGTACTGATCCGCGTGATGGCTGCTCAGTGGCGGCGCCGACCGGGCAAATACCTGGCCTTCTTCAGCAGCTTTGACTATCTGCATCAAGCCAGCACCGCCCTGCTAGAGAGCCACCCTGAAGTGCCTCAATGGCGGCAGGAGGCAGGCATGGACGAGGACCGACAGCGCGGTTTCCTTGAGCGATTTCGCTGCGGCGAGCCGGGTATTGGCTTTGCGGTATTGGGCGGCTCCTTCGCCGAAGGCATTGACCTGCCTGGCGAACAGTTGGTGGGGGCCTTCATCGCCACGCTGGGTCTGCCGCCGGTCAATCCCGTCCATGAGGAAATGCGAAAGCGCGCGGACGCGCTGGCAGGCCAGGGCTACGAGCACATCTATCTCTACCCGGGTGTGCGCAAAGTGGTGCAGGCCGCCGGTCGTGTCATCCGGACCCCCGAGGACCGCGGGGTGCTTTGGCTGATGGACGAGCGCTATGCGCAGGCCCGGGTGCGTGAACTGCTGCCGAGCCAATGGCAGGTTCAGCTTATTGCAGGCCCCGATGACCCGGCAACGGGGGCAGCCCAGCAGGCTGATCCAGCACCGATGTCTGCTCACTGAACCCGTCTGCATCCTCACTCAACGTAGACTCATCGGCAGGGGAAGCGTCCTCAGCCAATGCGCCGGCGTCGGCAGTGGTGTCCATGAGATCCGGGTCGTCCAGGGCCGAGCCGGGCACGTCGAAAGCAGCGCGGCTGTTGTCAAAGTCGTCGGCAGCCGCACCAGCCCAACTCTGGTTTTCTTCTTCATCGAGCACTGACCTTTGCAGGCCTGTCCGACCATAGATCAGATGATCGGGCAGGATGTCCGCTGCCTCGGCATTGGGCGCCAAGGGATCCCCCGAGGCCTCGCCAGTCCCGGTGGCATCGCTGTCGCCCAGCAACTGCTGCCGATCGCGAGTACCTAAACTGTCGCTGCCACTGTCACTGCTGTCGCTCGGGCCCAAGCTAGCCAGATCGGTACCCGATGGCAGGCGCGGTGCACGAGCGCCGCCGGTGATGCTGCTGGTGGCCATAGTTGCTCCTGTCAAAGCGGAGCGCCGCATCAAAAGCGACGGCCCGGTCTCAGACTGTCGCCCCAAAAAGGACATCGACCTGTCGGCGGGCATCGGGCCGTGCAGTGAGCGCAGAGCCAGCGAAGAGCGATCTCACACGACCCTAAAAAAGGGGGCCGCAGCCCCCAGAGATCTCCCGCCGATGGCCACCATCTTGGCGACGGCGCATCACTGCTTGTTGTTTTAACCGCTCGTGGATCAAGACCGCGCCGCCGCTTCAGCGGCCTCGGCCGCCTTACGCCGCCCCGCGCGCCCACCCTTGCGACCGGCCTCACGAGCCTCAGCCGAATTGAACTCATGCGCACGACCGCTGGCATGGGCAGCCTTGCCACCCAGGCTGGCAATTTCGCGCTGGCGCTGCGGATCCATAGACGCAAAGCCGCGCTTGGACGCTGTTTTGATTTCGGACTGTTCACTCATGATGGGCTCCTCCTGACAAGTTGATAAGGGATGGTTGTGTTCTCAAAGCACAGCCAGACTGTAGGAAGAAGGTCAAACCCTGTTGATCAGCTAGCAGCCCCAGGTCTTGTAGGACAAAGCCGCAGGCCCGGCGCAAGGCGAGCCTGGACACCGGGCGCGACCAGCGGCTGCGCCCAAGGGATGAATCGGCAAAAAAGATCAGCGGGCCGTCGATGCCGGCGCTGCGGCCGGCGAGGTGCCGTCTGGGCCGATTGGAGTTTGGTGCAAGGCCTGGGCGACGGTTGCGGTTGCCAGATGCTGCTGCACCGCCTCAAGTTCACCGATGGCCGGCAGCACCGTCCAAGTCAAATGCGGGTAGGCCTGCCGCGCCTCGTCAATCAGCTCGGGGATGTCGACGCGAATGTGGTGACCTGCGGCCAGGAACAAAGGGGCCAAGGTGATGTGCTGGACACCGGCGCGCAGCATCTGCTGCACGGCTTCGCTCGCGGTGGGCTGAGCCGATTCCAGATAGGCCAGCACCACGAGCCCAGGAAACTGCCGTGCGGCGTTTTCAGCGATGTTCTGAAAGGGGAGCTTCCAGCGCGGATCTTTGGAGCCATGGGCTACAAGCAGCAGGCCGCGGGACATCATGACCACTCCCTGCGGGCTTGGGCAAATTCTGCCCCGTCGCTTTCGGATGCGGCCGCAGCCACCACCTCGCCGATCACGACCGTCACCGGCCCGCTGCCAATGACCGGGGCGCCGATGGCGCACTGCTCCAGGGTACTGATCAACTTTCGAGTCTGAAGGCTGGCGCTCTCCACCAGAGCCACCCGGGTCATGGGCGATTTGCCGCGCTTTATCAAATCGCGGGCTAAGCCTGGTAATTCTTGACCGGCCATGTAGAGCACCACCGTATCGCTGCAC
>JACCDK012182018.1_pt1 | contig 19522 bp, 17 predicted proteins | sample 7445871 | NCBI WGS metagenome assembly JACCDK01 (sample SAMN15323436, study PRJNA562643) | freshwater metagenome | isolation source: river surface water | place: USA:Blue River Watershed | collected 2017-08-15
ACAGCGTGCGCGAGTGTATCCAAAGAAGTGCTAAGCAACTTGGTATTACTCTCACGTTTGAAGGCAAAGCCGAGCAAGAGCGGGCGATTGTAAAAAGTATTACCGGAAACAAAGCCCCTGCCTTAAAAGTAGGGGATGTGATCATGAAAATCGATCCGCACTACTATCGACCCGCCGAAGTCGAAACCCTTTTGGGCGATCCCACCAAAGCCAAAGAAAAGCTCGGTTGGGTCCCAGAGATTACCCTGGATCAAATGATCGAAGAGATGATCGCCCATGATCTTGAGAAAGCCCAGCAACATGCTTTACTGAAAACCAATGGGTATGCCGTCGCGGTGGGTCGGGAAAAGTAAACAGCAACCCAGGGCAAAAAGAACCCTTCTAAAAATGGATCACAAGCAAAAAATTTACGTAGCTGGCCACCGTGGCATGGTCGGTTCTGCGATTGTGCGCGAACTCACGCGCAAGGGCTATACCAATATCGTGACACGAACCCATGCTGAGCTCGATCTTACCAACCAGGCTGCCGTACAACACTTCTTCGAAACCGAAAAACCCGATCAGGTGTATTTAGCGGCGGCGCGGGTGGGGGGGATCCATGCCAATAATACTTACCCAGCTGAATTTATTTACGATAACTTGATGATCCAAAATAATGTGATCCATCAGGCTTTTCTGAACGGTGTTAAAAAACTTTTATTTCTAGGTTCAAGTTGCATTTATCCAAAATTAGCATCTCAGCCCATCAGTGAAGATGAATTGATGACGGGCAAGTTGGAGCCAACCAATGAGCCTTATGCGGTTGCTAAAATCGCTGGCATTAAATTGTGCGAGAGTTATAACCGTCAGTATGGAGCTACGCATGGTATCGACTACCGTTCAGTGATGCCCACTAATCTCTATGGACCAGGTGATAACTATCACCCTGAAAATAGCCATGTGATTCCGGCGCTTATCCGACGCTTTCACGAGGCCAAAGTCAATCAGCGAGTAGAGGTGGTAATTTGGGGTACTGGTACACCACGACGGGAATTTTTATATGTCGATGATATGGCAGCAGCCTCCGTTTTTGTAATGGAGCTCAATAAAAAGGATTATGAAGTAATAACATCCCCAATGCAAAGTCATATAAATGTTGGATTTGGAAGTGACTTCACGATTTTAGAGCTCGCTCAAGCAGTTGCTAAAGCGGTTGGCTATTATGGAAAAATTACGAACGATCCCAGCAAGCCTGATGGAACACCTAGAAAGTGGATGGATTCCTCACGTTTAAATCAGCTGGGCTGGAAGCCAAAAGTTGATCTAGTTGAGGGGTTGTCATTAGCCTATGCTGATATGGTGAAGGCGCAAGCTCAATGAATATTTTACTTACTGGTGGCGCAGGTTACATTGGCAGTCATGCTGCTGTCGTGCTTTCTGAGGCTAGTCATCAGGTTGTGATCTGTGATAATTTTTCTAACAGCCAAAAAAGCGTCCTCAATCGCTTAAAGAAAATCGTAGGTCAACAGCTTATTTGTATCGAAGGTGATGTCAGAGATACGGGGCTAATGATCAAAGCATTAAAAGATCATAAGATCAATGCGGTGATTCACTTTGCTGGGCTAAAAGCAGTAGGCGAGTCAGTTCAAAAGCCGATTGAGTACTATGCCAATAATGTGCAGGGCACCATCAGCTTGCTCGAAGCAATGAAGGCGACAAATATTAAGAATATGGTTTTTAGTTCAAGCGCAACGGTTTATGGGGACCCACAGTATTTACCAATTGATGAAAATCATCCAACTAGAGCAACCAATCCATATGGAAGAAGTAAGTTGCATATTGAGGAAATGCTAAAAGATGTAGTGAGCTCTGATCCAGAATGGAAAATCATTTGCTTGCGCTACTTCAATCCGGTTGGGGCCCATGAGACAGGATTGATCTACGAAGATCCCCAGGGCATACCAAATAATTTGCTGCCAATCATTTCTCAGGTAGCACTAGGCAAGTTATCTAAACTATACGTTTATGGGAATGATTATCCAACCATTGATGGTACAGGTGTTCGTGATTATATTCATGTGATGGATTTAGCCGAAGGGCATTTGGCGGCAGTTAATTACTTACCTTCCTTATCTCAATTTGAGGTATTTAATCTTGGTACTGGTAATGGGTATAGTGTGTTTGAGGTGTTAAAGGCTTTTGAATTGGTGAATCAAGTCAGGGTTCCATATGAGCTTGTAGGGCGCAGAAATGGTGATATTTCATGTTGCTTTGCAAAAGCTGAGCATGCTAAAAAGTTACTTGGCTGGACTCCTAGAAGATCATTGGATCAGATGTGTTTAATGCCATTTACAAATAGTTATCAAGTGAAGGGCTAGTAATGAAGGCAGTGATTCTGGCGGGTGGACTAGGAACGCGAATTTCAGAGGAGACTGAAACTAAGCCAAAACCCATGATTGAAATTGGAGGAATACCTATTTTGTGGCACATTTTAAAGATGTACTCGACGCATGGCATCAATGATTTTGTAATTTGTTGCGGCTACAAAGGATATGTCATCAAGGAATATTTCGCAAATTACTTTTTGCATCGGTCGGACGTTACTTTTGATATATCAAATAATCAGATGGAGGTTCATCATCGGTCTGTTGAGCCTTGGAAGGTAACGCTGGTTGATACGGGTCTCAATACAATGACTGGCGGTAGATTGAAGCGCGTCGCACAATATTTATCCAACGAAAAAGATTTTTGCTTCACTTATGGCGATGGAGTAAGTGATATCAATATTGATTCACTAATTAAGTTCCATAGAAGTCATGGAAAAAAAGCAACGCTAACAGCGGTTCATCCGCCAGGAAGATTTGGTGCTGTTGATATTGGTCCCAACCATCAAATTACTTCTTTTAAAGAAAAGCCCAAGGGTGATGGCGGCATGATCAATGGAGGATTTTTTGTTCTGTGCCCAGAGGTCATTAATTTAATTCAAGACGACTCCACAATTTGGGAACGAGAGCCGTTAGAAGTGTTAGCTGAACAATCAGAAATGATGGCATTTCAGCACCATGGGTTTTGGCAGCCAATGGATACCTTGAGAGATAAAAATTATCTCGAAGAGCTTTGGGCGTCTGGTAAGGCCCCCTGGAGAGCACGGTTATGAACATGACCAATATTAGCTCCATGTTTTGGAAAGGTAAGAAAGTTTTTCTAACAGGACATACTGGTTTTAAGGGGAGCTGGTTGGCGTTATGGCTCACATCGATGGGCGCTAAGGTGACTGGTTATGCCTTGCCACCAAGTACAAATCCCAATTTATTTACTGTACTGGGAATCGACTCCTTAATTGAGAAGTCGCATTTAGCTGACATTAGGGATCTAGATAGTTTGCAAAGGGCTATGTCAAGTGCTCAGCCAGAGGTGCTAATTCATATGGCGGCACAACCTCTGGTACGTTACTCGTATACCCATCCCGTTGAGACCTATGCAACCAATGTTATGGGAACTGTTCATGTTTTAGAGTCCGCTCGATTTATTGACACCCTCAGTTCCACGGTTATAGTAACCACCGATAAGTGTTACGAAAATAAAGAGTGGGTTTGGGGATATCGCGAAGATGAGCCCATGGGAGGGTTTGACCCCTATAGTAATAGCAAAGGATGTGCGGAATTGGTGGTTTCGGCTTATCGCCAATCGTATTTTTCGAAAAATAATTGCGTCAATAGGGTCGCATCCGCAAGAGCAGGAAATGTTATTGGTGGAGGGGATTGGTCTGAAGACCGATTGATACCCGATGCAATCAAAGCATTTGAGAAAAATTTACCATTGGCCATTCGTAATCCCCAAGCAATTCGTCCTTGGCAGCATGTTTTGGAACCTCTGTCGGGCTATTTAATTTTGGCTCAGAAGTTATATGAAAATGGCTATGAATTTTCTTCCGGGTGGAATTTTGGTCCGCGACATGAGGACCACCGCACGGTACAAGAAGTTATTGAATTTTTAATTAAGCATTGGAGTGGTCAGGCATTCTGGAAAACAGAAGATTCAGATCAGCCCCATGAAGCAAATCTTCTTAAGTTAGACTGCACAAAGGCTCATACTTATTTAGGCTGGATGCCTAAATGGAGTCTTGAGATTGCGATACAAAAAATTGTTGATTGGCAGAATGCATACCAATCAAAAGAGAATATGCTAGAAGTAACTCTTACCCAGATTAATCAATATGTAAGTTACAAATAATGAATACAGATAACGCATCTCGAAACAAATTAGAGAAAGAAAAATTACGCGACCAAATTGCTGCCCTTGTGGATCACTATGCTGCGATTGAGTTTGCTCCAAAAATTTTTGAACCCGGCCATACCTTGATTCCTCCGTCTGGAAAGTTAATTGGCGGTGAGGAGTTGAAAAACATGGTAAATGCATCTTTAGATGGATGGCTAACAGCAGGTCGTTTTAATGAGCAGTTTGAGAAAAAGTTGGCGGAGTTTATAGGAGTTAAGCATGCTATCACTGTAAATTCCGGATCTTCTGCCAATTTAATCGCGTTTTCTACACTAACTTCTCCAAAACTTGGAGAAAGAGCAATACAAAAAGGGGACGAAGTAATTGGTGTAGCAGCTGGATTTCCAACCACTATAAATCCTATTTTACAGTTTGGCGCGATCCCGGTATTTGTTGATGTGGATCCCGTTACTCATAATATAGATGCATCCAAGATAGAAGATGCAATATCCCCAAAAACAAAAGCAATTATGTTGGCTCACTCCTTAGGTAACCCATTTAATCTTGAAGTAGTTACAGGATTATGTAAAAAATACCATCTTTGGCTAATTGAAGACTGTTGCGATGCTTTGGGTAGTACATATCAAGGAAAAATGGTTGGGACTTTTGGGGATATAGCCACATTAAGCTTTTATCCAGCGCATCACATCACAATGGGTGAGGGTGGCGCAGTGTTCACGGATAGTTATGAGCTAAAGCAGATAGCGGAGAGTTTTCGAGATTGGGGTAGGGACTGCTATTGCCCCCCTGGAAAAGATAATACCTGTGGCAAACGTTTTTGTTGGAAGTTGGGCAACCTACCGCAGGGGTACGATCATAAATACACGTATTCTCATTTAGGCTATAACCTTAAAATCAGTGACATGCAAGCCGCATGTGCGTTGGCTCAATTGGAAAAAGCTTCTGAATTTATTAAAGCTCGAAAAGAAAATTTTAGATTCTTGAAGGAGCGCTTAAGTTCATGTGAGGAATTTATACAACAACCTGAAGCAACGCAGAATTCTGATCCATCATGGTTTGGCTTCCCAATTTTTGTTAAAGATACTTCACCCGTTAGCAGGAATGAATTAACTGCATATTTGGATCAAAATAAAATTGGCACAAGGTTGCTTTTTGCAGGAAATGTAATTAGGCAGCCGTATATGGCAAAGGCGAATTACCGTATTTCAGGTAATTTACTTAATACGGATCGCGTGATGAATAATGTATTTTGGATTGGTGTTCAACCTGCTCTCACTAAAGAAATGCTAGATTTTGTAGCTACTAAAATTGAAACCTATTTAGGTGTAAGTTTTTAATCAATGACTCAAGCGCAAGAAATTTTACCTAGGACTTGGTTAGTTAATCTAACGAGGATTGAAGATTTTCGGGGTGCTTTTATTAAAACTGTTTCACAATCCTTGTTAAAAACTTTACGTGTAGAGTTTGATCTTCAAGAGGAATATTGCTCCATATCCAAGAAGAATGTCATCAGAGGAATGCATTTTCAATTGCCTCCATATGATCATATAAAGATGGTTTATTGTTTGACCGGTGCAGTCCTTGATGTCCTGCTTGATTTAAGACTAGGCCCAGGGTACGGAAAATTTTATTCTGTAGAGTTAAATGAAAATAGCCCAAAATTATTGATTATTCCAAAGGGTATTGCTCATGGTTTTAAATCCTTGGAAGATAACTCTGTGATGGTTTACAAGACGAGTTCGGAATATGCTCCGGAATACGATGCTGGAATTTTATGGAATAGCTTTGGTTTTGATTGGGGATTGAGTGATCCAATTTTGTCACAAAGAGATCATTTGCACCCCCATTTAGATCGATTCAGGTCGCCTTTCCCAAATTCTTCAATATGAAAATATTCCTTACGGGCGGCACAGGATTTGTGGGTTCTCATTTTATTAATGAAGCGCATGAGCGCGGTATCGAAGTAATTGCGCTTAGGCGCCCTGGCTCATTACCTAGGATCCAATTAAAAAGTGAGCCTATTTGGATTGATGGCCAATTAGATGGCAATTACGCCGACTATTTGTCAGGCATTGATATTTTGGTACATTTGGCATCCCATACGCCGAATCCGCCATATGATGACCTGTCTGCATGCTTGTACTGGAATGTATATACGAGCATCAGGTTGGCTGAACAAGCAATGGCATGTGGAGTGACTAAATTTTTAGTGGTAGGTTCATGTTTTGAGTATGGGGAGTCTGCGAATCATTATGAGAAAATTCCAGTAGATGCTCCATTAATTCCAAATTTATCATATCCAACCTCAAAAGCGGCAGCATCGATAGCCTTTTTAGGATTTGCCGTGGAGAACTTGTTAAAGCTGCAACTCTTGCGGCTATTTCAGGTGTATGGGGAGGGGGAGCAAGAAACTAGGTTTTGGCCTTCCCTGCGCAAAGCCGCAATTTCTGGCAAAGATTTTCCCATGAGTCAAGGAGAGCAAGTCAGGGATTTCATATATGTAAAAGATGTTTCAAAAAAGATAGTTGATGCGTTAGCTTTTGAAAATATTTTAAATGGACAGCCGCTAACGTTAAATATCGGCTCCGGAATTTCTCAAACCTTACAAGAGTTTGCTCAATCATGGTGGGAAACATGGGGCGCAACTGGAAAATTAATGATTGGTGCTATTCCATATCGAAGTGGCGAAATTATGCGCTTAGTTCCTGATCTAAAAAATAATTAATTATTTTAGAAAATGTATTATTACTTATGAATTTAGTCAGATAATTTTAATTAGTTAAAATTTTTTAAATAAATGTAGGCTTTGAATTTTGAATTCTAAGAAAAATCCCCTAATAGCGCAAATTTGGGATTTACTAACAAAGCAAGAAAAGATCCATGCAATATTTTTACTTGGGTTAATGCTACTGGGCACGGTGCTTGAAGCCCTCTGTGTTGGGCTCGTTGTACCAACCCTTACTCTTATTTTGCAGGGTAACTTGACCTCAAATTTTTTGGGTATGTCTAGCTTATTAGAAGTAATGGGCGCATCAACTTATGAGCAGTCAGTCGAAATAATTCTAATGCTGTTGATCTTGACGTATTTAATGAAGACTTTATTTCTAACTTTTCTTTCTTGGTTTCAAATGAGATTTTCATTTGGTGTACAACAAGGTCTTTCAAAGAGAATATATGAAAGTTATCTTTCTCAGCCATATACGTTTTTTTTAAATCGTAATTCTGCAAATTTAATATCAATTGCGATTAATGAGGTTAATCTTTTTGTTGGTAATGGAATACTACCTGCAATATCACTAGTAAGCGAATTATTGGTCATAGCGGCTTTAGGATTCATAATATTTTATATTGAACCTATAGGATCAATAGTTTTAATGTTCGGATATGTAGTGGCAATTTATATATTAATTCGGTTTACGAAAAAAAGAATAACAAATTGGGGCAGGGAGAGGCAGCAGCAGGAGATGCTGAAATTAAAAACGATGCAGGAGGGCCTGGGTGGAATTAAGGAAGTAATAGTCTTATGTAGAGAGAGGGTGTTTTTGGAAAGCTTTCAAAGACATAATCAACTTGCAGCTAAAGTTGCCGAATTACAAGGAACAATGCAAAAGTTACCGGGCGTTTGGATTGAGTTAATTGCAGTGTGTGGATTGCTGATATTGGTTTATATCTTTTCGCTACAAAATTCAAATGTAGCAATAGTTATCCCAACACTCGGCCTTTTTGCAAGCGCCGCTTTTCGACTTATGCCTTCAGTTAATAGAATTTTAGCTTCGCAGCATGCGTTACATTATGTAAAGCCCATAGTTGAAGTCCTAACTAACGAAATAAAAAATGTCAAGGTAGCACAAATAATCGATTCAAATGATGAATTCCATTTTCATCAAAGTATAGAAATTAAGAATCTTACATATAAATATGATGGAGCTACATCTGCAGCAATAAAAAATATATGCCTTAGCATTAAAAAAGGTGAATCCATTGGATTGTTGGGGGTTAGTGGTGCTGGAAAAAGTACATTTATTGATATATTTCTTGGGCTATTAAAGCCAACAAGTGGAGAAGTGTTAGTTGACGATGTGAATATTAAAAAAAATATGGTTAATTGGCGTAAACGCATCGGCTACGTTCCGCAATTCATATTTTTGCTAGACGATTCGTTGCGTAATAATATTGCTTTTGGGGTATCGCCAAATCAAATTGATGACACAAGAATGCAAACTGTAATTGAGGCTGCGCAGTTACAAACATTCATTCAAAATTTACCAGGCGGCCTTGACACTATGGTTGGCGAAAGGGGAGTAAGGATATCAGGAGGACAAAGGCAGCGGATAGGAATAGCACGAGCTTTGTATCATAATCCAGATGTTTTAATTTTGGATGAGGCAACAAGTGCTTTGGATGCAGATACGGAGTCAGGCGTGATCGACGCTGTAAATAAACTTTATGGGCACAAAACAATTATTACCATTGCTCATAGGTTAAGCACCTTAAAGTTTTGCGATAAAATTTTTAGGTTAATTGATGGCGGTTTGGTAGAGATTTCAAAGAAAGAATTAAATCTGAATGGATGATTTAGTAACAATAGCCATCCCTACATATGAGCGCCCAGAAATGTTGCGCAGAATTCTAGAATGTGCCACAAATCAAAGCTACAAAAATATTGAAATTATTATTTCGGATAATGCATCTGTTAATCCTGAAGTAAGAAAAATAGCAGAACTATTTTCACAAGTAGATTTGAGAATAAGGTATTTTAGACAAGCATATAATCTCGGTGTTCTCGCGAACGTTAAATTCTTACTTGACCAAGCGCGTGGAAAATATTTCTGTATATTTTCTGATGATGATTGGCGCTCTCCGGAATTTGTTGAAATTCTTAAAGAGAGGCTGGATAAGAATCCGAATATTACTTTTGCCTTTTGTGACTATCTAGAAGTTGATGAAAACGGCAAAAGAGTGGCTGGCTATCCCGGATCACATTTAAAAATTTTTTCCCCATTTCAGAATAATAAAAAATTATTCAGATTACTTCATTATTATTGGCAAGACGCAAAAAAAGGAAAGCCAAATTTATTTTATTCATTATTTAGACTAGATGATTTACAGAAAATAGATTTGAAAAAAATTTCAGGTAATTTTTCTTATCTAAATATGGACTGCTTATTAGTTTTTTCTATCCTTAAATCAAGTCCAGCATTAATTACCAATGATCTTCTTTGTACACTTACTTGCGGTAATGTGAAGTATTATGAGGGCGGTAATATAGGGCAAGGTAGAAAAAAAAATCTATTTAGTTTTTTTTCTTATCACTGGGAGGATAAAAGGCGATATTTGACCATCTCCGATGGGTTTTTACTATCAATGTTAATCAACTGCATATTTCCGATAAAAATACTTTATCTGTTAGGTAGTCATATTATGGTTAAGGCTCACTCAGTAAGCAAAACAAATTGCCCTAAAGAAAAATTAGTTAAATTTCAAAAAATAATTAAATTACCTGAGGTGACACTTGTGGCAATGGCAACCAAAGATGTTGAGGCAACCGTTGAAGCCCTTAAATATAGTTGTCAGGAAGTGGAATACGCAGATGTCAAATTATTGTCCCACTACACTCCCTATAATCTTCCAAAAAATTTTAAATTCTATCGAGTAGAAAAAAATAAAGATGTTGCTGAATGGGGAAAGAAAATAATTTATGATTTATACAAATATATTGACACAGATTATGCACTGTTAGTTCATGCCGATGGATTTGTTGTAAATCCTCATATGTGGCGTGACGAATTTCTAGAATATGACTACATTGGAGCCCCTTGGCCATTGCCAAACGACAGTTTTTCATTTAGGGACATTAACAATGAGTTGGTAAGGGTAGGTAATAGCGTATCCCTTAGAAGTAAAAAAATATTAGAAATGCCGTCTCAATTAGGTCTTCCATGGGAAGCTGATCATGGTTATTTTCATGAAGATGGATTTTTATGTGTGAAAAATCGACATCTATTGATTGAGAACGGCATTAAGTTTGCCCCTCTAGAGATTGCAAAATATTTTTCACATGAAGTAATGATTCCAGAATTAAAAAACATAAAACCATTTGCCTTCCACAAGTGGGCCGGTACAAATAAAGCGTATCCGAAATTTCACTAAATTGGGATTATGATGAATCTGTTTTACCATATCCGATTATTAATCAAAAAATTTTTTAATATATTTGGGCTGCGTATTTCTCAATATGAGTCTGAGCTATCCAAGGCAAAAAGAGGGGCATTTGAAAAGTGGGAAACGCTATCTGAATTTTTAACTATTTATATTCAGAGAGTGCACGCCTCCCGGTCTTCAGAATTCGAAGCCAGATTTATTAGCTTCCTCTTAGAAAATTTCAAACTTTCACAGTCCCAATTATTCCAAGATGTTTTAGTGATGTTTTTAACAGACAAAAAAAGTGGCGGATATTTTGTTGAGTTTGGAGCAACAAATGGACTTTCTTTTAGCAACACTTATTCCCTAGAGAATAAATTGGAGTGGAATGGAATTCTTGCTGAGCCAGCGTTAATATGGCATAAAGACCTAAAAAAAAATAGAAACTGCCATATTGATTCGCGATGCGTTTGGGAAAAGACTGGACAAAAGCTTGCTTTTAATCAAACACAAATAGCTGAGTTATCAACTATTACTGATATGACAGGGAAGGATAATTTAGTAACATCCAGAGTGAAAGTTCGCGAGTATTTTGTAACAACAGTGTCATTGAAAGATCTTCTTGATCAATTTCAGGCCCCGAAGTTTATTGATTTTTTGTCAATTGATACGGAGGGATCCGAATTTATGATTCTAAACAGCTTTAATTTTAATGAGTATGAATTTGGAATAATTTGCGTTGAACACAATTTCAACCAGGTAGAAAGAGAAAAAATTAACAATCTTTTGGAGAAAAATAATTATCAAAGAATTTTAAGTGAGTATTCATCATTTGATGATTGGTACGTAAACATCAATATCTTTGCTGATAAATTGAATTGTAATTCATGATTGTCACAGAATTTTATAAAGGACAAGGCTTAGGAAATCAGTTGTGGAATTATGTTGTGCTTCGAAGCCTTGCTTATTCTAGAGGATTAAATTTTGGAATTCAAAGCTCTAAAAATTTCAAAGGAAAAAGCATCTTTGATCTCGATTTTGGAGAAGAGGTTATTGGAGGTTTTGGACCTGAGGGCGGTCCGCCAATTTCACTGCCTAATTCCATCAAATACTATTTGCGTGAAAAAGTCCGCTTTCATAAAACATATCCATTTGAATTAACTAAAGCCGATCCGGATCTTTTGAAGATACAAGATTCCACCAAATTTGATGGCAATTGCCAATCCCTTAAATATTTACCTAGCGATTTGTCATTAATACGTGCATGGCTAAAAATTCGACCAGAGATAGTCGTAAAAACTTCGGTAACTAGATGTGTGATTCATATTCGTGGGGGTGATTATTTATCGACACACTCTTGTTTGGGCAGAGAATATTATCAGAATGCCGTAAATCAAATGAAGCAGCTATCTAACGAGATGGAGTTTGTAATAGTTACTGATGACTGCAGATATAGCAAGAAAATGCTACCAAACATACCAATTATTGGTAGCACTCCTAATAAACGTATAGATGTCCATCGAGCCCCCCACCATATTGGCGGAGATATTGCAGAAGACTTTCGATTAATTTATAACGCTAGTTATATTATTACCTCATCATCCACTTTCTCATTTTGGCCTGCATTTCTTAATAAAAAATCACCCGTGGTTATAGCCCCTAAATATTGGTTTTCACACAATAAATCGAACGGTTGGTGGTCTCCTCCCGAATGTATAGTTCCTTTTTGGAAATATTTGGATCGCTCCGGAGTGCTTTTTAGTGGAATTGAATGTGCAGATCTTGCCAGAGAAGTCGATTCGGTCCCAGAACTACCCAAACAAAATATCTTTAAAAAATTGAGTATGAAAATAAATAAACGATTAAGGTCTATGTAACAACATGAATTATATTTTTCAAAAAATTAGAAAAAAATTATTTCGACGATTCTCAAGTTTAATTGATCAGGATAGATTTAAAACTGCACTTGGTCCTTTACTTCGTAGCAAATCTTGCCCAATAGTCATAGATGTTGGCGCTCATCATGGGGAAACCATAGAGTTATTTAAATCAACATTTGGCGGTTTAAAAATGTATTGTTTTGAACCATTTCCAGATTCGTTCAATAATTTAAAAATAACAGCAAGCAAATATTCAGATGTAGAAGTATATTGTTGTGGATTGTCTAATGTCATTGGCGAGGATGAATTTAATTCTAATATTGGATCGCCTACAAATTCACTACTTGAGCTTGATGAACAAGCTATTTCTACATGGGATAACTCTAGCCTAGCTTCAAAAAATAAAATTAAATGTAAATTTGTAACACTCGATAGCTTTATTGAGGATCAGGGTCTAGTGTCTATCGATTTACTTAAGATTGATGTCCAAGGAGCAGAGTATAGAGTTCTTGAAGGGGCAGAAAAATCCTTTAAAAAAGGATTAATAAATTTAATTTTTATGGAAATCATTATTGGGCCGACTTATAAAAACCAAAAGGATCTTGCGGATTACCTTGCAATATTAGATGGATATGGATTTGCTCTTATGGGCTTTTATAATCTAACATATGACAAATCTGGTTCGGTTATTCAATTGGACGCTCTCTTTAAGAGAAGGTCGTAATGAAGGTTTATGACTGTTTTCTCTTTTATGACGAACTTGATCTTTTGGAAATTCGCCTAAATATCCTAAATGAGTTTGTAGACTTTTTTGTAATAGTTGAAGCATCAATTAGTTTTCAAGGAAATAAAAAGAGTTTCAACTTTGAACAAAATCGCTCTAGATTTCAAAAATTTTTAGATAAGATAATTTATTTCAAAATTCCAGAGTCAATACTAGATTTCGAATCGCTCCCTTATGTAAAAAATCCTATATCCAATGATCAGAAAGCTCTAAATCAGATATTTGATCAAATTAATAAAAATCATAGTTTTGATAAGAAAAAAGAATATTGGTGGGGAAATGATTTTTTTCAGAGGGAATGCATACGCAGGGCCTTATTGCTAAAAACTCCCGATGATAGCGATTTAATCTTATTATCGGATTTAGATGAGATTCCCAATCCTAAAATGATTTTAAGCGTATTAAATGCAAGGGAATTTAATACGCTTAAATGTTTTAAACAATTAGAGTTTTGTTATTACTTAAACTATTTTCATAATGCAGAATGGTTAGGTACATGCTCATTTTTCTATGGAACATTCAAGAACCATTCCCTTAATGCAATAAGATTTGCATTAAAGCGTGATGAGGGATTAAAGCCTGATGTAATAAACGATGGTGGTTGGCATTTCACCAGTATTGGAAGCGTTAGTAAGATTGTTAACAAGGTGCAGAATTGGGGCCACAGAGAATTTAATAATGCATTTTATCTATGGTTGATAAAATACAATGTTTTTCATGGTAATGATATATTTAGAAGAAAAAATTTTGGTAAGTTGACATATCTTGAGCTAAGCGATCATAGATTCCCAGAATATTTAAGGTGCAACTCAGAGAAATTTATTCATTTATATGGCCCAAGAATTTTAGATGAAAATCTCTTGCAAAGATTATCAGTAAATGCATATTTTTTTATCATTAGATTATTTCTTCGAATTGTCAGGAAGTTAAAATAAATTTATGCCACCTATGGTAAGTAAGCAAGATAAGAAAATTTATGTCAGATTAAATGGTGGATTAGGTAACCAACTATTTCAATATGCAATTGCTCGATCCCTATCTTTGGAATGGGGCGGTTGCGTTTACTTGGATACGCAGGGATTGAAGGGGAAATCCTTTCTATCGACCCATAGAATCTATGAATTAGAGTATTTTTGTATTGATGCCTTAATTTCTAATGGCTTTGTATGTATCAGGCATAGTCTTGCCAAATTTTTTCCTGTTTTACTTAAGTTACTTTTTGGAATCAAAACAATACGAGAACATACTTTAAGCTTTGATTCATCGGTACAAAGCAATAAACCAAATATCTATCTCTTGGGATATTGGCAGAGCTATAAATATTTTTCTAAAAATGCCAAGGCCATCAGAAGTGATATTGTTTTAAATAAACCTCTTTCAATTGATGCAACGAAATATCTTAATTCTATTTCTGCAAAAGCTTGTTCCGTAGCTGTTCATGTACGAAGGGGCGATTACGTATCCAATAAAGCAGCAGCAAAGTTTCATGGCGTATTACCATTCGAATACTACAAAAACGCTATGCAAATGCTCAAAAATGCACATATTAATGCACATTTTTATGTTTTCTCGGATGACATTGAATGGTGTTTAAGGAAATTTTCTGGCTATCCCGATATAACTTTTGTGACTAATGAATCATCGAGGTCTTCTTGCGAAGATTTATTTCTGATAAGTAAATGCACTCATCACATTATTGCAAATAGCTCATTTAGTTGGTGGGGTGCATGGTTGGCTGATGAAAATGTTAATAATCAACATATCGTAGTGGCTCCCCAAAAATGGTTTTTGAACTTAAATGTCAACCTTGAAGATCGCTTTCCACCTCATTGGCGAGTAATATAGTAGTCCATGACAACTAGTGTATTTGCGACTTTAAGCGATAGCCCTCGAGTTTCTTGGGTAATTTGTGCCCATTACATTAATCCCTTTTTTAAGCAGGCGATTCAATCTTGCCTGGATCAGTCCTTTGATGACTTTGAAATTTTAATAATTGCAAATGGATCAAAATCGAGTTTAATTCAAGAATTTATTAATGCTGAATTCCCGGAAAATAAAAAAATTAAAGTTGTATGTACTTTAATTGAAGGACTTATTTTTAGTCTTAATCTTGGGATCCATCATGCCCAAGGTGAATTTATTGCAAGAATGGATTTTGATGATGAGGCAATGCCCGATAGACTAATGCATCAAATAAATTTTATGGATAAAAATCCAAGTATTAGCGTGCTTGGCGGATCACTGTTGCTATTGGACGATGATGGAAATTTGCATGGTTTTGTTAGCTATCCTACTCACCATGATGAAATAGTGAAAGCCTTGTACTTTAGAAATCCAGTATGTCATCCAACGGCCTTAATACGCAGGGATGTGTTATTAAAGGTTGGTGGTTATATGGGCGGTATTCATGCGGAAGATTATGATTTATGGACCAGACTTGTTGAGAAGGGATATAAGTTTGGAAATCTATCCGATTGTTTAATTAAATATCGAATGGTTGGAGGAGAGTCTCGTGGGGTAAGAGATGCTTATGCTTCGCAAGCCGGCAGTCAGGCGCGAAATTTATTTAAAGGTAATGGGATTTCCTGGGCTTTTTCTATGTTTCTTACGTATTTGAAAATAATCTACTCAGGTTTTAAATCAGCGCTACATCACAAAAATTAGTTTTGCCTCATTTAGTTAATTAGCGGGATAACTGTGATCATTGGAAGCGGATTTATAGCAAATTCATTTGCTAAATACTATTCTGATCATTCTAGGATATGTATATATGCAGCCGGGGTAGCCAATTCGCAGTCTGTGAATTTTGATGAATTTGAACGCGATCGAGCTCGTCTTGATTTAGCTTTGAAGGCACATTGCAAGTTAGAAAAATTTATTTACATTAGTACTTGTAGTGCAGGAGATCCTCATTCCATTACAACGTATATTAAGCAGAAACGACTGTTTGAGGGCATGGTTTTGCAACGCCCAAATAGTTTAATTATTCGACTTCCACAGTTGGCTGGACATAGCAGCAATCCGCATACATTATTAAACTATTTCAAAAATAAAATTTCTAATAAAGAAATATTTGCTGTACAGAAAAATGCCTTAAGAAATATTTTAGATATTGAGGATGTCGTTAAAATTACAGTACAAATTTTAGAAAATGAGATTGTCCTAAATGGTGCCACAATAATAAATATTGCTAATCCGATTTCAGTTGCGCCCATAGAAATTGTGAAAATTTTTGAAAAATTGCTTGGCATAATGGCCAACTATGAGGTTCTGGATACTGGTATGCCATATGAGATTGATGTGAAGTTGATGTTAAAGATGATCGATCCAGATGAGTTTAGGTTTGATGGTGGTTACCTTGAGAGGGTTTTATTTAAATATTATTTGTAATTTTTAAAAAAAATCTAATTTAATTTGAACAAAAAAATTGCTTTTATTTCACACCAAGCTTTTGCTCTGATCAATTTTAGAGATGGCTTGATTCGACTATTAATATCGTCTGGATATGAGGTGTATGCACTTGCGCCTGCTTTTACTTCAGACTCTAGGGAGCATCTGCTAACCATGGGGGCAACCCCTCTAGACTATCAGCTTTCGCGAACGGGTACTAACCCAATGCGTGATTTTATGAGTGCATTGAAATTGTTTCATATATTGAGATCTTTGAATATTGATGTTGCTTTTGCATTTTCTATTAAACCTTCAATCTATGGAATGATTGCCGCCTGGTGTGCTCGTGTACCAAAGAGAATATGCATGATCGAAGGACTGGGGCATATTTTTATAGTCGGCTTGCAGAAGGTTTCGCATTCAAAAAATCTTCTAAAAGCTTCTGTATTGATGCTTTACAAAATTGGGTTGGCGACAAGTAGTAGTGTTATTTTTCTGAATAACGACGACCTTAATTATTTTTTACAAAAAAAATTGGTATCTAGAAAAAAATGTAGCAATATTGGTGGAATTGGCGTTAATTTAGCTAACTGGACATTTTCTACACCCAAGATAGACCCCATTCGATTTATTTTTATTGCTAGGCTTTTGCGGGAAAAGGGAATCATAGAGTTTATTGAGGCTGTTCGTAAGGTGAAAACTGAATTTAATGGTGTTCAATTTGTTGTTTTAGGAGATGTCGATACAAACCCAAGCTCTATCACCAGATCGCAAATCAATCAGTGGGTTGATGAAGGATTGATTGAGTGGCACGGCCATGTTCCAGTTAAAAACTGGCTTGAAATGTCAAGCGTTTTTGTTTTGCCTTCTTATAGAGAGGGCCTTCCGAGAACCACTCAGGAGGCTATGGCTATAGGTCGACCTATTATAACTACTGATGTACCAGGTTGCCGTGATACGGTAATAGATGGTTTAAATGGATATCTGGTCGAGCCCTATAATTCGGATGCATTGGTAAATGCAATGAAAAAATTTATTGAATCCCCTAACTTGATTATGCAAATGGGTGTTCAGAGCCGAAGATTAGCTGAGAAGTGGTTTGATGAAAAACAAAAAAATCAAATGATTCTTAATATTATTAAAGAAAAGAAATCGCAATTTAATTGGCTAAAGCGGGTTTTTGATGTTGGCCTATCGATTTTTTGCCTGATTATTTTTTTATGTCCGATGATCCTGATCGCCTTATTTATACGATTAAGTGATAGGGGATCTTCCATTTATTGGTCCCAGAGAGTTGGTTCTGGTGGCGAATTGTTTTGGATGCCAAAATTCAGGAGTATGAAGCTCAATACCCCAGTTGTAGCTAGTCATCTATTAGCAGATAATTCGGAATCTTTTCTAATATTTGGAGGTTCTTTTTTACGGAGATCCAGTCTTGATGAACTTCCACAGTTATGGAGCATCCTTAGAGGAGATATGAGTTTTGTTGGCCCTAGGCCGGCATTGTTTAATCAGATCAATTTGATTGAAAAGCGCAGATCCCTCGGTATAGATCAATTAAAGCCTGGCCTAACAGGATGGGCTCAAGTAAATGGTAGGGATAATATTAGTTTGGATGAAAAAATAAGATTTGATGAGCAGTATTTAAGTCGACAATCATTTTGGTTTGATATTTATATCTTATGTCTTACCTTTTTTAAGGTACTTAAACGCGATGGAGTATCGCATTAGCGATTCGAAATTAAATGCTTCCTAAATTAGTAATGCCGGTTTTAAGGCTCCCTAGAATTGCTAAGCGCATAATTGTATTGGTAGTTGATGCTAGCTTTTGCGTTTTGTCTATATGGTTAGCCTATTATTTGCGTTTGGGCTACTGGGTACCTTTATCTGGTGATGCTAGTGTGACTGTGATTGTATCGCTTGCTTTTGCGCTTCCTATATTCATTTCTTTTGGACTGTATCGTGCAATTTTTAGATATTCCGGATGGCCTACCCTGATAACTGTTGGTAAGGCGTGTGCCGTTTACGGATTATTATTTGCAGCCCTTATTACACCGTATGGTTTTTCGGGGGTGCCAAGAACTATTGGCATCATCCAGCCGATTTTATTGCTGCTGTTGGTCGGAGCCTCGCGAGCCTTTGCAAGCTACTGGCTGGGTAGCTCTTATCGACAACAGTTAAAGCTTGGTATGGTGCCTCGAGTTTTAATTTATGGCGCAGGATCAACAGGTCGCCAACTGGCTGCGGCACTTCGAAACAGTCACCAAATGCGGGTGGTAGGTTTCATAGATGATGATTTAAGTTTATCGGGGCAGTCTCTTAATGGCTTAACAATTTACAGCCCTGCCGAATTACCGGATATAGTAGCCTCACTGAATATCAGTGACGTACTGATGGCCTTGCCATCGATTAATCGCCGGCGAAGAAATGCCATTCTTTCTTCTATAGCAAAATCCAAAGTTTCTGTTAGAACTTTGCCAAGCGTCACGGATTTAGCTAGCGGTAAAGTGACTGCTTCGGAATTGCGTGAATTAGATATTGAGGATCTATTAGGGCGCGATTCAGTAAGTCCAGACCCTAGACTGCTAAAGCAAATCATTGCACAGAAAATAGTATTGGTTACCGGTGCTGGCGGCTCTATTGGTAGCGAGCTTTGTCGACAAATTCTTTCACAAAAACCTAATAAGCTTTTAGTTCTTGATCACAGTGAGTATGCTTTATATAGTATTGATCAAGAGCTGCAAAAACGAGCAGCTGAAATAGAAAGTAAGGGCCATGTATCACCACAAATTATTACTATTCTTGGTTCGGTCCAAAATAAAAATTTGCTTGAAAGTGTTTTCAAGCAGCATACTCCAGAAATCATTTTTCATGCTGCAGCCTATAAGCACGTCCCTCTGGTAGAGGCTAATTTTTACGAAGGTATTATTAACAATACCTTTGGAACCTTAACTTTAGCTAGGTTAGCAGCAAAAATGGGGGTTCTGCGCTTTATCTTGATTAGTACAGATAAGGCGGTCCGCCCCACTAATATTATGGGTGCTAGTAAAAGGTTGGCTGAAATGATTTTGCAAGCACTTGCTACTAATCGCGACCAAAATCCCGGAAC
>JACCDK011939455.1_pt1 | contig 19488 bp, 10 predicted proteins | sample 7445871 | NCBI WGS metagenome assembly JACCDK01 (sample SAMN15323436, study PRJNA562643) | freshwater metagenome | isolation source: river surface water | place: USA:Blue River Watershed | collected 2017-08-15
ATTATACACAAACTGCTTATTTAGGTAAGGCTGGTTCTGATGAAGCTGTGAATACTGGGGCTTATTGGGGTTTAATGAATTTTAATATTAATGGTATTGATAGACCTAATAATCGTGCAACTAGTGGCGATGTGATTAACAAGATTGTAGAAAATTATTGTAAATTTATGGGATTACCACAGAATCCAACTACTTTTGATTTAAATTCAGATGACGCTGATACATTTAATAATAATAAATTTACATTGGCTCGTGTTGCATTATCTACTGAATATTCATCATCTGCAGTCGCTGATTTATCATCATCAGTTGCAACAACTTTTAAAGAAGCAATTTATATTCGTAACGGAGCTTATAATAATACAAATTATACTATCACTTCAAATTATGATCAAAATGGTAATGGTAATGGTAATGGTACTGAAAAAGATAATAGAATTACACTCGCGACAGTATTATCTGAAAATAAAGAAAAGTTTAATAAGTTTTCAGTTGTTGCTAAATTTACATCACCTATGTTTGGTGGTTTTGATGGTTTGAATATTTTTGATAAAGATTCTATGAATATGAATGATAGAGCTAGCAGCACTGAAGTAGATGAAGAACAATCACCTGCGGTTAATGGTAAAGCTAGTGTTGAAGGATTTGAAAGTGCTTTAGCTGGGACTAATGATACTTTAAATGGTATTATGCAAGGAACTGGCTTTACTAATAACATTATTGCAGCATATACTGCTGCTTTAGACCAAATGTTAGAAGTAGCAACTGCAAATATTCATATTTTGGTATTACCTGGTATTCGTGAAGCATTAATTACCAATTATGCAGCTCGTAAGGTTGAAGAATATGGTAAGGCTATTTATTTGATGGATTTGCCACATTATGACAAAAATGGTATTCGTTTATATGATGAAAAAGTAGATGCTGGTAAGAAAGCTGACGTTACTACTACTATTTCCAAGTTAGGCGCACGTAATTTTGATAACAGTTATGTTGCGTCATATTTCCCTGATGTGATGTTAGAAGACATCTCAGATCCAGTCGTTGGTGCTGTTGTAAAGAGAACTATTAAATGTCCTTCTTCTATCGTCGCATTAGGTGCTTTGGCTAAGAGTGAAGGTAGTACTAAATCAATTCGTCCTTGGTTTGCGCCTGCAGGTTTTGAAAATGGTTTAAATTCTCGTATTAAAGGTGTGAATGTGAGATTAAAAGCTGAGGATCGTGATGATTTATATGAAGCTAAGATTAATCCTATTGCAACATTTCCATCAAATCAATATGTTATTTTTGGTCAAAAGACTTTACAAGTAGCAAATACAGCTTTGAGTCGTGTGAATGTGAGACGTTTGATGATTGAAATTAAACGTGGTGTTGAAAGATATGCTCAACGTTTATTGTTCGAACCAAATTCAGCCGCAGTACGTTCAGACTTTGCAGCTAAAGTTAGTGCATTATTATCTAATATTCAAAGGAATAGTGGGATTGAGAATTTTAGAGTAGTAATTAATGATGATCCAGTTGAGGCTGACCAAAATATTTTAAGTGGTAAAATTATTGTGGTGCCAACTCGCGTGGTGGAATTTATTGCGATGGACTTTATTGTAACTAATAGTGGTGTGACATTTGCTTAATTTATTTGGAATTAATTGATTAAAAACTCCTGTTGATAAATAATTAAAAATTAAAAGATAAGTTAAAGACAGGAGAATTTATTATGGCCGGACAAGGTTCAGCTAGAGTTTCCATGAGGGAAATTGATTTATCAGCGCCCACCCCAGTAAATAGAGTGCTCACTGGGACACCAGCAGGTGTAGTGGGGCGTGCCAAGCGTGGTCCTGCATTCGTACCAACAGTTTTTGCCGACATTCAAGAATTTCAAGATATTTTTGGCTCTTTTGCCGACAAGGGTCTTGATTCAAACTCCAATTTGTACGGTCCTTTAGCGGTGAGTGAATGGATGAGTGGTAATCCAGGTCAAGGTGCTTTTGTACGTCTCTTAGGCGTTGGCGATAGTGCTGGCTTTGCTGTCGGTGCTAAAAAATTAGGTGATGATGGGGTAGTTATTAATAATCCTTATGCTAATTATCAACCTAATGTTCCAGCTGATGTAGCTTTTGTAGCTAATAATACTGGACGTACCTATGTACTAGGACATTTTGCCAAAGATAAAACTGATGCTCGTTATTTATCTGAGACGCCAGGTATTACAGACTTTAATGACACCGGTATTTACCCATTAGTACGTGGTATTTTAATGACACCTAATGGCGTGAAAGCCTCTATTAAATCTATTTGGACAAATAATATTACAGGACCTGTTAACACAAATTCAGCATATCAAGATGATTTAGCTGCAGCTGATGGTGCAAATGTACCTGGTTGCGGTTATATGATTGGTGATATTGATACAAATACTTTAGAATTTACTATTTTCTTATCAGGTTTTAAAGGGACTTTAAATCAAATTAAATGTTCTTATAATCCTACAAAGTCAAATTACTTCTTTAAAGTATTAAATACAGATCCACATAAGATTGAAGAAACTGGACATTATTTACATACATATCATGATATTGATACTAGCATTTTAGATATTAAAATTACAACCGGTGTTGATCCTGTTACTTTACCTGTGGATCCATCTGGTGCCTTTTGTGTTCCTACTCCTTTAAGAGGTGGATATGAAGATTTCAATGATAGATTCCAGACTGCAGTATCTCCATGGGTTGTGAGTCAAGATTTTGGTTTAATTGCTGATGGTACTAATAATACAGGTATGGGTGATGGGATTATTAAATTATTCCGTTTTCATGCCTTAGATGATGGTGAGATTAGTAATAAGCAAGTTAAAGTATTAATATCTAATTTAACACCTGGTGAATTTGGTGGATTTGGTACCTTTGATGTGACATTACAAAAATGGGATGCCAATCCTTTGAAAAATACTGTATTGGCTAGTTGGAAGCGTTTAAGTTTAGATGCAAGTGCAAGTAATTATATTGCTCGAGTAATTGGTGATAAGAGAGTATATTGGGATTTTGATGCAACTAAACCTGGTTTGCAAGAAGATGGTTCCTATCCTCCAACCAATAAATTTGTAAGAGTTGAAGTATCAGGTGCAGTTGCAACAGGTGATTTGGATGCCTCTACATTACCATGTGGTTTTGCAGGAATTAAACAATTAAAATTTGTACAGGATGATGGTACTGCTAACTTTGTTGAAACACAATTATTTGGTGAAGATAATCCTTTTGCTGTATTAACCTTACCTCCTGTACCTATGATACGTTCTATTGGTAAAGTAATACAAACATTTACTGATGAAAAGGAAGCTAAAATTATTCCTTGGGGTGTTAAATTTGCTTTGAAAGAAAATGTTGATAAAGGTATTAATGGATTTAAAGAATACATTGAACAAACTTTCAATAAATCTTTAATTTCTTATACTAAATATTTTGCTAATAATTGGTCACCAGTTATTGTCGCAGGTTCTTTAACTGAAGAGTTAGATTATGCCAATGATCCTAATTTCTTCCATTTGGAAAAGATTGCAATTACTCATAAAGGTGATGCAGCTAAAAAGATTGACAATAAACGTTGGGGTGATGCAATTTTCTTGAGAGATTTTGATTTAACTAACGATACTAAACCTACAGGAGCGGCAAGACGTTTCTTTAGATTAAATAAAGATTTAAGTTTAGCGAATAATAAATATTTATCATTCTCCTTCTTTATGCAAGGTGGTTTTGATGGTTTAGATATTTTTGATGAAGATAAACATTATTTGAAAGATGCAGCTTGTTATCGTGAAGGTCAAACCACAGCTAAGACTGGTCCTGTGATTGAAACATATCAACAAGGTATTGATGTATATACTGATAAGGCTGCAGCTGAAATTCAATTGTTGGTTGTTCCTGGTATTCGTGAGAGAATTGTAACGAATTATGCGACTTTAGCAGCAGAAAATAGATTTGATACCATGTATATTATGGATATTGAACAAAAGAATGCGAATGGTGCGTTTATTATTAATGCAACAGATAAGCCTTCAGTTGGACAAACTATTGATGAATTTAGTGGTCGTGGTTTAGATACTTCATTTGCAGCATGTTTCTTCCCAGATGTAATGTTAAACAAACCAAATGGTGGTTCTGTGAAGGTACCCCCAAGTGTTGCTGCATTAGGTGTGATGAGTCGTGCTGATTTTGGTGGTAATAGTCCATGGTATGCGCCTGCAGGTATTAATCGTGGTTTAGTAAATGCTAGTGCGACTGAATTTGCGATTGGACGCGAACAATTAGATGAGTTATATGATAATGATATTAATCCTATCTATATTCCTAATGGTCGTGATCAAGTGCATGTGTTTGGACAAAAGACCTTATTGAAGAATCCATCAGCGTTGGATCGTATTAATGTGAGACGTTTGTTGATTTATGTACGTCGTCGTGTGAAACAGATTGCTAATACTTTCTTATTCCAACCTAATAGAGGCGAAACTTTGGCAGCTTTTTCTAGAGCTGTAGAACCAATTTTGCAAAATATTCAGGCGCAGCAAGGGATTGAAAGATATAAAGTACAAATTGATACTAGCACAACTACCCAGATAGATGTTGAGAATAATACCATTCGAGGCAAAATCTATTTACAACCCACTAAGTCAATTGAATTTATTTCTCTTGACTTTGAGGTTAGGAATTCTATTGATTAACCTAGTTAATCTATATATAAAAATAACATTAGGAGAATAAACAAAAAATGGCGATAGAAACCTTAAGCGTCGCGGAGATGATTCCAAATAAATTCGAGCCTAAAAGACAGAACCGATGGGTATTTGCAATTGAAGGGATTGATTCCTTTTTGATTAAGTCAGCATCTCGTCCTTCTATCACAATAGGTAGTAAAGAATTAAAATATATAAATTCAGTACGTCATATTGCTGGTAACGTAACATTTGGTGATTTAACAGTAGATCTTTATGATCCAATTGCACCATCAGGCGCGCAGCAAGTAATGGAATGGGTTCGTACTCATCATGAGACAGTATCAGGTCGTGCTGGTTATGCTGATTTTTATAAGCGTGATTGTCAATTGAAATTATTGGATCCTGTAGGTACTGTAATTGAATTATGGGATATGAAAGGATGTCAATTAACCTCAGCTAATTATGGCAGTTTGCAATATGATGATGATGGTACACCTTTGACAATTTCCTTAGGTATGAAATTTGATAATTGCGTCTTACAATATTAATTTAATTTAACAGCATTATTGGAAAGCTCAATAATTAATTGTTATAATATTAAAATTGAGTTGAGATATGAATACAAACGAGAGACAGGCTAAATTTAGAGGTCCGGATAGACAATTTTTAAATCCTGTAATAACTACGATTAATAATCAAACTGCATCGTTTTTAGGAAATGGGATGTGGGGTCTACCGTTAGTGCCACAATCTTTTAAAACTTTTCGAAGTAATGTGGATGATATTAATCGTTTGAATACTTTTGAAAAAAATTTTGAAAACTTTAAAAAAAATCAATTACTATATCAAGGAAATATTTTACCCTATTTAACGGCTTATTCAGTTTTACAGAATCAAGGCCAAATTAATTTTACTCGTTTAGTTGGTTTAAATTTACCTGATTTTCCTTTATTAAAACCTGGTTTTTCTTTAGATAATAGTTATAATATTTATGTCATGACAATGAATATTACTAAAAATAATAATTTTTTAAATTTTTGGAATTATGATATTCCTACATCTTTTCAAAACGATAATTATTATCAAGCGATCATTATTACAAAAAATTGTAATGCAACAATTACTAATGTTTCTAATAATACCTTTCAATTAAATTTAGTTTCAACAGATTTAAATCTTAGAAAATTTAATAATATCGATATTCCTATTCCTGCTCAAAAATTTAATCAAGTTAAAGTTTATAACAAGACAACAGATCTACCTCCTGCAAAAATTACTTTTAATTTTAATCAATTTGAAGATAATTTATTTTGGAAAAATGTCTTAAATACTAATATTCACAGGTTAGATGATTTTGGTTATGCTATTGTTCATTATACTGATATTTTTAATAAGATTTATTTTGATTCACAACATACAACTATTAATTCAATTACTTTAACACAATTAAATAATAATAATTTTAAAAATTTTCAAGAAGAAGCACATGCTGCTGCTAGTCCTTGGGTAGTAAGTCAAGGCTTTTATACTTTAAATCAATTTACTAGTAGAAATGATGATGGATTAAAATTACAAGATCGAGTTTTAAAATTATTTAAAATACATGCTATGTGTCCTGGCGAATTAGGTAATAATTTAATCATTAAAATTATACCTGTTTCATTAGCTGAATCAGAGGGATGGGCTCGTTTTCATTTACATTTAGTTGATAAAACAACTGAAAATACAATCTATGAATTTAATAATTTAGATTTAAATCCAGATAGCGTTAATTTTATTGGGAGAGTAATTGGTACTGAAAAAGTATCAGTAGATTTATCAAATAAAAAAATATATGCTGATTATACTATGTATCGACAACAAAATCCTTGGATTAGAGTAGAATTAGCTGATGCTGTTTTAAATTATGCAATTCCACATAATACACTACCTAGCGGTTATTTAGGCGTGAATAAATTAAAAAACAATTTAAATAATAATCTCTATAGAGTATTAAATAATTCATATACTATTAGTCCTCAATTTGATTTAACAGGAAATATTACAAATGCTTTTGCTTCAAAATTAAATTTATTTCCTACACATGCTTGGGGTAAAAATTTAAAGAATATTTCATTTAAAAATGCTTTACACATTTCAGATAATCAAAATATCTTTAAATTAAATGATGTAGCTACAATTACTAAAACTAGTAAAATGAATGAATCAATTCAATTAGTTAAATATGAAAATAAAAAATTAACAGCCAATCGATCAATTGAGTTAAAAAATTATTTAAATACTAATTTTTATGATATTAATGATGACAATTATGATGAAATGTTTCATTTAGAAAAAATCTTATTGTTAAACGTATATAATACAAATACTAATCAATTCAGACAATTATGGAATTATGCTAAATACATTCAACAAGGTACTAATATTAACACTTTAAAATTAGCTAATAAATTTTATCCTATTTTTGATAATTCTAATAATTTAGAAAACATTTATTATTATTTTACAATTAATGATAAGGCTTTTATAAAAAATAGTGATAATTTAGATGGCGTCGATAGTATTGAAGAAGCAAAGATTTTTGATGATAATATTTTGAATTTTAATATGGAAATGTTTGGTGGTTGGGATGGATTAAATCTTTTGGATATTAATGAATATAGTATTAATGATAAAGGTTTAAATCAGAGTCAATATCTTAGGGAATTATATAAAATAGGTTTAGAGATTATTAAAGAAGAATCAAATGGACAAAATGAATTAATTTATTTACCTGAGATTTTTAATCAAAATGTTATTGATTATGCGATTGATTTATTTTCTGATACTACACAAAATTTATTAATTTTAGATAAACCATTTTATGACATTAATAGTAATATTATTTATAGTAAAGATATTTTACAATTAGATACTGGCACTGATGGATTACAATATAATTGGTATGATCAAAAATATAAATATCCTACAAGCGTTGATGGTAGAACTTTTATTAATAATTTACAATTTGATTTTGATACAACAATTAGTAATTGGTCTCAATTAAATCGACAATTATCTAATGTGTCTAGCTTTGGTAATTATTTTGAAATGTTATTACCTGCAGGTGCAATAAGTCAAATTAATTTAGGTATTAACTATGATATAACCTTTATAATTCCTAGTGGATTGGTAGCGTTAAATGCTTTAATTAATCGTGATAGATTAAATAGAAAAATGAATCCATTACATAACTCAGATTTATTAAGTTTAGATGATTTAAAAATTATCGGAATGTTAGATATTTCATTAGAAGAAACAAATAATCCTAATTACCATTTAAATTTAAAAAAGATTAATAATTTAAATATTAATTTAATTTATAAGAGCAAAGGTGCAAGTACTTTATCATTTTTTTCTGATAAAACTAATTTATTTGATAATGCTAATAATTCTATTCTAACTCGAATTAATGTTAGGAATACTTTAAATGATATTAAGAAGAAAATTAAACTAGCAAGTTATGCATTATTATTTAATAATATTTCTTCTAAAGCAAATATTACAGCGCAATTTAATGCTTTATATCATGTAATTTTAACACAATATGTCAATAATCGACTGATTAGTAATTTTAAAATTGTATTAGATGAAACCACAACATCAGATGAAGATATTTTAATGGGCTTAGTTAGAGGTTCTATTTATCTGCAGTTTAATAATCAAGAAATTGTTCAAATACCTGTATAATAATTTTATCAAACCTATATTTTAATTAAAATTATTATAAAATAAAAAGGAATTTTAATAATGGCAAAAAATAATTTAAATGATTTAAATGAAGTTGAGACAGTTGATGTTGATCAAATGAAACAAACTGCGGCGATTTCACAGGGTAAATTTCAAGTACAAAATATTATTAAAGATGTTTTCGGTTTGGAAATGGCAGTGGAAAGTGTGCCACTACCTTCAAGAGGTATTATTTATTCACCTGAATCTCCTTTATATGGTCAAGAAACTTTACAAATTAGAGCTATGACAGCTAAAGATGAAGATATTTTAATGAGTCGTGCTTATATTAAAAATGGTACAGTAATTCAAGAATTAATTAAATCATGTCTTATTAATAAAAATATTGATGTTGATGAAATGATTGCAGGTGATAGAAATGCATTAATGGTAGCTTTGCGTATTACAGGTTATGGTGCAGAATACCCTGTTGAGTGTGATTGTCCAAAATGTAATAAATCATCAGAACAAACTTTTTATTTAAGTGATTTAGGTATTAAACGTTTAGCAATTGATCCAGTCGTTGATGGATCTAATTTATTTGAAATTCAATTGCCTGTTTGTAAAAAAAATGTAAAAGTAAAGTTCGCTAATGGTTATGATGAAAAAGAAATGTCATTGAATCAAGAACGTAAGAAAAAATTAGGTTTACAACAAGATACTGCTATTACTGATCGATTAGCTAATGCAATTGTGTCAGTACAAGGTATTACTGATAAAACTAAAATTGGAATGTTTATTAAAGAAATGCCTGCTCGCGACAGTTTAGCTTTACGTAAATTCTTAGATAATAATGAACCTGGGATTGACATGACAGTTTCTATGAAATGCAAACATTGTTTTGAAGAAAGTGAGATTAAACTCCCAATTGGGGTAGGCTTTTTTTGGCCTAACGCCTAGTTATCAAGAAAATATGTTAGATGAAATCTTTTATTTGACATATTATATGGGTTTTACATATTCAGATGCATATGCATTACCTATTTATCGTCGACGTTGGTTCATTAAACGCTTTATTAAAGAAGTTAATCCTAAAGATAAAGATCAACCTGGCCCAACTCGAGCTGCACATCTACAAACACCTGAAACTAGAGCTTTAGCCGGAGCTCACCGCACTTTTTCTCCAAATAGATTAAATCGTCCTATGTAATTTACTTATAATTAGATACATATATTTTAAATCACAAGGACTTTCTCATGAAAAAACATGATAAACTTATCCATACTGTCGCCTCTAAGTATATTATTGGCGAAAATGTTAATATTGAAATCAAAGGTAATAAAAATCAATTACAAAAACTCAGTGAATTATTAGATATTTCTAAACAATTATACGAAGGTTTAGCTGATAAACATACCTCATTAGAAACTATTATGTCTTTAGTCGAACATAAAAAAAGATTATCAGATGATTTTTATAATTTATCAGGTATTAAATGGAAACTATAAAAAGTTGTAAGATAAAAGGAAAATAATATGGATCTATCAAAACTTGATGAGGCTCTTAAGGCCGTTGATGCTAAAATACAAGAAAGAATCAATAAAATGTCTGATATTGGTTCAAGTTTATTAAGTAGTGGAGAAGAATTAGATAGAATCACAGCAGGTTTAGCCGGTTCAACATCAGAACAACAAGCAGCTTTAAAAAGTTTACAAGAAAAACTTGAATCTGATATTAAAAAAATCACTGATGAAGCTAAAGGCATTCAACATGAAATTGAAAAAAAAATCAGCAATACTTTAGATCCAACTGAAAGAAAAAAACTTGAAACTTCATTACAAGATATTACACGTAATTTAAACACAGCAATTATACAAAAATCTAATAAAATTCATCAAGTCATTAATGACTCCATTAAATCAGGCTCTTTTAAAGCCGATGAACTTGTTAATGAATTAAAAAGTGATGCTTTAAGTGGGGCCAAATCTGATTTATCTAAACTCAGTTCAGAAGCTAATCAACAAAATAAAACAGATTTAAAAAAGCTTTGGGATGAAGTAACGAGTGGAAATTTAGGAAGTTCAGGTAGCGCTTTATTATTAAGTGTTGTATTACAATATAAAGGAATTTTTAAAAGATTAGGTATTGATACTTCATCTTTAGGATCTGCTACTTCTACTGTTCTATTAGCACCAATCAGCAATGTATTAGGTATATTAAAAAATATCCCTGAAATTATGCAAGGTTATATCTTACAATTAAAATCTGCTATAAATATGTTTGTAGGTATTGGACAAGGTATTATTTCAATTCCATTAAGAATTATGGAATATGCAGCTGATGTTGGACATAGAGTTAAAAAAGAAAACATAGCATTATTTAATCAACTTGAAAAATTGCAAGATAGTTTTCAAAAATCATCTGTTGCTGGACAAGGAATGAATCAGATGGGACGACAATTACAAGGTCGTCGTTTAGCATATCTTAATCCTAATACAGATGCTGCAAGATTATATGGCGCGACAGAAGATGAATTAATTGAAAGACAAATTGAAGAAACCTCAAGCATTATTAAAGCAATGGGTACCAGAGCTGAATTAATGACTAAAGCTGTAACGTCAAATGTGACTGCTGCTAATTCTGCTGTAGCAAATTATTATTATAAAGCCAAAAAGTTAATGAATTTATCTGAAGATGATATTGGCAAATTAACTAATATGGCGATTTCTTTAGGTAAATCATTTCCTGATGTGTTTGATGAAATATCTCAAGCTACTTCAGGTGTGGCAAAACAGTTTAGTTTAGATTTTAAGATGATGTCAGCGGATGTTTTAACTTTGCGTAAGGATATTGTAAATTTTGGACATAAATCAGCCGATGAATTAGCATTAGTTGCAGGACATATACGTCAAATGGGTGTATCAATGTCAGATGCTATGTCAGTATTTAGTAAATTTAATACATTTGAAGATGCTGCAACAACTGCTGCTCAATTAAGTCAAACGTTTGGTATGGTAGTTGATAGTATGGAGTTGTTAAAAGCTCAATCACCAGATGAAGTGTTGCAACAGTATAAAGATGCCTTCATTGCGTCAGGTAAATCATTTGAAACGATGGATAGGTTTAGTAAATCTTTGATTTTGCAACAAACTGGTTTATCAGATCAAGCAGCACAAGCTTTATTTAGTGCTGAGAATGCTGGTAAAACTTATGAGGAGATTATGGCTGAGGTTGAATCAAATGATCCAACTGAACGTCAAGCCCGTAATATGGAAGAAATGAAAGATGCGATTGTAGAATTAAAACAAACGTTATCTCAGGATTTCAAAAGTTTTTTTGAAGCGATGCAAGAAGGTTTTACCAAGAAATTATTCAATAATCCTACTATTAGAGCAGCTATGGAACGTATGGCTAAAGCGATGGATAATATTTTCTTAAAATTTACTCAAATTGATATTTCTAAGTTAGAACCTTTTATACAGAGAATGGTTTCATACGTGGATAGATTAACTAGCTGGTTAATAGATCCTAAAACTATTGATAAATTAATGGGTATAGCACAATCTTTATTTGATATTGTTGATGGATTCTCATTAGGAGGCGTTGAAGGTCAAAAGAAAATGCAAGCTGGTTTTGAAAAGTTATATGAAAATATTCAGCCTATTTTTAAGTTTTTGGCTGATTTTGGTATGGAGGTTTTAAGAAATATTGGCGTTGCTATTGTGGAAGCATTACCAGGTATTATAGGATCTATTAACTTTTTATTAGATAATATCACAACTATGTTATCAACAGAAAATCCTTTTAAAAGTATTACTGATACTTTATTTAATCAAGAAACTTCTGATCGATTAAGTAGCGCATTTCAAAGAATATTTGATCAATTATTTGGTCCTAAAGATGGTAGTGATAAAAAAAATGGTTTAATCGGGCGTTTAGATGCTTTATTTGAAGTATTATTTGGGGGTATTAATGGACAAGGCGGATTAAGTGATAAAATGATGAATGCTTTTAAGAGTAAAATTGAAGCATTATCTAAAGATGAAAAAACTTTAGGTCATTTATCAAGTATTGGAGAAACTATGGTAAATGGTTTAATTGCGGCGTTAAAAAATAATAAAGATTTAAATGAAACATTTAAAGGATTATTTAAATCAGCTGCAAGTGGTGCTAAAGATGCTGCGGTTGATGGATTAAAAGATATGGCTAGTTCAGCTTTGGATATTATTACGCCAGAGTGGTTATCCAGTGGAGAAAGTAAAGAAAAAGCGACTGTTAAAACAGAAAAGGCCACGAATATAGCACCAGCCCCAGTTGTAGTTAATCCTCCTGTTGCAACAACGCCAGCGCCAACAGCAGTAATTGATAATAATGCAGCTTCATCAATTGCTTCTAATTTATCAAATAATATATTATCTGATCTTAATGCTGGAAAATTACAACAAATTATGATGAATGCTGTGGTTAGTGGTATTAATGCTGTGAATTCACAAAATCCTAATGCCCAACAAATGCAAGTTGCGATCAATTTGGATGGTAAAGAAATGGGTAAAGCTTTACTTAAAAACGGTTTTACAGGTTTTATGACAGATCCAAATATTACAGGAAATAATCCTACAATTAATCCTACTGCTTTATCATATAGTAATGGTTCAAATGTGGCATCAAGATTTCAACAATAACTAATTATTTTACTTTTATTCTATATTAAACTTTACTTAATCTCTTTCCTTTAATAAATATTATAATAAAAAGGTGTAATTGAAGATGTTTATTGAATTTGATTATTTTAAAGTCTTAAGTGATTTAGGTATTAAAGAAAAATTATTGGATAGTATTAAAAAGAATCCTCATAATAAATTAACAGATCAACAATTAGAAAAAATGTATCAGGATAAAGTATTATATCATGGCGAACGAATGAACCAATATGTTGATAAATATTTTAAAGATTATTTAAATCTATCAAGTCAAGGTAAGAGTAAAGATGAGATTGATTCACAATTGAATAAAATGGTTGAAGAATATTTACAAAAAAATCAACAGGTGAAATAAGATGTCAATTTATGTATTAAATCCAAATGGTACCATCAATGCGTCAATTAAACCATCAGAAAATAAAGATTTAGGAACTTTTGGGGAAATAAATAATTTTTTTCTAGATGATACTCAACCTATTGATATCGTAAATCCTGATGGCACCCCTATTTATAATTTTAATTTAAAAGAAAAACAAGGTTATTTAGTAGCTATTGAAACCTTAGGGGATTTTAAATCAGGGAAAAATTACTCGGCAAATGAACATGAAGTATTTGATGGTTTAAGTAATGATAAACCTTTAGAGAATGAAAGTATTGAAAACAATACATCAGGTATTATTGGGCAATCTAATAATTTATATCCTTACGCTTTTGGTAAGAATATGGATGCAACAAATCCCCAAACTGAACCTTTACCTTTTTATCGACCTTATAATACTTTTTTTGATTTAGATCATAATTACAGTGGTCGTAATAGAGATTCAGAACAAGATTTTGAATTATTTGCAAATGAAGCTGAATTATTATATGGCATTCCCGCCGTTTTAAATGAACCTGGTAAATTTATAGGTGATATTAGTAATGTTTTTAGTTCTCTATTAGATATGTTATTAGGTGCCATTATTCCTATTACTACTATGTCCCTATTACAAGGTTTATTACAAATCGCTCAATCAGGACCTCCTGATCCTTTTGGTCTTTTTGGAGAAGGTGGTTTATCAAAATATTTAGGTAATCCTGATAAATACGGTAAATTTATTCAATATGTAAAATTTGATACTTCTGATGTTGGTACAGTTGGAAAAATTCTTTTAAATATTGTAAATTCTATTATTGACGGTTTAGTTTCAATTTTAAAGACCTCTGAACGTTTAATGAATTTTCCATCTATTCCCGCAGGACCAGGTGGAATTAAAGCTATTTTGAAAGGTGTATTAAATAACATTACTTCTTTCTGTATTGGTTATATTTTTTATTTAATTCCCGGGTTTTCATTAGATGAAAGAATTAAAGGTTCTCCTGAACAGATTGTCGCGTCTTTACTTAGCACAATTTCTTCTTTAGTTACGAGTAGTAAATGCCGGCATCATTATAATTTATTAATCAGAAAAATTGTAAAAAATAATTATTACAGAAAAGAAATTTTATTCAAAGGTAAAACAATCACCAATGTTGATGGTTCAACACATTCAGATCAAGACAAATTATTCTATCAAATCTCAGACTTTTTTCATCGTTTTGTAGGTGAAAGAATTGGTGTTGGTTTAAGAACATTAGGAATTATTAATGCTAGGGACTATAATAAGAAAAATAATCTCTTTTCTGTTAGAAAAATGAGCGAATTACCTATTTTAAAAGAAGATGAAAATGGTACTTTACCTATTCCTATGCCTATGGGTAATTCTATTTTAGGTGGTGAAGCACCTGCTGATAAAACAGCTTTAAAAACAAGTAATTTTAATAAATCAATTTATTCTTTAAATTCTTTAATTACAAAATCTAGTAATGCAAACACATATTTAACTTATCACAATGAATTAATTAAACAAAATGAAGCTATTTATCGTAAAAAAGAAAGAAGATTATCTAGAGAACATGTTCAAAAGTTAGAAGCAATTATCGATGCTGACTATATGCCATTTACAATTCAAGATTTAAGAACTAATGAATTATTTAAATTTCATGCCTTTTTAGATAACTTTAATGATTCTTTCTCAGTTAGTTGGGAAGATGCAGGAATGGGTTTTGGACGTATGGATTCAATTAAAACCTATAAAGGCACTAGCAGAAAAATTGGTGTTGATTTTTGGTTAGTTTCCATGTCTCCTGAGGATTTTGATTACATGTGGTGGATGGTTAATCGTCTTGTCGCTTTAATTTATCCTCAATGGTCGACCCCTAAACCAGCTAATATTGAAAATCAAGCCAAGGCAGGTATTTTTAAAGATGGTATGTATGCAGGAATTCCATTCGCTCAACCTTTTACACAAATCCCTACTGGCTCTCCATTGGTTAGATTAAGATTAGGCGATTTATTTACCTCAAATTATTCTAAAAAAGGTTTGGCAAGAATATTTGGATTTGATCTAAATAATATTTCATTTAAAGATACAATTGATACAACACTAAGTGAAATGTCAATTCCTTCGTTATCGGAGTATAGTCAAACATATGAAGGAATAAATCTAGAAGGATACGATATCTATTCCTTAAGACAATATTCAAATCATTTAACAGGCAGTAATTTTATTCCTTTCGATACTTTAGATAATGAAGATTTTAAACCAATAGGCTTCGATTTTAATAAAAAATTTACAATTAATTATAAAGAATATGAAAAAAAATTAGATGATATACATAAATTATTTGTGAAATACAGTAATTTTTATTATGCTACTGGCGCAGTAATTGATTTGGATGATATTAATTCACCACCTTCAATTCCGGGTGATGATGTAGCAAATGATGAAATGTTTTCGCCTAGTATAAATTATCCATATAAAAAATTGATATATGTTCCAATGAATATTATAGAAGATGAAGAAGAAAAAATATTAATGTTATTATATTCAGTAAAAATTAATCCTAATAAAGATAAAAATGGTGAATATAAAGAAATAAGTCCAGGAATGGTGAAAACAGAATTACCTAAAGTTTTAAAACAGGCGATACAAGATAAAATATTACAAATACAATATAATAATTCAGGTGATGAAAGAATAAAAGCAGGCATTGAAAATAATTTAAATTTAAAGGCATTTATGGAAGCATCAGGAAATAGAGAGATTGATACAAGTAATCCAGCTCGAGCTAAATTACAAGCCAATACTGCAGAGATTGTGAATAATCCTGTTGTTAAATCATTTGAAAGTACGATGGGTGAAGGTTTAGCAGGTACGATTCAAGGATTTTCAATTGGATTTGAACAAGACATTCCATGGGAATTAACTGCTGGTTCTAGGGCGCCAATGGCTGTAAAGATTGGATTGCAGTTAGATGTGATTCATGATATTCTTCCTGGTTTGGATGATCAAGGTATTATGCGTGCTCCTACTTATCGTGTAGGTAATTTAAATAATGAGTTCTTTGGAAAGAGTGTATATGATGAATTACCAAATAATATTGGTTATAGTAATGGATGGGAAAAAGTAGCAGAAACTAATGCTAACTCTACATCTACAACTTCAAATACGGCACCTGTAACTCCTACAACTGCTACAGCAGCTACTGCTACAGCAGCTAGTGGTTTTGGTTTTAAAATTCCGCCAATGACAAAACCTTTAGAATTAAAATAATAGTAATGAATGAAAGATATAAATTATGAATAGATATAAAAATAATGCAATTTTACAAAGTATTACAGATTTTAATTTGGTGAGTAAGCCAAAATATGCAACATCAGAGTTGTGTAGTCAAATATATTACGCATGTGAAAATGGAGAGATACCTTTTTTTGAGTTGCAGTTTAAGCAAGGAGATAGATTAGATCATTTAGCATCGAAATATTATGGTAGTGGATTGGATTGGTGGGTAATAGCTGCAGCGAGTGGGATTAGTTGGTGGTTGCAGATAAATGAGAATACTCGTATTAAAGTACCAAATTTGGTTGTCTTAAAACAACGATTTAATTTGTAATTTTTTAAAGTATAATATGTATGATATAAATTGAATTGAATGAAATCATACTATGGCGACTATTAAGAAATCTAATACCACAAGAATTTTTGAGAATAATAATTTTGGACGTTTTTTACCTATTTTAAGTAATGAAAATTTAATAGAAAAATTATTAAATAGTAAAGAACAAGGAACTGATTTTGAAAGTATTAATAATTTTTTAAAAAATAAAAGAGTGCCATTAGGGAACGGTGAAAAAAAAATAGATCCAGGTAGAATTGCAGAATTATTACAATCAATTTCAATTTATGGAAAATACACTAATGAAATTATTAATGAAATAGCTGATATAGAAGGTCTAGGAAAATCTTTTAAAATTACTTATATTTCGCCTGAAGAATTTAAACAACTAACAACACAAGACACGATAATTCCTGATTTTTTAAATGAAATTTCAGTATTAAAAAGTTTAAAAGGTACAGATTCTAATAAAACATCATCTGAAAGTAATACAGAAGAAGCCTCTATAGAGATTAAAATAAATGATATTGAAGGTGCAACGCAATTACCATATACTAGAAATGTTAGACAACCAGGTTTAAGTGCTTTTCAGGTAATTAATCCTGAATTTAGAGGTTGTTTTAAACACAGTCAAGAATTAGATTTATTTTTTAATATGATTAGTACCTTAGATATGAGTATGGCGATTCCTTTTGTGAATGCAGAATTTTTAATTCCTGATCGAGTTGTCAAAACATCTTCAACGTCAGATGTATTTAATGATAAAAAATATTTAACAACTAGCTTAAATAATTTTATTCTAGGCGATGATTATTTTCAAACTAGTGCAGCAAATAATAATCAAAGTAAATATGATACGAATGTTAATGATGCAGCTAAAGCTATTAATGGTGATTGGTATAAAGATGAATATTCAATTGTTAGAAATAGTGTTAAAACCAGCAGTACCGAACAACAATCACAAATTAAAAAAACTTATCAAAGACAATCTTTAAATAATGCAATTTTCTTTGCTCCACAAACTATGGTTAATGCTGATTATAATATTGCCGATAATCCTAATGCAATAGTGGATAAATTTCGTCCATTTATGAGTATTACTAATCTATCATTTGACGTTAGACCTACCAAAGGTTTAATGTTTTATAAAACTGCAACCTTAGATCTAGTTTTATATGATAAAGCCCGTATGTCTCAAGTCGCAGCATTTATTAAACCTGAATTACTTAATTCTGTATCGTCAGAAATTATATTAGAATACGGTTGGCAACACAATTTAGGCGATCAAGATTATTATAATCCTAATAATTTACGTAGCGTTACAGTTGCAGGACAAGAAATTACATATTTAGAAAATCCAATTGGCGAATTTATTAATAGTTTAAAAGTTAGAGAGAAATATATCATTGTTAATAGTTCATATACAATTAATCAAAATGGCACTGTTAATATTAATCTAAGTTTAGCAATGAAAGGTCCAGCTGAATTACGCGGTTTATCTTTTAAAATTGATCAAAATATGTCTAAATTAAAAGCTAATTTACAAAGTGCAATTGATGAATTAAAAAGTAAAATTAATACAGGGTATATTGAACAAGACACATCAGGTACTCGAACAAGTAAATCTATTGATATTGGTAATTTAGATAGTGAGTTAGTTGCAGGAAAATTAGATGAGACAGAATTAAAGAAAATTGAAACTTCAATAAAAAATCAATCAATAAACGATTCTTTTAAAAAAAGAATTTTAAAAAATATTAAAGATGTATCTACAAGTTTAAAAGCTTACAATACATCTAATAAAGCATATATTGATGCACAATTTGGATTTTTAAATACTCATGATGCTAAGACAAATGACCCATTTGTTGATTATGAATGGTGGAATAATTATTTAGGAACAATTGTTAGAAGTAAGATTGTTGATGATGAAATACCGTCAAATACACAGATTGTTAAAGGGAACTGGAATGGTGCAGAGTGGATTAGTTTAGGTAAAATTATTTTGAATATAATTGGAGAAAGATTAATTACTGAAAACAATAAGTATGATGAAGTACAATTTGTTTTTTATAATTTAAATGGTAAAGCAATTAGGGCTAGTTTTTTAAATATTGCATCAATACCTGTTGATAAAGTTTTATTTGAAAAAAGAATGAAAAATCTTATAGAAAATGCAACAAAATTATCAGCTGAAGGTGTCTTAGATTTTATTTTAAATATTGCAGTTAATCAAAAAGCAGCGGGTGTATATGGATTAGGTGAATATTTTAAATTTACAAGTGGCAATTCATCAGAAATTGTAGGACAAGATATCGCGAATGAAGCAGAAAGAAAAAACCTAATAAATTCAGCACATGCAGGAATTAAATCAACTATTTTACGTCAATATTATG
>JACCDK010850979.1_pt1 | contig 19487 bp, 18 predicted proteins | sample 7445871 | NCBI WGS metagenome assembly JACCDK01 (sample SAMN15323436, study PRJNA562643) | freshwater metagenome | isolation source: river surface water | place: USA:Blue River Watershed | collected 2017-08-15
GGTTGATCAATTTGAAAAAATAATAAATTATACTTTTACATATGTTTTTAGAAAGTTACAATTCAATTTCTACTCTTTTCGGAGAGAAATTCATCAGTCAAAAATGTGAAAAAAACACTAAAATTGAATGGCCCAAGGGATTTGGGGTTTATGTCGTTTGGGAAATGAATCAATCAATAGAGAAATTGATATATGTTGGGATGACAGGAAAGTTTAAGAAGACCCAGACTGGTGGATATGCAATAAATAGCGGGAAATTTTCAAATCGAAAGAATCGGTGGACGCCATACTTTTTTCAAGAATCAGCTGAAAATGGGTTTTTATTTAAATATGGCCCCAAGTATAGCAATAGCACGGTTCAATTTGACAATCGATTTGAAGCAGATGCATATTCTTCCGATATCGGTTACAATAGTTTACGTGTCGATTTTTTCGTTTTCACGTCTGATGTTGATGGTAATTTGGGTTATACTCCATCATTGTTAGAGGCAAAACTGTTGACAGACTATTTGATAGAAAATAAATCTCTTCCACCAGCAAATTTTGAAATTTGAGTAATCTGTTGGTTTTGGCTCTAGACGAAACCTTGATCCATACGACTTATTCTTCAATTTTCGGGGCGGAATTCAAAGCAAAAAAGGGGCTTTTTTATTTATATGAAAGGCCGCATTTGCAGAGGTTTTTAGATTAGTGTAGAGCTAGATATAATATTGCAATTTGGTCTGCGAGTAAGTTGGAAAAAACGCTGACGACAAACCCTATTCGTCGCTGTAAACTGACTCATCTCCATCGGAACTAATCATCTTCATAAATACCCAATATTACTATTGTTTAACCTTAGTCCGCATCATTAATTTGTCGCTATTGAGGGGGCAATTTAAGTCCGACGAAGAGAAGTTGGTTGTCCGATTATTCCAATAAAAAATAATTCATGTTTTTAAATGCTACTTTTTTAAGAATTTGGAATTATCGACTATTGTAGAATTATAATCAATCAATTAGTTTTGTTTAATACTTGTCCTAATGAAATTGACGACTTACTTGCGATTTATCTCCCTAGACATATTCATTATTTATTTGAATTTTAATTATGTAATATCTGTATTTGCTCAACCTTTTCCAAAACTTATTGTTCCCATTGGTCATACTCAAATAGTAACCAGCTCAGGGTTCAGTCCTGATGGGAAATACGTTGTAACTGGCTCAGAGGATAGGACGGTGAAAATATGGGATGTTAACACTGGTCAATTGTTGAATACTTTAATAGGTCACAAGGGTCCAATAACCTTTGTAGACTATAATGCAGATGGTAATGTTGTTGCATCTGCATCTCAAGATTGTACAATTAAAATGTGGGATCCGTTCACTGGGCGGCTATTATTTGATTTAATTGGACATAAAAGCTCGGTTAATTCACTTGCATTTAGTCCTGATGGCAAGCATTTGATTACTGGCTCTTTGGATAATTCAATCAAAATTTGGGAATTGGCTACAGGTAAAATCTTAAAAACTAAACAATGTCACAATGGCGGAATAAATTATGTATCCTTCAGTCCAGATGGGAAACAAATTTTCACAACGGGCCGAGATAATAAAGGTAAAATTTGGAATGCGTCAAATTTGAAACTGATGCAAGTCCTTAAAGGACACAGGCGTTGGCTACTCGAAGGGAATTACAGCCCGGATGGTAGAAAATTAATAACTACTTCTTGGGATGGAACAACTAAAATTTGGGATGCTGAAACTGGGCAACTAATCAAAAATATTACAGGTGTTTCTGATCTTACTTCAGGAAGCGCCACATATTCTCCAGACGGGAGGTTAATAGCAATTGCTGATATGTATGGGAATATTGAAATATTAAATTCATTAACATATGAAACAATTTACAATTTTCAAGGACATTCAAATTCGATATCAAAAATAACTTTTAGCTTAGATAGTAAATTGTTCTTAACCTCGTCATGGGATAACACAATAAAAATTTGGGATACAGAAAGTGGTATTTTTCAAAAATGTTTGGAGGGGCATTCAATAGATATCTCAAATGCTTTGTTCAGTCCTGATAGCGAGAAAATTTTAATAACTTCTGCTGATAATTCTGTTAAAATATGGGATTTGTTTTCGGGCCAACTTGTTCAAGTGTTAAAAGGGCACAACGATTTGGTGAACTATGCCAATTTTAGTCCGGATGGCAAAAAAATAGTGACTGCTTCGAGTGACAAGACCGTAAAAGTTTGGGACCTAAAATCGGGCCAGAGTTTAATTAGTTTGATTGGTCACAGACATGGGGTTGAGTTTGCAAATTACAATATTAGTCAAAACAGGATTGTAACAGCTTCTTGGGATAAATCGGTAAAAATTTGGGATCCAGTTTCTGGTAAATTAATACTGAATTTAGACGGTCAATCTGATGGGGTGAGATTCGCCATTTTTAGTCCCGATAATGATAAAATTCTTTCCGCGGCTGATGATGATCCAATTGTGAAAATTTGGAATATACAAGAAGGGCGATTAATTGGTAATTTAAAAGGACATAGTGACTTTATAAACCATATCAATTACAGTGCTGATGGCAAAAAAATCGTAACGTGTTCTTGGGATAAAAGTGTAAAAATATGGGATGCTAAAAAATTTGAACTTTTGATGAATTTAAATGGTCATTCTGACAATGTGATCAATGCAATTTTTAGCAATGACGGTAAACGAATTTATACAACATCTTGGGATAATACAGCCAGAATCTGGGATGCAGAAACTGGCAATTTGATAACTAAATTTAGTTTAGACAAACATACTGCACATATCATTTCTGCAAATTATAGTCATGATTGCAAATGGTTAATCACTACTGCCTTGGATCAAACAACTAAAATCTGGGATACTCAGAATGGCATGCTTAAATTAACTCTGTTACAGCTTAAAAACAATGACTGGTTAGTTTACGACGAACATTACCGTTTCGATGGTTCACCAGGAGGTATTGATCAGTTGTATTTGGTTTTTGGCTTGGAAGTGGTTGATTTGATGCAGGTTAAAGATTCTTTGTATGTTCCAGGTTTGGTTTATCAGATCATGTCGGGAAACAACGAAGTTAAGTTACACGATAAACCAATGGCTAAATTAGAAAATCTGAATATCGGTGGGCTTACCCCATTAGTTGAAAGACGAGAGAGTATTATGCCAAATCATCTAATTTTCCGAATTAAACCCAGAACAGGTGGCTTGGGTAAGGTTGAAATGTATATCAACAATAATTTAACGTACACTTACACCAAATCTCAACTTCGAAAAGAAGAGGAAACTGATAACTACCTTTTGGAAATAAATACGGATACGATACAAACATATTTATGGGGTAAGCAAGGTAATATGAACCCGATAGAAATAAAGGCTTTAATTGAACATGGAGGTATTTACGGAAGACCTGTTGATGTTTATGTTTGTAAATTAACTTCAGAACAATCTCCGAAATTTATTGGTGTATTTGTAGGAGTTAACGATTATAATAATCCTACCAAAGATCGAAACAATTCCAATTTTTACACGGATTTATCCTACGCAGAGGCCGACGCGGAGTCGATGGCTCAGGCAATGGAACAATCTGCAAGAAAGCTATTCCATGATTCGGTATTAATTTATAGAGTAACCCATAAGTCGAATAAAACACCCAACAAACAAGAATTAGCGATTTTGTTTGAAGAAATTTCAACCAAAGCCAAAGCTGAAGACATCTTATTTGTTTTTTTTGCGGGTCATGGTGGAATACCGCCGAGTGAATTAAATCCCAATGGAGAAGTTCGCTTCATGCTACATCATGCCAATAAGGATGATCCGATGTTTACCAGCTTTGGATTAAGCGATATCAAAGAGTGGATTCATCCTCAAAAGATTAAAGCCCAAAAACGGGTATTTGTGTTTGATGCGTGCCACAGTGGTCAATTTATTGAAGATGTAAGCCAATCTGTTTTTAGAGGAGATAAAGACGAAGCTTGGAGAAAGAAACAATTAGACAAGCTCAAGGATCAAACAGGGATATTGATACTAGCGGCATCGGCAGACAATCAATTTTCTTACGAAGATGATCAACTAAAACACGGTGTCATGACGTATCACTTACTTAAGCAAATCAAGGAGGCGCCAAAAGACACAACACTGATTTTAAATAACTGGTTTAGTCAATCAAGCAAAGACGTAAAATTTTATGTAGATCAAAAATATTCACGTTCATTAGGCGAAAGCGATGCTCCGATACAAACTCCTCAAATCTTTGGGAGAGGGGACTTTGGAGTAGGTATGGTAACTGAACAGGTTAGAAACTCTATACAGCTCAACAAAGTTAAAATTTTAATGGGCAAGGTGCAGTTTATGGATGCAGTCAATAGTATTTACGCTGTTGAGCCAAAATTTAATGAGATTTTGCATCAACAAATACAAAATCAATTGGATCACGATCGATATGATTTCAACCCAAAAGCCAACTATGAAAGTATAGGATATACTATTACAGGTGGAACTATGGTTTGGTTAAATAATCAAAGTATAAACACCTACACAATTAGATATAAAGGGAAAGATATCAAACAGGTGAGTATTCCTCAATTTACTTCTAAAACTCCAAGCGAGATAGCCCAAAAGATTGCCGAATCGATAACGAAAGAATTACAAGCAATGGAATTAGAATAAAGTTCAATAATACTCTTAGCTCAAGTCTTTAAACCCAAATGCTGCTTAATACACCTCAATATATTAAATTAGCATCACGAACCTTTTGGTCCAACAACTGGGGAGTATTATATACTTCGCTTTTACGGTCAAGTGGTTTTATAAAAAAGGTTTTGCACTCGCAAAACAAAGAATCAAATAAACATCACTTCGATTTTTGCCATCACGAGACGTAAAATTCATAGAAAGTTGGTTGAAGTTCAAGTTGCAGTTTGAAGGCTGAAATTCTACTCTTCTTGTGCTTCCGCTAAGATGTGCTTTGTCGTTAGGCGGGGTTCAGGAAAAGTTCTATCTTTATGCTACTATTAAGCGATAGGAAGCATTCAAACCAAGTACAATAAATTTCCGCCCAACGCAAAGCACCGACCGTTACAAGCAATTAATAATAAAATCATGAAAAAAATACTAATTATTTTCTTATTCGTATGCTTTTACAATACAATATCAGCCCAAAACAGTCCTGTTTTTGATATAAAGCATACGTATGACTCAACTTTGAACAGGGAAACAATAATATTTGACTTATTTGAAGAAGTTTATAACACAATTATGGGAAACAGTCCTGGAGCAAATCAATCTATAAAAGAAAAAGGATCTATTATTTTGCCTACCTCTAATGAAGAAGTTAGAATTGGTTATAGAGAAAGTATTAAAGGCGTATCCTTAAGTCAAAATAATAACTATTTACTAGTTAATATAGGTGAACTAGATAAAGGTGGCTGGCCAAAACAAACAAAATTGCCACCAAATGATTATTGGGGGCTTGATTTGAAAACATACTATCTTTTTAATTATAATTCAGGTGAATGTATTAACACGTTCAGGGATGTAACAGATATAAAATTTAAAAATGATAGTTTATTACTAATCTCCGGTCCAAAAAAATCATCTATCTATTCGATAAATAATAAAAAAGAAATATACAATTTATTAGGGGATTCATATTTTGAATTTACCGATCTAAATAATGATAAAATTTTATTAAAAGTATTTAAAAATATATCTGAAAAATTGAATGAAAATGAGGCTCATATTATTTCTTTAGCAAAAAACAAAGTTGTTCATTCCTTTTCCAAATTAAGTAGTTCAAACATTGAAAATGAAAAAGTTTCGTCCACTGGCGATTATTTTATTTATATCGATTATCCAAATAAAAACAAAACACTTAAGGTTTTTGACCTTAATCTAATGAAGGAAATAAAAAATATGAATAATAATCCTGGATTATATTCATGGGGCAATACCTCAAATCAATTTGTTTATTTAGATAAGGAAAATAATATTAAAATCGTCAACTTAAAATTAAACAAGGAGATAACAATTGTAGAAAAGGTCAATTGTTCACAAATAGATTTTGTTTGTGGAGATTCCATTTTAGCAATTTCGCCTCCACAACATTCATTTTCTGAAGGTCAAATAATTTTTATCGATATTAGTACACGAAAGAAAGTTAAAGAAATTAAGGGTAGTTCAATTATTTTAAACAAATACAATGAAAAGTATTTTATCGTATCTGTTTTTGGTCAAGGTGAATATTACCCTGTGCTCTATCGATTTAACGGGTTTAGCGAAGTGCTTCGAATGTCAGATAAAGACAAACTAAATTTTGATTTTCTCGGAAAGTATTTAATAATGATTAAAGACAAAAGCAATTTGTATTCTAATAATAGATGCCAAATAATAGATCTAGAAAATAACGAACTAATTCTCGAATTTGAAGATAGAAAGTTCGTAGATTATTTTGATTCAAAAAATAAAATTTTATTATCCTATAGTTATAATGATTTATTAGAGTTCTATGATTTGAATAGAAAAGATGTTATTGGAAATTTACATTGCAATACGGAAGGATGGTTGTTTTTTGATAAATTCAATAGGTATGATTGCAGTTCATCTTTTATGAACAGAATATATTTTTATTGCCCTGTAGAGTATAATGTCACCAACCAGAAATCTTATTTTCTGAACGATAAGATGAGAATAAATAATTTATGGTTTAATACAATTACTCTTAAAAACAATGAATCAATCAAAGTGCCTAAACTTTCACAATTTGGGTGGTGGGATCAAGGGATTTTTAGAAGTAGTGTTGAAATGTTCACTGAATCTACCATTGAGAGAGTGGAAATGCCCACAGTGAATTATTTAATTGATGGTAAAAAATCTGTGAATTTAGAAAATTATTCAGGTAAGCCCATTGAAATTCTTAAATCAGAAATTGAATTTCAATGTAATGTATGGAACAATTCAGAATCCAGATTATTATTTATGTATTTTTCTGATCGGTTTGGGAATTTTGTGGCCATCACTCCGGATGGTTATTTTTGTAAGTCAAACAATTTCTTCGGAAAACTTGCCTTAAACATTAATGACACTCTTTTCGAATTAACTCAATTAGAAAATAATTTTTTTAGGCCAGATATTATACAGGGTTTACTTACAACCCAGGAATCTAATTTCAGAAAAAACAATATCAATGGTATAAAATCTCCACCAACAATAAATATAGAAATCATTGAAAATAAAAATAGAGGAGTTATTATTAAGGAAACAGATGATGAGCAAAAAGTTGTAACTATCAAAATAACCGCAACTGATAATGGCGGAGGCATTAAAGGTATTAGATTATTTAATAATCGAAAACTTGTGGCTGATACCTCATTTGTTTTATCAAAAAAAGAAACAACTTTTTTGATTTCGAAGGTTGATTTAATAGCTGGTGAAAATCAAATCGAAGCAATTGGGATTGCCGATGATAATACTTTATCTAAGCCAACATCTATTTCCCGTTTCGTCAAACAAAATCAAAATAATAATAAACCTAACCTTTATATTTTAGGAATAGGTATAGATAGTTATGAAAAATCAACTTATAATCTGAATTACTGCGTAAAAGATATGAAGTCCTTTATAGATACTTTAAATATTGTTGCAGAAAATATATTTGATTCTATTTACATTAAAACACTAGTGAACGAATCTGTAATTAAAGAGAACATTCAAAAATGTTTTAAAGATATTTCAATTAAAGCTCAACCAAATGATGTGTTTGTATTCTTTTATGCTGGCCATGGTATTGCTCATAATAAGAATGAACAAAATACTTTCTATTTTATCAATCATAATGTGATACAGATGGAAGATATTGATAATTGCGAAAAATTTGGATTTTCGCATGAAGAGTTAGTAAGTTCCTTAAAGGAAATTAAAGCAAATAAACAGTTATCAATAATTGATGCCTGTAATTCAGGAGCATTAGCAGAGCAAAAATTAAGAGGTAATGTGGGCGAAGAAAATGCAATTGCTAGTTTAAATAGAGCATCTGGTTCCGCAGTCTTTGCATCAACTAGCAGCAAACAATATGCAAGTGAAATAGAGCAAATAGGCCACGGAGTATTTACCTACGTGTTATTAAATGCTCTACTTGGTGGTGCGGCGGATGAGAATTGTGAAATTACTATTTCGAGCCTAGAAAATTATTTATATAAAGAAACTCCTAAGATTACAGAAAAATATAGAGGAAGTAAACAGTATCCTACCTTCTCAAAATATGGACAAAATTACCCAATTGGTATTAAATGTAATCATTAACAGCGTGTATGCGCAACCTTGGGGTATGCTGAAAAAAAACGCTGACGACAAACCCTATTCTTCGCTGTAAACTGACTGATCTCTGTCGGAACTAATCATCTCCAAAAATATCCAATGTTACTATTGTTTAACTCCTTAGTCTGCATCATTAATTTGTCTCTATTGAGGGGGTCAATTTGAGTACGACGGAGAGGGGTCAATTTGTCCGATTATTCCAGTATAGATCAGATAATGAATTATGTAAAAAAACATCTAATAATTATCCTTTAAGCTCTCCAAAAAAAAACATTGAATTTTGCCAAATTGTACAAAATGATTAAATTCACGTTCTAAAATTGAAATTCAATATATGACAAATTTGATCTTAATTAAGAATGGAGATGTGAAAACTGGCTTTTTCTCGAAAAAAATCGCATCTGAAATCAAATTCTACGAAGACAAAATAGTAGCTTCTCCAATGGGTTGGAATAGGATTTTTAATAATTCTGATACCATAATTCAGGTTCAAGATATGATCCGAATTAGATTTACGTGGAGAGGAATTGGCTACAATATATCCATTCAGACAATGGATAAAAATTATATAATTTCTTTAATCTGGGATAAACTAGAGATGACACGTGTAGTTGCGTTATATCAAAACCTAATAGAAGATGGAGGTCAGCCTATAAGGAACCCTGAATTTTTGATATCAGAAGAAAAGCCAGTGGAGCATAAGGAGGAAAAAGATGAAATAAGGGTGCTATTATGCCCCAAATGTAAAAATCCAATTAACAAATCGGAAAAGAATTGTGAGTGGTGCGGCTGTGAATTATGAGTGAGGTCTAATCGCTCAATATACATATGAAAAAAATTTATAAGTTGATCTCGGCCTATTTGCTTTTGAAGGTCCTATTCTTATTTATAACCTGGTTATGCAGTTTCAAATTTATGGGGCTGATAGAAATAAAAGAGTTTGCTGGAGCCGATTTGAGTTTTAATGATTTGTTTTATAAAGTGAATCGACTTTCGGATACACCTATTCAGAAAAGCTCAGAAAAGGTCGTAATGATTAATACTGGTAGTTTTTCTAGGGATTCATTCCGGTCAAAATTGGCAGCGGTAATTACGAAGGTAGGTGACTACAAACCGAAGGCAATTGGCGTGGATCACGATTTCTCAAATGATACGTCAATTACTGGTACACATGAACTGAGTGATGCGCTTTCCATGCTTTCTAATAAAGTAGTTCTTGGGAGAAATTCAAGAACGAAGAAAGGCGATGTCATGGAATTTGATTCCTCAATATATGGCGTTGTAGATTTTCCACAAGAAGAAGGTCAAATCACGGTGAGAAGATATAGTGGATCTTTCACGTCATTTGCAAATCAAATGCGGGTAGTTGGATCCTCATCGAGATCGGACAGATCTGCAAAGTCTGATTTAAACAAAGAAGTTAATGAAAATTCCGATTTTGTCATTAATTATATTTATCACCATGATGGTAATGGTTTATACGATTTTAAGGACAATTTCTTTGAAGATGCAATGGATGTAAGTGATGGCCTGTTACTGATTGAAGGTAAGGATCTATTAGAAACGAATAAATTAGATTCTAGCATTGTGAGAAATTTGCTCAGTAACAATTACGTCATAATTGGCCACATGGGTCCTTATGACTTTGTCGATAAGGCAAATGATAATGAGGATAAATTCAGGGTCCCTTGTGATACAACTTTGATTAATCGAGATCGCGTCATGTATGGAGCAGTGATTCATGCAAATGCATTGGCTAATCTCTTGATGCCTGATTTGAGATATTCGAATATTGAAGACGGGTTGTTTTTTAAAATTTTCAAAGAGTTACTTTTATTGATGTTTGTATATTACTTATTGTTTTTAAATTTGGGTAAGATGGGGACGGTTACAATTTTAGCAATAAGTAGTTTGGGTATGATATACCTAACATTATTGATGATGAAAAAAGGTATTTATTTAGAAATAGGCGGTTCTCTAATGCAACTTTTAGTGCTTGAAGAAGCATTCGAATCTATTGAACCATTGTTACACAAGTTCTACAATCGGATTAGTTTGAAAAAAGGACGTTCAATTTTTTTGATGTTGGTTTTCTTGTCAGTAACGTCAGCGAATGGTCAATCAATTCAATTGGCTGTGAAAAAAGGAAGTCTCATATATAATGATATTACCTATAAGCAAGGGGCTAATTTAAACGTATCCTTTTCTTCCGTACTTCGTGTTATGCCGAACTCAGTTGTATTAGCAAAAAATGACCAAAATAAAGTGATTCAAATTCCCAGCGGTACAGTTACGGGGAAAAATTACAAAACTCTATTTAGAAGTGGCCGTGAATACAATCAGTCAGTACTGAATGTGATGTTTAATATTAATGCTCATCCTCTTCATCAAGCAGGTATTACTACACGTGGTGGTGAGAATATGCTGCGCTTTTGCCCAGCAGACTCTTCTATTATCTTGCAGGATACATTGCCATTTTTTATAAACACTTCAAAAGAAATGCCGAAAAGTAAAGTGATTATTACACATTTGAAAAGTCAAGATACCTTGATTTGTAATAACGGCAGTTATTTTGTCGTTTCTCAGACTTTATTAACAGGGTTATATAATTGGTCAACGTCTCAAGTGATTAGTGGTGTTCGCGTTTCAGTAAATAATGTTTTTTATATTCCTACGGAACAAGAGAAATTAATTATAAAAGAAAAGCGTTCGCTTTTTCGGAATTCAATTGAGAATTTTGATGCAGATGCAATTGGAATATTGATGGATGAATTCGATGATCGAGAACATTTGAAAATGATTGATGAAATTGCTTTAGATAGTGATTGAAATATGGATTATTATATATTTGTTTAAAGTTTGCTTTTCTTATAAACAATTGAGGTGTGATTTATGGCAATAATAGATGTTTTAAAGTATGATGGTCCAAATAATGTGTTAGTTTGGAAGTGGAGATCTGAATCTAACAAATCAAGAGAGGAAGAGTTGCGTTATGGTTCTCAATTAATTGTAAATCAATCGCAGGAAGCCTGTTTTATAAAAGGTGGTCAAATTCTTGATGTCTTTGGTCCAGGCACCCATACTCTTTCTTCTAAAAATCTTCCGATTTTATCGAGTTTGATTGGTCTGGCTTTCGGCGGGAATAGCCCGTTTAAAGCTGAAGTTTATTATATTAATAAGTCAGTCTCGATGGATACGAAATTTGGGTTAATTCCTTTCAATATGATTGAGCCTAATTTCCGCATTCCAATACCAGTGACATCCCGGGGCAGTTTTGCGCTTGTTGTTAATGATAGTAGAGCTTTTTTAAATAAAATTGTTGGAACGGTTGCTGATTTCGAAACCCGAACTTTATCACAGTATTTTAGAGGAGTAATTACTGAAGCAACTAAGAATGCAATTACAAAAATTGCACATGAGCAAAAGTTGAGTCCTTTGGAATTAGAGTCTATTGTTTTTGAAGTAGCCAGTGCGGTAAAGGGACTTTTAGCGAGCACAATAAAAGAATACGGGCTGGATTTAAGACTGTTTAACATTGAAGCCATTCCAATTATCGATGAGGATCCAAAGGTTAAAAAAATCATCGATGATTATCAACGTATCATGTCTGAGGATACTCAGGAGAGAATGAGATTGAAAAGACGGGCTGATAATTTAGAAGTTTATAAAATAGAAAGGAGCTTTGATACTTCTGAGAAGGTTGCTGAAAACATGGGAGGAGGTTTAGGTGATGGTGGTAATTTGATTGGTACAATGATAGGAATGGGGATGGTTAATCCATTAGCAAATCAAATGGGTGGAATAATGCAAAATAATACTCAAGGAGCGTCTCCAACTACTAATTCAAATGTGTCAAATGATGAAATAATTAAGTTGCTTGAACAAATTGGGAAACTAAAAGATTCGGGTATTTTGACGGAGGATGAGTTTAATGATAAGAAAAAGGAATTGTTAATAAAATTAAAATAAATACTCGGTCTAATGGGTTCGTTGGGATGGAATATTGTAATATTTGGATTATTAATTTATGTTTTTATTAAAAAATCAATGGCGGTAAAATTAAAAATGAAGATTAAAGGAACAATAATTTAAATCAGCCGCCTGATTCATGTCCTCATTGTAAAAATCCAAATACACAAAAGAAAAGATTGTACGAGTGGTGTGGAAATCAAATGATTTAAACAATATAATATTATTTAATTTATGGCAAATGTAATTCTTACCAAGCATCTTTCTACAGATGATATTATGCAAATATTGGAAAAAGGTTTTCCTAATTTTGAATTTAAAAAAAAGAGTGGATTTTTAATTGTATGTAATACCGGTTTGAGTGGTAAATTCAATATCAATGTCTCTGGAGCTAATGTTCTAATTGCGCCAAGAATTTCTCCAGTGTTGGCTTTAATTCTTGTATTTACAATAATTGGGATATTCGCAATTATTGGGATGCAAAAAGACCCCAATGCTTTAGCGATGGCAAACTACCTTAAGGAAAACCAAAATAATGACAAGGTGGTAGATGGCAATTTAGTGGCCATTATTCCTAATACTTGTCCTCATTGTAAAAATCCAAATACACAAAAGATAAGATTGTGCGAATGGTGTGGGTATCGAATTATTTAAAAAATAGTTTGATTGAAATTATTGAGATGGATTTTTTTATTAGATTAACAGATGTTGAATTTTTATTGTGATAATTGTGGAAGCTTTGATTATCGCAGTATATAATACAGTTTAAAATAATAATATGAAAAATAACTTTTTAGTCTTAGGTGGACTGCTTATCTTGATCAATACAATGTTTGGGATGGTTTTTAGTGTATATGAGCCATTTAATTTGGTAATGGCTGATGCGAGTATATTGATATCGATAGGTTTGTTTTTTGGAGCATACAAGAGCTCGATGCCCGATGGTTTCAAAATTGGCTTGACTATTTTATTCGCAATTACTGGATTAATAAGGTTTGTTTGTTCAGTAATTTCTCCAGATTATTTCAAAAACAATTTATCACTGCTTGTCTTTGTTGTTTTCTTGTCAGGAGAATTTTTGATGCTTTTTGTCGGAAAAAATTTGAAGGATAAATAGTTGAATAAACAAATATTTTCTAAATAATTGTAGATATATTTGCTTTGAACGTTTTGTGATTAGTAGAATTAATTTTATTTATTCAAAATTGGTGATATTCGGTATTATGTAAAAAATAATTATGGTTAGAAATTCAGGCGACAAATGGATTGGAGGAGTAATTGGTGGCTTTGCGACTTGGTTAGGTATTAATTCTAGTTTTTTACGTGTTGTATTTATTATTTTATTTTTTGGAATCGGAGGCTTGTCATTTGGGATTGGAAGCGGTGCTGTTGCACTCATTTACTTTCTGTTGTGGTGGCTTGTAGATGAAGATTGAAATAGGATCATAGATTATATCCAATCAAGTTTCAAGTAATTCGATTGCCAACTTAGAATATTGGCACACACTTTGCCGTTATGGGATTAAAATCCGAGCGCTATGAAATGAACAATACCACCTCTCAGCAGTAATTTTTTGAACTGACCGTAAGAGGGTGTTTTATTGTTTAATGCATAGTGCTATGAAAAACCAATCAATCAATTTTCGCCGGCCATTTGGTCAATTGCCATTTAACTTTTTTGTAAGTTTCTTTTGTTTTTTAGGCAATGTTGCAGTTGTTTTCAGTCAACAAAGTGATGTGGCTGATTCTAAGCCTGGGCCAATTTTATTAATCGATACACTGTCATATTCCACTCCGAGCTTCATGAATGATGGGAATTTTAATTCCTTCGATGATTTTCAGTTTGTATTTGGTAATGGAATCGTAGCAACTCAAGATCAGGATGCTGCTGATAAATTTGCTCAACTCATCGGTGTAGGTTTTGGGAAGCGCACCATGAATAAAGTGGGTGCCTACTACCCTCGACCAAAATCAAAAGATGCCACATTTGTTGTATCTCTCGATTACGGTTATATCGGATACAACGGTAAAATATATCGATCTGAAAACGAATATAATCTGGATCCGAGTGGTAACGTTTGGCTTACTCTGGACGAATTTGGGAAATATTCACCAAACTTGGGAGGCGGCAATAAATTAGTCCTAAAATAATTGTCTCACTATTTAATCACAACGTTATGAAAAATCTTGGAATCAAATGGATAGTTGTAATGCTTCTCCTGGTTTCTGTGGGTGAAATAGAAGCGCAAAAAGTTATAAAAATGGGTTTAGGTTCAGACTCTTCTGCGAGTTTTAGATATCCTGATACCTCAAACTTTTTGTCAAAGATATTATTTGGTGATACAGCAGGTCTGATTTTCTATGATTCAGATTCACCAGATTCAATTGTCATTGATAAAAAACACGGTGCAGTGAAATATCGGAGATATGATGGGGAAATGGTTGATTGTAAAATTACTAAAGTTCGCGAACCAATTGAATTTGGGTTGACCCTGCAAGTGTATGATTTAAAGTATAGATCAGGTATGGAGGGTAGATTGGTTATTCTCGAAATGACAGAAATGGAAAAAATGATTTTAATGGAGTGGAATTATAATGGCTTTAACAATGGCTATATAGTTCAAGTAAAGCAGCAGTCAGCCATGAAAATGGATCCTCTATTAACTCATCGAAAAAGGCACTGGTTCACTAAAGTTGCGAAATCAATAGTTTAATAGTTTAATGATAAAGTCATGAAAAATATCAAAATGTATCTAATGGTGATTTGGGTTGTAATTGTTGGAGATTTGAATGGTCAATTATATTCCTATAAAATCAATAATTGTGGTTGGTTTGTCATGTACAATTCTCAGAATGAAATCATGACATTCGATAATTGTTTTAATGATTTGAATACAGTTGATTGTATTTTGACACAGCCAATTAATTCCACCTATGAATTTGATTATGATAGCATGGTCGTAAAAACCAATGGTGTTGTAACCAGCAAAATCATTGAAATCTATCAGAAAAAAGATTATTTGGTCTGGTTTCGCTTTCAATTTATTGGATCAGAAATTCCAGGCGTTTTGGCTCTAAAAAGGAATGCCGACGGTCGAGTAGTATACTGTGGTTATCTAATTGATGATTCTAAACCGTATATCGAAGGTTCAATCTCAAATGGTGATTTTAAAGTTATTCAAAGAGAAAATAATTAGATTAAGTATGAAAAATGGAATTAAGTTAACAATAGTCGCTGCCGTCTCTCTGTCTAGTATAATAATGATTACAATGAATTGCTTCGAAACACCAAATATTGTTGGATATGGAAGTATTGATAGTTTTCAAGTACTAAAATCAAAACGTAGATTGTTGTTTTTCAGAAATGGTGAAGTCTCGGGGGAATTTAGGATTTCTCTGGGATTTTGCCCCAGAGGTAAGAAGCATTTTGAAAAAGATGGAAAAACGCCAGAGGGCTTGTATAAGATTGATGGTAAGAATCCTAACAGTATTGCACATAAGAATCTAGGGATTTCTTATCCAAATGAAGTGGATCAGCAATATTCTAAAAAGTTCGGTAAAAAATCAGGTGGTTCGATTAAAATTCATGGTTTACTCAATAAATACAAGAAATTGGGTAAAATGCATAGATTTTATGATTGGACTGCTGGCTGTATTGCTGTTACGGATGAGGAAATAGATTATTTATATGAGAACACAGCGGTAGGAACCCCAATTCGAATTTTACCCTAAATTATTGCGATCATGAAGGAAAAGAAATTAATTATTATACTGACAAGCCTGATTTCGGTTTGGATTTGGCGACAGAAACTCTTTGTGATTGCCATGATGCTAGGGGGCTTGCTTTTAGCGCCCGAGGCCAGTGAGATTTTATCCCATTATTGCTTCGGAGATGGCGATACTTTATTTCTGGATTCGAGTTATATTAAAAAATCGCGTATCGTTTATTCAGTTGCAAAGGATATGAAAGTTGGTTCTGAAATAAACCGTGTAAAATTGAATCAACGTCAAGATTGGAGATTGTCCTATGCGATAAATGGATTTACCATAAAAAGGACTAAAATAGGATTTGTCATTCAACAATGGATAGAATTCGACACCACCGGAAAAGTGCCAACTGAACTAAATATAGGTGTTATGAAAATTAAAGTTCAGGATGCAATTGTACATACCTTTGATTGTAAGCCATTTTGGGCTATTTGTGAATTTAGATCATTAAAATAAGCGTCAATGAATTGTTCTGTCTGGAATCTGTTTAAAATAACGTTGCCTTGCTTGATGCTGAATGCATGCACAACAAAGCCGAACTCGAATTCTAAACAATCTATTAGTATTGAGAAATCGAGGACTATGTCTGTATTTATTCAGCCCTTTGGTGAAGTGCCATTGGGTTATTTACAATTCGTTAAGTCGAGTCTACGTAACGATTTTCCTGAAGTTCAAATTTTATCCAAAATTGAATTGCCCCAATTTGCTTTTGTTGGATTTCGTAAGAGATACGATGCCAATAAAATGTTGGAGTTTTTGCAGGAGTTATATGAGAAACGGAAATATTCCGCTGGAACATTCCTCGTTGGAATTACTCAAAAAGATATTTGTCAGAACAGGCAAAATCCGGAGTTATGGAAAGGCAAAAAAGGTTTTGGAAGTCCCGATTATGGAATCATGGGTTTAGGGTTTCGACCGCATGACAAAAATGGGGTGCCCTCACTAAAGGTTAATATTAATTCAACGAAGAGACTTAAATCGGATGTAAAAGAGCAATTAGTTAAACTAATAAAACATGAACTAGGTCATAATTTTGGCATTCCTCACTGTTCAGATTTGCACTGTATCATGAGAGATGCGGAAGGAGGAAATCACTTTGATGAAATGTACGGTTTTTGTAAAAAGTGTAATTCAAAGTTTGAAACCTGCGGTAATTAATATCGGCTATTGTAAAAAAAAGAGCCTGACATTTTAAGTATTGTAAGTACCACTAAAATTCTAAATAGATAAAATTCGGCAAAACCCGAAATTTACCCAAACAAATAAATAAGCATATTCACCGAGGAAAAAATATATCATACCGTATATAATTAGAGAATGACCAATTCGTCATTATAATTAGGTGTAAAATTGGCATACAGAAGCAAACTTTCGACAATTAAAAGATTAAGTATACAAACATCAGCAGTGATGATTCTCATCAACTGAAAGAACTACAGGAAGAGAAAAGCGAGTCTAAACAACCATATGCAGATGTGTCATATTAATAGTTCTCAAAAACTCAATTTAAAAATAATAGAAACTGTCAAATTTATAACTAAAAGCCTATATTTGATTTCATTTAAATACTTTTTGTTCAAAAAGTAAACCATTGAATAATCTCAAAATCAATAACACAATGATAAACAAAATTTTACTCCCTGAAAACCAAGTCTGTCAAGTTAAAAAAAATCAACTTTTGTTTACTGCCGCTCCTCCCGGGGTTAAATGCGTAAGACCTGGAAATCCCAGTTGTGCTCACCCCACAACTTGTTCAAAAAATAAAAAATGCTATTACAACAAATAGAAATGTAATTTACATTGGTATTTACTTGTAAGATATTTATAAGTAAATACCAATTTTCATATTATCTATACTTTTAGCCATCCCGAGCAGGATTAAAATTTGAACGATGTCAAATTGCCAAAGCCCTCAATTTATTCTCACGAAATTTCAGGGCAAACGCTATTTTCCAACTGTTGAACATTAACGGATTCAACTGTTCTTGAAAATGCATTATTTATTGTTTCCCTTACTCAATATAATTAGAGATGAAAGGCGAAATATCATGTTACATGATGATTTGAACAATTGGTCTTTTTTAACTTTTCGATATCAAGTTATTATCAAAATGCTATAAAGTAAAAACTACTCTATAGCTTCTTTTGGTGCATCAAATGCCGTCAAGGGACTACCGTCTTCAATAAAGGCACTACAGAACATACAATTTTCTTCTTCGGCGCAAAAGCCTATTTTATCCAACCACTTGCCCGTTTCATCATCAAAGTGAGCATCATATTTCCACGAGTATCCCATAAACAAATTTAAAATAAATAATTACTTAAACACAATTTTGATTTTAGTGGGAATTACAACACCTTTCAACAAAACAACAACGTTAACCAATTAACGACTTTTTTAAGTGGGATGTCAATTCAATTTTAAATAACTGAAGCCAAAATAATTGTATGTGCGAATTCAGAATACGCCCATACTAGACAGCTAATTCGTTTTCAGATATTTAACCAATTAAAAACTTTAGAACGAAATCTTTCATATAAATGAGAGTTTTCATTTATCATTGTGCTGTGCCCCAAATCGTAATTAGGACTTGTGGTTCAAAGTCTCACCCAGATCCAAAACCAACAATTGATTCAACAGGAAATTTTAGGAATGAAGTGAGATTCAATCCATAGGCAAACCGTTTTAATAAAAAAGTTCTAACTCCCAATCGCAAAGTGATTTGTTTTGATGAGTAGCCAATTTCTGAAACAGATTCAAAGCCAATTCTACGTCAGAAATTTTGTTCATTTTTGTCCATGAAACATGTAATGTTATACCAGCTCTTTCAGATATAATTCTATCCAATGGACAACTAGGAGGTGCCGGTATGACATCCATGCACCACAAATGTTTTAAATAAACAGATATACTTTTCTGAGAATGAGCAATTCTGAACCCATTTTCATAATTTTCTTTGTTTGGACTTAATACTTGGAAGAACTTTGAATTCATTTCTGCAGTGAAAAGAACAACTTGATCCAAATAAAAATTCAAATCGCGAACTTCCAAAAAATACTCTCCTATTTGTTGAAGACGCACTTTCCAATAATCACGGAATTCGGTTTTCAGAAAATCATCTATATCCTTTGTATAAGTCGGATTATGTTGAAGTGACGCCTTTATACTTTGAGTAAGAGCGAATTGCATGTCGCGTTTAGGATTATATTTATCCAAGAAAATATCTTTAACCATCTTTTACAAATTTATTTAATAATCAAACTCCATCAACCCCAGCATCAGCATCACCATTGTCAGGGTATCTAGCTCACAGTATTGGGGTAGCGCATCCTCTTCGACAAGCGTTTCAACGGTGATCCCATATCCTTGTGGATCATCGCAATACTTGTACTTCGCCATTTCACCCACCTGATACCCA
>JACCDK011968800.1_pt1 | contig 19481 bp, 20 predicted proteins | sample 7445871 | NCBI WGS metagenome assembly JACCDK01 (sample SAMN15323436, study PRJNA562643) | freshwater metagenome | isolation source: river surface water | place: USA:Blue River Watershed | collected 2017-08-15
AGGCAGAACTGGTATTGCCAGGTTAGCCATGGAATCTGGCGCACCAGTTATTCCGGTTGCGATGTTTAATACAAATGAGATTCAACCAACTGGAAAATTAATCCCAAAAATCAAGCGAGTGCAGATGGAATTTGGCGAGCCGATGTACTTCACTGGTGACTCCGCAAATTTAAATACTTTGCGTGATGTGACAGATGAAATCATGCGCAAAATTCAAAGTATGTCTGGCCAAGAGTATGTAGATATTTACGCCTCCAAACGGAAAGCAGAGACCGAAGAAGATTAAGGAAGATTAGAGCGCGTTTCGGGCAGTCAAGAATTTACAGACTTGGCAATCCACTCCGCTTGCTGGCAAATCGCCTTCGAGCATTGTTATTAAATCTTCTACAAGGGCATTAAATCTGGTGGTATCGCGGGGAACCGGCACATACTTCTGTTTGATTTTAAAACCATCTGCATCGGCGTAATCGGGATTCCAGACCAATAGACCCATCGAATCAACTCTCTGTCCATCACCGACTGCTGGGTTTTCCAGGGAGTACGCATAAGCCTCCAATTGCGGTGCGTAATGGGCAGCGCTATCGCGGTCAGAATCGCTCACCTTACAATCAATAATTGCAATAGAACCATCTGAATTCTCGCCGATCACATCGTACTTTCCATAAAAACGCCATCTAGTTTCTTCGCCATTAATTTTGATCTTAGAGCTATTTATGAACTGGCCCCATTTAGTGATCTTGCCATCTCCAAGTGATGGATCGATATCGCGCAAAATTGCGCCTTGAAAGAATTTTTCTTGTTGATCAGCAAGCGTAGAAACCAATGGCATCACAGTTGGAGCTTGGACTTTAAACCAATAAAAAATCCAGAGACATCTGCGACAGGTTGACAAACCAAAAGTGAGATCCGATGGTCTAATGGTTGATCTTGTAGGTGTTGCCGGTTTGTTCATTGTGTAGTTACCGCCTGTACGATGATAAGGATGCCAAGGAGAATCATTACTAAGCCACCACCGGTGCGAAGTTTCTCAAGTCTGCCACGGTCTGATGACAACCATTCACGCGCCTGGCCGGCAAGCAATCCCCAAGAGCTATCACTGATGAGCGCAATGATGCAGAAGACCAGACCCAAGAACCAGAGTTGCCAAGTTACCTGACCTCGATCACGATCTATGAATTGGGGACAGACCGCTGCGAAGAAAACAATCGCCTTGGGATTAAGTACTCCAACTACAAAACCTTCGCGCCAAGTACGAAAGGTGGTGGGCTTGCCGCTGGAGGTATCGGTCATCTCGTCGGCATGAATTGCACGTTTTCTAATTGCATCAAAACCTAGATACATTAAATAGAGCCCGCCGCCCCATTGAACTGCAATATAAGCAATCTCGCTGCGCTGAAGTATCGGGCCGATACCGAGGGCAGTTAGCGTTGCTAGAACAAAGGAGCCGCTGACATTTCCAGTCGCAGTGGCAACCGCGATCTTCTTTCCCCAAGCAATCGCTCTGGCAACGATAAATAGGACTGAGGGGCCAGGGGCCAAGATGATCAGATAGGCCGCAATCACGTATTCGAAGAGGCGTGAGGGGATGACCATTGGCGTATTGAAGCACCCGCAGGTGGTGCACGCCGCGCCGAAGTGCAGGGTTTGGCGAATTGGCTATGTATCGGGTTAAATTACGACCCGATATATCGATTCGATATATACCTGTAGAGAGACCAGTTGCGGCCAATACTAGAAAGTAGCGAATTAATGCGAAGTAAAGCTGAGACCCTGGAGTTCACCCTCCTTGGATTACTTAGCCAATCGCCGCTACATGGCTATGAGATCCGAAAGCGCTTAAGTGCGATCTACGGTCCGTTTAGAGCGCTCTCATTTTCGGTACTTTATCCGCAACTTCGCAGAATGCTTGAAGCGGGTCTGATTTCGGAGAAGTTAGATGAAAGTACTCGCAGATCTCGAATCATTTATAGCATTACTAAAAGTGGAGAGAAGAAATTTTCTCAATTGACTGATGCCGTCAATCCAAATTCTTGGGATGACGATGGATTTGAAGCGCGCTTTGCTTTCTTTGGCGCAACTTCATCAAGTAACCGCATAAGAATTCTTGAGGGACGCCACCGTCGCCTTAAGGAGAAGGCCGAATTGCTACGCGCTGAACTGGAGCGCGATGGCATGGGTCTTGATAAGTATCTGGAGGAGTGGCGTCGTCACTCTCTGGAATCAGCCGAACGAGAGATCGCTTGGTTGGAAGAGTTGATCCGAATAGAGAGTAAATAGGTAAATAGAAATGACAATTAACACTGCACCTGGCGATATTCGAGTCGCCATTGTAGGCGTTGGCAACTGCGCAAATTCTCTGGTTCAAGGAGTCGAGTATTACAAGAACGCAGCAATTGATCAGGAGATTCCTGGTCTAATGCATGCAGTTGTAGGTGGCTATCACATCAATAATGTGAAGTTTGTGGCTGCTTACGATGTCGATGCCAAAAAAGTTGGTACAGATTTATCTGATGCCATTTGGGCTTCTGAGAACAACACCATCAAATTCTGCAATGTTCCAAAATCTGGGGTAACCGTCGAACGCGGTAAGACACTGGATGGACTTGGTCGCTATTACAAAGAGACGATCGAAGAATCTAAGGCCGCAGAGGTCGATGTAGTGGCATCTCTTAAGGCTAACCAGGTAGATGTATTGATCTGTTATCTACCTGTTGGCTCAGAAGAGGCAGCTAAGTTCTATGCACAGTGCGCAATCGATGCTGGTTGTGCATTCGTAAACGCGCTACCAGTATTTATCGCATCCGATCCAGTTTGGGCCGATAAATTTACCAAGGCTGGCTTGCCAATCGTGGGCGACGACATCAAATCACAGGTTGGTGCAACTATCACTCACCGCATCATGACCAAACTCTTCCAGGATCGTGGTGTGCATGTTGATCGTACTTATCAGTTAAATGTCGGTGGAAATATGGATTTTAAGAATATGTTGGAACGAGATCGCCTCGAATCTAAGAAGATCTCAAAGACCAACGCAGTAACTTCACAGCTCGACTATGACATGGGTGATAAGAATGTTCATATCGGACCATCTGATTACATTCCTTGGTTGGATGATCGCAAGTGGGCTTATGTTCGAATGGAAGGTCGCGCCTTTGGCGACGTGCCATTGAACCTTGAGTACAAGTTGGAAGTTTGGGATTCACCAAATTCAGCAGGTGTGATAATCGATGCGCTTCGCTGCGCAAAGTTGGGTCTAGATCGCAAGATTGGTGGGCCACTACTCTCACCATCTTCATATTTCATGAAGACCCCACCAACTCAGTACACCGATGAGTCCGCCAAGGAGAAGACTGAGAGCTTCATCCAAGGAAAGTTGGAACGCTAAGCTCGAAATCTAAAAAGTTAATAAGTTAGAAAGCTAGATGTGAAAAGAAATTAACAAAGGCCCCGAAAATTCGGGGCCTTTGCCTTTTCCCTCACGGAGAGTAGAGGGTTAAATCGTCGCGCTGGCGTCAGTGCGACGAAGGTGTAGATAGCCTGCAATGGTAAGTAGCAACATGATTATTGCTCCGGCCAATGCAACTCCCGCTGCAATCTGTGCAATCTGACCTAATTGCCAGAATGCATATGAATAACCGAGCAGACCTTTAAGTGTCTCTCCCATGAATAGTGATTGTCTCTGGCCCATTAATTGGCCAGCTTCTGCTGCTAATGCCGCGTCATTTGGATTTGCTTGTGCTTTGGCATTTGCTGCCAACGCAGCACCACTTACCTCTGAATAGGTCTTGCCACCAGCAATGCCCTTAACGTGAGAGCCAATATAGTGATCAGCATAAGCTTTTGCTTGTTCTCCAGTAGTCAATTGCATGCCTGCAAATTTCTCAATTTCCACCTTATCTTCAGCAGGTAGCGCTTGAAGCGAGCCGCTGCCAGCTTCAGGGAACATAATGTTCTGAGCTGCCAAGTTCTCGGTTACGTTCTTATCTGCGAATGAATAACCCCAGTTAAGTAGGGCAGCTGCGACAAATAAAAATACTGTAAGGCCGGCACCCATTGCAGTAACAATCTTGTCGAAGGTTCGACGTTTCATGATTCTCTCCTTAGTTAAATCTAAATTTAAGTCCGCTTTTGCGAACAATTAAATTATGAACTTAAGACCTTGCAAAATGTTCTAAAAAGCGAGTGCTAACCCCATTACAAATGTGATTTAGCAGTCAGAATTAAATGAAGTTAAATGCCAATAAGTGCTAGCACTCAGAAGTTTTTCTAGAGATGGCGATTGCAGAGCGCTTTGCCATCGGGCCCCATTTCAAAATGCTCACAGGGCAAGTGCAGTTCTTCCCAAGCTTTATCGCCATAATGGGCGCGATATGCAAGTGCGAGCAATACCCGCAGATTGGTATCGCCATCTGCCTTGATCCCAAATGCTTTGGCCGCTCTACTTACCGTGTTTTCAATTACCTTCTCAGTATGCGCAGTTTCTCTTGCGATTGCAGCATTTGATTTTCCTTGACAGAGTAACTCTAAAACTAATCTTTCAAATGGCGTGAGATCTCGAATTTGTATGGTGATGTCAGTTGCCACAATCTAACCTCGCTAGTTAAATCACTCGCTGGCTTGGCGCAGCTTTCGTTAGCGCTCCTATCATCTCACCGCTTTGCCCTCTAGGATGCTTGCCATGGCTGAGATCTTGACCGTGTTGGAAGACCAGGTACTTAGCATCTCCTTTAACCGCCCCGAAAAGATGAATGCAATTACCCGGGGCATGTACGCGCAATTAGCCCAAGCGTTAAAGAGCGCAGACCAAGATTTTGGTATCCGAGCTGTGATCCTTACCAGCGAAGGTGGCTCATTTACAAGCGGCAATGACATCTCAGATTTTCTAGAGCATCCACCGACTTCAGAAGATTCAACGGTTGCTGCCTTTCTGGCAGCGATACATAACTTCACAAAACCATTGATTGCTGCAGTTAAAGGTAACGCAGTTGGAGTCGGAACTACTTTGCTACTGCATTGTGATCTTGTGGTTGCCGCAGATGATTCCAAGTTCTCTCTACCATTTACCTCGCTTGGTTTGGTACCAGAGGCTGGCTCCTCTTTTCTACTTCCAAGGCTGGTTGGTTATCAAAGAGCAGCCGAACTATTTCTAACTGGCGAAGCCTTTGATGCCAGTTATGCCAGAGAGTTGGGCATAGTTAATTACCTCTCCAATGATCCTTACCAAAAAGCACACGAATTAGCGATCAAGATTGCGAAGCAACCACCACAGGCGGTTATAAACACCAAAGCGCTCATGAAAGCACAGGTGCATGATTCGGTTGCCGCAGTCATGAAAGCAGAGTTCGAAATATTCTCATTAGCGCTGCAATCCGAAGAGGCTCGTAGCGCATTTAAGCAATTTCTAAGTCGAAAGCGAGGCAGTTGATGTCACTAGCAGGTAAGCGCGTGTTTGTTACGGGTGGTTCCCGAGGTATCGGTCTTGAAATCGCAAAACGCATCGCAAAAGATGGTGCGCATATAGCCATTGCCGCAAAGACTTCCGATCCAAATCCTAAATTGCCTGGCACTATTTACACTGCTGCCCAAGAGATCGAAGCTGCAGGTGGCACCGCATTGCCACTGGTAACAGATATTCGTGACGAGAGTGCGATCTCTTCTTCTGTAGAGGCCGCAGTCAATCAATTTGGCGGCTTAGATATTCTGATCAATAATGCTTCAGCAATCAATTTGACCAGAACCGAGGAAACACCAGCCAAACGTTTCGATTTGATGTTTGATGTCAATGTTCGAGGCACGTTCTTAACTTCCCAAGCTGCAATCCCACATCTAAGAAAAGGTAACAACCCACATATTCTTACTCTTTCGCCGCCGCTTAATATGAAAGAGCGTTGGTTTAAGAACCATGTTGCCTACACCATGTCAAAGTACGGAATGAGCATGTGCGTTTTAGGAATGAGTGGAGAATTTAGAAGAGATGGGATTGCAGTAAATGCGCTATGGCCGGCTACCGCAATCAAGACCGCAGCACTGCAGATGATCCCCGGAGTAGATACTAATTTCTGTCGAACTCCAGAGATCATGGCCGATGCCGCATATGTGATTTTAAATCGTGATGCTAAGTCCGTCACCGGAAACTTCTTTGTTGACGAAGAGGTGTTGCGCGAAGAGGGAGTTACTGACTTCGAACATTATTCGGTCATTCCTGGTACGAAAGATTTAATTAAAGATTTCTTCCTCGAATAGCAGTTGTGTCAAGTCTTCATCGAATAGATTTCTCAAAAGTAGTCTTACAATTATCTAATGCCATTCGAATTGGAGCTAAATAGCGTCAATCAGATTGCCGACTCTGAAAGGCGCGGTAAAGCTAGGGATCTTTTCTGGCCATGGTGCGGTGCCAATGTCTCAGTGCTTGCGATCTCTTATGGCGCATATTTTTTAGGGTTTGGAATCAATTTTTGGCAAGCAACCCTTGCGGCATTCATCGGCACCGTGCTCTCTTTTTCTTTAGTCGGAATCAGTTCTTTGGCCGGAAAACGATCAAGCGTTCCGACCATGATCAGATCGCGAGCTACTTTTGGCTTTAAAGGGAATTTAATTCCAGGATTTTTAACTTATCTAGTTTTTGTAGGTTGGGAAACAGTTCTGGTTTCAGTGGCAACTTTGGCGACCGGAACTATCTTTGATCGCCTAGGTGGCCTAGGTCGCGATGCCTCGCTCTCTCTTGGATTCCTGGTAGCAGTATCGCTCACAATCATGGGCGGAGTTCTTGGTTACAAAGTGATTATGCAGATGCAGAAGTGGATCTCGTTAATCACCTTGGTGGCTACCGCTATCTATATGGCGTTAACTTTAAACGAGATCAATTGGGATGTACTAACTAGTGCAAAAGCCGGAAGTTTCGCCAGTTTGGTAGGCGCAATTATCTTTGGCATGACAGGTATTGGTTTAGGTTGGGTAAACGCTGCTGCCGACTACTCCAGATATCTGCCAAAGAAAGTTAAGAGTGGGGCGGTAGTAGGTTGGACTGTTTTTGGCGCTTCATTAGCACCTATCATCATGGTCATTTACGGCGCTGCCTTGGCCGGAAGCTCTAAAGAACTTTCAGATAGTGTGGCCGAAGATCCAATCGGTGCACTAACTAATATTTTGCCAACTTGGTTCCTCTTTTTATTTGCCCTAATTGCAATATTGGGTTTAATTGGCGGAGCCATCCTGGATCTATATTCATCTGGCTTAACTTTGGTCTCCATAGGCGCGCCTATCAAGCGCCATCATGCAGCAAGTATCGATGCGGTGATCATGTTAATCGGAACGCTATATATAGTCTGGTTTAGCGATAATTTCCTCCTGCCATTTCAGGGATTTTTGATAACCATTGGAGTGCCACTTGCTGCCTGGTCTGCCATCTTTGTAGCAGATGTATTGCTTCGTGAAGAAGTCTTTGAAGACGAGCTCTTTAATCCATTCGGTCTTTACCGCGGATATAACTGGCCGATGATCTCGATTATGGCAGTAGCAACTTTTGTGGGCTATGGATTTGTTACCAATTCCTTTGCAACTTGGCTCTCATGGCAGGGTTACTTCATGGAGTTAATTGGGGGCAAAGAGGGGCAGTGGGGTTATGCAAATGTTGGCGTGCTAATTGCACTTATTATTGGATTTAGTGGCAGGTTAATGTTTAATCGCACGCGAACCAAAAGCTAGCAAAATCGCAAGTCCAGCCGGAATTAACATCGCCCATCGCAAGGTAATAAATTCAGCAATAAAGCCCATCATTGGTGGCCCTACCATGAATCCGGCGTAGGAGATTCCGGAAGCGATTGCCACCGCTTGGGATGGTGCAATTTCTCCAGGGAATCTTTCACGAGCAATCTCTGCGGCCAGGCTAAATACCATCGGAATTACGAGCGCCATGCCAGCGCCGATCGCAAACCATCCAAAGATTTGCGGATAAATGCCACCGATTATTAAGCCAGCGCTTAGACCAATTCCAGAAAATATGCCACCAGCAAACAAAATCTTAATAGGACCGAATTTGGCAGCTAGGCGATCTCCATTGAATCTGCCAATGACCATGGCCACGTTGTAAAAAATATAGGGAAGTGTCGCCAAAAATGGTTCGGCATTAAATGTCTCTCGGGCCAAAATTCCGCCCCAGTCGCCAGCAGAACCTTCATTGATCGTAGATGCAAGTCCCAATAAGCCCATGAATATCAAAATTGTTGGGCGGCGTACTTTACGATCCTTGTGAAACTCATGGATATCAGTTTCAGCAGGTAGCCACCAATTCTTAACAGCCGTGGCCAAAATTATGAAGTAAACGCTAATTGCTAAATTCTGGCGAAGAATTGAGATCTCTAACTGCGAAGCGATTCCTCCGATTAATCCTCCAAGTAATGCACCGATGCTAAAGACTCCGTGGAAGCCGCTCATGTAGCGACGTTTTTCAATGTGCTCGACCGTAGATGCGTGTGCGTTCATCGCCACATCCTGCATTGTTAGAAAGGCTCCCCAAATGAAGAAAGATAGACAGAGCAGCAGAAAATTCTGGGCAATGGCCAGCGGCAGAATCGTGACCGCCGAGATATATGAGGAGATAATCACAATCGGTCTGGAGCCTCTAACGGCGCACCATCTTCCAACTTGCGAAATCATTAAGAGCACACCAATAGAGGCAGAGAGCAAAATGGTTCCAACTTGGCTATTGCTTAAACCAAGATCAGCTTTGATATCAGGGATACGCGCATAAAGCGCGCCAACAATCAATCCATTTGTTAAGAAGGCTGCGCGAACTGCCCACGGAGCTCTATTAAATTTCGCCAGTTCGGTCATTGTGGCAATATAAAGTAAAAATCCCGCTGATTTCTGCAATTTAACAGAAACCTGCGGGATTTTTACCCCAAAGGAGAATTAGGGACTTTTAAATATCGTAATAGAGCTCAAACTCAGCTGGATGCGGACGAAGACGAACATAATCTACTTCTTCCTTACGCTTCCATGCGATCCAAGTAGAGATTAGATCGTCAGTGAATACGCCACCCTTAGTCAAGAATGAATGATCCTTCTCGAGCGCATTAAGAGCTGCTTCTAATGAACCTGGAACTTGTGGAATCGCAGCAGCCTCTTCGCCTTCCAATTCATAAATGTCTTTATCAACTGGCGCGGCTGGCTCGATCTTATTTTCGATTCCATCAAGACCCGCCATCAACATCGCCGCAAATGCTAGATATGGATTTGATGATGGATCTGGGCAACGGAACTCGATGCGCTTGGCCTTTGGATTCGAACCAGTAATTGGAATACGAATGCAGGCTGAGCGATTACGTGCCGAGTAAGCCAAATTCACTGGCGCTTCGTAGCCAGGAACTAGTCGTCGATATGAATTAACAGTTGGATTTGTAAATGCCAATAAAGATGGCGCATGCTTTAAGAGACCACCGATATACCAACGGGCGATATCTGAAAGATCTCCGTAGTTGCCAGCTTCAAAGAAGAGCGGCTTGCCATCTTTCCAGAGTGATTGATGGACATGCATACCGGATCCATTGTCACCAAAAAGTGGCTTTGGCATAAAGGTTGCGGTTTTACCATTCTGCCAAGCGGTGTTTTTGACGACATACTTGAACTTCATGATGTCATCGCCGGCATTCTCTACATCACTAAATTTGTAATTGATCTCCATCTGGCCTGCAGTTCCGACCTCGTGATGAGAACGCTCAACTACCAGACCAACCTTCTCAAGTTGCATCACGATCTCATCGCGAAGATCTGCAAACTGATCAGTGGGAGATACCGGGAAATATCCACCCTTAATACGTGTTCGATAACCTCGTGATGGAGTGCCATCGGCATCGTATTCCTCGCCACGATTCCACCAACCTTCGTATGAATCAATGTGATGGTAGGACTCGTGCATATCGGTGTTGAAACGAATTGCATCGAAGATATAGAACTCAGCTTCAGGAGCAAAGAAAGCTTGATCTGCAATACCAGTCGACTTTAGGTATTTAACTGCTTTAGTTAATACGCCTCGTGGATCACGTGAGTATGGGGAATTGTCGATCGGATTATGGACAGAGAAGAGGATGATCAGCGTCTTCTCTTTGCGATATGGATCTAAATATGCAGAACTTGGAATTGGGAGTAATTTCATATCTGACTCGTGGATCGATTGGAATCCACGGATTGAAGAACCATCAAACATCAAACCGTCTGTAAAAACTGACTCATCAAATGATCCAGCAGGAACGTTGAAGTGGTGTTGAATACCAGGTAGATCTATAAAGCGAATGTCTACTAACTTCACATCCTCTTTCTTGATGTAATCAAGAATTTCTTTTGAACTCTTAAACATTTATGCTCCTTGGATTTTTTCTTTAGAACTACCCATCGACGCTGAGGGCTATGGGTAGAACCATAATTAAAAACTGTTAATTGAACATACTTGCTTTGTTACAGTCTTGTTTCCAAAGCCCAGTAGGCTTCGGGCCATGAGCGAAGATTTTCAGGTTAGGCAGGTATCTCTAGGCCGCCGCATGGCTGGGATCACCATCGATTGGTTCGCCTGCTATCTGATTATCAATGGTTTCGACTTGGGGGGCGCTTCTTTCTCGGTGCTGATTCTCTTCTTCCTACAGATGACAGTGCTAACCGCCTTTGGGGGCGCATCTTTTGGCCACCGGATTATGGGGATGAAGGTGGTCCGTTTTCAAGATGGGCTAGCTCCGACCCCACTACAAGCGCTAATTCGTAGCGCGCTAATCTGTACTGTGGTCTTTGCAATTACTTACGATGAAAATGGTCGTGGAATTCACGAACGGTTATCAGGAACTCACCTTATAAATAGTTAAGCAGCCGCTCTTTAAATCAGACTTTGGGAACCCTTAAGTTCTTTGGCATAGGTCCTTTTGGTATCGGCATATTAAATCCACCAACTGCTTTTAACCGATTACGAACCTCTCGCATCTGAACCTTAGAAAGTTTTTTCGGCAGACGTTTTAATTTCTTCTGTAATTTAGGTAGCGCAATTCGGTCATCACCTTCGCCGACAATCAAAGTGGTAATTGGAACACCTGGTACATAACGTTCAGTCTTTTTGACCTCGTCATTGAGAAGCGAACGGACCGCATTGCTTCCTTCTCCGACGAGCACTACACCAGCGCGACCTACTGATCTGTGGACCATATCTTGTTGCTTGTTTACTGCGACCATCGGTGTGGTCACATACCCACGTCGTATTGACATCAATACTGACGCGCCGGCACCAGCAACACCTTCAATTGATTGATATGCCGCTTTATTTGCCACAATACTGAAGAAGAACGTTGCACCTAGAAGTGCAAGGGGAGTGGTCACAAACGCGGCATAGATTGGATGGCCAGCAAATGCACCAATCACGATTCCGACGGAGAGGATGGCAAGGAAAATAAACGCCATCGCAGCGCCAATCCATGGCTTTCGCACCTTGGTAGCTTTATATGCTTCGCGAATCTGTTTGAACATAGTTACGCAGTTTACCCTTCAATCGCTGGGGCTGGAGCGGTGCCGCCCAAACGCTGCGGAGCCCAACGTTCACCTACATGGCTATCAGGATAGCTCTCTTGCAGTTTGTGAAGCATTGAAACCATCTGCTTCTTTAGATCAATTTCTGCGCTCTCTACATCTGCATCTTTTGCCAGAAAGATTGGTGGGCCATAGGCAATGTGGATTGGAACAGACTTTCTGCGAAAATCTCTAGGTACACCTTTGGTCCAAATTCTCTGAGAACCCCAAATCACAGTTGGGATAATCGGTACTTGTGCACCGATCGCTAAACGAACTGCTCCTGATTTCATGCCCTTAATCTCAAATGATTGGCTAATCGTGGCCTCTGGAAAGATGCCAACTACTTCGCCAGCTCTTAGCGCTTTTAGAGCAGTTACAAATGAGGCGTTGCCATTTTCCCGATCAACTGAAATATGTTTCATTCCTCGTAAAAGTGGTCCGGCTATTTTGTTATCAAAAGCGCTCTTTTTGGCCATAAATCTAATGAAACGTTTAGTGTGAATTGCACCGGTTCCGATAAATGCAAAATCTAAATAGCTAACGTGATTACTTGCAATCACAGCGCCACCTTTCGTTGGCAGATTTTCTTGGCCTTCGAATTGGAATTGAATATCCAAGCCTTTCCAAACCAGTTGAAATAGTTCGATGACTGGCGTATATACCAACTCAGCCATTTAGCTGCTCCGCGGCCTCTCGATACAAGCGTCCAGCGCGATAACTAGATCTAACCAAAGGTCCGCTCATGACACCTTTGAATCCAACCTGCTTGGCCTCATGGGCTAGTTCTACAAATTCATTGGGTTTTACCCAGCGCGCAATGGGGTGATGTTTTGCGGTTGGGCGAAGATATTGAGTGATTGTGATGAGATCGCAACCAGCATCATGAAGATCGACCAGTGCTTTGGAGATTTCTTCGCGCTCTTCGCCCATTCCTAATATCAAATTTGATTTGGTAATCAATCCAAATCGCTTGGCTTGGCTGATTACTTCTAGTGATCTTTCATATGAGAAAGCTGGCCGAATTCGTTTGAAAATCCTGGGAACTGTCTCTAGATTGTGTGCAAATACTTCTGGACGGCTATCAAAAACTTGCTCTAATAACTCTTTCTTTCCACTGAAATCAGGGGTAAGGATCTCGACGCCGGTGTTTGGGTTTAATTCATGAACTTTGCGAATGGTCTCTGCATAAAGCCAGGCACCTTCATCTTCAAGGTCATCACGTGTCACTCCAGTAATGGTGGCATATCTAAGTTGCATCGTTTTGACTGACTCAGCGACTCGACGTGGCTCATCGCGATCAAGCGGTAACGGTTTGCCAGTATCAATGTTGCAGAAGTCGCAACGCCGAGTGCAGCGATCGCCGCCAATAAGAAATGTGGCTTCACGATCTTCCCAACATTCGAAGATATTTGGGCAGGCCGCTTCTTGGCAGACTGTATGTAATCCTTCGCTAACGACCAATGAGCGAAGTTGGGTGTATTCCGGGCCCATCTTGGCCCGAGTTTTAATCCATTCAGGTTTGCGTTCGATAGGCACTTCGGCATTTCGCGCTTCGATGCGAAGCAATTTTCGCCCTTCAGGTGCCAAGGTCATATCTTTAGTTTACTTTATTTGCGAAAGGGTTATCGCTGACGTTTTCAAGGGCTGCAATCATCTTACGCTCAAGTACTTCCATGATTTCTGGGATTTTGATCTCTCGATTTAATTCTGTCGCCATGCTGGTGGTAACCACATCAGGCAGGCCACAAGCAATTATGCGATTGAAGTTATTTAAATCAGGATTGACGTTAAGCGCAAAACCATGCATGGTCACACCTTTGGCAACGCGAACTCCGATGGCTGCGATTTTTCGCTCAGTTTCATCTTTAAGCCAGACTCCAGTTCTACCAGCGATTGAAATTCCAACAAGATCAAATTCTTTAAGAACTTCGATGATGGCATTCTCTAAATTTCTTACAAAGCCAACGACATCGCTCTGATTCTTCAAATGGACAATGGGATATCCAACAATTTGTCCCGGACCATGCCAAGTGATTCGTCCGCCACGATCAACATCTATCACAGGCGTCCCATCCTGCGGGCGTTCAGTTATTTCGGTTCTGCGTCCTGCGGTGTACACCGATGGGTGTTCAACAAAGATCAGGGTATTTGAGGCATCGCCATTTGCAACTTTTTCGTGAATCTCACGTTGCAATTGCCAACATTTCTCGTAATCAACCAGGCCCAATCTCAAGATAGTTAGATCAGAACTCTTGGTTTTAGTTTGTGACACGAGGTAAGCCTAATTGGAAGTGGAAAAATGGTAAAAAGCGCGCTAGTAGTTAGACTGGGCCAGTTCAAGTCCGTTAATTTTTAAGGGAGTTTCATGCGTATCAAAGGTCGTAAACCGCTCTGGCTAGCAATCATCACAGTGATAATCTGGATGGGAATTGCAGGTTCTGCGGGGCCAATCTTTGGAAAACTCTCTTCAGTTCAGAAAAACGATAACTCTGACTTTTTACCAAAGAACGCAGAATCTTCCAAATTCAATGAGGCTTATCAACAATTCAACCCAAATACAGATCGTGCAATTCCTGCCTTAGTCCTCTACATCGGAGAGGTTGATGCTGCAAAAGTCGCAGCCGCCAATCAATTTTTACAGACTATCCCGGCAAAGCCAGTCGAAGATGGTGAAGGCAAGTTAATTGGAGAGTATTTAGTTCCAGGTACTCCCTTGGTGGCCTTTCCATCGCAAGATGGCAAGGCGATTCTGGGATCTATAGCTTTTGATTCAGCGAAGATTGCAGATCAGATAGGGAAAGAGCCGGCACTACCGCTGGTTATCGATTCCATTCGAAACTACAGCGAGGAGTTTGCAAAGAGTGGCGCGCTGGAATCTCACGTGACTGGTTTTGCAGCTATTTTTGCGGATCTATTTAAAGCTTTCGGTGGAATCGATTCCACGCTTCTACTTTGGACTTTAGCAATTGTGGCGCTGATCTTGATTGTGGTCTATCGCTCGCCAATTCTCTGGTTCTTCCCATTGCTTTGCGCGGTCTTTGCAGAGGCGCTAGCAGGCGCAGTTATTTATGTGCTGGCAAAGAATGAGATTTTGACTTTGGATGGACAATCCCAAGGAATTCTTTCGGTACTGGTTATCGGTGCGGCAACAGATTATGCGCTCTTATTGATCGCGCGTTATCGCGAAGAGCTGCACCGCCATGATTCAAAGTACGATGCGATGAGAGTTGCGCTACGTGGAGTTGTCGAACCGATTATCGCATCAGGGTCGACAGTTACGATCGGGTTATTAGTTTTGATGCTAAGCCAGTTAAATAACAATCGTTCGCTCGGACCAGTTGGCGCGATCGGAATCGTATCGGCAATGTTTACGATGTTGACGTTACTACCTGCAATTCTGGTGATCTTCGGCCGCTGGATCTTCTGGCCCAGAATTCCTCGACATGATGATGTCGATGAGAAACTAACGGGGCTTTGGTCGAAAGTTGCAAATTCGACCGCCGCTCACCCTAAGCGCTATATGTTTGCAACCGGAGCGCTTTTAATCATCATGGCAAGTTTTGCGACCACCCTAAAGGCCGATGGTATTTCTACTCTTGAAGGCTTTACCAACAAACCGAAATCTTTAGTTGGACAAGAGTTGCTATTGCAACACTTCCCAGGTGGACAGAGCCAGCCAACTCAGATTTTAGTTAGCGCAGATAAGGCTGATGCAGCACTTCAAGCAGTTAAGGCAGTTGATAATGTTGCGGAAGCAACCATCGCAAGCGCACCAAATGATCCAACTGCGATCAAAGTTGTGGCAGGCAAAGTGGTTATCGATGCGACCTTGGCGGTTCCAGCAGATTCAAGCGAAGCCCGAGAGTTGGTCCCTGATATTCGTCAAGCAGTGAAGCAAGTCGATTCGCAAGCGCTGGTTGGCGGAATTAGCGCAACCTTTTATGACGTAGATGTTGCTGCGCGACATGATCGCAATCTGATAATTCCGATCGTATTGGTGATAATTGCAATCATCTTGGCGCTCTTGCTACGCAGTATTTTAGCAGCGGTATTACTTCTGTTAACTGTAGTGCTTTCATTTATTGCAACCTTAGGAGTATCTGCACTGGTCTTTAACCATGTCTTTAACTTCCCCGGAGCAGATACTTCATTTCCGCTCTTCACCTTCGTATTCTTGGTTGCGTTAGGAATTGATTACAACATCTTCTTGATGACCCGAGTTCGCGAAGAGGCTCTAAAGATTGGCACCAAGGCTGGCACCATTAAAGGCGTGACTGTGACTGGAGGTGTGATCACATCTGCAGGCGTGGTCCTTGCTGCAACCTTTACCGTGCTTGGAGTCTTGCCATTGGTAGCGTTGGCACAGATCGCATTCGCAGTTGCTTTTGGTGTACTGCTAGATACCTTGGTAGTTCGTTCTTTGTTAGTTCCAGCAATTGTGCATTACTTAGGTAAGCGCGTTTGGTGGCCGGCAAAACTGGCAGATTAATGCGTGCGGGCATCTTTGGTTATGGCTTAGCTGGGAAGTATTTCCATGCGCCATTTCTCAAAGCTGCTGGATTTGAAGTTGTAGCGATTCAAACCTCGAACCAAAATCGAATCGCTGAAGCCAAGAGTGATTTTCCAAATGCGGTTATCTGTAAAAACGCAGAGGAATTGCTAGCTCAGAATCTTGATATAGCGGTGGTGGCATCAATCAATACTGCCCATGAAACAAATGCCAAGTCTGCAATAGATGCCAAGGTCGCTGTGGTGGTAGATAAACCGATGGCAACTACCTTGGCCGGCACTAGAGAGCTTTATAACTACGCCGAGAGCAAAGGGGTACCAATCTCGGTATATTTCAATCGTCTATGGGATAGCGATACGTTAACGATCAAATCGATCTTAAACTCAGATTCAAGTTTGATCGGAAGAGCCCATCGTTTCGATGGCCGTTTCGAAAGATTTCGTCCAGAGCTTGCAAATCAATCATGGCGTGAGCAAAGCAGTTCAGCTCAAGGCGGCGGCTTACTGCTTGATCTACAGAGCCATTTGATCTCTACCGCAATCGATTGTTTTGGACCTGCCAAACTTCGTTACGCAAGTGTTAAAAGTATCCGAGGAGCATCAGATGACGATGTGCTCTTGGTTCTTGAACATCAAAGCGGCGTAGTCTCATCCCTTGCTGCAAGTGCAATTTCTGGTGCACCGGGCCCGAGAGTTCGACTGCTCGGCAGTAAAGGTGCGCTGGTGATAAAAGATCTAGATCCACAAGAGTCGCTGCTTCGAAACGGTGATTATGAAACAGGAAGCAAGAGCTCAAAAATAGAGCTGCATAAGGGTGATTTAGTAGAAGAGATTCCGGCAATTGCCGGCGATTACGGAAGCTTTTACAGACAGATGTATAGTTTCTTGGAAGGCAAGGGCGCGCTACCAGTTGAAAAAACATTAGTACTGCAAGTCGCAGAGATTATTGACCAAGCTCGAAGTTTTAATTAGAAGTAAAGAGATGATTATCAAGAAAATCGAGAAAAACCAGAATTCACATAAAACAGAGAAAAGGTAGCGGATTGACCACAGTAGTTATTGGTGCTGGCTTAGCTGGCTTGAATGCAGCGCTTACTTTGCAGCGCGCGGGCCAGGAAGTGGTGGTGCTTGAAGCTACAGATCGCGCTGGTGGCAGAGTAGCTTCTGATGTGGTCGATGGATTCATCCTAGATCGTGGTTTTCAGCTTATAAATGCAAATTATCCAGAGTTAAAACAATTGAATATTTTGGAAGATTTAGATTTCATAGAAGCGCCCCGTGCTGTTTCTATATCAATCGAGGGCAAACAGAGTTTCCTTGGAGACCCACGTAAACACCTCGTAAGTACATTGAACGCTCGAACCGGAAATTTAAAAGAGAAATTGGGGCTTCTAACTTATTTAACCAAGAGTCCAAAGTCCGGAACCTCCGTGGCAAGTCAACTACAAGCACTTGGCAAAACATACGATCGAGTTTTAAGACCATTCCTGACCGGTGTTTTTCTGGTGGATCCTTCAGAAGTTGAAGCATCGGTTGGCAAAGAGTTGATTCAATCTTTTGTTACTGGTCGTCCAGGCCTACCAACAGATGGTGCAGGAGCACTTTCAAGGGCGTTGGCAAAACGAATTAATGAGATTAAGTTTGAAACTCGGGTCGAATCAATAAAAGACGGAGTTGTAAGAAGTGATAACGGTAAGTTTCACTTTGATAATTTAATTGTGGCCACTGATGCAAGTACCGCCGCTCAATTACTGGGGCTGGATCAGATTGCCACTCAAGTTGGATGTGTTACTTGGTATCACATCCCTGATGCGCAACCAACTGATAACGCATACCTATTGCTTGATGGAGCACAGGCTGGTCCAGTAGTTAATTCTCTGGTAATTAGTAATTTAGTTAGTAATTATGCGCCACCCGGAAAATCATTAATCTCTTCAACAACTATTCAAAGAGCTTCAGAATCTGAAGTCAGACGCCACCTCTCTTCAATGTGGGGCACATCAACTCAAGATTGGCAGCTACTAGCCAAATATGAAATACCAGCTGCGTTACCTCTTGCAAAGGTGGGTCATCGGTTAACTAATTCCGTTCGAATCTCAGAGAACATTTTTATTGCCGGAGACTGGCGGGAATCGCCATCGCAAAATGGCGCATTAAAATCTGGTAGAAGAGCGGCTGAAACTTTAATTAGCCAGCGCATCTAGCGCTGGGCCAAGATGCGGAAAATCAAAGGTGAATCCAGCATCCAATAGCGCAGCCGGTAGAACCTTTTTTGAACCTAAGATCTCTACTGAGAAACCACCGAGCGCTGCCTTTAGCGCAAGAGCTGGCGCTGGTAATAGCGCTGGCCGACGTAATGCTCGGGCTAACGCTGCAGTGAATTCTTGATTGGTAACAGGGTTTGGCGCAGTTAAATTTATTGCACCAGAAATTTTTTCATTCTCTAAGATAAATTCAATAGCTCTTAACTCATCATGCAGAGTTATCCAGGACCACCACTGTTTCCCACTACCGAGCTTGCCTCCTAGACCCAATTTAAATAATGGAAGCATTCTGCCAAGCGCACCTCCAGTTGGATCTAAGACCAACCCAGTTCTGATCTTTGCAGTGCGAACGTCTTTGGCAAGGTCAGCCGCAGCTTCCCATTCGCGACAGACAGCCGCTAGAAAATCATCGCCGCCGCGATCGGTTTCAGTTACTGCGCGATTACCGGTTTCACCATACCAACCAATCGCAGAAGATGAGATAAAGACCTTTGGTTTTACTTCAGCCACTGCATTTGCAATAGTGGTAGTGCCCAGTAGACGTGAGTTCAAAATCTCTGACTTATATTTTTTACTCCAGCGCTTATCTCCAACGCCAGCACCAGCCAAGTGAATCACCGCATCGACGCCTGCAAGTGCATCTAAATCAACTTTAGATTCCAGTGGATTCCAGTAAATCTCTTCGGAAGAGATAGTTTGGCGCCTTACTAAACGTTGTACTGTGTAACCCTCGCTCTTTAACTTTCCAACTAACGCACCACCAATCAATCCGGATGCACCGGTGATTGCGATTCTCTGTAGCGCCAAGTGCTATAGCCCCAGATCCGCTTCGAAATTGCCGCTCTCTAAACGCTCTTTTAGCGTGGTTAGGAATCGCGCAGCATCAGCACCATCGACAATTCGGTGATCATAGGAGAGCGCCAGATAAACCATAGAGCGAATTGCAATCGTCTCTCCACCATCTGCACCCTTTACCACCATTGGTCTCTTTACAACGGAACCCAGACCAAGGATTGCTACTTGTGGTTGATTGATAATCGGTGTATCAAAGAGCGCACCACGTGAACCGGTATTGGTCAATGTGAAAGTACCACCACCCAACTCGTCTGGGGTCACCTTGTTATCGCGGGTGCGCGTCGCCAAATCTGCAATTTTTCTTGCGAT
>JACCDK012195842.1_pt1 | contig 19460 bp, 19 predicted proteins | sample 7445871 | NCBI WGS metagenome assembly JACCDK01 (sample SAMN15323436, study PRJNA562643) | freshwater metagenome | isolation source: river surface water | place: USA:Blue River Watershed | collected 2017-08-15
CGGACGACAACCGCTGGGAGGCCGGCGCCGGCAGAGGCAGTGGCAAAGACAACGGCCGCAACACGCCCCCCTGGGCTGGGACGCGCAGCCCCTGCGCCCACAGCGTCTGCGTCACCATGAGCGCCAGCGCCCACTGACAGACGCGAAACAAGAAACGGGACGAACTGAAGGTCATCATCAACGGTCAATCGTATTGGCCAAACCGGCTTGGGGGCGACACCTGATCGCGCAGATACTGGTAGCGCGGGATTTGGGTCCTGAGTGTGCCCAATGGATTGGGTCCCACTCGCGTGAAGCCTGAGAATTCCAGCTGGAACATCAGCCGCTGGTTCGCCTGGTTGGCGGCAATTTGCAACCGCTCGAACACCACTCGTCCCAGCCAACAGCCTGCATCGTACTCGACTCCCAGCACCGCATCGACCATCTTGCCTTCGTTCAGGTTGTAGTTAAGCCGTCCAACGGCGTACCACTGGTCCTCGCCCAGGCCTCGCCCAGGCCCCTGGTCACGACCGGCTGCCCCCCACAAGGCGTTGATCGGCCACTGCCAGGCCGTGTCGATCAGCTCGCTGCTTTGCTGGGTGGCCGGGTCTGCCTGATAGCGGTACGCGGCCGATACCACCCGGTAATTGCCTGGCACATAGCGGGTGCCGGCCGTGGTCCGCATGGAGCGCGATGCCTTGGGGTTGTATTGCACAGTGGAGTCGAGTTGCCAGTTCGGGGTGACCTGCACCATGGCGCCTGCCAGCACATCACTCAAGCGCTCTGAGATGGGTTCGGTTTCGGTGGGTAGCAACACGTTCTGATCCTTGAGTCGCAGGCGCTGGGCCAGACCAAATCGGGCCAACTCCACGCCCGTGGACGGATCGATGAACCGTGAAGTCGCCCCCAGCGTCATCAGCTTGTTGTCAGCGATTCGGTCCTGCCCCACGAAGGCGTTTTCGTTGAACACCGAAGCAAAGTTGTAGTCGTAACGCCCGGTGTCGTACACCGGCAATCGGCTTTGATCCCGGTACGGCGTGTTCACATAGAAAAGCCGGGGCTCCAGGGTTTGGATCGCCAAGCGCCCCCCCCAGCTGGCGGGGCGCTCCAGTCGGGTGGTCGCGTCCAGGCTGAACGTGGGAATGGACAGGCTGGTTGAGCTGGGCGCCTGATTGGGGGCATTCTGGGTGAGCGTGTCGAATTGATAGCTGCGCGAATGCATCATGAGTTTGGGTGTCACCGTGCCCAAGGCGACATTCATCGGGTAGGCCACGCGCGCGAGCGAGTACACGCGCTGGGCGTTGGGCTGGCAAGCGGTGGTGCCCGGTGCACAGGCCATGGCGCGGTCAAACCGCGAGTAATCCGCCTCAAAGCCGACATCCACGCCCCGCCCCAGGGTCCCTTGGTAGCGGGTGAACAATTGCGGCATGCGATCAAATGGCGGGGTGATCGGGGCTGTCGGGTCCTGCAGGGTCTGCCAATGCAGCGTGCGAAAAGCCGTGTAGAACGGGCCATGTTCCCAGTTGAGCTGCAAGTCGCTGGGCAAAATGCGCTGCGTGAGGGTGGGGGACAGCCGGGTGAAGTCGCGCCAGTAATTGTCGTCGCTGACCCGGTTGAGGTTCAGGGTCATGTTCACGCGCTCTCGCCCCAGGTCCAGCCAACCCACGTGGCTTTGCGTCAACCCCCATCGACTGCGCTCGCGCAGCAAGTCATTGGGCATGTAATCAAAACGGAACTGGCCGCGAAAATCCGGAGACTGGCTCTCCAAGTAGCGAAACTCGGTGCCCACATTCACGCCTCGCTTGGACCACACCGTGTTGTGGAGGGTGAGGTCTCGGTTGGGGGCGATGTCCCAATACAGCGGTTGGCTGTATTCCGCCCCGCCAACGTTGTCCACGCCAATCACGGGGGGCAGCAAGCCGGAACGGCGTTCGCTGTTCATCGGAAAGGACACCGAGGGAACCGGCAGGATCGGCACGCCCTTGAATTGCAGCGATGCACCCTCGGCGCGGGCCTCATTGAGCTCGGCATTCAACTCGATGCGCTGGGCCTTGAGCACCCAGTCGGGCAGCCAGCTGGGTCCGGGTTTGCGCGCGCAGGTGGTGAACGAGGCCTGGTGGATGACCGCTCGGTTGTCGCCGATGAAGTCGATACGCCGGGCCTGACCATGCGCCTGGTTGCGTAAAAACTGAAAGCTGGGCTCGGTGAAAAACCCCTCAAAGGTGTCGACCTGCAACTCCAGCAGCGGGCCCTGAAAGCGGTTGCCGCCACGGTTGATGGATACTCCCCCCTGTGCCTTGAGCAGGTCGTGGGCCTGGTCAAATTGCATGCGCTCAGCACGAATCACGGTATCGCCGCGTCGCATGACGGCAGAACCCTGCAAGGTGGTCTCCACATCAGCGCGGCCCGTGATGCGATCGGCCTGGATGAACACGGGCAATGCACGGTTGTGCTGGGAGGGAATCTGCTCTTGCAGCAGCGCGCTCGGCTTGAGCACCAGCGGGGGACCCTCGGCCAACGGGCTGAAAGTCTTCGGCGTCTGGTGGGTCGACACCGACTCCTGTGCCCCGGCCGGGACGGCCAGTGCCAGACATGACAGCAGTGCGAGCAGCGGTTTCAAGGGCAGGAGGCAGCGCGGGGATCAGGCGCGGTAAGAGCGGCGCAACCGGTCGGGACGCCTCTCGCCACCCTCGCCACACCTGGGTTTGTAGAATTTGGATTACCCATGAGCCACCCCCCCCCCCCTCCGGTCCCCGCCGTGACGCCGCCCAGCTGGAGCGACCCAGCGCGGGAGCGAGCCTTTCACACCTGGCTTGAGGGCTTGGTCGCTGTCCATGACCTGGACCCCGGCAGTGTGCGCGCCGCCTCGGCCGATGCCAGTTTTCGACGCTATTTCCGTGTGGACGCCAGCGCCGGCAGCCGCATCATCATGGATGCCCCGCCGGACAAGGAAAACTGCGAGCCTTTTGTGCGCATTGCCGGGCTGATGCAAGACGCCGGTCTCCTGGTGCCTCGCATCCTGGACTGGGACGCACAGCAAGGCTTCATGCTGTTGGACGATTTGGGGCCTCACACCATGATGGAGGCGATCGACCCCAACGCTGCGCCGCCCCTACCCTTGTACCAGCGGGCCCTGGATGCGCTGCTGCCCTGGCAACAGGCCAGCCGAGCGGGTGTGCTGCCTGCCTATGATGCGGCCCTGCTGCGGCGCGAGCTCGAGCTCTTTCCCGAGTGGTATTTGGGCCAGCACCGGGGTCTCGCCCTGAGCGACAACCAGCGCCAAACCCTGAACACCTGCTTTGAGCGCATTGTGGCCCACAACCTGCGCGGTCCCTCGGTGTATGTCCACCGTGACTTCATGCCGCGCAACCTCATGATGCCGGCGAGCGCCGATGAGCCGCGCCTGGGCGTGCTCGATTTCCAGGACGCCGTGTACGGCCCCGTCACCTACGACATTGCCAGCCTGATGCGAGATGCGTTTTTGAGCTGGGATGAGGATTTCGTGCTGGATGTAAGCGTACGCTACTGGCAGCGGGCTCGCACCACTGGACTGCTCGACGCCGAGGGTTGGTCGCAGGACTTCGGCGAGTTCTGGCGCGCCGTGGAGTGGATGGGACTGCAACGACACCTGAAAGTGGCCGGTATCTTTGCCCGGCTGACCTTGCGCGATGGCAAGCCCAAATACCTGGCTGATGCGCCCCGCTTCATTGGCTATATCCGCGCGACCGCCAGCCGTTACCGGGAACTCACGCCTTTGCTGCGTCTGGTCGACGAGGTGGAAGGGTTCGCCCCGAACGCCACCTTTGTCATGGGGCGCGGCTGAAACCGCCCCCGGTCAACACGCCATGCCGCGCCTGTACTGCGATCTGGTGTTGACCCCTGGAGACGTGGTGTCGTTGCCGCCGGGGGCGGCACGCCATGTCCAGGTCCTGCGCCTGCAACCCGGCGATGCGCTGACGCTGTTCAATGGCCGTGCCGGTGAGCACGAGGCCCGAGTCGACCACATGGGCCGACAAGAGGTGCGGGTGCGGGTCGGTGACCATCACCCCATCGAACGAGAAGCCCCCGTGGCGGTCCACCTGATCGCCGGCATGCCGGCCAACGAACGCATGGACTGGCTGGTGGAAAAAGCCACCGAGCTGGGCGTGCAGCGGCTCACCCCGCTCATGACCGAGCGCAGCGTGCTGCGCTTGCAGGGTGAGCGCGCCGAGAAGAAACTGGCCCACTGGCACTCGGTGGTGGTGGCTTCCAGCGAGCAATGCGGGCGCAACCGACTGATGACGATCGATCCCGTTTGCACCCTGGCACAGTGGCTGCGCGATCTCGAACCGCAGACTCTCCAGGAACAGCAGGTGCGCGCCGTGTTGTCCCTCGACGCTGCAGCCCAGCCCCTGGGCCGCCTGCTGGACCACGCCGCAGGCAGTACCCCCTGGATGCTGGTGAGCGGTCCGGAAGGGGGGCTGAGTGCCGAGGAGGAATCGCTCCTGCTCCAGCGCGGGCTGCAGCCCGTGTCGCTCGGAGACCGCGTGCTGCGCGCAGAAACGGCCGCCATCGCTGCTGTCACCCGCCTGGTGCTGGCTTGAGGCGTCGCTGGGGCTGTCGCGCACCTCACTCGACTCCGGCGCCAGTTCGCCTATAACCCATTCATGAACATCAATCTCGTGCTCCTGTGCCTGGCCCAGGGCCTGTTTCTCACCAACAACATCACCTTTGTGGCCATCAACGGCCTGGTGGGGTTGAGTCTTGCACCGGTGGGCTGGATGGCCACCTTGCCGGTCATGGGGTACGTGGTGGGCAGCGCGCTCAGCACCGGCCTGGTGGCCCGATCGCAGGCGCGCTGGGGACGTCGTCGCTCCTTTCAACTGGGGTTGCTGGTGGCGATGGCCTCATGCGGTCTGGGCGTGTATGCGGTGATGCACCATCAATTCTGGCTGTTGGTGCTCACCACAATGATCGCCGGTTACTACAGCGCCAACGCACAGCTGTATCGCTTTGCCGCCGCCGAGTTGTGTGAACCCTCGTTTCGCGAAAAGGCCGTGTCGCTGGTCATGGCAGGCGGCTTGATTGGTGCTGTCATCGGCCCCAACCTCGCGACCTACACGCGCAACATGCTGGAAGTGCCCTTTGCCGGCGCCTACGCAGCATTGGCCTTGGTGGCCTTGGTTTCACTGGGGATCATTTCTTTCATCCGCTTTCCCGCTGCGCCGGTCCAGGTATCCAAGCGCGACGAAGGCAGAAGCCTGAGGGAACTCGCTCGCCAACCCACCTTTGTGGTGGCGGCGCTGACGGGCGCCCTGAGCTATGGCGTCATGAACCTGCTGATGGCGGCCACGCCACTGGCCATGCAAGTGTGTGGCCTGTCGTTCGAGAACACGGCTCTGGTGTTGCAATGGCATGTGATTGGCATGTTCGCCCCAGGATTTTTCACCGGCCACCTCATCAAGCGCTTTGGCACGCTGCAGATCATGGCTGTGGGTGCCGCGCTGAATTTTGTCTGCATCCTGATCGCCCTGAGTGGCATTGAATTGCACCAGTTCCTGTTGTCGTCGTTCCTGCTGGGCGTGGGCTGGAACTTCCTGTTCACCGGCAGCACCACCTTGTCGCTGAGCACCTACCTGCCCGCCGAAAAGGACAAGGCCCAGGCGGCATTGAACTTCTGCATCTTCGGCACCATGGCAATGACCTCGTTTGCCTCGGGGGCGCTGGTCACCACGCAAGGCTGGAGTTGGCTCAACGAGGGCTCGGTTGCCCCCGTGGTCATCATGTCCATCGCCTTGCTGTGGCTGTGGCGGGTTCGGCGCGCAACGCCGGGCTGATCAGGGCATCTGCGCCATCACCTGCGCCACCGCCGCCGTCAGGCGACGGGCATAGGGCACATGCAAAAACTCGTTGGGACCGTGCGCGTTGGATTTGGGTCCCAACACCCCGCACACCATCATTTGTGCGGTTGGGAAACCCTGGCTGAGCAGGTTCATGAGCGGGATGGTGCCGCCTTGGCCAATATGTCCCACTGGCGCGCCAAAGTGCGCCAGGCTGGCCTGGTTGAGCGCCTGTTCAAACCAGGGGGCGGCAGCCGGCGCGTTCCAGCCACTGGCCGCGCCCTCTGCATGAAACGTGACTTTGGCTTGGTAGGGCGCGTTGTCTTCCAGCAAGGTTTTGAGCTCTGCCACCGCCGCAGCGGCGTCCACCAGGGGCGGCAGTCGCAAGCTAAGTTTGAACGCGGTGTAGGGACGCAGCACATTGCCCGCGTCTTGCAAAGACGGGAAGCCCTCGGCCCCGGTCACGCTCAGCGTGGGTTGCCAGGTGCGCTTGAGCAAAGCCTCCAGGGGGTCGGTGGTGGTGGGCAAGGCCACCAGCGTGGATCCGCCGCAATCGTGGTGAGCCCAAGGAAAGCGGCGGTACACCTCCTCGCCCAAAATCGCAGCCGCGGCGCGTGCTTGCGCCACGCGCTCCGGGGGCACCTCGCAATGGAAGCTCGGGGGGAGCAAGCGACCGCTGCGGCTGTCCTCCAGCCTATCGAGCACCTGCCGCATGATACGAAAGCTTGACGGCACCAGGCCGGAGGCATCGCCTGAGTGCACCCCTTCGGTCAAGATGTCCACCTTGAGCACACCGCTGGCCAAACCTCGCAAGCTGGTGGTGAGCCACAACTGGTCGTAGTTGCCTGCGCCGCTGTCCAGGCACATCACCAGGCCGACATGGCCCAGGCGCGGGCGCAAAGCGTCGATGTAGGGAATCAAGTCGGGCGACCCGCTTTCTTCGCCGGTTTCAATCAAGCCCACAATGCGGGGATGGGGCACTTGCTGGCGCTGCAGGGCCTGGATCGCCGCCACACTGGCGTAGACCGCATAGCCATCGTCCGCCGCCCCGCGCCCGTACAACAGGCCGTCCTGGTACTTGGGCGTCCAGGGGCCGAGGTCACTGCGCCAACCGTTGAACTCGGGTTGTTTGTCCAGGTGGCCATACATGAGCACCGTCTGCTGGCTGCCCTGGCTGGCCGCACGGGTGGCCGGCACCTCAAAAAACAGCACCGGGGTACGCCCCGGCAGTTCGATGATGTCCAGTTGCAGGCCGGGCACGCGTTGCGCGCGCACCCAATCGGCGGCGTCGTGCAACACGCGATGCAACCAGCCATGCTGGGCCCACTGCGGATCAAACGATGGCGACTTGGCCGGGACCTCTACATAGTCGTGCAACCGGTGCACGATATCGTCGTCCCAACTGCGCGACACATCGGTCAGCAGTTGCGCGGATTCGAGAACGGGGATACGTGCGTTCATGGTGGGCTCCCGGGCAGACAAAAACTAGGACTGGGCGCGAATGGGCGACGGATCAGCGGCGGTGGAGCTTGAACCAGCCCAGGCCTTCGGACGTTGCCCCGGCCTGTGTGCCGCGCGCCGGGCGATATTCGCACCCGATCCAGCCCTGCCAGCCACACGACGCAGATACCTCATCGATGACCTCGAACAAATACGGGTGGTGGAGTTCACCGACGTCCGGCTCGTGTCGCTGGGGCACGCCAGCAATCTGAAAATGCCCCACCTGTCCGCTGGGCAGGTAATGGCGAATTTTCTGCGCCACATCGCCCTCGACGATCTGGCAGTGGTAGAGGTCCATTTGCACCTGGAGATTGTTTGCACCCACTTCAGCCACCACGGCATGGGCATGGTCCTGGCGGTTGAGGAAGAAAAACGGGATGTCACGGGTGTTGATGGGTTCGATCAGCACGTTCACCCCCGCTGACGCAGCCTGTTCACACGCCCAGCGCAGATTGCTGAGATAGGTGTCACGCAATGCGGGGGTTCCCACGGGTGCGGGGGCGGCATAGGGGCCACTGGTGGTCAGGGTCGCGGGCAGGTGAGAGACCACGCGGTGGGCCTCGGGCACCAGCCCGGCCATCACATGCACGCGCGGGCACTTCAGCACCTGGGCGTATTCCAGGGCCAACAGAAAGCCGCTGCGAAATTCAGCCTCGCGCCCTGGCAAACTGGCAATACCGCGCGTACCGGCTTGCCACGCCGCGTCGATGCTTGCCGTGTCGGTGCCACCCGGGGGGGCGTTGAACAGCACCTGCTGCAAACCAGCGTCACGCAGCCAACCAGCCAGTTGCGCCGGCGTCCAGTTGTAGGGAAACAAATATTCCACGGCTTCAAAACCGTCTGCCGCCGCCGCCGCAAAGCGCTCGGGAAACGGCAATTCGTTGTACATCATGGACAAATTGGCGGCGAAGCGCGGCATGTGGTGTTCTCCAAGTGGGGATGTGTATCTGCTCTGGCTATCGTCTCTGGCGATCAACGCCCGTGGGTTCACCACCGCGCGCCAAAGCTCTGGCGCAAATCCTCTATCTGATCCGCCTGCAATGCCGTGGGCGCTGTCATGCCGGGTGCCGTGGACAACACCCACAGACGGGCGGTCTCTTCCAGTTCCTCGAGCGTGGCCATGGCGTGGGCGGGCGACTCATGCCAGACGTTTGGGCCCAGCCTGGCCATCATCACAGCACGGATCGGGGTGCCCGCCTGTCCGTAATGCGTGATGGCGGCGGCCGCAGCATCCGCCATCGGTGCCGAACCCGGGCGGGCGTAGTCCAGGAGCGGCACATGGCCGACCTTCATGACAAAGTAAGGCGTGATCGGCGGCAGCAGTTCAGGGCCGTGCGGCGTGACATGAACTGGCGTCGCGCGCAGCGTGAGCGCCACGCAGTGTGCAGCGTGTGAGTGCAGCACACAGCGGGTCTGGCCATCAAACGCAGTGGCTGCGGCATAGATACGCCGGTGCAGGGACAGCGTTTTGCTGGCGCGGTCCCCGCTGAGTTGTTGCCCCTGCAAGTCCAGCCGCGACAGCCGCGCAGGGTCCAAAAAACCCAGGCACGCATCCGTGGGCGTGATGAGATAGCCGTCATCGAGCCGTACGCTGATATTGCCCGCGGTGGCGTGCACATACCCACGCTCAAAAAGGCTGCGGCCGACGCGACAGATCTCCTCGCGCCAGCGGTTTTCCTCGGTATGCAGGGCAGCGGTTGTCATGCCGGGACACTCGTTGCACGCTGCAGTTGCACAAAGGCTTGATGGAAAAAGTCTTCGCCACCGAAGTTGCCCGACTTCAAGGTCAGATGCAACGCCTCATCCACCAACGGACTGTGCGCATGGCACCAGGGCACGCCGGGGTCGATCTGGGCGCCAATCTGCAATTGGCTGATCTGCAAGGCCTGCACACAGGCGCCCGAGGTTTCACCCCCCGCCACCACCAGTTGCCGCACCCCGGCGCGAACCAAGCCTTGCGCAATTCGGGCCAGTGTTTGCTCGACACGTTCACCTGCGGCCTGCACACCCCATTGCTGCTGCACGGCTTGCACCTGCACGGGGTCTGCCGTGGAGTAGATCAACACGGGCCCCTGGGTCAGTCGTGGGGTTGCCCATGCCACCGCCTGCTCGACGCAGCGGTCGACTGCTGCATCGTCGGTCAGCATCAGCGGGTCAATCGCCCAGGCTGCACCGCCGCGCGCTTGAAACCGCGCCACTTGTCCGCGTGTGGCCTGCGAGCAGCTGCCACTCACCACGGCCTGCCAGCCTCCGGGCGGTGGCAATTGGCTGGTGGCGGGCGTGGGCTTCAAGCCCCAGTTGGCGGGCAGGCCGATCGCCACGCCCGAGCCGGCGGTGATCAAGGGCATCCCCTTCAAGGCAGGCCCCAAGCGGATCAGGTCGTCATTGGACAAGGCGTCCACCACGGCCACGGCCACCCCATCACGGCGCAACTGGTCCAGGCGCGTGCGGATGGCGTCGGCGCCCTGGGCCATCACACGGTAGTCCACCAGGCCCACGGGGCGCTGGCATTGCGCCTGCAGGACGCGCACCAGGTTGGCATCGTTCATGGGGGTGAGGGGGTGGTCTTTCATGCCACTGTCGCTCAACAGCACATCGCCCACAAACAGGTGCCCCTTGAACACGGTGCGCTGGTTGTCGGGAAAGGCGGGCGTGGCGATGGTGAGGTTGCAGCCCAGTGCCGCCATCAAGGCCTCGGTCACGGGACCGATGTTGCCGCGCACATCACCGCGGTACCAGCTGTCAAAGGTGGAGCAGTACTTGAAATACACCTGTTCGACATGCTGGGCCTGCAGCCAGCGCAAGGCTGCCAGCGACTGCGCCACCGCCTCATCGGGGGGGAGGGTGCGCGATTTGAGCGCGACCACCACCGCATCCACCTGGACTTGCAGGGGTTCGGTCGGCACGCCAATGGTCTGCACCACCCGCATGCCGGCCCGCACCAGGTTGTTGGCCAAATCGGTGGCACCCGTGAAATCGTCGGCAATGCAGCCCAATAACAAACGCATGTCGTGGTCTCAGTGGATCATGAGCGAGGGATCGTCGGCACGCAGGACTTGCTGCGACCAATCCGCCAGGCGCGCCGCATCGGCGCGCAAGATTTCCTGTTTGACGGTCAGGATCTGGGTCGGGTGCATGGAAAAGCTGCGCAAGCCCAGCCCGAGCAACAAGCGCGTGAGGCTCGGATCTCCTGCCATCTCGCCACACACGCTCACCCCCTTGCCCGTGGCCACACAAGCCGCAATGGTGTCGGCCACCAGTCGCAACACCGCCGGATGCAAGGGGTCGTACAGATGCGCCACCTGCTCGTCGGCGCGGTCAATTGCCAGGGTGTACTGGATGAGGTCGTTGGTGCCAATCGAGAGAAAGTCGAAATAGCGCAAGAACATGTGCACGCTGAGCGCGGCTGCCGGAATTTCAATCATGGCGCCCAGCTTGATCGGCCCATAGGCCATGCCGCGGTTGTCCAATTGCAAGCGCGCCTGGTCCAGCAAGGCCAGGGTCTGGCGTATTTCACGCTCATGCGCCAGCATGGGGATGAGCACATGCACCTGGCCGTGGGCCGCAGCCCGCAGCACTGCGCGCAACTGCGTGAGAAACATGGAGGGGTCTGCCAGGCTCCAGCGAATGGCCCGCAGTCCCAGGGCGGGGTTGAGGTGAGCCTCATCACGCGCATGCCGATCCAGGGGCTTGTCGGCGCCGACATCGACCGTGCGTATCGTCACGGGCAAGCCCTTCATGCCTGTCACGGCGCGCAAGTACGCCTCGAACTGTTCTTCCTCGTCGGGCAAGGCGCCTTCGCGCCCCATGAACAAAAACTCGCTGCGGAACAAGCCCACGCCCACGGCACCCACGCCGAGTGCGGCCGGCGCATCGTCCGGCATTTCGATGTTGGCCAGCAACTCGACGCGTTGTCCATCGAGGGTGACCGCCGGGGTGTGGCGCAAACGCGAAAGGCGCTCACGCTCGAGCTCGGCCTGACGCTGCTTGAACCCGTACTCGGCCAGGATGATGGGGCTAGGATCGACGATCAAAATGCCAGCGTCGCCATCGATGATGATCCAGTCGTCCTGGCGCACCAGCTGACTGGCATTGCGCGCCCCCACCACCGCCGGTATGTCCAGGCTGCGCGCCACGATAGCGGTGTGTGAAGTCTTGCCGCCGACATCGGTCACGAAGCCCGCAAACACACTCTGCTTGAATTGCAGCATGTCCGCCGGGCTCAGGTCATGGGCCACCAACACCAGCGGGACATCCTGAATGTCCTCCAGCAACAGATCTTGCTGCCGAGCACCGGTGCTGCGCTTGACGGTTGGATGCGGCACCGTGGTGGGCAGCCCCTTCATGTGACGCAGGATGCGCTCCACCACCTGTTCGAGATCGCCCTTGCGCTCGCGCAAGTAGACATCGTCCATTTCGTCAAACTGGCGGGCCACGATATCGAGTTGCGAGGTGAGCGCCCATTCGGCGTTGTAGAGCCGGTCCTGGACCCAGTGCTTCACGCCCTCCGACAGGGTTTCGTCCTGCAGCAGCATCAGATGCACGTCCAAGAGCGCCGGCAGCTCGGAGGGCGCATCCTTGGGCATGTTTTGCAGCAGCCGGTTGATTTCTTCCACCACCGCATCACGGGCCGAGGCCACGCGTGCAATTTCACTCTCGACCTGATCGGCCTCGATGAAATAGTGCGCCACGTCCACGCGACTGGACGCCACCAGCACGGCGCGTCCGATGGCAATGCCGCGCGCCACGGCCAGTCCGTGGATGGCAAATGTCATGTCACTCGCCTTCGCCGAACTTGTCGTTGATCAGGGCCAGCAAAGCGTCCATGGCTTCTTGTTCCTGCTCGCCATCGGTCTCGACTTGCACGTCGCTGCCCAGACCCGCCGCCAGCATCATGACGCCCATGATGCTCTTGGCATTCACGCGCCGCTCGCCGCGCGTCAAAAACACATGGCAGGGGTAGCTGCCCGCCAGCTTGGTGAGCTTGGCCGATGCACGTGCATGCAGTCCGAGCTTGTTGATGATGGTGACTTGATGTTGAATCATGCTCGTGTGGAGTGCGGGGGTTAGGAATGGGGTCGGCACAATTGCACCACACCCTGGGCGCCGCCCGAGAGGGCGCGAGCCACCAAATCATCGAGGGGCTCATGGCGATAACTGATGCTGCGCAGCAGCATGGGGAGGTTGACGCCCGCCACCAGACGGGCCTCTTGACCGTCCACCAGTTGTTGCGCCACATTGGCCGGGGTGGCGCCCACCACATCGGTCAAAACCAGGGTCGGCCCACGGTCGCCCAGTGAGCGCAACGCCTCGCGTGCCTGGGCCAAGGTGAGTTCCGGTGCATCGTGGGCCCGCACATCCACCGTCGCCACCGCGGCGCCGGCCTCTGGAAATACATGCATCGCACACTCACGCAGCGCATGTGCCAGCGGCGCATGGGCAATGATGAGCAAGTGGGCGTTCATGGGTTCACGCGGCATGGTCGGCATTATCCCCTGCGTGGCGCAGGAAATGGACGTAGGCGATCGCACTCAGCAAGCCATACACCCCCAAGGCACCCTGGAAGCTGGCAAGCACGCTCCACTCCAGTTGCATGAAGCCGTCAATCAGCAAGCCGATACCCCACTGTGCGGCAAACACCCCCGAGAACATCACCAGGTTGTAGCCCGACAGGGCACGCCCGGCCTGCGCCGGAGGAAACGCCATGCCCACCGCCGGTTGCGCCAACGACATGCAGGAGTTGGTCATGCAAAACAGCACCCAGGTCAAGGGGCCGGCCTCAGGGCCACGGTAGATCAGGAACATCAAGGCCAGCAGGTTGAGGGGGGCGCCCCAGGTGATGACACGGTCCGCGCTCCATCCGGCCGCCGTCAGTCGCGGGTTGAAGTATCCCCAGGCCCAGAACGTCACCAGCATGAAGGCATTCAAGGTAAAGAGTCCTGTGGCCGCCTCCAGGGGCGTGTAGCCGCTCACACGCACCAGCCAGGGTCCGGCCCACAGGGTCTGCATGGCCAACATGCCCCCATAGGTGATGACACCCAGGGGCACCATGCGGCGGAAATAGGGATGGCGCCAGACCACGCGGTAGCTCGACCACAAACCCGTGTCACCCTGTGCCGGTGCGTCGGAAGCGGGCGCGGCGGCACCCCCCTGCCAGCCGGGCACCACCCAGCCGATGAGGATCACCGCCAGCACGGTCAGTGCGGCCAGCACCCAGAACAACGGACGCCAGCCCAGCACAGGCAACAACCACTGCACCGGCAACGTCGAGCAGAGCATGCCCAAGGCGCCGGTCATCAGCATCCACGAGTTGGCTCGCAACTGAAAGGAAGGGGCCATCCAGCGGCGGTAGCCCGTCAAGGGCGCCATCAGGCAGGCACTGACCCCCACGCCGGTCAGGATGCGGGCCATGAGCAATCCAGAGAACCCGGTGGCCATGGCAAAGGCCGCACTGCCCACCACCGCCACCAGCAGAAAACCCATCAGCACGCGTTTGGGTCCATGGCGGTCCAGCCAGTGCCCCATGGGCAGCTGGGTCGCTGCAAAGCCCAGAAAATACCCCCCCGCCAGCAGACCGAGCTCACGCGCCTGCAAGCCAAACTCGTCGACCAGTGTTGGCGACAGCGTGGCGGTGATGGCGCGCACCAGGGTGGACAGGAAATAGGCAAATGCAAACACCAGGAAGACGGCCACGGCCCGGCGTTGGTTCAAGGACTGAGGGCTCATGCGTGGGGTGGGGTGTTGTGGTTCGAGAAAAGGGCGCAGGTCTGAGCGAACTTGCAAGGCTAGTCAGGGCAGTCGCAAGCCTGAGATCATGCTGTCCATCGCAGCCTGCGCTTGGGCGGCTCGAGCACCAGGGGCATACACCGCCAGCTGGTACAGCTGCCCATCATAGGCAAACCAGGCCCAGCGCGCGGACTGGCCTTGTCCCCCCTGTGCCACCACCCGCTGGGGCGCCATGGCGGGGGAGGCACCCGCCAACACCCAGTCTGTGGACGGCGCGTCCGCGGGCGCCTGCAATGAGGCCAGACTGGCGGTTTTCCAGGCTTGTTGGGCTTGTGTCGCCGCCAGGCCCTGCGGCAAGGCAAGTTGCGCCAGGGTGAAGTCCATGCCATCTGCCTGACAGCCCATCAGGCTGAGCTGCGCCGCGGGCCCACCCAGGTTCACGGTTCGTTGGGCGCGATCGGGCTTGCAGGGCAACCACCCCACCCAGCGGGCGTCGTCAAAGCCTACCTCGCGCCAGTTCAACGCCGGGGTGCAGCCAGCCAGTCCCAGCACCACCCCGATGACACAGCACGCAGCCAGCGCCCGGCCCAGCAGCCCGCACCCAGTCACATCACCCGCAACACCCATACGCGACAAAGACATGCGGGCATTATCCGTTGCGCGACAATGCGCGTCATGAACTCTCTCGACGGCGTCCGCATTCTCGATTTGTCCCGCGTGCTGGCGGGCCCCTGGTGTACCCAGAACCTGGCGGATCTGGGCGCGGATGTGCTGAAGGTCGAGCGCCCCGGACAAGGGGACGACACCCGGCGCTGGGGTCCTCCCTACCTGAAAGATGCACAAGGCCGTGAGTCCAACGAGTCGGCGTATTACCTCAGCACCAACCGCAACAAGCGCTCCATCACCTGCGATATCTCGCAGGCAGAAGGGCAAGCACTTATCAAGCGGCTGGTGCCGCATTGCGATGTGTTCATCGAGAACTTCAAGGTCGGCGACATGGCGCGATACGGCCTGGACTTTGATGCCTTGAAGGCGCTGAATCCCAGACTGGTGTATTGCAGCATCACGGGGTATGGCCAGACCGGTCCCTACCGCGAACGGGCAGGCTACGACTACGCCATCCAGGGCACAGGTGGCCTGATGAGCGTCACCGGCGAACGCGACGACCTGGGCGGCGGGCCACAAAAGGTGGGCGTGGCCGTGGCCGATCTCTTCACGGGCATGTACGCCACCGTGGCCATCCTGGCAGCCCTTCGACATGCCGAGCGGACCGGCGAGGGGCAAGCGATTGACATGGCCCTGCTGGATGCGCAAGTGGCGATGCTGGCCAACCTGGGGGCGACCTACCTGATCGGTGGGCGCTTCGAGGGCAAGGTGCCGGGTCGCATGGGCAACGCCCACCAGAACGTCGTGCCGTATCAGGTGTTCGAGGTCGCGCCCGCAACGCCGGGCACCCGGGACTACATGATCCTGGCGGTTGGCAACGACTCCCAGTTCGCCAAGTTTTGTGCCATCGCCGGACACCCCGAGTGGGCCACCGACGCGCGCTTCAACAGCAATTCGCTGCGGGTCAAAAACCGCACCGAGCTCATTCCCCTGATGGAGGCCGTTTTCAAGACCCGCACCAAGACCGACTGGCTCTCCAGCCTGGAAGCGGCCAAGGTGCCCTGCGGCCCGATCAACAACATGGCCGAGGTGTTCACCGACCCCCATGTGCTGTCGCGCGGGATGATCAACCACTGGACCCATGCATCGGGGGGCGAAATGGACCTCGTGGCCAGCCCCCTCCAGCTGCGGGGAACTCCCGTGAGACGTGACCGCCCACCACCCACCATGGGACAGCACACCGACGAGGTGCTGCACGAGGTGTTGGGGATGGATGCCGCCGAACTGGCCGCCCTGCGTGCGCGTCAGATCATTTGATTCACTGACCGGGTGTTCTGATGGCCCATTTCGTTTTGGTTCATGGCGCCTGGCACGGCGCCTGGTGCTGGCGTGACGTCACCGCCGCACTCATCCGGGCCGGTCACCGCGCGCATGCCGTGACACTCACTGGCGTGGGCGAACGCGCCCATTTGCTCAGCCCCGAGATCAGCTTGCAAACGCACATCCAGGATGTGATGCAAGCGATTGAACACGAGGAGATGCACGACGTCATCCTGGCCGTTCACTCGTATGCCGGCATGATCGGCACCGCCGTGGCCGATCGCATGACCGATCGGCTCAGCCACCTGGTGTATGTCGATGCGGTGGTCCCCAAGCCAGGCGAGGCCTGGGGCGGGACGCATTCACGCGCCACGCAGGCGTCTCGCCTCAAAGCAGCCGAAGAGTCGCCCTTGTATGCTTTTCCGCCCCCGGGCGCCTCCCTCTTTGGGCTGGATGGGGAACAAGCTGACTGGGTCAACCGACGCCAGACCCCCCACCCGGCCAAACCTTACACCGAACCGCTGGATTTTTCGATCGAGCGCGTGGCGTCACTCCCGCGCACGTTTGTGAGTTGCACCCAACCCACATTGGCCACCATCGATGCCATTCGACCACGCGTGACGGACCCACGTTTTTGGGACGGCCGCTGGGTGCCGGGCTCGCGCGTCATTGACATGGCGACCGGACACGACCCCATGGTGAGCGACCCCCAGGGGCTGACACAGATTTTGCTGTCGTGCGTCAACGCCTGAGGCAGGCTGCGGCAACTGACGTAGATTCAGCGCGCCGCTCGACGCGTCGGGTCATGCCGCTTACGGGGTGCGGAAGTTGTCGTGGCAGTTCTTGCAGGTGCCCGCGGCTCCGCCAAACGCTGCCTTGAGATCGTCGGCCTTGCCACCCTTGGCGGCGGCCACCACCTTGGCTATCTCGGTTTGCATCTTGTCCGCCGCGTCGTTGAACTTGGCCGACTCTTTCCAGATCTCGGGCTTGGCGCGCGTGTCGCCTTTGTCGGTGCCCTCGCCAAATGCAGCCCAGGGCAGCTTGGAGACCGTCTCCAGCACCACGGCATTCTCCGCCGCCGCCTTGGCATCGAAGGGCACGCGGCCTTGCGCCATGGCGCCCAGGCGACCAAAGTGCTGGCCCATGACAAACAGCGCGTTCTTGCGGTATTTGATGGCGTCTTCGGGCTTGGCAAACTGCGCCTGGCTCGGCGTGGCCAGGGTGGCGCCCAATGCGGCAAGCAAGAGGGTGTGACGAATTTTCATGGGTAACTCCAGGTTGAATGCTGTCGAGTGGGCGGCCGTGTGAGGGGCTGGACTGCGGTTATGCTAACTTCTAACGGACAATCTTGCTCAACTTTCATGAATTCCACCCCCTTGACTGCGCGCGAAGTCCCACACACCCTGCCTGTGCGGGTCTGGGATTTGCCGACCCGTCTCTTCCACTGGCTCTTGCTGGGGCTGGTGGTTGGCCTGGTCATCACCGGGCAGCTGGGTGGCGGCTGGATGGACTGGCACGCGCGCTGCGGCTACGGTGTGTTCACGCTGTTGCTGTTTCGCCTGGTCTGGGGCGTGGTGGGCGGACATCATTCCCGGTTTGTGCACTTCCTGCCTTCTGTCGACCGCCTGCGTGTTGCCCTCTCGCGGGTCTGGCGGGGCCCCCATGTCGCGTCGGTCGGCCACAACCCGTTGGGGGCACTCTCGGTGTTGGCCTTGCTGCTGGTGCTGGGCTTGCAAGTGGCCAGTGGTCTCATCAGCGACGATGAGATCGCGTTCAGCGGCCCCCTGAGCGCCCAGGTGCCCACCGCCTGGTCTGGCCTGGCCACGTGGTACCACAAGGCGGTTGGCAAGTGGCTGTTGATCGGCCTGGTGGCCTTGCATGTGCTGGCCATCGTGTATCACCGGGTTCGATTCAGCGAACGACTGGTCACCCCCATGGTGAGGGGCGACAAGGTCTTGAGCCACGAGCAGGCGGCGCAGACCGCTGCATCGCGGGATGGCCTGCGCGATCGTTTGCACGCACTGGGCTGGCTGGTGGTGTGCGCCGGGATTGTGCGTGCAGTGGTGCAGTGGGGCAGCGGCACATGAGCCCGCAGCCCCGGGTTGAGTTGGTTCAACCCTCAACACCTGAAGCATTGGCCGTCACAGCCGAGCTGTTCCGAGAGTATGGGGCCAGTCTGGGCATTGACCTGACATTTCAGGATTTCACCGCCGAGCTGCAGAGCCTGCCTGGGCTGTATGCACCGCCGCGTGGCACCTTGCTGCTGGCCCTGGCCGATGGTCAACCAGCAGGGTGCTGTGCCTTGCGCCCACTAGATGATGTCGATGAACCCAACGCCAGTGAAATGAAGCGGCTGTATGTACGGCCTGCCTTTCGCCGTTTTGGCCTGGGTCGCCAACTGGTCGAGGCCACGCTGGACGCGGGCCGACGCCTCGGTTATGCCGCTATCCTGCTCGACACATTGGATGACATGGAGGCCGCTCGCACCCTGTACGAGGACCTCGGGTTCGAGGAGATTCCCCCCTACTATCACAACCCGATAGCAGGGGCGCACTACCTTCGCGTGATGCTGTGATCAGCCCTTGGCCTGTGCCAGCATGGTGGCCGCGTCGCTGACCTCGAACTTGCCCGGTGCCTCGATGTTGAGCGTGGCGACCTTGCCGTTCTTGACCAGCATCGAGTAGCGGTTGCTTCGAAGACCCATGCCGCGGGCCGTGAGGTCCAGCGTGAGTCCGGTCGCCTTGGTGAACTCTGCACTGCCGTCACCCAGCATGCGCACCTTGCCGACCGATTTTTGCTCGCGCGCCCAAGCGCCCATCACAAACGCGTCGTTGACACTGATACACCAGATTTCGTCAACGCCAGCGGCCTTGAGCGCGTCGACGTGCTCCACATAGCCCGGCACGTGCTTGGCCGAGCAGGTCGGGGTGAAGGCGCCCGGCAGGGCAAACACGGCAATGGTCTTGCCAGCGCTGGCCTTGGCCACATCCACCGGATTGGGGCCAATGCTGCAACCCTCACCCTCGACATCCGAATACTCCATCAGCGTGGCGTTGGGCAGGGTATCTCCGACTTTGATCATGGTGGCTCCTCTAGGAATGGGTGCCCGCAACAACGGCTGCGTGCAAAAAAAACGACCCACCATTGTGGGTCGTTTTGGAAAGCCTTGCAGGGCGCTGGGTCGTCAGACTCAGACGGCTGCAGCCTTTTCCACCAAGCGGGTTGCCACCCAGTTCTTGGTCTTGGAAATCGGACGGCTTTCGGTGATCTCGATGACATCACCCAGGTGAAATTCGCCCTTCTCGTCGTGCGCGTGGTACTTGCTCGACTTGCCGACGATCTTGCCGTAGAGCGCGTGCTTGACGCGGCGCTCGACGAGCACGGTCACGGTCTTGGCGCGCTTGTCGCTGACCACCTTGCCAATCAAGGTGCGCTTGAGGGATTTTTTAGCTTCCGTCATGGTCACTCCTTACTTGGCGGCTTGCTTTTGAGCAAGAATGGTCTTGGCAC
>JACCDK010765301.1_pt1 | contig 19448 bp, 14 predicted proteins | sample 7445871 | NCBI WGS metagenome assembly JACCDK01 (sample SAMN15323436, study PRJNA562643) | freshwater metagenome | isolation source: river surface water | place: USA:Blue River Watershed | collected 2017-08-15
AATTACGGTCTTGATTGCTTGAGCTTACTTATTTAAGATCATCTAATTAAGGGGCTATAGCTCAGCTGGGAGAGCGCTTGCATGGCATGCAAGAGGTCAGCGGTTCGATCCCGCTTAGCTCCACCAGTAGCTAGAAGCAAAATGCAGTAAAAGTAGCAAATTGTAGTACCGTAAGTCCAGGGTCCCCATCGTCTAGAGGCCTAGGACACCACCCTTTCACGGTGGGTACCGGGGTTCGAATCCCCGTGGGGACGCCAAGTATTAGGAGCGGTAGTTCAGTTGGTTAGAATACCGGCCTGTCACGCCGGGGGTCGCGGGTTCGAGTCCCGTCCGCTCCGCCAACTAAAAAGCCCTTGTCTATCGACAAGGGCTTTTTTCTTTTCTGCTTTCATCAATACAGATTAATGATTGCTTGATCCCCCAGTATGACCTGTAGGCTTAGGGCCCTTAGCAAAATGGCCCGGTTTCTGAGTATTGGTTTTTCGGTGAGGTTTTTTCGGCGCCGTGATTGTTGAGCTAGCAGGTTTATTTTGCCCACTACGTTTGCTTTGATTTGCACCCCTTGGTGATGCAGCGTTATGTCTTGCTTGACCATGACGTTGTGGGGCTTGCTGGCTTCTTAGCTGTATAGGTTGAGCTACAGCATTGGGGTCTGGTTCAAATCCGGCAATCACTTCTCTAGGAAGGGTTTGCTTAATCAGGCGCTCAATATCTTTCAGCATGCCATGCTCATCGACGCAAACCAAAGAAACTGCTATTCCATTAGAGCCTGCTCTACCTGTGCGGCCAATGCGGTGCACGTAATCTTCTGGAACATTAGGTAAGTCGTAGTTAATCACATGAGGTAACTGATCAATATCAATGCCTCGAGCAGCGATATCTGTGGCAACTAAAGTGATAATTTTTCCTGCTTTGAAGTCAGCCAACGCTTTTGTTCTGGCTGTTTGACTTTTATTGCCATGGATAGCCATCGCAGTAATGCCATCTTTTTCTAGTTGAAGTACCAGCTTGTTAGCGCCATGTTTAGTGCGCGTAAATACTAAAACTTGTTTCCAATTATTGGACTTAATTAAATGTGCCAATAGAGGATGTTTATTGCCGCGATCAACTGGATGCATGAGTTGAGTAATTGCTTCATTTGTACTGTTGCTTCGAGCTACTTCAATCAATGCTGGTGAATTTAATAAATCATTTGCTAGTGCTTTGATTTCAGCTGAGAAGGTCGCTGAGAACAATAGATTTTGACGTTGCTTAGGAAGTGCCGCCAAGATTTTCTTGATGTCACGTAAAAAGCCCATATCGAGCATACGGTCAGCTTCATCTAGAACCAATATTTCAACGTGTTGTAGAGATATCGCGCCTTGTCCCATGAGGTCAAGTAATCGGCCAGGTGTTGCCACCAAAATATCTATACCACTTTGAATCGCTTTGATCTGTGGGTTGGCACCAACACCACCAAAAATAACAGTGGATTTCAGTTGAGTGTATTTGCCATAAGTTTGAACAGAGGCATGAACCTGTGCAGCTAACTCTCTGGTTGGAGTCAAAATCAAACCACGCACTTGTCGACGACGGCTGGCTTGATTGACCGGTGATGTTAGTAGTCTTTGTAAAACAGGTAGCGTGAAGCCAGCAGTTTTGCCAGTACCAGTTTGTGCAGCAGCTAAAAGATCTCCGCCATTGAGAATGGCGGGAATGGATTGAGCTTGAATAGGGGTCGGTGTTGTGTAACCGTGTTCGTTAATAGCTTTAAGGATGTGTTCGGATAAACCAAGTTCTTTGAATTGCATAGATACCAATAGAGTATTGACCTGTGCTCAGCAAAAAGAATTTTGGAAGGCCAATGGATGAACTGCTTAAGAATAAATGTAGAGCGCAGTTAGAAATGTTTCTAGCCCTCATTTTAGTTCATTAAAGCATTCTTCGTTGAATTTATAAGGGTTTTAGACCCTATTCATCAGTTAAAATTGCCATATATACAGATGTATCTACTGATTTCCTTTGAATTGATGGATATGTAGAGAAATTACCCAGCAGTTGCTGGTTTGACTGCTGAAAAGACATGATCACCTTAAATAACGTTTCACTGCGCCGAGGCGCCAAATTACTTCTTGATAAAGCCAATGTCACCTTAAACCCAGGTGAGAAGGTGGGCTTGGTTGGCCGCAATGGTGCTGGTAAATCCACCTTGTTTGCTTTGCTGAATGGTACTTTGCATGAGGATGGCGGTGACTTTTCAATACCTAAAGTATGGCGCATGGCTCAAGTTGCACAGAATATGCCTGAGACCGATGAAAGCGCCACTGAATTTGTTTTGTCTGGGGATACGCGCTTAGTTGAATTAAGAGCCCAGTTATCCGCTGCTGAACTTGCTGAAGATGGCATGGCGATGGCTCATGCCCATGTTGACTTGGCGGATGCTGGTGAGCATGATGCAGTGCCTAGGGCGCAGGCATTAATTTTAGGTTTGGGTTTCAAAACCAGTGAGCTTTTGCAACCAGTCAATAGTTTTTCCGGCGGTTGGCGCATGCGTTTACAGCTTGCGAGAGCATTGATGTGCCCCTCAGATTTATTGCTACTCGACGAGCCAACTAACCACTTGGACTTGGATGCTTTGGTTTGGTTGGAAGCTTGGTTGAAGCGTTATGCTGGCACGATGATTGTGATCAGTCACGATAGAGAATTTCTTGATGCGGTGACTAATGTTACGTTGCATATTGAGCACGCCAAGCTCAATCGTTATGGTGGAAACTACAGCTCATTTGAATTAATGAGAGCTCAGCAACTTGAGTTGCAACAAGCTTCATTTTCTAAGCAGCAAGAAAAAATCGCGCATCTTCAAAAATTTATTACACGCTTTAAGGCAAAAGCAAGTAAAGCCAAACAAGCCCAAAGTAGAGTCAAAGCTTTGGAAAGAATGGAAAAGATTGCACCTGTTCTTGCAGATGCAGAATTTACTTTTGAGTTTAAAGAGCCGCAAAATTTACCAAATCCGATGTTGGCCATCAGTGATGCAAGTTTTGGATATAACGTTGATGGTGTTGAAAAAGCAATTATTCGCGGTGTTGATAAATCTGTTTTGGCGGGGCAGCGGATTGGTATCTTAGGTGCTAACGGACAGGGTAAGTCAACACTCGTTAAAACTATTGCTAGAACCATGCCTCAGCTATCGGGAACGGTAACAGAAGGTAAGGGCCTCAACATTGGATACTTTGCCCAGCAAGAGTTAGATGTATTACGCCCTGAAGATAATCCGCTAGAGCACATGATTCGTTTGGCTAAGGATCTTGGTCCTAATAGCGGTGAGTCAGGTCGTGAGCAAGATCTAAGAAATTTCTTGGGCACATTCAACTTTGCTGGTGATATGGTTAAGCAGGCTGTTGGCACTATGAGTGGCGGAGAAAAAGCCCGGTTGGTATTAGCCATGATTGTTTGGCAACGTCCTAATTTGTTGTTGCTGGATGAGCCAACAAACCATCTAGATTTGGCCACACGCGAAGCTCTCTCTATGGCCTTGAACGAATTTGAGGGTACCGTTATGTTAGTCAGCCATGATCGCGCGCTATTGCGAGCAGTTTGTGATGAGTTCTGGCTAGTTGGTCGCGGTGAGATTAAACCATTTGATGGTGATTTGGATGATTACCAGCGATATCTATTGGATGAGTCTCGTCGCCTAAGAGAAGAAGCGAAGTTATCCGGAGATTCTTCGAGTGTCGTGGTTGCTGATATTCCTAAAGAAAATGTTGTTCAAGTAGTTGCCAAAACAAGCGAGCAACGCAAGCAAGATTCTGCACGTCGACAAGAAATCAATGCTTTAACAAAACCTATTAAAAAATTGATCGAAAAAGCTGAGAAAGAAATGGCGTCTTTAAATTCTGAGAAAGAACAATTAGAGACGCGTTTAACTCAAACGATGACTCCACCTGAAATGGCTGAAGCAGGAAAAAACTTAAAGAAAATCAATGAACAGCTAACTCACATAGAAGAACAGTGGTTAGGTTGGGCTGCCGAAATAGAGTCGATTGAGAGCCGTTAATTCAATCAAGATATTAATTGTGAGTGTCATCTCCAGACGCTCTCATACGTTAAGAGGGTATAGAGCAATCGTTTATGATGAGCTCTAATATTTAGAAGTTATTAATAAGTAAGATTGATGAGGGTTTATATGAATTTTAAGAAACTTAGCATTGTTAGTGCCTTGACTCTTAGTTTGGTAGGTTGCGCCAGCACACCTGTTGGACCAAGTTTGACTGTGATGCCTGCGCCTGGTGTGCCATTTCAGGTCTTCCAAGCTGATGATCAAGAGTGTCGTGCTTATGCTCAAAATTCTTTAAACACCACCGCTGATGATATTGCCGCTAAAAACACCGCTAAAACAGCTGTGATTGGTGCTGCATTAGGCGCTGTTGCTGGTGCCATGGCTGATGGTGGTAGTGCTCGCAATGTGGGTACTGGTGCTGCTGTTGGTTTGTTAGGTGGTGCTGCAATGGGTGCTGGTGGTGGCAATGAGGCGGCAAAAGAAGTTCAGCGTCGCTATGACATTTCTTATCAGCAATGTATGTACTCGAAGGGCCATCAAGTGCCTGGTTATGCCATTCAAAAGCCAGCAACTTCAACGCCTCCAGCTCCAGGAAAATAAGTCTTAACAATTTTCCCCTGAAACTAAAAAGCCTCTCAGTTCGACTTGAGAGGCTTTTTTAATATCGTATTTGGATTAGAGCGTAATAGGAGGATGTTCTTTCTCAAACTTTCTGGCAGTACTTTTAAATAGCGTAATTAACAATGCCGCAGCAATTGCTAAGCTCATGCTGTTAGCAAACCAAAATCCTTGTGCACCCTGGAGTATCTCTGGAATATTGCCAGTTATATTAAATCCAAGTAAATAACCTCCACCTAAGCCAACACCCCATAAAGACACGGCGTAAATCCACATTGGCAAGAATGCAACGCGATAGCCACGCAAAATAAAAGCTGATGTCACCTGAAGAGCATCAAAAATTTGATAGAAGGCAATAAATAAAAATAAGGCTATTGCAGACTTTCTCACTTCTTCAGATGGAGAATATAAATCTAATAAAGGATATTTAAATATCCATACCAAAATACCAACTGTGACACAAACACTCGTTGTAAATACAAGAGACGACCAACCAATTTCTTTGGCAAGAGTGGGGCGGTCAGCTCCAATCGATTGAGCAACCAAAGTTGACGTTGCAATCGATAAAGATAAAGGAAGCATGTAAAGAACTGTGCCAAGATTGGCAACAATCTGATGGCCTGCAAGTGATGCGTTGCCCAATCTTGCAATAAATAGGGCCATGAATGCAAATGATGTAACTTCAATTAGGTAACTAAATCCAATCGGTAGGCCCAGTTTCAAAAGCGTCCCAATTTTATGAAAGTCAGGCCAGCTAAATTGTTTATAGACCTCAAATAAATGGTAGAAACGATCGTGGTAAACAATCAGTGCTGCAGCTATAAACCAAGTCCAGTTAATAATGACCGTCGCCAAAGCACATCCTGGGCCGCCCATTGCATCAACACCAAAGCCCCCATAGATGAGCCATGCATTAAGAGGGATCTTGATGAACAGGCCACCAATTTGAAGCCAAGTAATAACGGTTGGTCTAGAAACTGCATTATGAAATGCAACGAGTACGCGCATCGCCATGCTGGCAGGCAAACCCCATGCCAATATCTGTAGATATAAAACCGCTTTAGCTTCAACCTCTGGACTTGCTTTAGCAATTGATAAAAATACTTGCGGATATAAAAGTATCAGCATGCCTATGATGCTCAGAGCAATCGATAGCCACCAACCTTGACGAACCTCTTCTCCGATTTCATCAAAGCGTTTTGCGCCAAATAATTGTCCAGCAATTGGCGCAAGGGCGGAAACTACCCCAGTCAAACCAACATAAATGCTAATAAAAATAGAGCCAGAAATGGCTAGTGCTGCTAGATCTTCGGTTGAATACCTCGCAACCATTGCTGTATCCATCACGCCAAAGGCGATAACAGCGAGTTGCCCAACAAGTAATGGGCCTGCTAAAGATACTAATCTTGGAATATCTCTTTTGAGATTAGCGAGCATCAGTGATCACTTTGTATAAACGTAATCTTTCTGTTCTATCGCTAACGCGACGATCTTCCCATAACAACTCTAGTTGAAGATTGATTCTTGAAGCCGCTTTACGAGCTTCACCTGGCTTGTTGCTAATCCACAATTGGCATGATGGATCATCTTTTAAAGTTAGGTCTGTGAAGTATGTAAATGATGCTAATTGGCTGCTACCAAGATGGGTTGTATTGATGCAATTAGATCCTGATGGCACGGCCTTAACTAAGCGCTCCGCAACTGGTCTATAGGTCTTTGCGTAGTTAATGGTTGGAAGCCATAATGTCATTAATAAAACCCAAGTCAATGTCGTGCCTGCAGCAGAGATAACAACGGCCCGCCAGATAGCTTTAGGAGCTCTTGATGTTCTCCAGCGAATAACGCTGATCCATAAAATAGTTACTACCAAAGCAGCAATTAAACCAAACCAATTCATTTCATGAATGAAGCCTGGAACTTTCTTCGCAACATTACGAGCCAAACCAGCAGGGTAGTTAGTGCTCATCGCAAACCACATGACCCAGATAAATGCGCTTAAAACTGTAAAAGTTAATAAAGCCAACCAATCAATAAAACTAATGACACTGCGTTTAATGATCGGTAAGCTAAAGCATGCCCAGATCACTAATGGCGGAATGATTAAGATCAATGATTGCTCGCTCAGAAGCGTTTGGTTCATTAGATAAATAAATAGGGTGATAATCAAGCCCAAGGGCAAAGCCATATTGGGATTGCGAATACCGCCTAAGGGGTAGTTCGCCCCTTTTCTCCAGAACCAAATACTCCAGAATGCAAGTGGCCAAACGGGCCATGCATAAAGCGTTAAGTTTCGAGCTAAAAAGCCAATAGATTTGGAGGAGGGTGTCAATTGAAGTAAATCGTTTTTCCACCATGCTTGCCAAGCTTTCGCTGTTAACTCTGGTGAAAGATCTGACAGCCACCAAAGTATCGGCCACATAAAAATACCAATTAAGCTCACCAACCAAGTGGCACCTAACCATTTGGCATTAGGCTTTACTTCACATATGGCTAGCGATATCAAAAGGCCGGCAAATAAGAAAACGAATAGCCAGAGTGAGGCAGAAAGTGCGATAACTGCTAAACCAACGCCTGTCCAAAAACCACCTTGTATGGGTTTATCTAAGCCACGAACTAAACCATAAATGAGTGTGGATATGCCGAGTAATTGAGCTAGGGCGGGCGTTGTTTCATGAGCTCGCAATGCAAGACCAATACAAGCCAAAAAGATCATTAAAGCACCATCGGCTAGGGTGCGGCCGTAGCTTCTTGCTTCAGGCTCACCCCCAAGAGCAAATGCTGTTGGCTGAACCTCTGGTCGTCTACCTAGTAAATAACAGGCATTCCAAATAGCTGCGCAACTTAAGAAAAAGCATGTGGCTGAATAAATGCCGGCAGCGTTAGTGGCGCCTAAGACAGGTGAGAAGACTTTAATTAAAAGACCGCCAAACCAATAAGGCAGTGGACCAGCCATTATTTCCCCGCGACCTTCGATATGAGGTAGCAACCAATCGAACCAGCTGCCGTGCGCAAGGGTCCACATCACCCCAAAACCAGTTGCATCATCACCTTTCCAGGGATCGCGGTCGAAGATGCCAACTAAGCCATAGATAGCCGTTATCAATACCAAAACAAATCTTGGCATTGTTGAAGTAGCTGCAGCGGTTAACTTAATGGATCTCATTAGGCTTAAATTATCAGGCTTTTATTAAAGTGAGCACAAGAAAAAAGGCAGCGTGAGCTGCCTTTATGTCGTTCAAATGTTGAACTTGAGCTGAGGAAAACTTAAGCAGCTGTTTTGCCTGTAGCTTTTGTACCAAACTTCTGACGGAATTTCTCAACACGACCTGCTGTGTCCATAATCTTTTGAGTACCTGTGTAGAACGGGTGTGACTCAGAAGAAGTTTCAATTTTTGCCAATGGGTACTCTTGACCATCTTCCCACTTGATTGTTTCTTTAGTGTTGATCGTTGAGCGTGTTTTGAAGCTGAAGTTGTTAGATACGTCTACAAAAACAACTTCTTTGTAATCTGGGTGAATGCCTGGTTTCATTTAAAAGTCCTTTAGCCTGGTAGCCGCCAATCTCAATTAGAAAGGTACTTGCCTGAATTAAAACGAGAATTGTAGCAAAAAATACTAGATATGGGCTTATTTTAGGTAAAACAGGCTAGAAAACATGCTTCTAGACCTGTTTTTGAGCCAAATTAGCCACCGCGACGCATTAATTCAAAGAATTCGGCGTTATTTTTGGTGGATTTGAGCTTATCAACAATAAAGTTCATAGCCTCAATGTCATCCATATCTGAGATGAGTTTGCGAAGAACCCAAATCTTTTGAAGAATTTCTGGTTTGATAAGAAGTTCTTCTCTACGAGTGCCTGATTTGTTCAAGTTAATAGCTGGGTAAACGCGACGCTCAGCAAGACGGCGTTCTAAGTGAACTTCCATATTGCCTGTACCTTTGAATTCCTCATAGATGGGGTCATCCATACGGCTGCCGGTTTCAATCAATGCTGTAGCGATAATTGTGAGAGAACCGCCTTCTTCAATGTTACGTGCTGCACCAAAGAAACGCTTCGGTCTTTGTAGAGCGTTAGCATCAACACCACCTGATAAAACCTTACCTGATGAAGGCACAACCGTGTTGTAGGCGCGCGCTAAACGGGTGATGGAGTCTAAAAGAATAATAACGTCGCGCTTCATTTCAACTAAGCGCTTAGCCTTTTCAATCACCATTTCAGCGACTTGTACGTGACGCACAGCTGGTTCATCAAATGTTGAGGCAACGACTTCACCCCTAACGGAACGTTGCATTTCTGTAACTTCTTCGGGACGCTCATCTACCAATAAAACAATTAAGACTGCATCAGGGTGATTTGCTGAGATCGCATGAGCAATGTGCTGCATCATGACTGTCTTACCTGATTTTGGTGAAGCAACCAATAGGGCGCGTTGACCAAAACCAATCGGTGAAATCATGTCGATAATTCGACCAGTTAAATTCTCTTCCGCCTTGATATCTCGCTCCAATAGCATTGGGCGATCTGGATGAAGAGGCGTTAAGTTCTCAAACATGATGCGGTTTTTAAGCGCCTCAGGTGCTAAACCGTTGATCTTGTCGACTTTCACTAGTGCAAAGTAACGTTCACCTTCTTTAGGTGTTCGAACTTCACCTTCAATAGCATCACCAGTATGTAAATTAAAACGTCGAATTTGAGCTGGAGAGATATAAATGTCGTCAGTTGAAGCCATATAAGAGGCTTCAGGTGATCGCAAGAAGCCGAAGCCGTCTGGCAAGACCTCTAAAACGCCATCACCAAAAATAGTTTCGCCGCCCTTAGCGCGCTTTTTCAAAATTGCAAACATCAACTCTTGCTTACGCATACGTTGAGTATTTTCAATTTCTAGGCTTGCAGCCATTTCTAGTAGGGCAGATACGTGTAGTGCTTTAAGTTCTGTGAGATGCATGTGTAGGGGGTAGGCTGAAGCCTTAAAGAAAGAACAAGAGTTTTTGGAATTAGTAACTAGAACAGGACGTTTAGTTATTTGTTGGAGTAATTCTACACCCTAAATTAAAAAAAGGGGAAATATGCTGTTGGTGGAAGTTAATTTGCCTAAAAGATCAAAAGGCTCATCTACTGAGCCTTTTGATACCTAGTATTTAGATGTGGCTGTCTAAAAATGCTGTTAATTGTGACTTTGCTAGGGCACCCACTTTTTGAGCAGCTACAGTGCCATTTTTAAAAAGGATCAATGTTGGAATGCCGCGGATACCAAATTGTGCAGGTACGCCTTGATTCTCATCAACGTTCATTTTGGCAATTTGAACCTTGTCACCATATTCTTTGGCAACTTCTTCAAGAATAGGACCGATCATTTTGCAAGGACCACACCATTCAGCCCAGAAGTCTAAAAGAACTGGTTTGTCAGATTTCAAAACATCTTGTTCAAAAGATGCATCCGTTACATATTTAATGGCGTCGCTCATAAATGTCCTTAGGTGGTAATTCTTATAAATGTTCTTAGTTATGCTTATTTTTGATTTTTAATCAGTTACAGGCAATATATTATCAATAAGCGCTTATTTGTGCATACTCTTGGATCAATGTCACATCACAAACAACATTTTTTAGTCCCTAATAGCCAGTCTATTGATGATTTGGCTAAGCTTATTTGGTCAATTACCCAAAAAGAGCAAGTGAGTCCTATTGTTGTTTTGAGTACGTCGGGACCTGCTTATGGTTTGAGGCAGTCACTAGACTTGTATCGTCCCAAGGATATTTCTGCTAATTTGGTTTTTTTGCCTAGGGTATTAGGTTTAACCCAATGGTTAAAAGAGACGCCCGGTCTCAGACTTGAAGGTGAGGCAAAAACTAATTTAGCCCGATGGCTAGAGGTCTATCAAGCGTTATCAGCTCGCCCACAATTGCGATCTATTTTGATGGATGCCAGCGAGTCTTCTAAATGGGGCTTAGCCAAAAATATCATCGATGCTTGCGACATTATTTCTGAAGCAAGTTTAGGTATTTCGGAGTTCGATGCTGAAAAGGCTTTACGCGATGCTATTGATGAGGTTTATCAAGGCGCATCTAGAGTCGCTATCGATGCAGAGTCAACAATACTACTTACTTTTTGGCAAAACTTAACAACGCTTCAAGATCCAATCGCAAGGCAACGTCAAGCGATGTATTGGCGAGCCAATGAGGCTCAGAAAAAATCACAAAGCCCGCTCATTTATATTGAGACAGCAAAGGGCTCGCCAGGTTTTGATCAAATTCTGAATCATTTCTTTAAAAGTTATTCATCTCAAAGTGCAGTTCATCATGTTGCCATGGACTTCAATTCTGTTGCACTCTGGCCTGAATGTGTTGATGAAGAATCTAAGAATCAAGTGATCGACAATCAGAGTCGATACTTTAATGAGTTGAAATTAAGCCACAGGAAAATTATCAAATACTTATCTTTTGAGGATGCTGCATGGTCAGGTGCTGATGCTATTCAAGAATTCTTAAAACAGGGCCATCATCACATTGCTTTAATTGCACAAGATAGGCTGGTTGCGCGTCGCATTCGTGCTTTATTGGCGCGCTTTGGTTCTGGCGTTTCGATTCATGATGAGACGGGGTGGAAGCTTTCAACAACAAGAGCAGCTTCTGCACTTATGTCATGGGTTGAGGTTATCAGGCAGCCCTTGGTGGGACCATCAGCTGTAGGTTTGTTAGAGTTTTTAAAGAATCCCTATATCGATTGGAAAGAGCTTGGTTTGAGTGAAGAGGATGCATCGCATCTTATTCAGTCTATTGAGGCAAGATTAATAGAATCTGACTCAAGGGGTGGTTGGTCAGGTATGTTGCTGGCCTTGGAGCATCAAACTGACGGAGTTAGTTTTGATGCCGCTATTACTTTACTGACAAAACTTCGCGGCATGGCCCAAGCTTGGCAATCTAAACCTGCTTCGTGCGAAGCTTGGCTTGGCCAATTATTAAAAGACTTCAAAGATTTGGCAATGTACACCATGTTGCTTCAAGATCTTGCTGGAAAGCAGTTGCTTGAGGCGCTAGAGCCTATGAATTCAGTGAGGAGTGAGTCGCTTCGATTAAGTGAGTGGTTGTCTTTGCTTAATTCTATGATTGAGGATGCGAGTTACGTAGAGTCAAGTCCAAGGCAGGATTTCAGCATTACTATTTTGCCTTTAAGTGCAACCAGGTTGAGACGGTTTGATGCTTGGGTGATGGTCGGTTGTGATGATGGTCAATTGCCATCTGTCTCTGATAGTCCTATGTTTTTATCAGTGGGTCTCAAAAAAATCTTGGGATGTAAATCAAGTGAAGCTGAGTTTATTCAGCAGGCATTGGATTTGTCTCAACTCATGATGGCACATCAACATTGGAAAATGATTTGGCAGGCAAAAGGATCAGCTGGTGAGCCCCGGCAGGCATCACCCTGGTTACAGCGTTTATATAAGAATCATCCTGATTATTTAAATCAATCACAAGAGATTGATAAAGTTAATTTATCTATCAAAGCAGTGCATGCTCCAAGTCCAAGCTTACCCTCAGACTTTGATAAGCCAGCTACTATCAGTCCTAGTGCTTATAAGACATTAAGGGAGTGTCCTTATCGTTACTATGCCTCAAGATTATTGGGTCTAAAAGAACATGCCCATCTGGAAGCTGAGGTCGATTTAAGTCTCGTGGGTCAAACCCTTCATGCTGCTCTCAAGACTTTCTATCAAGGTCTTAAAACAAAGCCATTCGATGGTAAGTTAGAAGATAAAAAACCTTATTTAGAAAATTTACTAAACAACATATCGAGGAAACATTTTCAGCCTTTACTAGATGCAGATGGCCGATGGTTAGCTGCTTGGGTTCAATGGGAGTCTCAAATTCCAAGCTGGATTGATTGGCAATTGGCTCGTGAGGCAGAGGGTTGGCATTTTCACGATGGTGAAATAACTGTAGGTTTTGATTTAGATACCAAGTTTGGCTCTGTCAGGGTGGCTGGTCAAGTTGACAGAATTGACTTAAACCCTAGGTCTGGAGCTGCCATCATTGATTACAAGTATTCCAGCGCCGCTTCTATTAAGAAGAAGCAAAAGAATATTGAAGATGACCCACAGTTAATTATTTATGCCAAGGCTCTTAATGGTCATGACATGGTTGATCGCCAAGCTTCGACCAGTGCCTCATGGGTAAGCATCAAAGAAGAAGATGAGGAAGTTTCTGTTGATGATCTAGAACTTCGCATGAGTGAATTGCCGGCTCAAATGATTGCTGATATTGAAAAAGTATGGGAAGGTTTCCCATTAAGGGCCAGCGCACCGGATGGTATTTGTCAGTACTGTAGCTTCAGGGGTCTTTGCCGAAAAGGGATGTGGTCATGAGCACTCAGTTGATCTATGACGCCTGTCATCCTCATCAATCTGTCGTTGTTGAAGCTTGTGCAGGCAGCGGTAAGACTTGGTTGCTAGTTTCTAGAGTGGTGCGACTGCTGTTATCTGGCACCCAAGCTCATGAAATATTAGCTATTACATTCACGCGTAAAGCGGCTCAAGAAATGCGAGGGCGTTTAGACGAAGTTTTATTGCATTTTGCGAAATGTCCTGAGAATGAATTATTGAGCGAACTAATGGCTCGTGGTTTAAGCAAAGAAGAGGCACTAGATCTCATACCAAGCGCTCGAGGATTATTTGAACAAGTTTTATCGAGCCCGCGTGGATTAAGTATTGATACTTTTCATGGTTGGTTTGCCAGGTTGCTCGGAGCTGCGCCGATAGGGGCTGGAGTGCCCCAAGGTCTTCAGTTGCGTGATGACTTTAAACGTCTTCAAGACGATTGTTTGGAAGATTGGTGGACCTCACTACCTCAACCCGATAAACGCCATCTGCGAGATGCTTACGAGTTACTTGTTCGAGAATTGGGCGCGAGTAATGCTAATGAATTATTAATTGGCAAAAAAGGTTTTTTAAGTGCGAAATCAGAGTGGTTGAGATATATCGAGCATTGTGAAAAAGAAAAGCTAAATGTTTTAGATGCCATTTCTGATTTGTCAGGTTTTATATCTGTTGAGAGCCCTCTGAAATCTGCATTAGATGCATCAAGCACGCTTATCAATTTGATGACCTTGTCAGATCATCTCGAGAATGGTGGTGTCACTGATAAGAAAAATGCCAAATTAATTAAAGATGCTTTGGGTTTGCATTCTCATCGATCAGAGCTTAATCAAGTAGCACAAATTTTAAGACCCGCCTTTTTGACAGGCGAGTATCAATTACTGAAAAATTTATCAGCATCGCGCGACTTAAAAAAATCACTAAAAAATTTACCCAACCCGCAGGAGATTGAGTCTCAAATTGATCAATCTCGTTTGTCGTGGGCTCAGGTGTTAATGGGGCATTACCAATGGGCGGCTGATCATCGTGCGCATCGTATCCATCAGGCATGGGTAGTGGTGGGAGTTGATATCTTACGACACTATCAAGCTCAAAAAGAATCACTACGCGTGCAAGACTTTTCTGATTTAGAAGCCTACACGGCAAAGATGATGTTGTCGTCTGAAACCGCCGCTTATTTACAGGCAAGATTAGATGCCAAATACAAACATCTACTGATAGATGAGTTCCAGGATACCAATCCATTGCAATGGCAAATATTGTTATCTTGGTTAAATGCTTACAGCCAAGATGAGCAAAAACCCACTGTATTTTTAGTGGGTGATCCTAAGCAGTCTATTTATCGATTCAGGCGCGCTGATGTTCGTTTGTTTGAACAAGCTAAGGCATACTTGGAAAAACACTTTCATGCGGTTGTTCATCCATTCAATGAGACGCGAAGAAACAGCCCAGCTGTATTAAATGCAGTCAATCAAACCTTTAGCTTGGAAGAGTTGCCTGGTGGTTATCCATTTAAAGAGCAAAAACGTAATCCTCAAGCAACTAATCAGTATGGCGAGGGTGAAGTCTACAGATTGCCTTTGATTCCTTATCCAGAATTGGAGGCTCTATCTAATAGAAATGCCTTGGACACCCCCTACATTGATGTCAATAAAGAAGCTAAAGAATCGCAAAGTTATCAAGAAGCTATTCAAGTTGGTCAACTGATACTCAAAATTAAAGCTGAAAAAAATGTGGGTTGGAGTGAGTTCTTAATTTTGCTTCGATCAAGAACCCCATTGCCTCAAATAGAACGTGCTTTTAGAAGCCTTGGAATTCCATGTGATAGCCCTAGACAGGGTGGCCTCCTAAAAACCCTTGAGGCAGAGGATCTGGTGGCGCTTTTATCTGTCTTATTGACGCCTACAGATGATCTGTCTTTGGCGCAGGTTCTTAAGTCACCTTTTTATGGTTTGAGTGATATCGAATTGATGAAGTTGATTCAGTCTAAGAGGCGCGGTAATGAAGAATCTCTCTGGCATTTGATGTCACGTGGTGATTCTGAGTTAAAGCATATTGCTAAGCAGATAGGGTCTTGGGCTGAGCTTTCTCGACGTTTACCAGTTCACGATCTTCTGGATCATATTTATGACAGTGCTGATCTTCGTGTGCGTTATGCCCAATCTGCTCCTGCCTTACAGAGGGACCAAGTCTTATCCAATTTGGATGCGTTTTTAGGGCTTGCCTTAGATCTAGATGGTGGTCGATATCCTAGTTTGACTCGGTTTATTAGTGAATTAAAAAAAATCAAAAGAGGGGCTGAAGAAGAGAGTCCTGATGAAGGTGATTTTTCAGAAGATGATGATCAAGAGACTTCTGACTTCAACTCTCAGCGTGTCCGAATTTTGACTATTCATGCCGCTAAGGGTTTGGAGGCTCGCTTTGTAATGCTCATGAATGCTAACAGTGCAAGAAGTAACCAAGATCATGTGGGCGTTCTTATGAATTGGCAGCCTGAAGACGATGCGCCAAATCATATCTCTCCTTTCTTCTCAAACAAGCCAAGAGATTTGGCTCGCCAACATTTGAGAGAGCAAGAGGAAAAAATTGCTGAAATTGAAAATTGGAATCTTTTGTATGTTGCTCTAACTCGAGCTAAAGAGTCTATTTATATCAGTGGTACGCAGGCCAAGGGTGCAAAATCAGAGGCACCTGCGAGCGAGGGTAGTTGGTATGCTCGTTTGTTGAAAGCCAATATTCCTGAGTTGGACTCTGGTCAGTTGCTTACGACTACTGTTGAGAGCGCTTTACCGATAGCTGAGCTGAGTAATTCAGATCAGATCAAGGATTTTGTGGTTAGCTGGGAAGGCTCTGTCACTCCTGTCAAATTAAGTCAACAAAATATTTTCAATGTTGAAGAGCAATATTTGCTGGATTGGGGGGTGGCTTTCCATTCAGTTATGGAGCACGTCATGAGAATGCCTCTGACGCACATTGATCAAATGCCAAGCGCTGAGGAGCTAGTTTCTTGGTTAAATTTATCATCTTCTTTGGCGATCAAAGCCAGACAATCAGCATTGAACATCCTGGGATCTTCTCAGGCCAATCAGTTTTTCTTCAATCCTGAGATTATTGCGAGCTGGGAAGAATTAGATATCTCTGATGAGAATGGTCGTTTGTTGCGTATTGACCGACTCATTGAGTTACCTGACCGATTAATAATTCTGGATTACAAGCTCTCTATTCCAGAAGCGAATAGCGAGGCTTTTTGGAAATATCAGACTCAAATGGCTGTTTACAGACAGGCTGTGAGCTTATTGAGGCCTGAAAAAAATGTGAGAAGCTATTTATTGAGTGCAAATGGGGAAGTTTTGGAGATTTCTGAATGAAATTAAACCAACTAAAACTTTATTTGATAGAGAGAATTTGGCCCCAAAATGGGCTTGGGAGGTGGACGAGCCCGACCCTCGGCACTGGTAGTACTTGGGTTTGGCTGCTTCGTTCCCGACCTGACCAGGTTACCAAGCCACCATGCGAGGAGGCCCGTCCTCTGACATTCTACTGCCTTCTACTTGTAGAATGACAATATGACTGCATTAGCTTTAGCCCGAAAGTGGCGCCCTAGAGATTTTTCAACCTTAGTTGGCCAAGAACATGTGGTCAAGGCATTAACTCATGCCCTTGATCAGCAACGCTTGCACCATGCTTGGCTATTTACTGGTACCCGAGGTGTGGGTAAGACCACCATCTCAAGAATTCTAGCCAAGGCTCTGAATTGCACTGGGGCTGATGGTCAGGGGCAAATGACTTCTCAACCGTGTGGAAAATGCCTGCATGCACAGAAATTGATGCCGGACGCTATGTCGACTATATCGAGATGGACGCCGCGAGCAATCGTGGTGTTGATGATATGGCGCAATTGCTTGAAAAAGCCATGTATGCCCCAAGTAGTGCACGCTTTAAGGTCTACATGATTGACGAGGTGCACATGCTAACCGGGCATGCATTTAATGCGATGCTCAAGACGCTTGAGGAACCACCACCTCACGTTAAATTTATTCTAGCCACCACCGATCCTCAAAAAATTCCTGTGACGGTGTTGTCTCGTTGTTTGCAGTTCAATCTAAAACAAATGCCAGTTCCTTCAATTGTTGAGCATTTGCAGAAGGTTTTAGAGGCTGAATCGGTGACTTACGACATGCCAGCCCTCAGAATTTTGGCAAAAGCTGCACAAGGATCCATGCGCGACGCTTTATCTCTAACAGATCAAGCGATTGCTTATGCCGCAGGACCAGTGAATGAAGCAGCCGTCAGAGCAATGCTAGGCACTCTAGATGAGACCTATTTGATTGGTGTGCTTAATGCCTTACAAGCAAAAGATGGTGCAGCATTAGTCTCTATTGCCGATGAAATGGCGATTAAGAGTCTTTCTTTTTCTTTAGCTCTACAAGATTTGGCATCTTTGTTACAAAAGATCGCTTTAGCTCAAACAGTGCCTTCAGCAGTGTTGGACGACTGGCCAGAAGCGGGTGATGTCAGACGTTTAGCAGGTCTTTTTGGAAAAGAAGAGGTTCAGCTCTATTACCAAATCGCCATTACGAGCCGACCCGATTTGTCTTTGGCTCCAGATGAGCAAACCGGCTTTACGATGGCTTTGTTGAGAATGCTGGCTTTTAAGCCGGGTGATGGTTCTGGTTCTCCAAAATCTGCAGGCTCTGTGAGGAGTGGCTCAATGCCAACGGGATCGGGTCCAGCTGCTGCTAAAGCAGCCACAGTTGGTGCACAAGGAATTAGCGCAAAAACTCAAGCTGCTACACCAGCAGCATCTCAGTCTGCTCCAGCGCCAGTGTCTAAGCCTGCAGTTCAGATTAATTCAGATGACCCTGATTGGCAGTCTTGGATGAAGGCTATCCCAGTGCGTGGTTTGGTTCAGCAGTTAGCTTTTCAAACTGAGTTGCAAAAATGGGAAGAAACCCCTGCAGGGATTCGTGCAACAGTGATTGTGGGTATGCCTCAATTGGCTAGCGCTGAAAGCGTTAATCGCTTGCAAGAAGCCTTATCTAATTACTTGGGTCAACAAGTTAAGATTCTTGTTGAGACTGGTAAAGCTAGTCAATCAATTGCTGCAGTCGAAGCAAAGATTAAGCAAGAAAAACAAGAGGGTGCAGAGCAATCAATTGCTAATGATGACTTTGTAAGAACAATTCAAGCGGAGTTTGGAGCAACGGTTGTTCCTGGTAGCATTCGCCCCATTCAATAAATTGATCATTTGAGGAAATTGACATGATGAAAGGCAATATCGCTGGCTTGATGAAGCAAGCACAGCAGATGCAAGAAAACATGAAGCGCGCTCAGGCTGAGCTCGAGTCATTACAGGTGACCGGTCAGGCTGCAGCAGGTTCTGTGAAGATCACGATGACAGGTAAGCATGTCGTCAAGCGCGTGGAGATTTCGGATGCAGTGATGGATGATCGTGAAACATTGGAAGATTTGTTGGTAACTGCCTATGCTGATGCTTTTAAGCAAGCCGAGGAAGTAGCTAATCAAAAAATGTCTGGTGCAACAGCAGGTATGCCAATGCCACCAGGTTTTAAATTACCTTTCTAAGAGAATATATTTAGATGTCAGATCAGGCGCCTATCGATCAAGCTCAAGATGCCTTGCAACGTATGGTGCAAGCATTAAGAGCTTTGCCTGGGGTGGGGCCAAAATCTGCTCAGAGAATGGCTTTCCATTTACTGCAGCATGACAGGCAAGGTGCTGCTGTTCTAGGTCAAAGCTTATTGGATGCTGTGAATCAGATTCAGCATTGCTCTTTGTGCAATACTTTTTCAGAGCATGATGTATGCAAGACATGTTCAGATGAGCGTCGTGATGCTGGCATATTGTGTGTTGTTGAGACGCCTGCAGATCAATTGATGGTTGAGCAGACTTTGACTTATCGAGGTCTGTATTTTGTATTAATGGGCCGCCTTTCACCTTTGGATGGTTTGGGTCCCAATGAAATTCATTTAGATCGATTGATTCAGCGAGTGGAACAAAGTAAAGAGCCAGTTAGAGAAGTTGTTTTGGCAACGAATTTCACCAGTGAAGGGGAAGCAACAGCCCACTATATTGGTGAAATGATGAAGGTCAGAGGTATTAAAGTTTCTCGGATTGCCAGAGGCGTTCCAGTGGGTGGAGAGTTGGAATATGTCGATGCGAGCACTTTGGCAAGAGCGATGATGGATCGTCGTGCAGTTAGTTAATATAGAAGCATATTTTTGTATAGGACTGAATGAAATGAAAAATCCTTGGTTAAAGCAGTTATTGATTGGCTTAGCTTTATTTTTAGCGGGTTACTTTATGTTTGGTGGTGGTGACATTGGTAAAAAAGAGCCAGAACAAAAAGTATCTTTAGTTAAAGCGGTCATTGCTTAATGCATATTCTGGTTGCTAATGA
>JACCDK011584776.1_pt1 | contig 19439 bp, 26 predicted proteins | sample 7445871 | NCBI WGS metagenome assembly JACCDK01 (sample SAMN15323436, study PRJNA562643) | freshwater metagenome | isolation source: river surface water | place: USA:Blue River Watershed | collected 2017-08-15
CCACCTGGTGCCCGGCGAAGCTCGCCTCGAGCATCGCCGTTGCCCGCTCGCGCGCCGCATCGCGCGGCAGTTCGAGCGATTTCGCCAGCGCCCCGCCGATCAGCGCGTCGCCCAGGGCGAGCAGCACCAGCGACAGGGTGTCACGGTGCAGCCGCCGCTCGGCAATGTGCTCGGCAGGCTCGGACGGGGCGAGCTCGTCGAGCAGATCGTGGATCGTGGCGATGATAGGGTCGAGCGCGTCCTCGTTGCCCGTCAGCAGCATCCAGCTCGTCAGCGCGCCCGCGCCCTCGCGGTCGAAGGCGTCGAAGGCGAGATCGACCACCTCCCGCGGGGAACCAAGGCCTGCGCGGCTGGCATGGACCGCCTCGAGGATCGTCTCGCACACGGTGCGCGCGATATGTCCGGCGAGCGCCTTCTGGAGGCCCGAGGCCGAGCCGAAATGGTGCAGCAGATTGGCATGGGTGCGCCCGATCCGCGCGGCGACCGCCTTCAGCGTCACGGCCTGCGGCCCCGTCTCGATCAGCAGCGCGCGCGCGGCCTCGAGCGCGGAATTGCGCGATTGCTCGGGGGTCAACCTCTTGCGACTGGCCATGCCTGCCGCCTAACCGCTTTTGCGGAGCCTAACAAGCCGCGGGGGCCGGCGGGTCACGCCGCCTGCTGGTGGCCGGCTGCGGCGCTGCCCAGGAGGCGGCGGTAGAGGGCGGACGGCGCATGGCTGCCGCGCCCGCAGGACCAGCGCTCCTGCGTCACGCCGGTCGGCTCGAAGCCGAGCTTCCTCAGCACCTTGCCCGAGGCCGGGTTGTCGAGGAAATGCGAGGCGACCAGTTCGCGGTGGCCGAGCGTGGCGGCAATGTCGAGCACCGCGCGGCCCGCCTCGGTGGCATAGCCCTGCCCCCAATGGCGCTGCGCGATCCAGTAGCCCAGTTCGAGCGCGCCGGGATCATTGGCGGCATCGCCGACGGGCCCGAAGCCGATGCAGCCGACAGCCTCGGCATCGGCGGCGCGGGTGATGAGGAAGCGGGGCGCGAGGGGATCGGCAGGCTGCGCGGCGAATTCGCGCGCGTCCTTTTCCAGATAGGGCCACGGCGCGCGGGCGAGATTGCGCACCACCGCCTCGTCGGCGATGCCTGCCAGCAGGGCCTGCCAGTCTTCGGGCCAGATGGGCCGGAGCAGCAATCTTTGACTGCGATGGAACACTTGCGTTCTCCCTTCCTCGCCCCGCGCCGCCTCTAGGCCGCGTGGATGACGGTTTCGCGGCCGCGAAACATTAAGCTTGCGCAGCTTTTTCGAGGGAGAATGCGAAAAAAGGGAGACGGACCCCCTCGGTGCGAGGACGGTCCCATCTCCCTCATCTGGTCGGTCTTTCACCGACCGGGACCGTCCTTGCCGGACGATCCCTTTATCGAATCGTCCGCTTACTCTGCGGCTTCGGCCATCACGTCTACCGAGACGTATTTGCGGCCGAGCTTGCCCGCGTGGAATCGGACCACGCCTGCATCCAGCGCGTAGAGGGTATGGTCCTTGCCCATGCCCACGTTCACGCCCGGATAGACGCGGGTGCCGCGCTGACGGATGATAATGTTGCCGCCGATCACTTCCTGACCGCCGAACTTCTTCACGCCGAGACGACGACCGGCCGAATCACGACCATTGCGCGACGAACCGCCTGCTTTCTTGTGTGCCATGGCTCAGTCGCTCCTTATTCTGCCGAGGCAGCCGCTTCGGCGGCTTCGGTCTTGGTCTTCTTGGCGGCAGCCTTCTTCGGCTTCGCGGCTTCGCCCGCGCCCACGGCGGTGATGCGCAGCAGGGTCATCTGCTGGCGGTGGCCGTTCTTGCGGCGATAATTGTGCCGGCGGCGCTTCTTGAAGACGATCACCTTCTCGCTCTTGGCCTGGGCGATGATCTCGGCCGAGACGGTCACCGACTTGGCATCGGCGAGCGAGTCGCCTTCACCGGCCAGCAGGACGTCGCCCAGCGTGATCGTGTCGCCGGCTTCGCCTGCGAGCTTCTCAACGGCAATCTTGTCTCCGGCGGCAACCCGATATTGCTTGCCGCCCGTGCGCACTACAGCGAACATGGCTCTAAACTCTCTAACTGTGCTTGTGCCCGGACAGGCGGAGCGGATGCCACGCCAACCGAACGGCAATGCGAGGCTTGCGAAGGTGCAGGCCCCGGAAAGATGGTGGCCGTTAGGGGAAAGGCTCCGCCAAGTCAACGCCCGAGCAGCGCGGCCGGGGCCAAAAAGTGGCATCCTGAAGCCGCCGGAGGAAATCGGTCACGGCGCTTTGCCCCGGCCGGGCGGCATGGTAGTGGGATCGGGGGATCGACAATGCGTGTGAACGGAATGAAACTGCTGGCTCTCTTGCCGATTGCGGCCTTGCTGTCGGCCTGTGCCGGCGGGAAGGACCAATACCCCTCGCTGGCGCTGCGCCCGTTCGAAACCGGCGCTGTTCCGCTTGGCGGTCCACCGCCTGCGCCGGCCCCGGATCGCCCCGCGACGCCCGCCGCCCGGATCGCCGAACTGCGCGCCGCTGCGGCCGCCTCGCAGGACGCTTTTGCCGCCCGCGAGAACGATGCCGCGCGCCTCGCCCGCGCCGCGGCCGGCCAGCCGTTCGAAAGCAACGCGCGCGCGACGGCCATGGTGGCGCTGGCCGAGCTCGATTCGAAACGCGCAGCGACCGCGGGCACCCTTGCCAGCCTCGACAGTCTCGCTGCCGAGGCCGCCAGCGCGCTCAGCCCCGATCCGGCGCTTGCCGGAGCACAGGCCGAAGTTGCCGCACTGCTCGCCCGTCAGGATGCGACCATTGCGCGGCTGTGGGAGGCAATGGGATCGTGAACCTTGCGTGCAGCACCTGCCCCGTCAAGGAAACCGCCGCCTGCGCGGTCCTGACCCCGGAGGAACGCGGCGCCATGGCTGCGGCAGGCCGCACCCGCACGCTGAAGCGCGGCGAGATGCTGTTTGCCGCAGGCGACGAGGAGGCTGCCTGTGCCACCCTCCTGACGGGCGCGCTCAAGGTCTCGGCGATCGACGTGGACGGCAACGAGCAGATCCTCGCGCTGGTCCATCCGGCCGGCTTCATCGGCGAGCTGTTCGCGCCTTTCGCCCATCACGACGTCGTCGCGCTGACCGATAGCCGCCTGTGCACCTTCGCCAAGGCCGATATCGAACGGGCGATCGAGGACTATCCCGCTCTCGCCCGCGCGCTGCTGCGCCGCAGCCAGGCAGACCTGCTGGCGACACGCAACCTGCTCGAGCTGACCGGCCACGCCAGCGCCGAGGCGCGGCTGGCGGCCCTGCTCCACGATTTCGCGGCCGCCGCGAGCGAAAGCTCATGCCACCCCGCCCCCCATTTCGAACTGCCGCTGACCCGCGGCGAGATCGGCAACATGCTCGGCCTCACCATCGAGACCGTCAGCCGCAAGCTGGGCGAGCTCGAGGACATGGGCGCGATCAAGCGCGAGGGGAAGCGCGGGATCGCCCTGCGCAACCCGGAGCTGCTGCACGCAATTTCGGGACGGTAGGGCCGCGAGGCGGCAGCGGGGGAGAGGAGCTGCCGCCCCGAGGGGACGATCTAGCGGGCCAGCGCCGCAATCACCGCGACCGCAAGGCCCCAGACCACCAGCAGCGCCGGCAGGATCAGGACCTGGATGGTTGCATCCCGCGCCGCAAGCCTGCCGGTGTTGGTCATGATCCCCTTGAGGCCGAACTCGCCCATGGTCTGCGGCTCGCTGGTGTTGCCGGCAAGGCGCGTCCAGACAGCCGGAACGCCGAAGCCGGCGATGATGAAGACGACGAAGATCGCCATCGGGATCGCCAGCTGCGGGTTGGCGAAGGCGCTGCCGACGACCAGCAGGAAGCCGAGATAGCCCGCCACCGTCGCCCCGTAGAGCGCCTTGGGCAGGCCGAAATTGCGGTCGCTCTCGACCTGATGACGGACCGGCGCTTCGGCGTCGGGCAGGGCGACGATCCGGGCCTCGCCGCGGGCGATGAGATTGTGGACGATGTGGCTCATGTGATCCTCCTTGATAGTGGAAGGAGGATTACCGGGCGCAGGTCCTACCTGCTTTGACGGGGATCAAATCGGCTCGTGCCAACGCGAAAGGTCGGCGTGGTCCTGATCGCGCGGCTCGATCCAGTGCCATTGCCCGCCCCGCTTCTCGCGCTTCCAGAACCAGGCGGCGCTTTTCAGGTGATCCATGCAGAAATCGACCGCGTCGATGGCGTCGCGGCGGTGGCGCGCGGCGGCCGAGACGCAGACGATCGGCTCGCCCGGGCGCAGCACGCCGACGCGGTGGACCATCAAGAGGCCCATCAGGTCGAAACGGCCAAAGGCCCGGTCGGCAAGCGCGTGCATCCCGGGCAGTGTCAGCGGCTCGTAATGGGTGAGTTCGAGCGCCTCGACCCCCTGATCATAGCGCACCTCACCCACGAAGGTGCAGACGCCCCCGAGGCCGGGATTGGCCTGCGTGAACGGCCCGATCAAGGTGCCGGGGATGAACATCTGGTGGAGCAGGCGGATGTCGCGCATCGGCATTGGTCAGCCCCCCGAGACCGGCGGCAGCAGCGCGATCTCGTCACCGGCGCCCGCCTGCAGACCGGCCTTGTCGGCCAGCAGCGCGCCGTTCAGCGCTACGCGGTTCCTCGGATCATCCACCGCCTCGGCCAGCGCCGAAGGCAGCGCGGCCTTCAGACCGGCCCAGTCGAGCGGGGCCGCGAGCTGAAGCGACGGCGCGCCCGCAAGGTCGGCAAGCTTGCCGAGGAAGACGATGGTGACCACCCTATCCCCCCGTCATCGACATGTGCCGCGCCAGCGCCGGGGCCGCCCCCCGCTCGTCCATGCGGAAATGGTGCTTCTCGGGCTTGATCCTGAGCGCCTCGTCGAGCGCGGCGGAAAGCCTGGCCTCGGGCGCATCGGAGCGCAGCGCCGCGCGCAGATCGACCCGCTCACCCCCGCCAAGGCAGGGGTAGAGCTGGCCGGTCGCGGTCACCCGCAGGCGGTTGCAACCGGCGCAGAAATTGCCGGTGTGCGGGGTGATGAAGCCCAGCCTGCCGCCGGTTTCGGCAATGTCGACATAGGTCGAAGGCCCGCCGGTCCTGTGGTCGCTCTCGGTCAGGGTCCAGCGCTCCGCGAGGCGCGCGCGGATGGCGTCGAGCGGGAGATATTGGTCGAGCCGCTCCTCCTCGACATCGCCCAATGGCATGACCTCGATCAGCGTCACGTCGTGGCCTTCGGCATGGCCCCAGGCAATGAGATCGGGCAGTTCCTGCTCGTTCACGCCCTTCAGCGCCACCGCGTTGAGCTTGACCTTGAGCCCGGCGGCCTTGGCCGCCGCGATGCCTTCGAGCACCTGCGGCAGGCTGTCGCGGCGGGTCAGCGCGGCGAATTTCGCGCGGTCGCGCGTGTCGAGCGAAACGTTGACGCGCCGCACCCCCGCCCGCGCCAGCGCCTCGGCATGGGCGGCGAGCTGGGTGCCGTTGGTGGTCAGCGTCAGCTCCTCCAGGCCATGACCCAGCCTGCGCCCCAAGGCGCTGAACAGATCGATGATGTCGCGCCGCACCAGCGGCTCGCCGCCGGTGATGCGGATCTTGGTCACACCCCGCGCGATGAAGCCGGTGGCAAGGTCGTAGAGCTCCTCGAGGCTCAGCACCTCCTTCTTGGGAAGGAAGGTCATGCGCTCGGGCATGCAATAGGAACACCTGAGGTCGCAGCGGTCGGTCACCGACAGCCGCAGATAGGTTATCCGGCGCATAAAGGCATCGACCAGCGGCGCGGGCCGGTCGCCGACGAGGATCAGGTCGGGCTTGCGGGCAGGAGCGGGCGACACGCGGTCATTCATCGCACACCAGATACTGCCCTGTCACGCCGGGCGCATCTGCCAAAAAACACAAGGTTGCCTCGCGCGCCGCGCCGGGCGTGCCGGCGACCACATTGACGCGCGCCGGCGCCACTTCGCGGGCCAGATCGCGGGCCAGCGCGAGGCGCCAATCGCGGTGATCGCGCGCGGCAGGCGGCAGGAGAATGGCGAGCGCGGTGGTCCCGGGTTCGGCCAGGATCGCGCGGGTGGCCGCGAGGTGGAAGGCCATGAAGGCGCCTGCCGCATCGAGCGCGCTGTCCGGCAGCAGGCCGACCTCGAGCTCGCGCTGCACCCGTTCAGCCCCCGTGTTCCGGGCGGCGTTCGCGGTGGAGGGTGATGCCGATCTGTTCGTCCGCCTCGGCGATGGCGAGCTTGACGATCTTGACCGTCACCGCCTGCACCCTGGCATCCTGCACGAACAGCGTTGCGCAGATGTGGTCCGCCACCGCCTCGATCAGCTTGAAGTGCACGCCCTCGGGCAGCCCGTCGGAGGCGGCGAACTTCAGATCCATGTAGTTCTTGGAGGCGTCGAGCGGGGTGTCGGGCTCGTAGCGATCCGCCACCGCATAACGCGCCGCGACCGAGATGCGCAGCGGCTGGGGCTTGCCGGTCTCCTCGGAATAGATGCCGGTCAGGACATCGACGACGAGATCATTGACTTCGAGGGTAAGCGAATCATGCATGGGAGCGCCCTTAGAACATCGCGCCGAAAAGTGGGCACCGGTTTTCGGCTACCGGCAATGCGACAACTATCCTGGATTGCTCCATCTGGCGAAGATTGCGGTGGGCAGGAGTCGCCCGCCCGCTCCGTCCTCGCGCACGGCCAGATCGCCGTGCTCGATCACGCCGGGAAGATGGCCGAGCGCTTCTTCAAGCAGGCCGGCAATCGCAAGGCTGCTCATGCGCACGGCATAGACGGTGAGAAACAGGAAGCGGCTGCCGGTGTCGAGCAGCTGCGCGCAATCGGTGACAAGGCCGGGGAGATGCTCCTCCAGCCGCCACACCTCGCCCTCCGGCCCGCGGCCGAACTTGGGGGGATCGAGGATGATCCCGTCATAGCGCCGCGCGCGCCGCACCTCGCGGGCGGTGAACTTGGCAGCGTCGTCGGTCAGCCAGCGGATCGGGCGATCCTCCATGCCCGACAGCGCGGCGTTCTCGCGCGCCTGGGCGACCGATTTCTTGGAGGCATCGACATGGGTCACCCGCCCGTGCCGCGACAGGGCGAGCGTGCCGAGGCCGGTGTAGCCGAACAGGTTCATGGTTTCCGCCTCGGTCATCTCGCCGAGCTGCTCCCGCATCCAGTCCCACACCGGGGCCATGTCGGGGAAGAACTGCAGGTGGCGGAAAGGGGTCGGGCGGGCGGTGAAGCGCACCTCGTTCCAGGCGAGCTCCCAGCCCTGATCGGGCAGACGCCCGGCAAACTGCCAGCGCCCGCCGCCGTCCTCGTCGGAGCCGGGGATGAACTCGCCATCGGCCTGCCAGCTGTCGCGGCGCGGCTGCCACAGGGCTTGCGGCTCGGGACGGATGAAGGAGTAGGCGCCGAAGCTCTCCCACTTGCGCCCCGCCCCGCTGTCGAGCAGGCGGTACGAGCCCCATCCGGTGCATTCCATCACCAGCGGCTGCTGGACGAGAGTGGCCATCAGCGCGGGCCGGAAGCCGCCGCATGGGCGAGCACGTGATCACGGGTGACGGCATAGTCCCCGGCAAGCTCGACATAGCTCTCCTCGCGCCCGAACAGGTCGCCGACCCGCGCCGGGAGCGCCGGACGCAGGCCGATGGCGCGCTCGACCGCGTCGGGGAACTTGGCCGGGTGCGCCGTGGCGAGGGTGACGATGGGCACCGCAGGATCGATCGCACCTGCCAGCGCATGGGCCGCGCCTAGGCCGACGGCGGTATGGGGATCGATGATCTCCTGCGAGGCCTGATAGGCCGCCTGCACCGCACGCGCGGTCTCGATCGGGTTGACAGCGTGGCTGGCGAACAGCCGCGATGCGCCCTCGGCCTGGGCATTGGTGAGCTGCATCGCCTTGCTGGCCTCGAAAGCCCGCATCTGTTCGGCCAGCGCCGCGCCGTCACGCCCGCCGGCGTCGAACAGCAGCCGCTCGAAGTTCGAGGAGACCTGGATGTCCATCGAGGGGGTGATGGTCGGCGTCACCCCTCCGGCCGAATAGTCGCCGCGCGACAGCGCGCGGTGGAGGATGTCGTTGACATTGGTGGCAACGATCAGGCGTTCAATGGGCAGGCCCATCTTCGCCGCGACATAGCCGGCAAAGACATCGCCGAAATTGCCCGTCGGCACCGCATAGGCGACCGGCCGGTCGGGCGCGCCCAGTTGCAGCGCCGAGGTGAAGTAATAGACCACCTGGGCCATCAGCCGCGCCCAGTTGATCGAATTGACCGCGCCGAGGTTGAGGACGCCCGCGACGTCCGGATCGGTGAACATCCGCTTCACGTGCGCCTGCGCATCATCGAAGCTGCCCTCGATGGCGAGGTTGTGGACATTGGGGCTGAGCACCGTGGTCATCTGGCGGCGCTGGACGTCGCTCACGCGGCCCTTGGGATGGAGCATGAAGATCTCGGTGCGCTTGCCCCCCGCAACCGCGTGGATCGCCGCCGAGCCCGTGTCCCCGCTGGTCGCGCCGACGATGGTGAGGCGTTCGTCGCGGCGTTCGAGGAAGGTCTCGAACAGCCGGCCGAGCAGTTGCAGGGCGATGTCCTTGAAGGCGAGCGTCGGCCCGTGGAACAGTTCGAGCAGCCAGTTGCGCTCGTCGAGCTGCACCAGCGGGACGACGGCGGCATGGGCGAAAGCCTCGCCATAGACCTGGCGGCAGATCGCCGCGAGCTGGGCCTCGGTGAGCGCATCACCGATGAAGGGCCGCATGACTGTGACGGCGACCTGCCAATAGGGAAGGCCACGCAGCGCGCGGATCTCGGCCTCGGAAAAGCGCGGCCACTCGGCCGGGACATAAAGCCCGCCGTCGCTGGCGAGCCCGGCGAGCGTCACCCCTTCGAAATCGAGCGCCGGCGCGCTCCCGCGTGTCGAGACATATTGCATATGCGAAGCCGCCTACCCCGCGCGGCGGCGCAAGGCCAGCACGTAGATGACCAGCGCGGTCAGCGCGAAGAAGAACCACTGCCCGGCATAGGCGAGGTGGTTGTTGGGCAGGTCGCCCGGATCGGGGGCGGCAAGCGGCTGGAGGCCCGCTTGCGGAGTCTCGGCCACCAGGCGGATCGTGTCCCCGTAGCTGGCGATACGCCCGGTCACGCGCCCTCCCTTCCATGCAGGCGGCTGGGGCGATTGCGACCAGCCGATGGTGACGGCCGCCTCGCCGCCATCATGGGTGCACCTTGCGACATGGACCCAGCCCGATCGCCCGCTTGCCGACTTGCCGGACATCGCGTCGATGCCCCGCACCACCCCGCAATCGATGGTCGAGCGGCGGAACAGGCTGCTGTCGTAGTCTGCAGGCAGGGGCCAGCGCACCTCGGCACTTTCCTCAAGTGCGGCGGCGTAGCGCGCGATCAGCACCTCCTTCTCGGTCTTGCGGCCAAGCTGCCACACGCCGAGCCCGATCATGGTCAGGACGGCCGCGATCACGATGATCGTGGCGACGACCGGAACAGGGCGGCGGGTCATGTCTGGCGCTCCTCGTATTGGTGATAGACCCACATGGCCTTGTAGAACCGCAGCACGCCGATCACCGTAGCGATTGTCACCGGCAACCAGAAGGCGAAGCTCGCCCATAGCGGCGGGCGCAGCCATTCGTCGACGGCCAGCGCGGCGAGGATCAGCACAAGCGCGGCGAGCATCGTCACCACGCCGACAAACCGCCCGCCCCGCTCCAGCGCGAGGAAATCGAGCCCGCAGGTGCCGCACTCGTCAGCCAGCGCGGCAGGGGCGGCGAACAATGTCTTCGCCCCGCAGCGGGGGCACAAACCGGAAAGGGCAGCCGGAACGAGTCCCGGCTGCCCTTTCGGTTGATTCGGACCTGCGGGGTCCGCGCTCATCAGTGGAATTCGGCACCCCAGCCGCCCCAGACATAGACGGCGACGAACAGGAACAGCCACACCACGTCGACGAAGTGCCAGTACCACGCCGCCGCTTCGAAGCCGAAGTGCTGGCGCGGGGTGAAGTGGCCCTTGTAGGCGCGGAAAAGGCACACGGCGAGGAAGATGGTCCCCACGAGCACGTGGAAGCCGTGGAAGCCGGTCGCCATGTAGAAGGCGCTCGAATAGGTGTTGCCGCCGAAGCCGAAGGGTGCCGCTGCGTATTCATAGGCCTGAATGCAGCTGAACAACGCGCCCAGCGCAATCGTGGCCCACAGGCCCTGCTTGAGGCCATCGCGGTCGCCGTGGATCAGCGCGTGGTGCGCCCAGGTCACCGTGGTGCCCGAGCACAGCAGGATCAGCGTGTTGAGCAACGGCAGCGCGAAGGGATCGAGCACCTGCATCCCTTCAGGAATGAAGCTCGCAATCGCGCCATCCGTGCCGAACAGGCTGGTGGTCTTGCCGGTCGCCTCGTCGAACGCGAGCGCGGTCGGGAACAGCGCGAAATCGAAGAAGCTCCAGAACCAGCCGACGAAGAACATCACTTCGGAGGCGATGAACAGGATCATGCCGTAGCGCAGGTGCAGCTGCACGACGGGGGTATGATCGCCGCGCTGCGCCTCAACGACGATGTTCTTGAACCACATGAAGAAGGTGGCGATGAGGCCCGCAAGGCCCGCCCACATCACGACGTTCGACAAGGGGCCGAACAGGTCGGGGTGCCATGACAGCACCATGCCGCTGGTGAAGGTCAGCGCCGCAATCGAGCCGACCAGCGGCCAGATATCGGGTTCGAGGATGTGGTAGTCGTGGTTTGCCTTGCCAGCCATGTGGTCGTTCCCGTCCCTGGGTTAGCGGATCAATCGGTGCTCTTGGAAGCCGCTGCTAGCGGTTCCTGCGAGCGGTGGAAAGTGTAGCTCAGCGTGATCTGCTCGACGCCCTTCATGTTCGGATCCTCAAGCATCGCGGGATCGACGAAATAGAGCACCGGCATGGTCACTTCCTGCCCCGGCGCGAGGGTCTGCTCGGTGAAGCAGAAACACTGGATCTTGTTGAAATACTTGCCCGCCTGCTCGGGTTCGACATTGAAGGTCGCCGTGCCGGTAATGGGCTTGTCGCTGTTGTTGCGCGCCACATAGGTGGCGATGTCGCGCTGGCCGATGGTGACGGTGTCGGTGACCTGCGAGGGATGGAAGCTCCAGGGCATCCCCATCGCGGTGGTCGCATCGAAGCGGATCGAGATCGTCTGGCCCGTGGCTGCCGCAGCGGCGCGGGCCGCATCGCTCTCGGTCGCGCTCATCGTGGTGCCGCCGAAGCCGGTGACCTGGCAGAACAGGCGGTAGAGCGGCACCGAGGCATAGCCGAGCCCCAGCATCGCAAGCGCGCCCGCAAAGGCGAAAGCCCCCGTGCGCAGATTGCGCCGCGCGGTGTCCGCAGCAGGAGGCGCAAGGCTCGCCATCAGCCGGCCTGCCCCCCGATCCGCACAATGGTGATCGCGTAGAACAGCACGACGAAAAAGATGAGCGTGCCGAGCACCACCCAGTTCCTCGCCTTGCGGCGCCGCAGGAATTCCTTTTCCTCTTCCGGCGTCATGCGAGCCACCCCTGATAGGCCGCCACGCGGTCGAGCACGAGCGCGGCAAACAGCACGAAGAGATAGGCGATCGAGAACTTGAAGAGCTTCTTTTCCGGCAGCATCGCATCGGCCTCGGCGCGCATCCGGGTGAAGACCGGCAGCGCCAGCACCACGAACAGCGCCGACAGCACCACGGCGACGGAGCCGTAGATCCAGCCCGTCCCCCCGATATACCACGGCGCGACCGTGATCGGCGTGAGCAGCAGGGTGTAGATCATGATCTGCTGGCGGGTCGCCTTCTCGCCCGCGACGACGGGCAGCATCGGGATGCCGACCTTGGCGTAGTCCGACTGCACGAACAGCGCGAGCGCCCAGAAATGCGGCGGAGTCCAGAAGAAGATGATCGCGAAGAGCAGGATCGGCATGGCGGTGATCTCGCCGGTGACGGCCACCCAGCCGATCAGCGGCGGGAAGGCGCCCGCACCGCCGCCGATGACGATGTTCTGCGGCGTGCGCGGCTTGAGCCACATGGTGTAGATCACGGCGTAGTAGATGATCGCGCCCAGCAGCAGCGCGGCAGCGAGCCAGCCCACGGCGAGGCCCATCAGCACGATCGAGACGCCCGAGAGGAAGATGCCGAAATCGCGCGCATCCTCGGGCCGCATCCGTCCGCCCGGGAGCGGACGGTTCATGGTCCGCTTCATGCCGGCATCGATGTCGGCTTCCCACCACATGTTGAGCACCGCCGAACCGCCGGCCCCCATGGCGATGGCCAGGATCGCGGTGAAGCCGATCACCGGATGGATCGTCCCCGGCGCCGCGAGCACGCCGCAGATCGCGGTGAAGATCACCAGCGTCATCACCCGCGGCTTGGTCAGCGCGAAGAAATCGCGCCACTCCGTGGGCATCATCGCGACAGTCTGGGACGGTGTGCTTGCCATCGTGAGCTCGGTTCCATTGCGAAGGAGCGCGGGACGTGCCCCGCGCTCCCCCCATCATCTTGCGCTCCCCCGAAGGGAGCCGATCAGGTCCGGCAGCTTACGCCGTCGCCGGACGGTGATCGTGGTAGTCGTGCGCGTCGGTGATCACCGGCAGCGTTTCGAACTGGTGGTAGGGCGGCGGGCTCGGCAGGGTCCACTCGAGCGTGGTCGCGCCTTCGCCCCACGGATTGGCTTCGGCCTTCTTGCCGGCCAGCAGCGCGTAGAGCACGTTCACGAAGAAGAACACCATCGAACCGGCCATGATGTAGTACCCGAGGGTGCTGATCTGGTGCCAGTAGGTGTAGGCTTCGGCGTAGTCCGGATAGCGACGCGGCATGCCCTGCATCCCGAGGAAGTGCTGCGGGAAGAAGATCACGTTCACGCCGATGAAGAAGAACCAGAAGTGCAGGTGCGACAGGAACTCGCTGTGCATCCGGCCGCTCATCTTCGGGAACCAGTAGTAGAAGCCGGCGAACATCGAGAACACCGCACCCATCGACAGCACGTAGTGGAAATGCGCCACCACATAGTAGGTGTCGTGCAGGTTGTCGTCGATCCCGCCATTGGCCAGCACCACGCCGGTCACGCCGCCCACGGTGAACAGGAAGATGAAGCCCATCGACCAGACCATCGGCGACTTGAACTGGAGGCTGCCGCCCCACATCGTCGCGATCCAGCTGAAGATCTTCACGCCGGTCGGCACCGCGATCACCATGGTCGCCGCGGTGAAGTACATCTTCGTGTTCACGTCGAGGCCCACGGTGTACATGTGGTGCGCCCAGACGATGAAGCCGACCACGCCGATCGCGACCATGGCATAGGCCATGCCGAGGTAGCCGAACACCGGCTTACGGCTGAAGGTGGCGACGATCTGCGAGATCATGCCGAAGCCCGGCAGGATCATGATGTAGACTTCCGGGTGGCCGAAGAACCAGAACAGGTGCTGGTAGAGCACCGGATCACCGCCGCCGGCCGGGTTGAAGAAGGTGGTGCCGAAGTTGCGGTCGGTCAGCAGCATGGTGATGGCAGCGGCCAGCACCGGCAGAGCCAGCAGCAGCAGGAAGGCGGTCACAAGCACCGACCACACGAACAGCGGCATCTTGTGCAGGGTCATACCCGGCGCGCGCATGTTGAAGATGGTGGTGATGAAGTTGGTCGCACCCAGGATCGAGCCTGCGCCCGCGAGGTGGAGCGAGAAGATCGCGAAGTCCACGGCCGGGCCGACCGAACCGGTGGTCGACAGCGGGGCATAGACCGTCCAGCCGGTGCCCGCGCCGGGGCCGGAGCCGCCGGGGACGAAGAGCGAGAACAGGAGGCTGAAGAAGCCCGCCACGGTCAGCCAGAAGCTGACGTTGTTCATGCGCGGGAAGGCCATGTCCGGCGCGCCGATCATCAGCGGCACGAACCAGTTGCCAAAGCCGCCGATCATCGCCGGCATGACCATGAAGAACACCATGATCAGGCCGTGGGCGGTGATGAACACGTTCCACATGTGCAGCGCCGTGTTCACATCACTGGCGCCGCCCATGAACTGGGCCCACCACTGCAGGTACTGGATGCCCGGCTCGGCGAGCTCGACGCGCATGATGCCCGAAATCGCACCACCCACGATCCCCGCGATGATCGCGAAGATCAGGTACATCGTGCCGATGTCCTTGTGGTTGGTCGACATGAACCAGCGGGCGAAGAAGCCCGGCTTGTGGTCCGCGTGATCGTGGGCGTCGTGCCCGTGATCGTGGTGGGCGTCGAAGCCTTCTGCGGTGGTTGCCATGGTCAGCTACTCTCTTCGCTTCTTAACTTGTGACTATCTTAGCTTGCAACGGCAGGCGCGGCAGCGGGCGCGGCAGCGGCAGCGGGCGCAGCCTCAGCCTCGCCCGGCATCGAGCCACCCTGCGCCTTCACCCATGCAGCAAATTCGGCCGGGGGCAGCGCTTCGACGACGATCGGCATATAGCCATGACGCGCGCCGCACAGTTCCGAACACTGGCCGTAATACACGCCCGGCTCCTTGATGGTCAGGAGCTTTTCGTTGAGGCGCCCCGGCACCGCGTCCATCTTGAACCACAGCGAGGGCACCGCGAAGGCGTGGATCACGAGGTCGGCGGTGGTCTGGATGCGCAGCGGCACGCCGGCCGGCACGACCATGCGGTTGTCCACCGCCAGCTGGTGCGGCTCGCCGCGCTTCAGCGCCTCGGCCTCGTCGAGCATGTTCGAGACAACCTCGAAATCGCCGTGATCGGGATAGGTGTAGCCCCAGTACCACTGATAGCCGGTCGCCTTGACGGTGACCGCATCGGCGGGCGGGGTTTCGTACTGGCGCGCCAGCAGCGTGATCGAGGGCACGGCGATGATCACCAGAATGATCACCGGGACAATCGTCCAGACCACCTCGATCAGGGTGTTGTGGGTGGTCCTGGAGGCCACCGGATTGGCGCGGCGGTTGAAGCGCACCACGACATAGAGCAGCAGGCCCAGCACCAGCAGGCTGATCACGGTGATCACCGGCAGCAGGATCACGTCATGCATCCACAGGGCATATTCGCCATTGTCCGAATACTGGTCCTGGAAGGTCATGCTCTTGACCGGATCGTCCTCGTAGGAGGTCGGCATGCCCTTGTCCTTGGTCGGGGCCATGGGCGTGTAGACACCCTCGCCTGCCGGAGCAGCGGCGGCCTCGGCCGGGGTCTTGGTGCCCGGAAGGGCCTCGACGCCGGACGCGGCCTGCGCCCCGGCGACCGCGCCGGCCTCGGCAGCGGTGGTTGCGGGAGCCGCCGGAGCCGCGGGAGCCGCAGCCTGCGCAACAACGCTCATCGGCGCGAACGCCGCGAGCCCGGCAGCAACCGCTGCCAGGATAGCCTTTTTCATACGGGTGTGCCTCTGACCCATGAGAATGTGTCCAAGTGGTTCGAATCTGATCCCATACCGCCCGCGCGATGAGCCCCCTTGAGACCCGCTACAGACAGCGTTTGGCCAGCCCTCGGGCCAGCTTCCCCTGCGCCCTTAGCGATGCTTGCCGAGGGCCTCAAGCGCTTCTAGGGAGAAAATTATGCACGGGCCCATGCCTGCCGCGCAATCAGGCCCTTTTGCCTATCCTTCTCAGGGAGTTCGTTCATGAATCAAGAGGCTGTTCTGGCCGAGTTCCGCAGCTCCGGCGCGCTTCTTGAAGGACACTTCAAGCTCTCTTCGGGCCGGCATAGCGGCCATTACCTGCAATGCGCGCGGGTTCTGATGAACCCGGCCCGCGCCGCACGCATCGCCGAAGCGGTGGTCGCCGCGATCCCCGCCGGGGTGCGCGAACAGGTCGATGTGGTGGTCTCCCCGGCGATGGGCGGGATCATCATCGGGCACGAGGTCGGCCGCGCCCTGGGCAAGGACGCGCTGTTCCTCGAGCGGCCCGAGGGCACCTTCCACCTGCGCCGCGGCTTCGCCCTCGAAAAGGGCGCGAGGGTGCTGATGGTCGAGGACGTGGTCACCACCGGCCTCTCCAGCCGCGAAGCCATCGCAGCGGTCGCGCGCGAGGGCGGCGAGGTGATCGCCGAATGCGCGATCATCGACCGCTCCTGCGGGTCGGTCGATCTGGGCGTGCCGTTCTACCCGCTGCTCGCCATCGACTTTCCGACCTATGATGAAGGCAGCATCCCGGAGGCTCTGGCGGCCGTACCGGTGACCAAACCCGGCAGCCGGAAGGAATGACCCTGACCCCCTCGCACCTGCGCCTCGGCGTCAATATCGATCACGTCGCCACGATCCGCAACGCGCGCGGCGGGGATCACCCCGATCCGGTGCGCGCGGCCGAGATCGTCGCGGCTGTCGGCGGTGACGGGATCACCGCGCACCTGCGCGAAGACCGCCGCCATATCCGCGACGAGGATCTGGCGCGCATTCAGGCGGCGACCAACCTGCCGCTCAACCTCGAGATGGCGGCGACGCCCGAGATGCTCGCCATCGCCCTTCGCCACCGCCCGCACGCCGCCTGCATCGTCCCCGAAAAGCGCGAGGAGCGCACCACCGAAGGCGGGCTCGACGCAGCAGGGATGCACAACACGCTGGTCCCCATCTGCGAGGAACTGCGCAGCGCGGGCATCCGCGTCTCGCTGTTCATCGAGGCGGACGAGCGCCAGCTCGACGCCGCCCTGCGCCTGGGCGCGCCCGTGGTCGAATTCCACACCGGCGAATATGCCCATGCCTTCCTCGACGGCGACCAAGCCGCGGTGGAGCGCGAACTGCGCCGCATAACCGACATGGCGGCGCTGGCCGCCAAGAACGGGATCGAGCCCCACGCGGGGCACGGCCTCACCTTTGACAACGTCCAGCCCATCGCCGCCATCCCGCAGATCGCGGAGCTCAACATCGGCCACTACCTGATCGGCGAAGCGGTGTTCGTGGGCCTCGAGACCGCGATCCGGCGAATGCGCGAATTGATGGATGCGGCGCGGTGAGCGAGGGCGACCTCTCCCCGCTCACCGGCGAACAGAAGCGCTGGGCCTTCGGCGCGGCCGCGCTGTTCCTGCTGGCGGTGGGCTTCCTCGGCTTTGCGCTGAACACCGGCGTCATGCGGGTCTTCGCGGTCGGCTGGGTGGCGCTGATGATTGTCGGCTTCGTCGGCGCGGGCCGCGTGGCCAAGGGCGACTTCGCGCACCCGCTGTTCAAGGCGCAGGTGATGCTCCACGTCGTCGCCGTCGGCCTGCTGGTGGCGGTCATCATCAGGGCGTTTCGTTGATTGCGCTCGCCCTCCGGCGAGCGATATCCTCGCTCATGCGACCGGAAGGTCGCGTCGCTGCGGGCGGCCGGGCGGCCTTGCGGTCGCTTTGCGCCCGTTCCAGCGCGTCTATTGGAGTTGCACCTTGATCATCGGTATGGGCTCCGACCTCTGCAACATTGAGCGGATCGGCAACTCCCTCGCGCGTTATGGCGAGCGGTTCGAGAACCGCGTCTTCACCGAAATCGAGATCGCCAAGGCCCGCCGCCGCCCCTTCACCATCGCGGGCACCTATGCCAAGCGCTTCGCCGCCAAGGAGGCCTTCTCCAAGGCCGTCGGCACCGGCTTCAAGCGCGGGGTCTTCATGAAGGACATCGGCGTCGTCAACGCGCCCTCGGGCGCGCCGACCCTCGCCCTGACCGGCGGGGCGGCATTGCGGCTTGAAGAAATGACGCCGAAGGGCCATGAGGCCCGCATCCACCTGACCCTCACCGACGATCACCCCTGGGCGCAGGCCTTCGTGATCATCGAAGCCATTCCTCTCTAAGGCGGCCCACGTCCCCATGGCATCCACCCAGACCACCTCCCAAGCCTCCGAGCCGCACGACAAGGTCAACTGGCTGGCCGAGATCCGCGGCCTTGCGCTGATGCTGCTGGCGGTGCTCGCCTTCCACAGCCTCGTCGCCAAGCCCTTCTATATCCCCTCGACCTCGATGATGCCGACCCTGTGGGTGGGCGACCGGCTGGTGGTGAGCAAATATCCCTATGGCTGGTCCTGGGCCTCGGCGAGCTTCCACCTCCTGCCGCGCGGGGACTGGCGGGTCTTGCCGCGCGCGCCCGAATACGGCGACATCGTGATCCCGGTCCACCCGACGCGCGACGAGGACTACATCAAGCGCATCGTCGCCCTGCCGGGCGACACGATCGAGGTGCGCCGCGGGCAGATCATCCTCAACGGCACGCCGATCAAGCGCGAGGTGGTGCCGCCGGTGCGCCTGCCCTTCGAGCCCGAGCTGCTGTGCAAGGGCGCGCCCTCCCTCGCCGCCTTCGAGACCTTCCGCGAGACCGGCCCTGACGGCAAGGACTTCTTCGCCCCCCCGACATGGCGCGAGACCCTGCCGAACGGCGCGACCTATCTCACCATCGACTACATGGATCAGAGCCTCGACGATTACGGCCCCTATACCGTGCCCGAAGGGAGCGTCTTCGTGATGGGTGACAACCGCGATCAGAGCGCCGACAGCCGCGCAGCGGCGATCGAGAACGGCCTGGGCGACGGCGTGCCGCTTGCCAATATCGGCGGGCGCGCGGAATTCATCACCTTCAGCCTCGATGGCTCGACCACCTGGAACCCGGCGAGCTGGTTTACCAGCCTGCGCTCGGGCCGCGCCTGGACCACGCTGCGCCCGCCGCTCGCCGAGGGCGCGGCGAAGTAGGACCGGCAAGGCAGCCGCAGCAATGGCGAGGAAGTTCCTCTATGTGGTCGCGTTCTGCATCGTCGCGGCGATAGCGGCCGCGCTGCTGCTGGCGCTGTTCCCGGCGCAGCTCACCCGATGGGCGACGGTGCCCTCGATCGCCTTCACGCCGGTCCAGCCGCTGGAGGCCAATGCCTACGAGGACTCCGCCCTGTGGTATGCCCGCCCGGGCATCGGCAAGACCGATCCGGCGCGCTGGCAGCCGCCTTCGGCAAGCCGTGGCGGCGCAGCGCTCGTACCGCCCGCCAAGGCGAGCAGGCCCTTTGCGGTGTTCTTCGTCCACCCGACCAGCTTCGTCAGCCGCAATGCCTGGAATGCGCCGCTCGGCAAGGGCGGCGATCCCGAGGCCGAGCGCATCGCCCGCATCTACCTGCGCGGCATGGCCAGCGCCTTCAGTCCCGCAACCGAGATCTGGGCGCCGCGCTACCGTCAGGCGACGATGGGCGCCTTCCTCACCGCCGCGCCCGAGGGCAAGAAGGCCATCAATGCCGCCTATGCCGACGTGCGCGAGGCGTTCCGCTATTTCCTTTCGAGCGTCGATCCCGACACCCCGATCGTGCTCGCCGGCCACTCGCAGGGCGCGCTGCATCTGAAGCGCCTGCTCGCAGAGGAGGTCAAAGGCACGCCCGTCGCCGCGCGGCTGGTGGCGGCCTATGTGATCGGCTGGCCGGTCTCGACCCTGCATGACCTCCCCGTCATGGGCCTGCCCGCCTGCGCCGCCAGCGACCAGACCGCCTGCGTGCTGAGCTGGTCGAGCTTCGCCGAGCCTGCCGACCCTGCGCTGGTGCTCGATGCCTATGCCGCCAC
>JACCDK010473639.1_pt1 | contig 19424 bp, 22 predicted proteins | sample 7445871 | NCBI WGS metagenome assembly JACCDK01 (sample SAMN15323436, study PRJNA562643) | freshwater metagenome | isolation source: river surface water | place: USA:Blue River Watershed | collected 2017-08-15
AATCCGAATAAATTGTAGGAATGGATTTTACTAATAATTTTTCAATTGCATTTTCATGGAGAAATTGCAACACATTTTTAAATATTGCAATCACCGCACTTAACTTGGCTTTGTTACTTAAAACCAATCCACCATAAGTCAAGCCTTGATGAGAAAATACGGTATCACCTACCCTATTAGCAGGCAAAACAGCAACCAATTTCTCACCATCAAAAACCATCAAAGAATAATCTTGAAAACGATCGGAATGGTAATCCATAAAATTTCGATCAAATAAAAAGGTAGCGTTTTTAGCAACACTTATAAAAGTATTCCAGATTGAAGAATCTTGTGGTTGGTATAATCTAACTTGATAGTTTTTCACGGGATGTATTAAAACTTTGGAAAATTACACAATAATTATCAGCAATTCCAATTACAAATGTAATTATCTAAAAATAAATACCTAATTTAGACCATCCAAATTAATTAATTCTGGTGAAAATCAAGATTCAAATACTTATTTTAGGATTAATCTTTAGCATTTCTTGTTCGATTCAAGGACAAAGTGTGGCGTTATATCAACAATTTAATGGTCGATATGACTTTACGTTTATAGGAAATACTATGAATTTGGGTGAAAACAATATTACAGCAGGTTGTGAAAATATATTAGTCAACTCCTCTTCGGCCAACCTAAATTTAAATTCCAATCAAGTCATTCAAAGTGCCTATTTATATTGGGCGGGTTCGGGTTCTGGTGATTTTGATGTGAAATTAAATAATGTCCAAATTTCTGCGCAGCGAACTTTTTCAAATATCTCTTCCACTTCGGGACTTACTTATTTTAGTGCATTTTCGGATATTACTTCTCAAGTAGTTAGTACAGGAAATGGCAACTATACACTTTCTGATTTAGATGTATCGCAAACACTTATTAATATTGCAGGATATTGTACTAATCGAACAAATTTTGCTGGTTGGGCACTAATTATTGTATTTAAAGATATGAGCTTACCGCTAAATCAGATCAATATTTATGATGGATTACAAAGTATTCCTAGTGCATTAAACATTACATTAAATAGTCTAAATGTTGTAGATAATAATAATGCTCAAATAGGTTTTATTGCATGGGAAGGTGATTCCAATCTTGCCGTAAGCGAAACATTAAAGATTAATGGTAATACTTTAAGTAATCCTCCTTTAAATCCTGCTAACAATGCATTTAATGGAACAAATAGTATTACAGGCTCTTCAAGTTTATATAATATGGATTTGGACATTTACAACATTCAAAACAATATTAATATTGGAGATACTACAGCACAAATTCAACTTTCATCCGGGCAAGATGTGGTGTTAATTAATGCCATCGTAACAAAATTAAACAGCCAATTACCGGATGCAGGTGTAGTACTAAATTCATTGAATCAAACCTGCGATTCTAGAGATATCCAAATCAACTTTACTGTAACCAATTACAATTGCACTAATTCACTTCCTGCAGGAACTCCAATAGCTATCTATGCAAACGGACAATTAATTGGCCAAACACAAACCACAGTTCTTATTCCTATTGACGGAAGTGAAAATAAACAAATCACAATCACTTTACCGAGTAGCATCCCTAATAGCTTTATAATAACAATTGTTGTAGATGATAATGGAACAGGAAATGGCACGGTAAGTGAATTATCTGAAAACAATAATCTAGTAACTACCAGCCTACTTACCTTGTGGTTTAACCCTGCATTTAACACCATGCAACCCTTAAACACCTGCAATCAAGGCCTTACACAAGGAACGTTTAATTTCTTTGATTACAGCACTTTATCGCTTGTAAATTCTGAAGATACTTTTGTAGGATTTTATGAATCGGCAGCTGATGCTTCAGCTGCATCGAATGCAATAGCCAACACAACCAATTACATTGCTACTTCAACACCAAAAGAAATTTTTTTCCGAATTGAAAATCAAAATTGTTACTCCATTAGTTCCTTTTGGTTATATACAAAAAACTGCCCTCCAACCGTTTACAATTATGTTTCAAATAATAACGACCAAGCTAATGACACTTTCTTTATTGATGGCTTGAGAAATGTGTTTGTAAATTTTGAATTGGAAATATACAACCGCTGGGGAAAATTAATTTGGACCGGAAATAATAACACGCCCGATTGGGATGGAATGACAAATAAAGGACTTCGTGTGGATAATTCGCCGGTACCAGAAGGAACCTATTATTACATTCTTAACCTAAATGATAAAGACTATCCAGAACCTATTACAGGGTGGTTGTATTTTAGAAAGTAACTCGATTCTTTATAAAAATCTCAGTAACTTCGCAAAAAATATTTCCCTTGAAACAAATTACCTCCATACAAAATCCATTCATTAAATCGTTAGTGCAATTGCAAGAAAAAGCCAAAGCACGTAAACAAACCGGAACTTTTTTAATTGAAGGCAAACGTGAAATTGAGTTGGCATTAAAAGGAGGATACGAACTCAATACACTACTTTTCCTTCCCGAATTAATTTCTGAAAAAGAACTGAAAAATCTTTGTCAAAAAAATGACATTGATTGCATCGAAATCAATAAAGAAGTCTATCAGAAACTGGCTTACCGTGACTCTACTGAAGGTATTATTGCTGTAGCTAAAACTAAGTCGGTTGCTTTAGAAGATTTGATTTTACCTGAAAATCCGCTAATTTTAGTTATGGAATCGATAGAAAAACCTGGAAATATTGGTGCCATGCTGCGCACTTGTGATGCAGCCAACATTGACGCTGTAATTCTAACCAATCCAAAAACCGATTTATATAATCCGAATTTAATTCGATCAAGTGTTGGTTGTATTTTTACCAATCAAATTGCAACCGGAACCAACGAAGAAGTTATCGCATTTTTGAAAAATAAAAAAATCGAAATCTTCAGTGCCACTTTACAAAATTCAAATTCATATCATACTCAAAATTACACCAAAGCCGCAGCAATTGCTGTAGGAACAGAAGCAACAGGACTTACCCAAATATGGCGTGACCATGCTGCTCAAAATATTATTATTCCGATGCAAGGTCAAATCGACTCCATGAATGTATCGGTTGCCGCTGCCATATTAGTATTTGAAGCAAGAAGACAACGCGGTTTTGAAACCAAATAAATATAAATTATGAAAAGTAACATACTTATTGCACTATTACTAAACACTATTTTTAGTAATGCCCAAATTACCGAAGCCAAACTTGATGATGTGGTACAACGAACCATGAAAACCTTTAACGTGCCCGGAATTGCGGTAGCTATTGTAAAGGACGGAAAAGTAGTTATTTCTAAAGGTTATGGTGTAACCAATATTAAAACCCAACAAAAAGTTGACGGAAATACCCTTTTCGGTATTGCTTCCAACAGTAAAGCATTTACTGCGGCTGCACTAGCAATGCTAGTTGACGAAAAGAAAATTAATTGGGACGATAAAGTAATTCAATACCTTCTTGAATTTAAAATGTATAACGATTATGTGACAAACGAATTCACTATTCGAGATTTACTAACCCACAGAAGTGGACTGGGTTTAGGTGCCGGAGACCTTATGATTTGGCCTGACGGACATAATTTTACACCAAAAGATATTATTAATAATATTCACTTTTTAAAACCGGTTTCGGCGTTTAGAACAAAATACGATTATGATAACTTACTATATGTGATTGCTGGTGAAGTTATTGAACGTGTTTCTGGGAAAAGTTGGTGTGATTTTGTGGAAAATAGAATATTAGCGCCACTCAAAATGAACAACAGTGCGGCATCCTGGAATAGATTAAAAGACACCACCAATACTATTGTTCCGCATGTTCCAACAAATGGAAAGCTGGAAGTAATTAAGCGATACACCAACCCAATTTTTGATGCTGCTGCCGGAATTTACACAAGTACCAACGATTTAAGCAAATGGGTTATTGCCCAGTTAAACCATGGAAAATATGGGGCAAATAATGAAAACAGATTGTTTAGCGAAGCGGTTCATAAAGACATGTGGACATCACAAACAATTTTGCCATTAAACAATATGAAACCGTACAGTTGTAATTTTAAAGCCTATGGTTTAGGATGGCAATTAACAGATATTAATGGGCATCTTCAAGTATCGCATACAGGAGGTTTGGACGGAATTGTTACTCAAACCATCATGATCCCCGATTTGCAATTAGGAATTATTGTATTAACAAACCAACAATCTGGAGCGGCTTTTACAGCCATATCGAATACTATAAAAGATAGTTATTTAGGCTTTAATTTCCCAGACCACGTGGTTACATTAAGCGCCAACAGAAAACAAGCTGAAGATAATGCCGATAAAATTACGGAAGAAGTTTGGAATAAAGTAAATCAAAACATTGCTGCAAATACCCAATTAGAGCCCAAAAAATTAACCGGAACCTACACCGATAATTGGTTTGGCAAAATAAAAATATTTCAAAGTAATGGAGTATTGCGCTTTCAATCGGAACGATCTTCCCGATTAAAAGGCTCTATTTTTTATTACAAAGACAACACCTATGCGGTGAAATGGGATATTAGAAGTTTCCAAGCAGATGCCTTCATCCATTTTGAAATCTCTAAAGATGGAATTGCTACACATTTTAAAATGGAAGCAATCTCTCCCCTAACTGATTTTAGCTATGATTTTCAAGATTTGGATTTCACCAAAGATATAAACTAGGCCTCTGAAGAATATTATTTAGTTTTATTCTCCTTGTTTTTAAGCGTCTTTTTATACAAAGGTAAAAAGTAAGAAATGGTGTAATTAAATCCGGCACCAAAGTTTCCGCCATAGGTTCTATTAAAACCCGGAATGAACAAATTATCAAAATTGTCAGGGGTTTTATTGGTTATCAAATGGTTTAAACGCACACTAAATCCAACGTATAAATTTTGAAACATCTCTGCCTTAACTCCAGCAACTACTTCAAGCCATTGAGCTGATAATCCATCATATTTTTGTCCCGATTCAATTATTGGTTTTGGAAAATAAGTATTTGCATAATAAATAGAATAGCTATTTAAGGTTTGGCTAAAAGCACTTACACCATAACGCATACCCACATAGATCATGTTATTCATTCCAACCCAATTTTCATAAGAATTGTAATCAAATCCTACTTTTAAATAGGTGCCGTTAGTTGTAAAATTTAATTGATCGTCATCAACCGTTTTATTTTCGTTTCCAATTTCGGCAGCCAAATAATGTTTGCGAGTAAATTTAAAATCTCCAACCAATTCCAATCCTTTATAATCTTTCTCATAAAATGATCGAGTTAATTTAGACAAATCAACCCCCACTCGCAAGCCATAACGCTCGGTTTTAGGCTTCACACTATCTTTCTTCGTTAACGTTGAGTCTTTTACCGTAGCTTTTTGTGCTGATGCAAAAAACGAACACAAAACCAAGAATAAACTAAAAAAACATTTTAATATGTACTTCATTTTCAGATTCTAGATTAGGTTTTGCAATCATTATATTTTTAATCCAATTATTACTATCTACCGTTAGAATATTGGTATTTGTATTGGTAAGATTAAATAGGTATTTATAGCCACAAGCTCTAGAAACATATACTGCTTGGGTAGCATAATTGTAAGTTACAATATCTTCATTTTCGGAAGCACCACCAAAATCATATTTTAGCGAATAGGTTGTTGTGGTACCCGATGGATTTAAAGGTAAATAGATTTTGTTACTGTTGGTTAAATAACGTAACGGATTTGTAACAGGCAAAGAATTATTAAAAACTACTCCCTCTTGCATTCCCGAAGCCACCGCTTTTAAATTCGTTACACTTTTTAATGTTGGTGTTGCGACTGAATTATCATAAAACTCAATTACCAATCTTGGAGTGGTAGCAGTCGATGCATCACAAATATCATCCTTTTCACAAGAAAAAAATGACAATGAAATAAGCAGTAATAGAATTATTTTTTTCATAAATTTTAGTTCCTTTTTACTTGATACAGATTGCAATAACTATCGCAGTTCCAAAAGTACAACATTTTCCACATGATGTGTTTGCGGAAACATATCAACAGGTCGCACACGAATTACCTTGTATTTTTGATCCATCAAAGCAAGATCTCTAGCTTGTGTCGCCGAATTACAGCTCACATAAACCACTCTTTGTGGTGCAATTTTCATTATTTGTTCCACCACATCTTTATGCATTCCATCACGAGGAGGATCTGTAATAATTACATCGGGCTTTCCATGTTGGGCAATAAATTCCTCATTGAAAACATTTTTCATATCTCCAACAAAAAACTCACAATTGGAGATTTCGTTTCGCTTGGCATTTTCTTTAGCATCGGCAATAGCCTCAGGCACTGCCTCTACTCCAATTACTTTTTTGGCTTTTTTTGAAACAAATTGTGCGATGGTTCCCGTTCCAGTATATAAATCATAAACAACTTCGTTACCAGTTAAATCAGCAAAATCTCTAATGATTTTATACAATTCATAGGCTTGATCGGAATTGGTTTGGTAGAATGATTTGGCATTAATGCTAAAATGCAAGCCTTCCATTTCTTCCAAAATATAATCTCTTCCTTTATACAATTTGATATCTTGATCGTATAATGTATCGTTAGCTTTACTATTAATTACATACTGCAAGGAAGTTATTTGTGGAAATTTCTCCTGAATATGATCTAAAAGTAATTCTCTTTTTTCTTTATCGTTTTCAAAAAACTGAATTAATACCATAATTTCACCTGTAGAAGCAGTACGAATCATTAAAGTCCTTAATAATCCTTCGTGGTTTCTGGCATTAAAAAAAGTCATTCCGTTTTGAACAGCAAATTCTCGAATGGAATTCCGAATGGCATTAGAAGGTTCTTCCTGCAAATGACATTCATCAATATTTAATATCTTATCCCACATTCTTGGAATATGAAATCCCAATGCAGGATTTTTACTCAAATTGGAATCCTCCGATTGTATTTCGGTTTCTGTTAACCATCTGGTGTCAGAAAAACCAAATTCCATTTTGTTTCTATAAAAGAATTGTTTTTCAGAACCTAAAATAGGCTCAAATTCGGGCAAGTCTACCTTCGCAATTCGTTTTAAATTATTATAAACCTCTTGATTTTTATAAAACAACTGTCGGTCGTAATTCATGTTTTGCCATTTGCAACCACCACAGGCTCCAAAATGTTGGCAAACAGGTTCAATTCGATGTTCTGAAAAAGAATGGAATTTTATAGCTCTTCCTTCAAAATACGACTTACGCTTTTTTAATGTTTGCACATCAACCACATCGCCAGGTACCACATTTGGAAGAAAAATAACTTGACCTTCTGGTGCTTTAGCAACCGAAACTCCTTTTGCACCCGCATCAAGCACGGTAACATTTTCAAAAATAACTTTATCTGTTTTCTTTTTTCCCATAGCGCAAAAATAAACTATTGCTTTGTTTTTTATATTGGTTTAGCAAAAAAATAAGAAATCTTTTTGATGCGATAATTTATTCGTCATGAAAATGGTATATTTGAAAAAATAACTTCCATGACCACACACCTTGCCTTACTTCGCGGCATCAATGTTTCGGGGCATAACATGATTAAAATGGATGCCTTGAAGACGGCATTAGAGCGAATTGGTTTTTCAAATGTAAACACCTACATTCAATCGGGTAATGTTTTTGTAACGACCCCCGAAGAAAGCCCTACCAAAGTGGGATTTTTAATTAAGCAAGAAATTTATAAAACCTTCGGGCATGATGTTCCGGTTGTAGTAATTGGCAAAGCCGATTTGGAAGTTTGCCTTATAAATAATCCGTTTCTAAAAGAAAAAGATGTTGATACCAAAAAATTGTATGTTTCATTTGTTTCCATGGAATTAAAAAACGAACGCATTCATGATTTAAAAATCAGCAAAATAAAACCCGATCAAGTTCACATCGACCAAAGCAGAATTTACATCAAATACGACATTTCACCAGCTAAAACGAGATTAGACAACAATTACATTGAGAAAAATCTGAATGTAATTTCTACCATTCGAAACTGGAATACCGTCAATAAATTATTAGAATTATTTGAAACAAATGATTAAATTTATTTTCTAAATCAATTGGAATTGAAAAAGACAAATCCCCTACTAAAATTTTGGAAAATTCTGGGTCCCGGCTTAATTACTGGGGCAAGTGACGATGATCCATCCGGAATAGCGACCTATTCGCAAGCAGGCGCTGCTTTTGGATTATCTACTTTATGGACCTCAATTGTTGCTTTTCCATTAATGGCTTCTATCCAACAAATGTGTGCCAAAATCGGACTCGTTACTTCGCAAGGATTAACCGGAGCTTTAAAATCCAATTATCCAAGGCCACTTTTGTATGTGATGCTTTTGTTTAGCTTTCCCGCTATTGTGATGAATATTGGAGCCGACATTGCAGGAATGGGAGCTGTGGGTAATTTATTATTTCCTAAAATTGATGCTATTTATTTTAGTGTATTTTTCACTTTAATGCTTTTAATTTTAATTATTTATTTACCCTACCAAAGAATTGCTGCCATACTAAAATATTTATGCATTGTGCTCTTAGTTTATTTAATTGTTCCTTTTTTATTCAAACAAAATTGGATGGATGTTGCTGAAAATACGTTTATTCCAACAATTCATTTAAATAAAGACTTCATTAGTGTTTTAGTTGGAATTTTAGGCACAACTATTTCGCCGTACTTATTTTTTTGGCAAGCTTCAATGGAAGTAGAAGAAATGAAACATAAAAAAAGATACCTGATGGTAAACAAAAAAATAATTCACAACATGCAACAGGATGTTGATTTTGGAATGTCATTTTCAGGGGTTGTAATGTTTTTCATCATTCTTACTACTGGTACCGTTTTATACAAAGCTGGAATACACCAAATCGATACGGTTGAACAAGCTGCGGCAGCCTTAAAACCTCTAGCAGGGAACTTTGCTTACCTTCTTTTTGCAATCGGGGTTATTGGAACGGGCTTATTAGCAATTCCGGTATTAAGCGGATCGTTATCGTACATTATCACCGAAACATTTGGCTGGGAACAAGGATTAGATAAAAAATTTCACGAAGCAAAAGCGTTCTACATTGTGATGGCCTTCTCTTTAATTTTGGGGCTTTCAATTAATTACATCGGAATCTCTCCTGTTAAAGCTTTAATTTACACAGCAATACTTTATGGACTGACTGCACCCGTTTTAATTGCTATTATTTTGCATATTTCAAACAACAAAAAAGTAATGGGTGAATTCACAAACTCCAAGAAAACCAACATTCTCGGATTTGCCTCATTAGTAATCATGACTGCCGCAGCAGTTACTTTGATTTACCTTCAAATAACGGAATAAATCAACATTGAAATTATTAATAAATCACCAAAAATTAGTCAGTATTTTTTCGATTTTCGCAATATATTTTTCTATTTTTGCTATCCTAGGATGATTTCTCTCCCAATTAAGAAGGAATGGTTTATTAAGAAATAGCTGCGAATTTGCAGTTTAACAGAAAAAATATGTCAGTTTTAGAAAAAATCAGCTCTGCAGAAGCAATCGCTTTAGAAGATAAATATGGAGCGCACAACTACCACCCACTTCCTGTAGTATTAAGCAAAGGAAATGGAGTATTTGTATGGGATGTGGAAGGAAAAAAGTATTATGATTTCCTTTCTGCCTACTCTGCTGTAAATCAAGGACATTGTCATCCCGACATTGTAAATGCCATGATTGAACAAGCGCAAACACTTACGCTAACTTCACGTGCTTTTTACAATGATAAATTAGGGATTTATGAAGAATATGTAACCAACTATTTTGGGTTTGACAAAGTTTTACCAATGAATACGGGTGCTGAAGCGGTTGAAACCGCTTTGAAGCTATGTAGAAAATGGGCTTATGAGAAAAAAGGAATCTCAGAAAACGAAGCCCAAATTATTGTTTGTGACGGCAATTTCCATGGTAGAACAACTACTATTATTTCGTTTTCAAATGATGATAACGCCAGAAAGAATTTCGGACCATACACTGCCGGATTTATCAAAATACCTTACGATGACATTGAAGCGTTAGAAAAAGCGCTTCAATCAAGCAAAAACATCGCAGGCTTCCTTGTAGAACCAATTCAAGGGGAAGCTGGAGTATACGTACCTGCTGTAGATTATTTAGCGAAAGCAAAAGCACTTTGTGAAGCCAATAATGTTTTATTCATTGCCGATGAAGTACAAACAGGTATCGCAAGAACAGGTTCTATATTAGCCGTTTGCGGGAATTGTACCTGCGGAAATTCATGCGAAAAACAAAGCACTTATGTAGCTCCAGATATTTTAATTCTAGGAAAAGCCCTTTCAGGTGGCGCCTATCCGGTTTCGGCTGTTTTAGCTAACGATCCTATAATGAACGTAATTAAGCCCGGGCAACATGGCTCGACATTTGGCGGAAATCCAATTGCAGGAGCTGTAGCTATAGCTGCGTTGGAAGTCGTGAAAAAAGAAAAATTATCTCAAAACGCACGCGCTTTAGGTAGGTTGTTTAGAGAAAAACTTGGAGAATACATCCAAACATCCAAAATTGCAACGCTAGTTCGAGGAAAAGGCTTGTTAAATGCGATTGTAATTAACGACACCGAAGAAAGCGACACTGCATGGAATATCTGCATGGCTTTACGAGATAACGGTTTATTAGCCAAACCTACACACGGCAACATCATTCGATTTGCACCACCTTTAGTAATGACCGAAGAACAATTGCTTGATTGTGTTTCCATCATTATCAAAACCTTAAAGCAATTTGAAAATTAATTTCAATTGATCATAATAAAAAAACCGTCTCGTGAGACGGTTTTTTTTTTATTTGTTATCGAGCCATATCTTGCAAATGTTGCAGTCGCTCTTGCAGCAACGCAGGATCTTGAAAAGCATCCAATCCTATCATTTTAATCACCCAAATAAAATACAAAATTGAAATGGCATTCAGTACCACCCCAATTATACAAAGTATTTTACCAGTATTTAATTGACTGAAATTCATGAATTTTTCTGACGATCCATTGTAAAGAATCAAATCTTTATGCGTTAAATACAATCCTACGATTGCTAATATTAATCCGAAGATACCATAGCAACAGCAAGTTAAAATAGACAAGATTCCCAAAACAAGAACAGCGGTAGCGTTAGGTAATTTATGGTTTTCCATGGGTTATGGTATTTAAATTAAAAAAGAAATTTCATTTTGTAAACATACGAAGCAATCATGATAATTGCATTACTAATAGCGAAAAATAGTACTATTTTAGAATTTTTTGAAGTAGGAAAAATAAAGTAAATCGCTCCAAATAAGAAAAATAAAAGCGAAGTGTATATTGCCGGAAACATTTGAAAAGCTTGCGTAAATTCTCCATGCAAAATCAAATTTAAAGCACGTTGAAATCCGCAACCGATACAATCGATACCAAAATACTTCTTAAACAAACAAGGCAACATGTAGTGTTCCATCGCAAAAATAATAAGCACAATTTTACAAATATTTATTTAAAAGTCGGCATTCTAATTTTAGTTTTCTATTTTTGATACTTAAAACGATTCCGATGAAGAAGTTATTTTTCCTAATTATGGTTGTTGCAATTTTTGTAGCATTCTATGAGCAAAACACCCCCGAACCAAATATTTTTATTACCTGTATTGCTTTACTGATTTTCATGTATGGTATGATAAAATTATCTGCCAAAATCCCTCCAAAAGATTCACAAGATGACCACGAAGAAATTTGATATTGGCGATAGTGTTTCGGTACTTGATGAGGCAATCGACGGAATAGTTGTTGCGGTTAAAAACAATGAAATCACAATAAAAACAAGCGATGATTTTGTGTTGACTTATTTTGTCAATGAATTAGTTAAAATAAACAATACCAATGATTTAAATAAAATTATAAAAAGCGAAACTTTAGTTCATAAAAGCAGTGATATTCAGCCGAAAAAAAAGCAAAATATTCCAACTTTTAAAACAGATAAAGTAGAACGAGGCATTCCAGAATTTGATTTACACATTGAAAAATTAGTAAAAAATTTCAGAGGAATGAGTAATTTTGACATACTAAATCTCCAAACTGAAACCGCCAAAAGACACCTTGATTTTGCGATTCGAAATCGCATTCCGAAGATCGTTTTTATACACGGAGTTGGAGAGGGAGTATTAAAAGCAGAACTCGATTTTATGCTCAATCGAACAGAAGGAATTACCTTTCAAGATGCCAATTATCAAAAATATGGAATGGGCGCCACGGAAGTTTATTTCAAACAAAACAAAAACTAAATGAAAAAAATATATCTCGATAACGCAGCAACTACTCCACTTCGTTATGAAGTAATTGCCGAAATGACTCAAGTATTGCAAAATGATTTTGGTAACCCCTCCTCTACCCACAGCTTTGGCAGAAGCGCTAAAAACATCTTGGAGTCATCCCGAAAATCTATTGCTAAAATTTTAGGTTGTGCTGCGCAAGAGCTTATTTTTACTGCCAACGCAACCGAGGCTTCCAACTGGATTCTAACCAGCGCTGTTAAAGATTTAAAAATACAACGAATCATTACCAGTAAAATCGAGCATCATGCTACGCTATACACAGTAAAAAACCTACAGCAGCAGTACGGTATTGAGGTAGACTATGTGAAAATATTACCTTCGGGTGCGGTAGATGCTACCCATTTAGTAGACTTACTTTCTAAAAGCCCGAATACATTGGTGAGTTTGATGCAAGTGAATAATGAAATTGGAACCGTTTTAGATATTGAAAAAATAGGTAGAATTTGCCACCAACATCATGCGCTTTTCCATTGTGACACCGTGCAAGCGGTTGGTAAAACCGAATACAACCTTCAAGATATTCCAGTTGATTTTATTGTAGCCAGTGCACATAAATTTCATGGTCCAAAAGGAATCGGTTTTGCTTATGTAAAAAAGGGAATTGTGCTTCAACCCTTATTGTTTGGAGGCGAACAAGAAAAAGGTTTGCGAGCAGGGACCGAAGCGGTGCATCAAGTAGCCGGAATGACTAAGGCTTTGGAACTTTCTTACTCACACTTAGAATCGGAGAGAAATTACATCACAGAATTAAAAAACTATTGTATTACGGAGCTTCAAACTCATTTTCCAGAAATCAAAATTAATGGAGAAGTAACTTTTTACAACATTTTAAATGTTTTGTTACCCTTTTCGGAAGAAAAAACAGCGATGATATTGTTTAATTTAGACATGAAAGGCATTGCCGTTTCTCGCGGAAGTGCTTGCCAAAGCGGTAGTGTTAAGCCATCCCATGTATTAGCAGAGATTCTAGCCGAAGAAGATTTGAAAAAACCGAGTTTACGCATCTCTTTTAGTCATTACAATACTAAAGAAGATATTGACGCACTAGTTGATGGATTGAAAGGAATTTAATTACTTTACCTCCTTAACCCCTTTTACAAAAAGCCATTTCATAAATAGCTTATCCCCGTCTTTGGTTCGAACAGCCTGAAATTTAGGCGCTAATATAGTTCCAATTACAAAAGCAGTCATTGGAATCCATATTCCTGAAAGATTTGAAAAACGAATAAGCAAAGCTTGCATCGGAATGAAAACTAAGGCAAATCCGATAAGATTGTAAACGAATGATTTTGTTCTTTTTGACATAATAATTCAATAATTTAAGTTCTATCTACCTGAAATTTAGCTCTTTTACTGCCTTCATACATTTCGTATTTAACCAAACGAGCCTCCAAACTTCCGTTAAATAATTTAATTTTTCGGGATGGTTTCAATCCTACAAATTTCAACGCTTCCAAATTAGCCGTTATAAACCAAGCATGCGTACCTGGATAATGTTGCTTCATGGTATCGCCCATTTCTCTGTAAAAACGCTCTAAATCGATATCCAAACGTTCTCCATAAGGCGGATTAAAGACCATTTGCAACGGCCCTTCTGTTGCCTTTTCGGTATCAAAGAAGTTCTTTAGTTCAACCGTAATATAATCGTCTAAATTGGCATTAGTAACATTGGCTTTGGCCTTTTCTACCGCACTTGGTGCTTTATCATAGCCTTTTATCGAATAATGAAATTCGCGAGTGCGCTTCATCAAGGCATCAATAATTTGATCAAAAAGGTCGTTATCCCAATCGTTCCATTTTTCGAAAGCAAATTCTTTTCGGTTGATGTTGGCCGGAATATTACAAGCAATCATAGCAGCTTCAACCAAAATAGTTCCTGAACCGCACATAGGATCTAGGAAATCGGTTTTCCCTTCCCAACCTGACAATAACAACATTCCCGCAGCCAACACTTCGTTTATTGGCGCAATATTGGTAGCCGTTCTATACCCACGATGGTGTAAAGAGGCTCCCGAAGTGTCTAAAGCAACCGAAACTTGATCGCGATCGATGTGGATGTTAATTCGAAGATCTGGAAAATCTTTATCGATACTTGGTCGTTGTCCTGTTTTTTCTCTAAATTGATCTACAATCGCATCCTTTGCTTTTTGAGAAACAAACTGCGAATGCTTAAAATGCTCAGAATGAATGGTTGTGTCCACCACAAAAGTTTGATTGGCATTCATAAACTTACTCCAATCAATCCCCTGAATTCCTTTATACAACAAAGCATCCGATTTAGCTCGGAAATAATATATAGGTTTCAAAATTTTCAAGGCAGTACGCAAAGAAAGATTTGCTTTATACATAAACCCTTTATCCCCTTTAAAACTCACCATTCGGGTTCCAATTTCTACTTCTTGGGCTCCTAATTGTTGTAACTCTTTCGCTAATATTTCTTCAAAACCAAAAAAGGTTTTGGCTACCATTTTAAAATTTTCCATTTTTCACTATCAAAATTCAATGTCAAATGCAATATGAATTGCAAACTTGAGACAATTTCTGCAAAAATACACTAAATTTGTGCGTTACGAATTTTATGCACAAGAATTAATGTCAAAAATCTCAAATCAGCAAGCTCAAATCAGCAATCCAGAATCATCTTGGTTTGCCTCATGGTTTGATACGCCGTATTACCACATACTTTACAAAGACCGAAATTACCGTGAAGCACAAATTTTCATGGATAATTTAACGCATTACCTAAACCTACCAGAACACGCCAAAGTATTGGATTTAGCCTGTGGCAAAGGGCGTCATTCGATTTATTTAAACCAATTGGGATTCAAAGTTTTAGGAGTTGATTTATCAGAAAACAGCATTGAAATAGCGAACAAAAATGCAAATGATACTTTAAATTTCAAGGTTCACGATATGCGCGAGCCAATCAAGGAGCAATTTGATGCGGTATTTAATTTGTTTACAAGTTTTGGTTATTTCGAAAATGATGAAGACAACCTAAAAACACTGGTTTCAATCAAAGAAAACCTTTCCGAATATGGATTTGCGGTGATTGATTTTATGAATGTGCCGTATGTATTGGATCAATTAGTTGCCGAAGAAACCAAATCGGTTGACGGGATAGACTTTCATTTAAAGCGCTATTTATTAGACGGTTATATCATTAAGGAAATTAATTTCACTGATAAAGGCCAAGATTTTCATTATACCGAAAAGGTTCGGGCATTGACTCTTGATGATTTCAAACAAATGATGGAGCAAGCCGGAATTTATTTATTGGATACTTTTGGAGATTATAAATTAAAAAAATACCATAAAAAAGACAGCGAACGATTAATAATGATTTTTAAATAAGTCCTCCGACAAGCTCAGGATGACTTTAGAATAAAGACTATAAAAAATATGAATTATATTTTACCTTTATTATCTGTTTTACTTGGATTTTCTATTGCTATTTGGTTAAAACCACAAGCAAAAAAGAATTTAAAATTGCTCTTGGCATTTAGTGGTTCATTTTTGCTTTCGCTAACGGTGATGCATTTATTACCCGATGTTTATGAAAGCGGAAATGTAAAAGTGGGTATTTTTATTATGGTTGGGATTTTGTTTCAAATCATTCTTGAATTTTTCTCTAAAGGAGCCGAACACGGTCATGTTCACGGACATGATAAACTAACTCAAATGCCTTGGCTCCTATTTATTAGTTTGTGTATTCATGCTTTATTGGAAGGTTTTCCTGTTGGGCACCATCACAATCTTGCCACTGGAATTGCTATACACCACCTGCCAATTGCTATTATCTTAACTACCTTTTTTATTCAGGCCGAACTTAATAGAACCGCTTTGTTTTTGTTTATGTTATCGTTTGCAGTGATGACGCCTATGGGAACATTAATTTCAGATACTTTACCGGTATTAAATGATTATTACACCGAACTAACAGCAGTGGTAATTGGAATTTTATTCCATATTTCATCCACGATTATTTTTGAAAGCAGCGAAGGACACAAATTTAATATTGCCAAAATATCAATGATTGTACTCGGAATTGTATTGGCTTGTTTTGTATAAAAATGATCAAAACGCAGTATCTTAGTACCATAGAATCTTAGACTTAAAAAATGAATTTTACTAAAACCACCGAACAATCCTCCAAATACGAGCATTTAGAAAAAATGTCGGTTTCCGAATTGTTGCATAACATCAATAACGAAGATAAAACGGTTCCCTTAGCCGTTGAAAAAGCGTTACCACAAATTGAAGCTTTAGTCACAAAAATTGTGGAGAAAATGAAATTGGGCGGACGCATCTTCTACATTGGCGCTGGAACTTCGGGCAGACTTGGAATTGTAGATGCCTCAGAATGTCCCCCTACTTTTGGAGTGCCTTTTGAATTGGTAAACGGAATAATTGCTGGTGGTGACACTGCCATTCGTCGTGCCGTTGAAAATGCCGAAGATAATACCACCCAAGCGTGGATTGATTTACAAGAGCAAAATATTGGATCTAACGATGTGGTTATAGGAATTGCTGCATCTGGAACTACACCTTATGTTCTGGGCGGATTAACCAAATGCAATGAAAACAACATTCTAACCGGATGCATCACCTGTAATGAAGGAAGTCCGTTGGCACTGTTAGCAAACCAACCCATCGTTGTGGTTGTTGGACCGGAGTTTGTAACCGGAAGTTCCCGAATGAAAGCAGGTACCGCTCAAAAATTAGTTTTGAATATGATTTCTACTGCCACCATGATCCAACTCGGAAAAGTGAAAGGAAACAAAATGGTCGATATGCAATTAAGTAACGATAAACTAGTTGATCGCGGAGTAAAAATGATTATGAGTGAGATTCCAGTTAGCTATGAAAAAGCAAGCGAATTGTTACAAGAATTTGGGAGTGTAAGAAAAGCAGTAGATAATTATAATCCAATTTAATTCAATTATATGGCAACAAATAAAGAGTTACTGGCAAAAGGAGTTAAATACCTTTTTGGCGCCTTACCACTTATGTTTCTTGGGCCGAGTGTGATTTATAATGCATTAATGAACAAACACACAAATTGGCATTATTTGGTTTTAGCTGTTGGTTGTGCCATTTGCATTACCTCCGTATTTCTTGCATTCAAAGGATTAAAAACAATGACCGATGCCTTATTCAATGATAAATAACATTATGAAAAAACTTCTATTTCTTTTTATCCTTTCTCTTTTCTCATGCCAAAAGCAAGTAGAATGCAACCCTAAAGATTTTAAAACGGGAAAATTTATTTTTGAACAAATGGTAAATGGTAAAAAAGAAATTACCACTTTTGAAAGAACCGAAAAATTTCAAATAGAAACCTATAAAGGCAGAATCGACACTGCAACCGTGCGCTGGGTTAATGATTACGAATTTATCCTACAAAAACTAAAACCAAGAAATAGCGCAGAAAAAAAAGCCATTAGCATGCGAATTATTTCAACTAAAGATAAAACCTACACTTTCGAATATTCGTTTGTTGGAGAAAACAAAAAACAAACCGGAACTGTAACAAAAACCAATTAATTTCGTAAAACTATTTTCAACAAGCAATTTTAAATTATGTTAGATTTAATTTCCAACCCAAATGCTTGGGTAGCATTACTCACTCTTACCTTCCTAGAAATCATTTTAGGTATTGATAATATTGTTTTTTTATCCATCGTTTCAGGCAAACTTCCAGAAAAAGAACAACCCAAAGCACGCAGAATCGGTTTAATATTAGCCATGATTTTCCGAATTATTTTGTTATTCGGAATCACTTGGGTATTGAGCTTACAAGAAATTTTATTTCACATCAATTTTGGATTTTTTGAAGCCCATGTAACCGGTCAAAGTTTGATTATTTTTGGCGGAGGTTTATTTCTTTTATATAAATCGGTTTCCGAAATTCATCACAAAATGGAAGGCGAAGAAGAAGGAACCCACGGCAAATCAGCCTCTGGCTTAACAAATGCCATTATCCAAATTGCTTTACTAAACATTGTTTTTTCTTTTGATAGTATCTTAACAGCTATCGGAATGATAAGCATGAAAAGCCCAGCAGAAGGTGGTTTTGGACCTGCAGGCGCCATAGAAATCATGATTCTAGCAGTGGTAATTTCAATTGGGATTATGATGATTTTCGCTGGCCCGGTATCAAAATTTGTAAATGACCACCCTACTATTCAAATTCTAGGTTTATCCTTTTTAATCCTAATTGGAGTGATGTTGCTTGCCGAAGGTTCGCACTTAGCACACTTCCGTTTTGGCAACGATATAGAAGTTTCCAGCATCCCGAAAGGCTATTTGTATTTTGCCATTTTCTTCTCTTTGTTTGTGGAATTTCTCAACATCAAAGTGCGCAAAAACAGCAAACCGGTTAAGCTGCACAACAACGAAATCAAAGATGAAAATCTAAAAGATACCAATATTAATAATTAGTAGCGAATCATTGGGCTCATTACCAATGGCAATTCCCGCTATACATTACAACAAAAAATGTCCCGAAACAATCGGGACATTTTTGTTTTCATTACTATCGGGGCTAGTAAATAAACCTATTGTTTCAATATAAAACTTTAAGACAACCCAATAATTTTACCGTCTGCATCAATATCAATGCGTTCTGCATTAGGAACCGCTGGTAAACCAGGCATACGCATCACATCACCGAGTAAAGGCACAATAAAACGAGCACCACTGGCAATTTCAAATTCTCGAACGGTAATTGTAAAATCGGTTGGGCGACCAATTAATTTCTCATTATCCGAAAAACTAGCTGGTGTTTTAGCCATACAAACCGAAAAATCCCCAAATCCCAATTCGTTAATCATCTTCAATTGCGTTTTTGATTTAGGCGAAAACTCCACCCCCGAAGCACCATATATCTCCTTTGCAACTGTAATTATTTTATGTTCTATCGAATCTTGCTTTTGATACAAAGGTTTAAAATTGGCTTTACCACTTTCTATTTCTTCAATTACTTGTGTTGCCAACTCTGCCGATCCTTTTCCTCCTTGTGAAAATGCGGTACTCACAATAGCAG
>JACCDK010248294.1_pt1 | contig 19404 bp, 24 predicted proteins | sample 7445871 | NCBI WGS metagenome assembly JACCDK01 (sample SAMN15323436, study PRJNA562643) | freshwater metagenome | isolation source: river surface water | place: USA:Blue River Watershed | collected 2017-08-15
GACCCATTCCAGCAAGGTGGGTGGCACACAGCCCACCTTGGGTGCAATCGATTCAATAGCCGCCCATAGGGATGGGTACTCGCCCCGGTGTTCCTGCACCATGCGCACAGCGCGTTCGCGCATTTATGGTGAAAAACGATTTGATTTCTTGTTCATGGCTCCATCTTCTCAAAGTTTGGAGCCTCCTCAAAACCCGGGGCGATTCAGTGAAGGTTTTCCGGTAAGAGTAATCGCCTTTACCACTACCTGTTTCCAGACAGGCTGAGTGGCCCCTATCCGGTTTCGAAATTCCTACTCTTATGCATGATTGCAGCAGAGGAGCAGGCGAAGGGAATAGGACAGGCGCGTTCGGTGGTTGGGCAATACGTGACCGACCCTTGGATGGTGCAGGAACTAAGTGAAATCAACACAAGTTGGTTTGCGTAAAGTTTTGAACAGAGGTTCTTGGATGGTGCCTTTCTCCCCTCGTATTTTCACCGCCAACGGCAACCCCGCTGTCCTATGCATCGTGGACCGCACCAACTGGAATGGCAAGGCGCTGGTGTTTCGCGGCACTGCTCAAAAGGATTTCTGAACGCGGGTATCCCACCAGATTCGCCTGGCCATGCAGGCCTAGCGCGTGCCGCTGGATGTGGGGGCCGTGGCCATCACTCAGGATGTCGAGGCATTTTGCGAAAGCATGTAGCCCTTCGATGCATTTGAAGTCCCTGTTAATTGCGTGCAGCAGCAAAAGCGCTCGCCGCAATCCTCACCATGCTTGGGTGCAATGTGCCTAGCTTGGGTAGCTGACCATGGGGTGCGTGGGGCGGCACCGAAAAATAGGCATCGTTAAAAGGAAGCTCAAGCACATGACTGAGGTTGAATTTGGTGTCGTAACTAAGCCCGGCACTGGTGTAGGCAGCAGGATGTTCGATCTTGGCGATCCTGAATTCACCGCTGAAGAGCCGATCTGTCTTTTGGCTGGTCCCATACGCCACGCGAATAAAGAGACGGCCTTCATCGTCTTCATGGGTTGATACAACCAGCCCCGGGCGCGGTTTGGGTCGGGGGTGAACGTGGTCTGGAAAGTGACACCAAACGATGTCGCCTGCCGTGGGCTCCGGCCACCAATGCATCAGGCACTTTCAGATTCAAACAAACTGCTGCGCAAGGCGCCCCCCTTGGCTTTAGGGGCAGATTTTTTAAGTTGGCTTAGTTGGGCTTGGGTCAATTCCCCTTCATCTGGTTCGTATTGAGGTAGAAATTTGGTGGCCATTTCATGCAGGGCTAGGTGAATCACCTGGGTTTCGTCAACGCCTAACACCTCTGCCAAGCGTTTGGTGGTTTCGCGGGTCACGCCCGTTGCGCTGTCTTTTGGGCGGTACCGAAAAGCAATCTGGGCTGCCGTGGGTTTCATCTTCAGTGCCTCTTGGGATTAGATATCTATAAGATATCAATTGAGTTGCATTCTGTCAATGAAAGTTCGCTGAATGAGTGTTTTGCCAGACATTTGTATTTGCGCTAAAGTAATGAATCCTTACTTTCGGATAAGCCCATGCTTGCCAAAATCACCGCCAAAAACCAGCTCACCTTGCCCAAGAGCCTGACACAGGCTGTGGGTGCCACCGAGTACTTTGATGTGCAGGCTCGGGATGGGCAATTGATATTGACACCCGTGCGCATCCAGCGCGGCGATGCGGTGCGTGCCAAATTGGCTAAGCTGGACCTGACACCGGACGATATGGCTGCAGCCGTGGCATGGGCAAGGGCACCTGTACCCGCATTGGTCAACGAGCCTGCTGAGGCTTATGAGTTGGCTCCCTCCAAGCCGAAAAAGGTGGCAACCAAAAAGTCCAAGCCCAAAGCATGAGCGCTGCGGTTCGCGTGGTGCTGGACACCAACGTGGTGTTGTCCGCGCTGGTGTTTCGAGGCGGTGCAGCCGGGCAGTTGCGGCAGGCATGGCAAATGGGATCACTGCTGCCGTTGGTCAGCAAGGACACGGCACGAGAGTTGGTTCGCGTTTTGGCTTACCCCAAGTTCCGTTTGTCGCAAACCGAACAAAACGAGTTGTTGGCCGATTACTTGCCTTACGCTGAAACCGTTCGCATACCCCAACCGCCACCCTCAGTGCCCAATTGCCGCGATGCCTTGGATTTGCCGTTCATGCATCTGGCAGTGACCGGCAATGCGCAGGCGTTGGTGACCGGCGACCGCGATTTGCTGGCCGTTGCCGCCGAGTTTGAAAGGACCAGTTTGTGCCCCATCATGACGCTGGATGTTTTTTGCCAAGCGTTCAATGTCTTGTAGGAAATGGCCGCAAGTGAATGACCCTCAAGCATGTCAATTCAACTGAATTTGTTCCAATCACCCATTGAAGAATGCCCATAGGCTCCCAACTATAATCCGACGCTTTGCGTTGTGCGCCGGTCCAGCGGGCCGTCGATGTTCGAACCTACTCCTCCTTCACCATGCCCATTTACGCTTACAAATGCGAGTCCTGTGGCCATGCCAAGGACTTTTTACAAAAAATGTCAGACCCGCCACTGACCGATTGCCCCGCCTGTGGCAAAGCGGCATTGGTCAAGCAAGTCACGGCCGCTGGCTTTCAGCTCAAAGGGTCCGGCTGGTATGTCACCGACTTCCGAGGCGGTGACAGCAGCGCTTCCAAAGCAGGTGGCGAAGCCAAAGCCGATGCCAAATCGGGCGCGACCACAGCCGATGGCGGTGGCGCAGACAGCGCCAAACCCGCTACCGCCAGCAGCACGGAATCGTCTGGCAGCACGTCAGCACCCGCTGCCACCACCAGCACACCAGCGCCGAGCAGCTCATCGACGAGCAGCCCGAGTGCCTAACGCTTTGCACCCAACACACCCATGAAACTGCCGATCAAAAAATACCTGCTGGCTGGGCTGCTGGTCTGGTTGCCGTTGGCCATCACCATTTGGGTTTTGCATTGGTTGGTGGGTTTGCTCGATGGGGTCTTTTTGGGTCTGATGGCGGGCCTGGATTCCGTCATTCCGCAAGGCGGTGTCAATCCGGTGGCGGGTTTGCGCGAAGTGCCCGGCCTGGGTGTGGGTTTGATTTTGCTGCTGCTGTTGCTCACCGGAGCCTTGGTCTCGAATGTGGCCGGGCGCTGGTTGGTGCGCCAATGGGACCGTTTGTTCACCCAAATTCCCATCGTCAAGTCCATCTACACCAGCGTCAAAAAAGTTTCTGACACCTTGTTCTCCAGCAACGGCAATGCGTTTCGCAAGGCCGTGATGCTGCAGTACCCGCGTGCGGGGTCTTGGACCATTGGTTTTCAAACCGGCTCGCCTTCGGGCGAAGTGGCCAAGCACCTGGACGGCGACTGGATGAGTGTTTATGTGCCCACCACCCCCAACCCCACCAGCGGGTTTTTTCTGATGGTGCCGCGTGCCGATGTGATTGAGTTGTCCATGAGCGTGGACGAGGCCCTGACCTATGTGATCTCCATGGGCGCGGTGGCACCTGATGCGCCGGTGAATCCCAAACCCCAAACCCCCCGCGTTTGATCGGTGGGGCCGATAGAAAATAGAAAGCAAAGTATGGCCATGCGTTCCCATTACTGCGGTCTGGTGACCGAAGCCCTGAGTGGGCAATCCGTGTCTCTGTGTGGTTGGGTGAACCGCAGGCGCGACCATGGCGGCGTGATTTTTGTCGACCTGCGCGACCGCGAAGGCTATGTGCAAGTGGTGTGCGACCCCGATCGCCCGGAGATGTTCGCCATTGCCGAAGACTTGCGCAACGAGTTTTGCATCCAAGTCAAAGGCCTGGTGCGGCCCCGCCCCGAAGGCACCACCAACGACAGTCTCAAGAGCGGCAAGATCGAAGTGTTGTGCCATGAGTTGACGGTGCTCAACCCCTCGGTCACGCCCCCGTTTCAACTCGACGACGACAACCTCTCGGAGACCACCCGATTGACCCACCGGGTGCTTGATTTGCGCCGTCCTTACATGCAAAAAAACCTCATGCTGCGCTACAAAGTGGCGATGGAGGTGCGCAAGTTTTTGGATGCCAATGGGTTCGTGGACATCGAAACCCCCATGCTCACCAAGAGCACGCCCGAGGGCGCACGCGATTACTTGGTGCCCAGCCGGGTGCATGACGGGCAGTTTTTTGCGCTGCCCCAGTCGCCCCAGTTGTTCAAGCAATTGCTGATGGTGGCCGGCTATGACCGCTACTACCAAATCACCAAATGTTTCCGCGACGAAGACCTGCGCGCCGACCGCCAACCCGAGTTCACCCAAATTGATATCGAAACTTCGTTTTTGACCGAAGAAGACATCCGCGCCTTGTTCCAAGACATGATCAAAGGCGTGTTCCGGCATGCCTTGGGCATTGACCTGGGGGACTTCCCGGTCATGAGCTACCAAGATGCCATGCATGCGTATGGCTCTGACAAACCCGATTTGCGGGTCAAGCTCAAGTTGACCGAACTCACCGATGTGATGGGCGATGTGGACTTCAAGGTCTTCAGCGCACCTGCCACCAGCAAGGGTGGCCGCGTGGTGGCCTTGCGCGTACCGGGCGGCGGTGATATCAGCCGTGGTGAGATCGATGGCTACACCGAGTTTGTGAAAATCTACGGTGCCAAAGGCTTGGCGTGGATCAAGGTCAACGAGGTGAGCAAAGGCCGCGATGGCTTGCAGTCACCCATCGTCAAAAACTTGCACGACAAAGCGATCGCCGAAATACTGCAACGCACCGGCGCACAAGACGGTGATGTGCTGTTTTTCGGGGCCGACAAGGCCAAAGTGGTCAACGACTCCATGGGCGCACTGCGCTTGAAGGTGGGCCACAGCGAGCTGGCCAAAAAGAATGGTTTGTTTGAAGACCGCTGGGCACCGCTGTGGGTGGTAGACTTCCCCATGTTTGAGTTCGATGAAGAGGCGCAGCGCTACACAGCGGTGCACCACCCCTTCACCGCACCCAAAGACGGCCACGAGGACTGGATGGTCTCGGCCCCCGAAAAATGCATCGCCAAGGGCTACGACATGGTGCTCAACGGCTGGGAAATTGGCGGCGGATCGGTTCGCATCCACCGCGCCGATGTGCAACAAAAAGTGTTTGACGCGCTGAAGATCACGCCCGAAGAAGCCCAGCTGAAATTTGGCTTTTTGCTGGACGCATTGCAATACGGCGCACCGCCCCATGGCGGCATTGCCTTTGGTTTGGACCGCATCATCACCTTGATGACGGGGGCTGAATCCATCCGCGACGTGATTGCCTTCCCCAAAACACAGCGTGCCCAGTGCTTGCTGACCCAAGCACCTTCGCCGGTGGACGAGAAGCAGTTGCGCGAACTGCACATTCGCTTGCGCAACCTCGACGCGGCCAAAGCCGCCTGAGGGCATGGATGGGGCATTGGCCCCAGTCTTTGCAAGGCTTTGTCACACCCTGGGCCTTGGCCTGTGTTGGAATCTCACCCTGGTTTTTCTCTGAAAGGGATGATTCATGAACCTGTCACGCCACCCCCTGTTGTTGCGCATGTTGTTCGCGCTGATGTTGGTCATGTCTGCGGGCTGGGCCTTGGCCTTGCCAAGCCCCAAGGACATCGAGGCAGCGGTCGGTGCGGGCCAATTGCCCCAGGCCGAAACCATGCTGCGCGAGGTTTTACAGGCCAAGCCCCAAAGTGCCAAGGCCCATTACGAACTGGGGCAAGTGTTGGCGCGCCAAGGCAAATACATGGAGGCCCAACAGGCCTTGGACCAGGCCAAATCGATAGATCCTGCGCTCAAATTTGCATCCAGCCCCGAGGCCTTCTCCAAAACCTATGACACCGTGCAAGCGCAAGTGCGCGCTGTGCCTGCCCCGGCTGCAAGCACCCAGAATGCGGCGGCCCCTCAGGCAGCGCCTGCCGCCACGAATGCCAAAAGCACGGCATCGGGCGGTGGCTTTGATTTGACGTATGTCTGGTTGGTGGCCGGTGGTTTGGTCTTGCTGGGCCTGATCCTGCGCCGCCCTGCGCCTGTGGCGGCCGCTGCCGCCCCAGCCGCGGCCCACAGCGCTGCACCCACTGCTCCCGCTGCGGCACCCGCTATGGCTCCCGCTGCGGCACCTGCGACCCTGGCCACGGGCGGCATCATCGGCTCTGGACTGAACCCCGCGCCCGCTGCGGCTGCGGTCGCACCGCGCGGTTTTGGAACCCAATACGCTCCCGCAGCACCCGCACCCACCTACCCGCCAGCGGCTGCACCGGCCCCCGCCGCTGGTGGCATGGGTGCGATGGGTGGCGCCGTCATTGGCGGCGTGGCCGGTTTGGCCGCGGGTTACGCCTTGTCCAAGGCCATGGAAGGCGGTGCCAGCCAAAACCCAGGCCAAACCAGTGCGGGCAGCAATGCCGCCCAAGACCCAGGCGGCTTCGTCCCCTTTGACAACCCCAGCCGACCCGACCTGGGTGCGTTTGATGCGGGCAGTGGCGGCGACAGCTGGGACGTGGGCTCCGCTGGGGGCGATGACGACTGGTGATGGGTTTGCACGCCCATGTGCACCAATTTCACCCCCACCAGTCAAACCGAATGGGCTGCCCATGCCCTGGGGGTGGATTGGCCGCAAGGCCATCCCCCAGAGGCCTATCCAGGTTATGAGGCCCCGATTGTGGTGCGCAGCCATCAGCAAGAGCGGCAAGCTGCAGGCCAAGCCCGTTTTGGGCTGATACCCCCTTGGGCCAAGGACCTGACAATTGGCCGCCACACCTACAACGCCAGGAGCGAAACGGCGGCGAGCAAGCCCAGTTTTCGACACGCATGGCAAGCGCGCCAATTTGCCTTGTTATTGGTCGACCGCTTTTTTGAGCCCTGTTATGAGAGTGGCCGATCGGTGCGCTGGTCGATTGCCGCGCAAGATGGCCTGCCCCTGGGTTTGCCTTGTTTGTGGGAGCGTTGGCGCGATGGGCGCACGGGCACCACGGTGGTGTCGTTTGCCATGCTGACCGTCAACGCAGATGCACATCCCCTGATGCAACGCTTTCACAAAAGCGGTGAAGAAAAGCGCTCGCCGGTGATGCTGCCGCCCTCGATGTGGGGCGACTGGTTGGCCGCCACCCCCACTGCGGCCACGGAACTGATGGATTTGCAATGGGCCCCGGCATTGGTGGGGCACAGCGACCCGCTGCCACCACGCAGCCGCCAAGCCGCCATGGCCTAGTCAGTCGGTGGCAAATTGCTGCGGATTTTTTCCCTTGAAGGGTGCGTAAAAGGCTTTGATGCGCACCATGTCGGCTTCGATGTCACCGCTGGGTTCAAACACCGGGCCCAAGCCGCTGACCTTCTGGGCGTAGTCCAAGTAGCCCAACACAATCGGCACTTGTGCGCCGGTGGCGATGTAATAAAAACCGGTTTTCCAATAGCGGGTTTGGCTGCGGGTTCCCTCGGGCGGAACCACCAGTTGAACCGGCCCATCGGCCTCGGTCAGGGCTTGCACCGATGCCGCCACCAAATTATTGGTTTTCTCGCGCTGCACCGGAATGCCGCCCAGCCACATCATCAGGCCGCGAAACGGGAAGCGAAAAATTTGCACCTTGCCCATCCAATAAATGTTCAGCCGCAAAGCAAAAGCCACCATCAAGGTATAGGGCAGGTCCCAGTTGCTGGTGTGGGGCGCGGCGATCAGCACGCTTTTGTGCCCGTTGGCGGGCAACTGGCCTTGCAGTTTCCAACCGGTGGCCTTGAGAAATGCCACGGAGAACCAGCGCAATAAGGTGTTGACGATGGGGGTTTGAAAAATGGTGCGGTGCATGGGGCTGGGGTCTTGGCCAGCCATGGAAAGCCGACGAATGCGCGTGAATGTTTGAAAGCTGATTATGGGGTTTGGGGCCTGGGTCCAAAGTCATTTATTTGTATTCAATAAAACGCTGCCACGTGTTCCATCGGCGTACTTGTTTCGGGCGTTCGCTTGCCAAGGTGCAAAATGCGCTGGCCCATGAAACCCGTTTACAAATTGCCCCAATCGGTGTTGGTGGTCATCCACACCTTGGACCAGCACGTGTTGCTGCTGCGCCGTGCCGACATGGGCAGTTGGCAATCGGTCACCGGCAGCAAGGACCATGAGGCCGAGAGCTATGCCCAAACAGCGGCCCGCGAAGTCGCCGAGGAAACCGGTTTGGATGTGCACACCCCTGGCTTTTCGTTGAGGGATTGGGGTTTGGAGAACATTTACGACATTTACCCCCAGTACTGGCCGCGTTATGCGCCGGGCGTGCGGCGCAACACCGAGCATGTGTTTGGCCTGTGCCTGCCCCAGGTGATGCCCATTGTGTTGAGCCCCACCGAGCACACCGAGTACCGTTGGCTGCCCTGGTTGCAGGCCGCCGATGAGGTGTTTTCGCCGTCCAATGCCGAGGCCATATTGATGCTGCCGCACCAAGCGGTGCTGCATGCACCAAAAGGTGTGCCCATGCCAGAGGCAAAAGCACGGCGATGAAAACCCTGCGTGTGGCCACCTACAACATCCACAAAGGCGTGCAAGGCCTGGGCCCGGCGCGCCGCTTGGAAATCCACAACCTGGGCCATGCGATTGAGCAACTCGATGCCGACATCGTTTGCTTGCAAGAGGTGCGCAAAGAGCACCGCCTGGGCCGACAGCACTTCAAGCGGTGGCCAGACCTGCCCCAGGCTGAGTTTTTGCGACCCGAGGGCTTTGTCGCTGTGTACCGCACCAATGCCTTCACCCGCCATGGCGAGCACGGCAACGCATTGCTCACCCGATGGCCGGTGGTGGGCCATCAGCACGAGGACATATCGGATCACCGCTTGGAGCAACGCGGTTTGCTGCACGTGCAACTGGCGGTGGACGAGCGCGAGGTGCATGTGATCGTGGTTCACCTGGGCTTGTTGGCCGGTTCTCGTTTGCGCCAAGTTCGCCAGTTGTTCGACTTTGTCCAGCGCGAAGTGCCTGCTGATGCGCCTTTGGTGGTGGCCGGGGACTTCAATGATTGGGCACGCCGCTTGGACCGACCCTTGGCCCAAATGGGTTTGCGCTGCCACCATGGTTTGCCCACGCCCACATTCCCCTCGCGCATGCCCATGCTGCAACTCGACCGCATTTATGCCCGTGGGCTCAAACCGCTCAACAGCCACACGCCACATGGAGCGGTGTGGGCCCGCATGTCCGACCACCTGCCGCTGACCGCTGAGTTTGCTTTTTGAGATGCAGGCCGCCAAATCCTTTGCACAGATCACCTTGTTGGAGGGCAGCCGCGCTTACTTCCCGGCCTTGATCGCGGCCATCGATGCGGCGCACAGTGAAATCTTCATCGAGACCTATATTTTTGATTTTCATGGCAGTGCAGGGGATGTGGCGCAGGCCTTGGAGCGCGCCGCCCAGCGCGGGGTGCAGACCTGTGTGGTGGTCGATGGGGTGGGCACCCCGCAAGTGCCGCCGTTGTGGCACACCCGCTTGGCACAAGCTGGTGTGCAGTGGCAAACCTTTGAGCCCGTCGCACCCATGGGCTTGCTGGTGCCCAGCCGGTGGCGGCGGCTTCACCGCAAGCTGTGCGTGATCGATGGGCAGGTGGCGTTTTGTGGCGGCATCAACCTGATCGACGACTGGTATGACCCGCATCAGGCTGGTCCATTGGCCCATCCGCGTTTGGATTTTGCGGTGCGCTTGCAAGGCCCGTTGGCGACAGAGGTGCGGCTCACCATGCGCCAGTTGTGGTGGCGCAGCCAAGCCGTGCGCGATTGGCGCGACAGCAAATTGTCGGCAGCGGTGGGGGCTTTGAAAGAGCTTTCGGGCGAGCGTCGACACCTGACCAAAGGGCGCTGGCGGCTGGTCTTGCGCGACAACTTGCGCCACCGCACCCGCATCGAGCGCCATTACCTGCACGCGCTGGGGCGCGCCCGCAGCGAGGTGTGGATCGCCAATGCCTACTTTTACCCCGGTGCCCGGTTGCGCCGTGCTTTGTTGGCGGCGGCCCGGCGGGGCGTGCGCATCACCATCTTGGTCCAAGGCCACTATGACCATGTGGTGCCTTACCGCGCTGCACGGCATTTGTATGGGCCTTTGCTCGATGCCGGTGTGCGCATCCATGAATACCAAGTCAGCTACATGCATGCCAAAGTGGCGGTCATCGATGGCCAGTGGGTCACGGTGGGCTCTTCCAATTTGGACCCTTTGAGTTTGTTGCTGGCGCGCGAAGCCAATGTGGTGGCCCGCGATGCCGCGTTGGCCCATGCCTTGAAGGATCGCTTGGTCCAAGCCATGGACCAAGGTGCGCGTGAAATCCAAGCCCATGAGCATGCCCAGCGGGGCTGGGCCGAACGTGCCATCGATGCCATCTCCGCGGGCTTGCTGCGCTTGGCCATCTTCATCAGCGGCAAGCGTTATTGAACCAGCCACCCGGGCTGCAAGGCCATGGCATGGCTGATACCATGCGGGCATGTCCAAGTCCCCACAAGCCACACCCAGCCCAGATCCGTCCGATGTGGGCACCCCTGTGTCGGTCAAAATTCGCCAGCGCCTGGAAGCCGCACGCAAGCGCTACCACTCCAACGACAACATCGCTGAATTTCTGCAGCCGGGTGATTTGGAAGCCCTGCTCGATGAAGTCGAGGCCAAGATGCAAGGCGTGCTCGATGCCTTGGTGATCGACACCGACAACGACCACAACACCAGCAGCACCGCACGGCGCGTCGCCAAGATGTACCTCAATGAGGTGTTTCGGGGCCGCTATGTGCAGTCGCCCACGGTGACCGAGTTTCCCAATGCAGAGCACCTCAATGAGTTGATGATCGTCGGCCCCATCACCGTGCGCAGTGCTTGCAGCCACCACTTTTGCCCGGTGATAGGCAAAATTTGGATCGGTGTTTTGCCCAACGAACACACCAATGTGATTGGCTTGTCCAAATACGCCCGACTGGCCGAGTGGGTCATGGGTCGGCCCCAAATCCAAGAAGAGGCCGTGGTGCAATTGGCCGACCTCATCCAGGTCAAAACCCAGCCCGATGGTTTGGCCATCGTCATGGAAGCCACCCACTTTTGCATGGCCTGGCGCGGTGTCAAAGACATGGACAGCCGCATGATCAATTCGGTCATGCGGGGTGCCTTTTTGAAAGACCCCAATTTGCGCCGTGAATTTTTGTCTTTGATTCCACAAAAGGATTGATCCATGCTGGTCCGAATGATTTATGTCAGCCGTGCCGTCAACCCCAACAGCGGCAGCGCCACCGATTCCATCTTGGCTTCGGCACGCGAACACAATTTGTCCAACGGCATCACCGGTATCTTGTGCTACGGCGGTGGCATTTACCTGCAAGCCCTGGAAGGCGGGCGCAACCAAATCAATGCCTTGTACCAACAAATCGTCAACGACAAGCGCCACAGCGATGTGGTGATCTTGTTGTACGAAGAAATCACCGAGCGCCGCTTTGGGGGTTGGACCATGGGGCAGGTCAATCTCACCCGCTTGAACACCTCCATCGTTCTCAAATACTCTGAAACCCACGACCTCGACCCCTATGCGGTGTCGGGCAGCGTGTCCTTGGCCTTGCTCGAAGAATTGATGGCCACCGCTTCCATCATCGGGCGCGGCTGAGCCCCTGATGTCGGCTTTGCTGGGCTGCGATTTCAGCAGCAGCCCAACCCGTCGCAAACCCATTGTGTTGGCCTGGGGCACTGCCCAAGGCCAGCGTGTGCGCTTGGAGCGCTTGCAGCGTTGCGAAAGCTTGGACGACTGGGCCGCTGTGATGGCCCAGCCGGGTGACTGGGTGGGTGGTTTTGACATCCCCTTTGGCTTGCCGCGCGAGTTGGTCACCACCTTGGATTGGCCCTTGAACTGGCATGCGTGCATGCTGCATTTCGCGCGGCTGGAGCGGGCAGACATCCGTGCGACCTTCAAAGCGTTTTGCGATGCCCGTCCCGTGGGCCACAAGTTTGCCCACCGTGCCACCGATGGACCGGCCGGATCGAGCCCGTCCATGAAGTGGGTCAACCCGCCAGTGGCTTTCATGTTGCATGCTGGCGTGCCCCGGCTTTTGCAAGCGGGGGTGCACTTTCCAGGCTTGCATGCGGGGGACATGCGGCGTGTGGCCCTGGAGGCCTACCCCGGCATGCTGGCGCGTGCCGTGTTGGGTGCTCGCAGTTACAAAAGCGATGACCGCGCCAAGCAAACACCGGAGCGCTTGATCGCCCGCAAAGATTTGATCCATGCGCTGGAAATGGGCCAAGCGGGCGACCAGCGTTTGGTGCTCAGCCACGCTCAGCGCGATGCCTTGGTGCAAGACGCCAGCGCCGACAGCTTGGACGCGGTGCTGTGTTTGATGCAGGCCGCATGGGCCGCCCGTTGCCATGCACAGGGCGACCTTCTTTATGGCTTGCCGGTACAGATGGACCCCTTGGAGGGTTGGATCGTCACAGCGCCTTGGTCAAAGCCACTGGCATGACATAAACTGCCACGCCAAAAGGGAGGCAGCGAAAAAAATGGGGCATGGGCAGCGAGCGCACGGGCCTGTCAACAGGGGAATGTGGGGGTCACTGTGGCTGACCATGCTGGCGCTGGTGTGCCTGGCCGGACCCGCCACAGCGCATGCCTCCAAAGCCGCCCAGTGGGAGGGCGTGGCGGTCAAAGTGGTCGATGGCGACACCTTGCATGTGCAAGCTGCCCAAGGCGGCGCTTCCCACAAATTGCGCATCAAAGGCATTGATGCGCCAGAGTTGTGCCAATCATGGGGCGGGCAGTCGCGCGAGGCCTTGGCCCGCTTGGTGTGGGGCCAACGCCTCACCGTGCTGATGCGCGATGTGGATGACCATGGCCGTTGGTTGGTCCATGTGATGGTGCAAGGCAAAGATGTGGGCGCGTTGATGGTGGCGCAAGGCCATGCATGGTCGTATCAATTTCGCCGCGACCCTGGCCCTTATGCGGCTTTGGAGCAACAAGCCGCGGGTCAGCGTTTGGGCCTGTTTTCTCAGCCCCCCGCCATTCGCCCGCGTGAGTTCCGCCAACGCCACGGGCCTTGTCGCTGAGCGGCGGTTGCGGCCCTCAATGGGCGATGGAGCCGCAGACAGGGCAATCGGCTTGGCGCTGCAAACGCAACTCGCTCCAAGCCATGTGCTGGCCGTCGAGCATTTGCAGGCGACCCACCAGTGGGCTGCCCACGCCCATGATCAACTTGAGCGCTTCGCTCGCTTGCAAGCTGCCGATCAGGCCCACCAGGGGGGCCAGCACGCCCATGGTGGCGCAGGCCACTTCGGGGGGCGGCTGATCGGGTGGGAACACACAGGCATAGCACGGCGAGGTGGCTGCGCGGGCATCAAACACGGTGGCTTGTCCATCGAAACGGATCACCGCGCCCGACACCAGGGGAACGCGGTGGCGCACGCAGGCGGCATTGACCGCGTGGCGGGTTTCAAAGTTGTCACAACAGTCGATCACCACTTGGCTGCCCGCCACCAAAGCATCCAACAAGTCGGCGTTGGCCCGTTCGGTGATGGCGTGCACCTGCACATCGGGGTTGAGCGCACGCATGGCAGATGCGGCAGAAGTGGCTTTGTCTTGGCCCACGCGCTCGGTGGTGTGGGCAATTTGGCGCTGTAAGTTGGTCAGGTCCACTTGGTCGTGGTCCACCACGGTGATGCGGCCCACCCCGCTGGCGGCCAAATACAAGGCCACCGGTGAGCCCAGACCGCCCGCGCCAATGACCACGGCATGGGCATCGAGCAAGCGCTGCTGGCCTTCAACGCCCACCTCGTCGAGCAAGATGTGGCGCGAGTAGCGCAGCAGCTGATCGTCGGTCATTGCTCCTTTTTCTCGGCCTGCCGCTCAGCCTGGGTTTTGCTCACCAACACAGGCAAGCCTTTGAGTTGGTTGATGGCTTGTTGCAGCGGAAAGTCGGCGGCGCTGCCCAGCTCAGGCGGGCGGCGCTCGCTGTTGGGCTTTTTGGACTCTTCTTCCAGCCGCTTGAGGGCTTCTTCACGGGCCTTTTCACGGGCCGCATCTTTGACCTCGGCACCTTGGCCGCTGTTGAGGTGTTTCTCCAGGTCGGCTTCTCGGGTGCGCAGCACGGCATAGGGGCTGCCCTCTGCGGTGTCATCGACCAACACATCGGGCATGATGCCCTTGGCCTGTATCGAGCGGCCACTGGGGGTGTAGTAGCGGGCAGTGGTGATTTTCAAAGCGGTATCAGGACCGAGTTGGCGCACGGTTTGCACCGAGCCTTTGCCAAAAGTTTGGCTGCCCATCACGGTGGCGCGCTTGTGGTCTTGCAAAGCGCCGGCGACGATTTCACTGGCCGAGGCCGAGCCCTCGTTGACCAAGACCACCAAGGGGATTTTTTTGTAAACGCCCTTGGTGACTTCGCTCAAGCGGCGCACCGGGTCAGCGCCACGGCGCAGGTAAAACTGGGGCGAGGCTTTGTAGATGAACTTGCTTTCTTCGAGTTGGCCGTTGGTCGACACCACGGTCACATCTTCCGGCAAAAAGATGGCCGATACAGCCACCGCCGCGTCGAGCAAGCCACCGGGGTCGTTGCGCAAGTCCAGCACCAAGCCCTTGAGTTGGGGGTCTTGGTTGTAAATTTCTTCCAGCTTTTTGGTCAGGTCTTCCACCGTGCGCTCTTGGAACTGGGTCAAGCGCACCCAGCCGTAACCCGGCTCAATGGGCTTGCCTTTGACGCTGACCACTTTGATTTCTTCGCGCACGATGGTCACCGGAAAAGTTCGGTTTTCGGACTTGCGAAAAATCGTTAAAACCACCTTGGTGCGGGGTTCGCCGCGCATGCGTTTCACGGCCTCGTTGAGGCTCATCCCGCGCACCGCTGCATCGTCCACCTTGGTGATCAGGTCGCCTGACTTGATGCCACCCCGATCGGCGGGTGAGCCCTCGATGGGCGAAACCACTTTGACCAGGCCGTCCTCTTGGGTGATTTCGATGCCCACGCCCACAAAGCGACCGGCCGTGCCTTCACGGAATTCTTTGTAGGTTTTTTTGTCGAAATACTGCGAATGCGGATCCAAGCTAGCCACCATGCCGGCGATGGCATCGGAGATGAGTTTTTTATCGTCAACTGGCTCGACATAGTCGCTTTTGACCATGCTGAACACGGCGGCCAATTGCTGCAACTCTTCCAGTGGCAGGGGCGACATGGCGCTGCGGGCACCCGATTGCAGTGACAGGGTGGTCAAAGAACCCACCAAGACACCTATCGAGACCCAGCTCACGATCTTTAGTTTTTGACCCATGTTGTCCTGCTAAAGCGGTTGAATAAGCGATCAATATACAACGAGCCCGGGCGCAACGTTGGCGCGCACTCAGGCATGACCTGATGCGCGGCAATGGTTTGGCCCCCTGGGGTCATGCACGGCCTTGTTGGGCCACGGCCGCAGCGGCTTGCGCCGCCGCCTGGGCATCGCCCAAATAGCGGTGGCCGGTGGGGCGCAATTGGGCATCGAGTTCGTAGACCAAGGGAATGCCGTTGGGGATGTTCACCCCCACGATGTCTTGGTCGGACACCTGGTCGAGGTATTTGACCAAGGCGCGAATAGAGTTGCCATGGGCGGCCACCAAAACCCGCCGCCCGGCCAGGATGGCCGGGGCAATCGACTCGTTCCAAAAAGGCAGCACCCGGGCCACCGTGTCTTGCAAACATTCGGTCAGGGGGATTTGCTCGGGCGGCAATTTGGCATAGCGGATGTCGCCACGCTCGCTGCGCGGGTCGCTCTCGCTCAGTGCGGGCGGTGGGGTGTCATAGCTGCGCCGCCACACCAAAACCTGTTCATCGCCATATTGTTTGGCCATGTCGGCCTTGTTCAGGCCTTGCAATGCGCCGTAATGGCGTTCGTTCAAGCGCCAGCTGTGGGCCACCGGCAACCACTGGCGTTCCATGCCGTCCAAGCAATGCCACAGGGTGTGGATGGCGCGTTTGAGCACGCTGGTGTAGGCCACATCAAACTCAAAACCTTCGGCTTTGAGCAAGCGGCCAGCGGCCTGCGCCTGGGCCACGCCAGTGGGGGTGAGGTCCACATCGGTCCATCCGGTGAAGCGGTTTTCCAAATTCCAGGTGGATTCGCCGTGGCGAAGCAGGACAAGCTTGTACATGGTCTTTATCGGTGCGCAGGGCAGGGTAAATCGGCTGATTTTAGAATACGCCCTTTCCATTTCCACAGAACAGGACACCCGTTGACTTTCATTGCCGACAATTGGATGCTCATCAGCATCGCCCTGACCTCTGGTTTTTTGCTCTTGTGGCCCACTTTGCAAGGCGTTGGGACCGCGGGCTTGAGCGTCAATGATGCGGTCTTCAAAATGAACCGCGAAAAGGCAGTGGTCATTGATGTGTGCGCCAGCGAAGAGTTCGCCTTGGGTCACATCGGCGCTTCCCACAACCTGCCCTTGGACCAGTTGGAAGCCCAGTTGCCCCAGGTGGCCAAGAACAAATCCACCCCTTTGTTGATGGTGTGCGCCTCTGGCCAACGCGCCCAAAAGGCGGCCGCCAGCGCCAAAAAGCTGGGTTACGAGCAGGTGTTTTGCCTGCAAGGTGGCCTCAAGGCCTGGCGCGATGCCAACATGCCCACCGAAAAATCCTGACACCCTTGGACCGCGAACTGAAAGGAACACCATGCCACCCATCAAGATGTACACCACGGCGGTCTGCCCCTACTGCGTCAGGGCCAAAAACATCCTCAAATCCAAAGGTGTCTCGCACATTGAAGAGGTGCGCATCGACACCGACCCCAGCCAGTTGGCCCACATGATGGCCATCACCGGCCGGCGCACCGTGCCCCAAATTTTCATTGGTGACGTGCATGTGGGCGGTTGTGACGATTTGATCGCCCTGGATGGCCGGGGCGGCTTGCAACCCTTGTTGCAATCGCCAACCTGAGATAATCCCGCCACACCCCAACCCGCCTGGGCGTTTGTCCAGACGGGTTTTTTTTCGCACAAGGAACCGCTCTCATGGCCGAAGACCAAGCCCCCGTTTTTCAAATCCAGCGCATCTACCTCAAAGATTTGTCGCTGGAGCAGCCCAACTCACCGGGCATTTTGTTGTCGCAAGAGCAACCTTCGGTGGACATCCAGCTGGCCTTGGCCGCTGAAAACGTGGCCGATGGGGTGATTGAAGTCACCGTCACCGCCACCGTGACCACCAAAATCCAAGACAAAACCGTGTTCTTGGTCGAGGCCAAACAGGCGGGTATTTTTGAAGTGCGTGGCATTGCCGAAGACCAAATGGGCCCCTTGGTGGGCATCGCATGCCCGCAAATCGTCTACCCCTATTTGCGCGGCAATGTGGCCGATGTGGTGCAGCGCGCGGGCTTCCCGCCGGTGCACCTGACGGAAATCAACTTCCAAGCCATGTACGAGCAGCAGGCCCAACAAGCTGCGGCCAACCCTGCGGTTCAGTGAGCATCTGACAGCGGCTTGAAGGCATGCCTGAGGTGAGCAGCCCGCGCATGAAGGTGGCCGTGATTGGCGCTGGCGCTTGGGGCACGGCCCTGGCCATCAGCGCGGCACAACACCACCAGGTGGTCTTGTGGGCCCGCAGCAGCGAGCAGGCCCAGCGCTTGCAGCGCGAGCGGGTCAATGCCCAATACCTGCCCGGCGTGGCCCTGCCCGAAGCCTTGCAAATCAGCCACCAGGCGTTGCCCGAGGTCTTGCCGGGTTTGGATTTGTTGGTGCTGGCCACCCCCGTGTCGGCTTTGCGCGCCAACTTGCAGGCCTTGGCCCCTCACTTAAATGGCACACCAGTGGCTTGGGTGTGCAAAGGCTTTGCCCCTGAAGCGGGCGGCCCCTTGCCCCATGAGGTGGCCCAATCGGTCGACCCCCAACTGCGTGGCGGCGCTTTGAGCGGGCCGAGTTTTGCCATCGAGGTGGCGCGTGGCCAACCCACCGCCTTGGTGGCGGCCAGCGCCCATGCGGTGGTGCGCGAGCGCATGGCCGCGGTGTTTCACAGCCCCAGTTTGCGGGTGTATGGCAACGACGACATCGTGGGGGTTGAAGTCGGCGGCGCGGTCAAAAACGTGCTGGCCATTGCCACCGGTTTGTGCGACGGCATGCAACTGGGCTTGAATGCCCGCGCTGCCTTGATCACCCGTGGTTTGGCAGAAATCTCCCGCCTGGGCCAGGCTTTGGGGGCCAGGGCCGATACCTTCATGGGCCTGAGCGGATTGGGCGACCTGGTGCTCACCGCCACCGGCGACTTGAGCCGCAACCGGCAAGTGGGCATGGCCTTGGCGCAAGGCAAAAACCTGCCCGATATTTTGCAAGCCCTGGGCCACGTGGCCGAGGGTGTTTACACCGCCCACACGGTGGTGCAACGCGCCCAGCAACTGGGCGTGGACATGCCGATTGCCCAAGCGGTGGTGGCGGTTTTACAAGGCCAGCACTCGCCGCAACAAGCGGTGGCCGCACTCATGGGGCGCGGGGCCAAGGGCGAATAAGCCCGCCCAAGACCCATCAAGCCAAGCGGGCGATTTGTTGGCTGGCGTTGTCGATGTGGCCTTGGAGTGCATCGATACACGCGGCAAAGTCTGCGCTGAATTGATCACAGTTTCGCAGCGCCGCCAAATAGCCTTGGGCCATCGTCAATGCTTGGTGCCAATGGCTGTTGCGCACGCCCGCATGCAAGACAACCGAAGGCACCACATGGGGCAATTTGCCGCCCATATTGGGCGCAAAGGCCATGGGGCTCATGTCGTAGGCGGGGGCCAGGTGGTAGGGGCGGGCGGGCCCAGACACAAACGACAAGTTGCCCGCATGCATATCGGTGTTGCCAATGAGCACACCAAAAGCCCAGATCAACTCGGTGGTTTCGGCCGCTTGTGGACTCACCACGCCCAGGCGGGACAATGCCTGCACCATCACCGGCCAAGCTTGGTGAGCGCTGCCGACAAACTCGGCATCCAGCGCCCGCAATGACACCACGCCTTTGCGTCCCAAGGCCCCCTCACGGTCAAAGCGCATCACCTCTAAAAACCGTTGGTCTTGGTGGTCCACCACCGCCGACACGGCCGCCGCCACGCCCGCTTGGCGCAGGGTGTTTAAGGCCAGGTGCTCGGCCCACAGCAGGTCGCGCCAGCGGTGGCTCACGGGGCTATCGGGCCGTTCGCTGAACTTCACCAGCACATGCGCCGGGCCTGCCTGGGTATGGGCGTAGGCGGTGAACTTGGGTTGCTCACCACCAGCGGACGAACCTGGCGACTCGCCAAGCGCTGCAGCCACCGCCAAGCGCGCATAGGTGGCAGGCTTGTCGGCCATGGGCAGGGCCATGGGCTCGGCCATGGCGATGAACTTCTCACGGGAGATGGGGCCGAGCAACAAGTCGCCCACCAGGTCGTGGCCGTGCACCAGCAAAGCCCGCATGGCATGGCTGTCTGTCCATTCTTTGAGCGTGCTGGGCAAACCCAAGCTGGCGGCATGGCGAGCGGCATTGGCACGGCCCAAATAGCCTTGGGGCAGCATGTCATGCAGCC